>Ga0181612_138060_pt1 | contig 13554 bp, 7 predicted proteins | sample HoacroProtozoa21_FD_119630 | JGI IMG/M metagenome (GOLD analysis project Ga0181612, IMG submission 119630) | Hoatzin crop microbial communities from Cojedes, Venezuel. Combined Assembly of Gp0051906, Gp0051904, Gp0051908 | reverse complement strand
GTTTTTTCCTCCCGGTTTTGGGATTGTAAAAAAAGCGTAACCCCAATGGGAAAAAAAAGGGAAAAAAGCTAAGGGAAAAAAAAAAAAAAAAAAAAAAAAAAAAAAAGAGAGGTCTTAGGTTCTTATTTTCTGGAGTAGAAGAGGTGGAACTTGTCAGTCATATTCCAATATCTGTTTCTGATTTAAAACCAGAAAATGTTTAAAAATAGTGTCAGTGCAAATGTCCTGTCAATATTTCTTTCTGTCAGTAAGATAAACGATATTGGTATTTCCTCCTTCTTTTTAGCTAGTAAGTACACGAATGCTATCTGTCAGTAATTCGCCCCTCAGCAGAAGAACAAAGCACCACCTAGATGCCAAAGATCTAAAAGCACAGACTTACATTTCTGTGGCGGAAGGTCACCATTGCAAGCACACTTGGGGTGTAAGTGGTTAAACTTCTATACGTACAGCAAGGAGAAGTCAGTGCATTTAAACCGTGAGCACCATGCAGCAAAAGAGGCTCACGACTTTCGTGGGTGTCTACCAAGCATGTCCTCCTCTGCTCAGGAAGACCACCCTACAGTAAACTACACAAGGATTAACGTGGTGCTGTTTCAGAATGAATTTCACCTGTAGAATAACTCTACAGATGCTACCATCGTATTTGCACAGCCTGAGCATCACAGACAACTCGGGGAGTTCCAGTGAGTTCTGTATTTTATACATTCTTTCCTTCTCACTGGGAAAACAGCAAAATAGAATCCTTTTGCCCTGAATCCCACCCTGCTTCACCAGTCAGGATTTTCTTCTATTGTTTCCCTGTCTGCGCTGTCTAGCTAACAAAGTGATTCAAACCATTCCTACATGAGGCAACGCCTGCTTGGTTCTCATGTTATCAGTAACACCGGGAGCTCCACTGGAGGAAGATGCTTATGGCTGCCCACATTTCAAGCACCGTCTCATCTACACTTATTCACAGCAGGCTGAACTGACGCAGTACTGCCAGCACTAATGGCCCATCTCGGCGAGAGCTCCCGTCACTGCTAGTACCACTAAAACTGCCATGATGTTCACAAGCATGAGAATTTGGAGGGCATTCACGGAAATTACCAGCTAGATAAATATTTACTGAAGATTTTCAGCCCTTGTGTGTCGTGTCATTCCCTATGTTGATTTTGAGAGAGAACGTCAACTGTTTGCGTTCAGAGCTATGTGTGCGGATTTGAACCCAAGAACACGCCTGCCTTTGTGCTTGGAGTGTTCAGCCATCAGCTTCCACCAAAGAACAAAGAAAAGGAAGATGATCAAGATACTCAGCAGGTCAGCAACATCTTTGAAGAGATGGATTTAACTTGGGCATTAATCAACACATAATTGCTTACGTAGCATGTCTTTCTTCACTATTAATGATTTAACATGATGATTTACCAAGGCACTGAGAGAATGCCTGGATGGAGGGAGAAAAAGTACAGAAATATAGCCTGTGGTATTCCCTGCCAGAGAATGAATCTCCCCGTGCAGGAGTGTCAATTTGATAATGAAAGATAAAATGTATGGTGAGCCCAAGAGGGTACTTTACATATTGCTATGAATAATGCTGCTGCTCTCTCTACCCATTAGACTGGATCAGCTTCTTGCAGACCCAGACACCAAGATACGGTGACTCCACTTCATTCACAGAAATCGTTATTCACTCAGGTTACCATTTCCAATGAGCAGTTTCTTGTCTGGACTTGTGCTAGCGAAAAAAGTGAAATCAAATCAAATGCCAGGTGAAAATAAGACTTCAATATTTCAAGCAGATTTTCTCTTTTAATATTAAACGTCAGAACCCTAATTATTGCCCTAACTAGGAATTACTTTGTTGCCAGTTTGGCTGAAAAACTGGGCTTAGCAGAAATTTACCAGATCTGAGGAAAGAAATTTGCCTTTTAAACAAGGTATTTTTATCTGTTGAGGCTATTTTAATCCGTAACAGTAGTTTTCAAGTGGTTTATTCTTAGGCATCTGAGGATTATTTGTTAGGGATCCTTAAAAGGAAACCAAGAAACTCAAGCCTACTATCAGTAGATTTAAATTTCCTTACAGGGGTTTGGATCACCAGACTACAAAGCTTTTATAAACCATATAAAAAAATGTTTGAAAAAAACTTTGATCTGGGAAAACACCACGTACAAAATATTCTGTTAAATCTGCTGCTAAGTTAACAGTGGGATAGAGCTTGTTGTCTTCTGGGAGAAAGGCATATAAGCTATCAATTGGCATCCTGAAATGCTGTGGAAAGACTTAAATATAGGTCACTTAAAAGCCATGAGAAGAAAAACATTTTCAAGGTGTATCGTTTGGATTAAGACAAAATTCTAAACCTGTAAAAATGTGCCTCTCATTTGACATTAGAATCATATTGCAAATACCAATACCAATGCTCAATGACAGTCTGAATTTTTCTGCCACAAGCACCATGACACTCCTTCCCTCTCCTTTCTAAAAAGCAGGCCAGAAGCACCAATGCACATCAAAGAACATTTTTAGTGAGTGAAACAGAATTCGCTCGATTTTTTATTCGTACAGAATCAAACGCAATTATGCTGGCCACAAACTCTGTGCTCCCATAATCCACATCAAACTCCGATTTCATTTTGGAATTGAATACACAAGATTGGGTTATGCTCTTGTGATTTCTGTCCTCAAAAACAACCCCAAAACAATACCAAAGGAAAAACCCTGAACAACTCCCCCAAAACCATCTACCATCCAAAACCTTCTTCACATCTAGGCTCAAGTATGACTGTACAGGCATCTATATGAAAATGTAGTTCTCCTTTTTATAAAATTTTAATCTTTAACATGGTACTGGAACAGTGGATCACAGCAGAGAGTCACTATCTCCAAGCTCCGTTGTTTGCAAATTTGCATTCTACACATTTATGGATTAACAACCACAAAATTCTCAAGTAAATGGGGCAGAATTGTTTATAATGAACTAAGCTGTTGTAACATCCTCCTGTAGGTAGGCAAAAAACACTGTAGGAATTAATGGATCTAAAAATTGTGAGCATGAGGCAGTAGGTGTTTCATACCATCTCAATTATCCATGGTCCAGTTTCTGATCGGTGGAGTGCTACAAATTGCGTGTGGGTTATTTTCTTCAAAGTCAATTAGCTTTTCATTCCTAACAGTAGAATCATTCCAAGTACCCGCTGCTGTGTTTATTGAATCCAGTATGAAATCAGTCATCAACATATTCGAGTTGGGACTGAGAGATTCGATGCAGAAGAACCTGTGAAGCTGCCCTATCTCATCTGGAGAGAGAAGGTAGCCGTAGCCCATTTGCAACACCCACAAACACGGCAGTACCAGAAACATCAGCCTGAGGAGATGAACAGGTACGCAGAACCGCGACAGCTCAAATCTGGACAGTTCGCTGGACAAAGATGAGCTGCAAGGATCCTTAATGAGTCTAGCAAGAAAGTCTCCAAGAAGTCTCTTCCTCTTAAACCTGTCAGCTAAGCAATTTAGTCTTGGTGTAAGCAAGAGGGGCTTTTTCCTGTGGATCGAGTTTCTTTCCAGAGAAGCTGATACGAAACAAATGAGGCCTCCTCTTCCACACTTGTCTACAACTGAACACAAAGAACACGCTAACTGCAAGCCCCTAACGTGGGACTCCAAAAGTTGCCTAAACAGTGATGCTAAATACCACCTCATGCTCTGCCTGTCGTCAGCGCAAGCTGCACATGAGCAGCTCTTCACACTGCGCTCAGACATGGACACAGCTCCACGGTCTGCGTTCGGGCACTGTAACTCTCTCTCAGGGACATTAAGAAACCGACTACTTAAGGCAACAGCTCGCAGGCTTTCCTAAGATTCTGGGTGATACCGGTTTCAGTTTTCCCTGTTCCCTTAGGCTGAGATTCACCCTACGTAAAAGAAAGTAGAATTGTCACCTGCGCAAAAGTTGGTACTGATCCTCGCTACACTTTCACTGAGAAACGCGAAGCCCAGTTCAGCCAAACTCAATCAAACTGGGCTAATAAATAAGAAGCACATGTGATGTGGGAATGGTGCTGGGCTTACGGGCCCTGCCGGCGAGAGGGAGACGGCGCTTTCAGATGGAGGTAAGAAGTCACAGCACTGGAAGTCACCCCCCTACCCGAGCAGCCTTGAAGTACGAGTGCCTTTGCCAGTTAACTCTGGGAAAGACATGACACAGTGAATGCAAGCATCTGGCCGAGACATGGCCCCTGGTGGCCTCTTTCTCTGCAAGGCTTTCGTCTCGCTGATATGGAGGAAATGGAGAGGGAGAGAAAAATGGATATAAAACTGCTGACACTTCAGAGATGGTATTTCTGACTTATGAAATACTAAAGCTCCTTTCTGTTAATACACTCTTCAGTGGTTCGCATTAGATCCACCTGGGACAGCGGACAAGAATGAATTAACATTGCTGCTTCTTATTGCATTCACACAATCTGTTTCCATTTTAAAAGTAATTTTGTAAATTTCTCACACTCCTTTTATTTAATCAATTGTGATGTAGAATATTAATTTCTAAATTGCATGAATCTTAAGTATTTTAATACCCCTGTGGTCCTAAAAATCTCTACATCAGCCCTGTGCATTTATCTTTGTTAGCAAGTGACACCGTGCTTAAAAAGTACAGTTAAAGAGTGGAAAGATCACAGCTGCTGTCGTATTAATATTTAGAGAGCAGATTTAATAAATACCATATCTCACTCTATGTTATTATCTGCATTAGCGCTATCAGGTTTTAAGGGAATTCAGTAGATGGTTTCTTATCCATCAGGTTGTCAGAAGCAGACAAGAGGAAAATCAAATGTTCATTTACTCACATCTGGTGTTCCACAGGGATCCGTGTTTAGACCCCTACTGTGTTTATCTGTATAAATGGTTTCTATCTATCATCTAAATCAGAAGAGTTTATGTGTAGAGCAAACAACATCAGATAAATATCCTTATCCACTAACTCGGTATAAAAGTACAAACCAAATGTACACAACACATTGTAATTTCTGCTATTTACTGAGGTTGTAAAACTCTCTTCCCTTCCCTCTTTCTTCCACTTTATTTTCACTTGAGGTTCGTAACTTGATTTGTAACCAATTATTACTTTGCCCTTTTCCTCGTGCCTTTTTATCGCTACACCGATACATAGCTTCTGTTTCTCTTGTACCATATCACGAAGCTGGAAAATCATTTTTAAAGAGTGTTATAAACAGGTAACGCTGAATATGACATGAAAGAAAAGCAGATGTACCCCTGGAAAAGAAATATTCCAACTCAGCGATATATTGCATCTTGCTGCGGGGAACCTGCTGGGGAGGACAGAGAGTGGCAGAAGCAGTGGTATTACACCGAGCTCCAATGCTGCCATTCTTATTCTCCTCTCTTTATCTGATCTTTTTACGACAGCAGCTTGCTTCCCCAAGGAGAAGTCCACAGAATTTTATATGGGAAGAAAGGAGCAGAGACAGACCGTAAGCGAAGGGATCTTTGATGTCAACAGCCATTTTGGCTTATAGGGTTTTTCACATGCGTTAACTAAATTATTTTACCTTTATACAAATCTGAGTAATTAAAACATAAATATTGAGACCATGAGCACCCAGAATTTCACTTCCCATCTTCAACGCTTCTCCAGTACTGCTGCTACTCTCTCCCTCTCGGGGGGCTAGATGAAGTGCATATAAGAGATATACTCTCCTGCAATGACACCCGTGTGAAGGACACCAAGGTATCGTCCTGCTTCTAAATACCTCCCTACAGCACGATGAGTCTTGTCCAGCATTAATGCAAAGCCCAGCTCTGTCAGGAAAGTGACTTCTATTTATCCTCCGTTCTCCACTAAGCCAAGGCAAATAGTATATGTAAAGCAGAAGGACCTTGTTTCTAAAAAAAAGAAAAGATATAATAAAAAACCCAACAAACCTCACATTGCTCACTCTCTCTCTGCCCTCCGGTTTCTATGCGTTAGACTCATGCCATGAGCTGCATTAATACCAGCAACCCTGGATCTGGCTGTAACCAGTACAGCAGACACTAGCCAGCTCTCTAAAGAAGAGTTCCCTGCTGACTGTATCATACCAGTTAAAATAATAAATGCACCATTCATTGTTTCCTGCAATCCTGGCAACAAGTCGTACATTTATTTTAGCTTTCACTTGTTAACAGTAGTGCTATTCTGAGTGTCTCATCTGCCTCAAACAGAAATTATTTATTAATCTCCTCCGATAAAATACATATACACTAATAAGCAGTCTGTGACTTCCCTTGAATCTAGTCTTAAGAACAGTGTAGTTTCAAATAACTAAAAAGCAACAAATTTTAAGATATATACAGATAAGAGCCCCACATCTGCTTCTATTTGCTATGCTAATTCTGTGCAAATCAGAGTAGCTCCTCAAAACTCTGGAGTTATTCTTGCTCTTCCCAACATAACGCACAAAATCATTTGACCATCTATGGGCAAAGACTTGTCAATTCGCATGCTGTCAGTAACATTTTGCCACACATACTTTTGATTACTATCCATTGGAAAGCATCACAAAATGAACAACCAAAATATAGAACACATGTTCATTAACATGCACAGGAGCATAAAGACAAAACGATGTTAATACGCTTTCCTCTCTGCAGCAAGAAAGAGAAGATGGAGAACAAAAGGTCTTTATCTCAGCAGGAAGACGTGTAGATGGATTAAAAAACACCAGCACTTTGAGACTGGCAGCTACTCCCTCTACCAAACCGAAAGGTGAAGACCCCGTGAAGGCTGACACAGGGGAAACACAGCCCACAGCAGAAATCTGTGCTAAGGACCGGCGTAATGTATTGGAATAAGATAGAATCTTAACCTGCAGGTGGTCCTAGATGGCCTTAAGACATGAAAATGTATTTTACAAACATATTTTACAGGGTTTCTTGGCCAGACTAATATGCCAACAAGGAAGTGATACACATTGGCATGGACTTGCGTTCCCGGAATTTTATATGCACAGCTAAGCCTAATAAATACAGTTACCTCAGGGGGAAGACATGAATTGTTCAATAATTACAATAACCCTGTTTGTATTTCACCGTTCTACCAGTCCTACAGTTTAAAATAGATTTTAATAATTGAATCTTAGCTTCATTTATGTTCAAAACCCACGTCTGTGAAGTAAAGCAATGCTACTAGCTCCTTCAACGTGGGGGAAACAGAGGCTCACAGATGTAAAAGAGTTGACCAACAGTCATACTGGCAGATTAAGAGCAGAAACTGGTCTCCAGAAAACTAGACCAGTAACTGGACTTGTGTGTCTTGTTCTACCCCACTTCCTTTTGTTCTCCATTGGAAGAAAGCTGCAGAGAACTTTCCGCTGAAGTTGCACACCATGTTACCCATCGTAACTGGCCTCAGGGACTGTCAAACAGCAGGAGCACTCCAAAAAGCATGAAGATTGATGCAAGCATTTCTACTGTCTATACACGAGCTTGTTCTAAGCACGCAGAATGCTCAAAAGCAATACCACCCCAACAGATTATTGTGCCAGCCGAGACTTTGTCTAGTTGAAGAGGACGCTAAACTTTTCACCTATTCTTTCTCTCTGATAGCGCTGGATAAACATGCATGCTGAAATGTCACTTCTGGTTTTAAAGCAACGTACAGATGGCCGCTTTAACTCTGAAGTCTCAGGAATTATCAAACTTGGTAGAAACCCAGTCTCTATACATTCCAGAGGAGAGTAAGAAGCATATAACAAGTACTTTCTGTGCACAATACTTTTTTTACTTCATGTTAAAAAAAATCTGATGCTACCACACTATTCGGTTTTAGCAGTGGGCCATCTGTGTGTTGCACTGATGTCCTTTTGCCAGGCACTTCCCTCTGGTATTTAGTTGACCACACTTTCCATACGTAAGAGACTCTTCTCCAACTCCATACCTTTTTTAAGGATTGAGCCTAACTGGTGCTTAAAACCCCCCAAATTCCCAATTTTGATGCTCAGTACGTGCAGTGAACATTTTGTTTAGGTGCACCAAATAATCATCAGGCAAAATCTGGTGCATCGATGTTTTAAAGGTCCTCGCATTCTGTTGTGTGTTGAGAAGGGGCAGGCAGCCCTCGGAAAGGAAGGCGCAGCTCCGGCAGCACCCAGCCCCTCGCCCTGCCGTGCTCACACGACACAGTCCTCCCGTCCCGCCATACGCTCTGCAGCTGGGTGCAACCTACTTCATCAGCAGGAAAAGAGAAGGAACCGAGTCAAGCTCGTGGAGAGACAAGAACAGCTGACGGATGGTACAACCAACTGGTTCAGGTCCCCAAGGCTGGGAATCTCACCGCTAAGAGACGTTAGGGTATAAGCAGAAATACTTCTGTAACACTCCTACAGATGCCTACAACAATGAAAACGGGCCTGAGCTTCCTCATTTACAACATGCCTTCCCCAAAGCTTTCTGTGAAATGCTGTGTTTTCCTTTCCAATAAATGGTCTCCACAATTTCAAGGACACTGCAACAACTGTGGGAATAAATATGCATAAAATATTAACAAATGGAAAGGATCTGATATCAAAAATTAAGATGAAATTACAGTTAATGTTAAATTTAGTATAAAATATTGCAATGCTGCTCTAAGAAATTGCTAAAGAATATATCACTGTAAAACATATACAAATTTAAAATGTTATTTAAAAGCGGAGCACAGTAATGACTACACGCACAAATGGTTATAAATGGTTAGGTTTTATGCTATAAATTTGATTGAACCTGTGTTTAGTGAGGTTTAGAGCATTGCTTTTATCTAAGTAGTAAATTTTACCTATGTTTGGAGATAGCATCTCGTTTCTAGGATTTCAGTTTTATTTTACTACTGTTTTTCGTGTTATGAAAAAACTACACTAAACTTTACTCTTTACATTTAACACGATAGGTGTGGGATTAGTCCTGTGGTACAACGTCACTTTACACCAAACCCTTCAAGCAAACATTGCCAGTGTAAATAATTCAAATTTGCATTTCATTTCCCTTCACGCACTTCAACAAGCAGACCCAGTTGGATCTGCTGAGATACATGCAAAACACGTATTTTCAAGTCGACGGCAATTTGCAGAAACGCAGGCCAGCTCGTATTCACCCCGGCGTTCTACGTCCGGTGCGTGGCTCCGGCTGTGAGCAATGGCCGGACTGAACAGCTTTGCTGAGGGTGCAAACCGATTCCTTTAATATTTTCCTCCCAGACTAGACCGAAGCAGACTCCGATATTTGCCACTTAATCGACAGACGGTGCAAAAATTTTCTGCTGTGAGAGCTGGGTTACACCACTTCCGAGCGCCTGTGAAGCTTCCCCTGCGGTGCCCTGCGCACCTGGTAGCACCAGCGGCGATAGCTCATCTGGAATACTCGGCAGCAACACAGCAAAGCACTGCTTCGTTTCCCACACCCCGAGCCATGGGGGATCCATCACCGAAAGCAATTCTGCCAGCGCTGGGGAGGAGCTGCAGGAGTCAGAAACAGTGACTTTAACACTGCTTCATTAGAGACCCTGCTTAAATTCACAAGGGGAAACCAGTATGCGAAGTCGATCTTAAGGGAAATAGTGCATTCAGGGGGTCAGGGACATGTAATCCACCTCTCTTTGAGAGCTTTGAAATAAAGTTTTCTTCAGAGGCACATCAAACCGTACATCAAGGAGGCAAACTGGCTTTGCAGCCTTGCAGTAATCAAAAAAAAAAAGACTTGATAGTGAGCACCATCTCTCATGCACTGATAGATTGGTTCCTCTCCTGCTTTCATTATGCAGTACTGGAGTTATGTTCATTGAAGCTAATGGGAGTATTTCCATTGACTTTGGTGTGTAGTGGGTCATATAATAAGTTCCTCCATACGTTGTAGTCCAAGGGCCAGAGCAGCAGTTAGTCATTTTAAGCACTGTTTTAAGATGTGATGGATGACTTAGCTCTGTTTTCCCAGTTTTCCAAGGACCCAAGGTAAAAAAAAAAGCTAAATAAAAAACACTTCATGACATCCTCTTTTTTTTTTTTTTCTTGGTTGGTTGTGTTGTTGTTGGGGAAAAAATGAGCATTCAGTACAGCCGATAAAACACTTTGTCACCTTAATCTTTTATTGATCTCAATAAAAATTGTATTTTGTTTCCTAACAAAAATTCACCAAGAAGGACATTGCATCCAGGGATGTGTATAATGTAGGAAGCGCTCATCATTTAACATTCTTATTTATGGGACAAGATAAGGATTTTTGTGGAAAAATCTTCAACTGTGTTTGTAAGATGATGTATCATAAAGATGTGTTTGACTAAAAGACAGGCTGTTTACCAACTACACTAAGAAGCCGTATCTTACAGCGAGGTTTTATATAAAGAGATTATAAAAACACTTCTTCTGAAGCGGTAAAGGTAAGGGCATATAGTACTTTCCCCCATTAAGTCTGTTCTGGCACTTCAGTTTAGTATCTCACAGTCATTTAATTTTGTTTCAGAAGATCATGTTGAGAAAGAACTAAAAAAAGGAAGAAGTGATTTCTAAGGGAGCACCTCACGTCCCCATGAGGAGCAGTTTGAAACCACACTCCCGTGGAACACACAAGAAACACAAAACCTTGACTGTCTCCTGTGTTGGCGCTTGCTCTCTGATCATCTCTCAGAATATAAAAGCCATGCTCCAGCAACAATCCGAACTAACGGCACAGCGGGATGCCCCGTCCCTAGCTTAGCACGGGATGTGCTGTGGAAGAGACAGAAAGGGAGACCGGCAACTCGTTTGCACAATCACATGCTAGTTACTGAATCCACATGCCAGGAGCCGCACCAATAAGCATCTGACGTTTTCCTACTTCTCACATAGATGAATTGCAACCAAGTCCAGTTATTCTTCATCACAGTGTTTTGAAGACTCCTCAGGCCCTTCTCCTTTCTCCATAGTCTAGCATAGTCCTCACTGGAGACCTGTTAAAGGCTTTAGTGCATCATAACTCTGTTTGCAGCCCCCGAGTTGTATAAAATTAATACCCACTTGTAATAATTGCTTAATAAAGGTTTCCCATTTTCACCATACAATAATGTTAAATGAAGGCCAGAATCCTTTCCATTTCTCTTTACATAACCTACAGGTCTGCATTCAAAACGGGCTCCGAGACCTTTTTATTTGCATGGTTTGCAATCTACCCAGGCTACCTATCTGCCGAGAAAGGCAAAGCACACAGAAAAAGCCTCTGTGTCCCCTCTTTGCAACGGAATGAAAAAAAGCAGTCTGCAAAGCAGCCCGGACTCTTGGGCCTAAACTTTCTATCCATCAGGTACAAGTCAGAGTTGGTACCAAGTGTCTCCTCATTCTCTCACTGCAGGAAACCGTGTGGCCAGATAAGCGTGCCTTAAGATCAAAGATTCATTGCTCACAAAATTATTATTGGAACCACCTTTCCTGTGAGCTGCTCCATTCGACACAGTAATAGTTACACCTGTAACTTTTCTCCAGTTATGGTATGTGCTGGTTTGGGAGGGTTTCAAATCCAAGATTTCAAACAGACCACAGCAGCAGGCTGCCTCAGCATGTACTGCCTGTGAGAGACTACCCCGTATGCAAGATAGCTTTTTTCATCTGAATGCTAGTCACTAAACCTTTTTTATAACACACCGTCATTGTCAAAAGATTAACCTTAAGTTGAAGCAAGGACTATTGCTTTTTCACCAGTCTTGAAATTCTCCAAGTATTCATTTAGATTTAGAGATGAATATAGAGATTCCTCCTGTTTTTCAGGTTCTACTATTCAGTCTTCTCTGCTTCTTCACAATCTGGGCACATACTTTTCAGACTTTAGAAAAAAAGAAAGTTCCACCAGTGCCCACAGTAAACCAGAAAGCACTTATTCCCTGCTCATTCCTATAAGAAGTGAAGCTGAAGAAACGGTTTCTCTGTTCTTTATTTGTTTTTCAGGGTCAGAAATTCAAGGCACATTGCACAGGCTTCTTATACCATGGCTAGAGGTCAAATCTCATAATACATGACTTATCAGTATCTTTTAGCACAATTGATAGGAGTGTGCTGCTGACTCTTGCATTCCAGACCTGGAAGAAAATGTCCAGAGCAACTGAGGTTATATGATAGATTTCGTAAAATATCACCAAGTCTCAGGAAGAAAGATGGTGTTGGAAGCTAAGAAAAAGGGCTGCACATCAACCTCGCAAAATGCCAGGCTTTTGATGGATGTCCAAAACTGGTCAATAACAGTAGTGACTCCTGCCATCCACAAAAATCGCTGCCTAGTTTAGCAGGAACTCACGTACGCAGCAGAACCATTTGCAGACAAGTGTCCCCATCCCAAAGTCATACTAGAAAGGCAGAAAAGCATTGCTCCTTTATTATATTTTATAAATCTGTATATAACGTAAAGGTGAAATTCTGGCCCCACTGGAGTAAATAGAGAAATTCTATCTACTTCTACAGATCCATAACTGTACAAAATGCTGTTTACAAGGGGGGAGGAGAAGCATGGGTGTGTGTTAAATAAAAGCCCAGGATTAACCTGGTTTTTAATAAATAAAAGGAACTGATATGATGTCTGTTATTATGGAAAATCAGTTTCAGTAACTTGCAATCCATCTACTCTCCATCAACACTACACACAGAAGTGTTTCCAACAGATCTTACGAAACAAGAAAGTAAATGTAATCAGCAGACGAGGCTACAATTAGAAACAACCGTTGGGGAGGGAATCCAAGCTTTAGTGCTAGTAAAAATTATAGCCATTATTTCCTATTTTGAACTCAGTTTCAATTAGCCAATGATAATAAAATCAGTTTAGGATTCCGAAGGCTTACTCAGGACATACGAATACCCAATAGCAGGTGTTCTTCCATTAACCGCTCCATCTATTTCCCTCACAATCAGTGATGTAAATAAATCACACGCACACACTTCAGCAGGATTCTCCTCTCACCTGCTTGTTTTCCAGTTCTGTTCAGCTTACGGCAGGAGAGAGGACGTTAGATAATCATCGGGAAAAGCTGACGCTACATGCGCACAAAACTAATCTATTTTCTAGGGAGAAAAATAGGTGTTTTAGAAAATTTTGTGCAAATCATTAAGTAAACTACACATGAATATGGAGGCTCAGCCTCCCCTTCACCCTGTTGAAATCCTGGATTACCTTCGCTTGCATCAGGACAGTACAGTATTGATTAACAGGAAAGGAGACAAGATCCAGCAGCCCACACTGAAAAGCAGGCAGGGAATGTTCTTCAACACGCCCTGCTTAGATTCAGAATAAATCATCTTCTTGGTATGAAACAAAGCCTACTACGGTATTTGATTACGGGTTAATATCAGCCTTTCCTTTGTCCGCATCTCTGCAAATTCAAGGAGATAAAGCTAACTTTTCAGCACTACAGCTTTCCTTTTATCACAATTCCCATTTAACACAACTTTTCAAGAAATTATTTTTTTTTAGCCTTCCATTATTCTCATAGAATCATAGAAATTTTTGGGTTGGAAGGGACCCCTAGAGGTCATCTAGTCCAACCCCCCCACAGCGAGCAGGGACACCACTAACTAGATCAGGTTG
>Ga0181612_129234_pt1 | contig 13554 bp, 10 predicted proteins | sample HoacroProtozoa21_FD_119630 | JGI IMG/M metagenome (GOLD analysis project Ga0181612, IMG submission 119630) | Hoatzin crop microbial communities from Cojedes, Venezuel. Combined Assembly of Gp0051906, Gp0051904, Gp0051908 | reverse complement strand
GATTAAACAGCAACGTGTGTTCAGGCTGGTACAGCCATAGCCACGTGCGTGGTTTCAACATAGGATAAGAATGCAAAGAAGGAACCTCAGGCAATCAGGTGAAAACCATGTTTTTCTTTGGATAAAATTTATAGATGTGTATCAGAATACTTTTTCAAAACTCTCAATGCTTGCACTATGGTTGCACATCAGAGCCAAACAAGAGTTCATAAAGTAAAGAAGTGCTGCTCTGAGAGGATAAATAACACTCAAGAGCAGATCATGCTTCCAGTGGCTTGAATTTAAATAGTTAAATCTTCTTCCCTCCAGTGGAAGTTTTCTTTCTTGCTTGCCAGATGTCAGATCTTGTGATTATTGTCTGTAATGGCGTGCACTTCTGAAATAAGGACATTAATAAGTAAAAAAACCTGTAACTTTCCCTTCTTTGCAACGACACTGCTATGAGCATGGAGCAGAGCTCCACAGATAACTGTTAAACTGCAGGATGCTGCAGAAGGGCAGAAAGCTGCTGTTGGGCTGACAGGAATGCCTCTGGGGGGGAGAGATTGTCCTCAAGGCCGTAGTGGGTAACGCAGCTAAAAGTGAGTTACAAACCTGAAAGGCCTGAGCTAGAGATTGGTTTATATTTTTTGTTTTCCGTCTTCCTCGGGCATGGAGATGCCCTGCCAAAGGCCAAGCAATCCCAAGGTGATGGCTTTGCATGGGACACGGAGCCAGGTCCCTTTCCCGCAGGATGCTGCGGGGAGTGGGCACAGAACGGAGACCACCCACCCGTCTGTGGGTTGGAGTGTTTAGTGTGAGCACCATGGTGTACCGAGTTGGGCTAAACCAGCATGGGTTCATCCAACAGGCTTAGTGCCATACAGCTCTGGAAACCCCCTGGGTAAGCCCTGTGGCTCCGTGCACCAGGGACCGTGGGACATCGTTCCCTCGGACACGGCTGAGGTGGTGTGAAGAGAGCAGAGGATCGGGTCTGGTCACCCAAGCGGCGTGGGGCTTCTGTCTCTGTGCGGCGCTGGTCACCCTGCAGCCTCGCCAGCAGCAGTGCCGATCTCTGCCTGGTGTCAGCCATGTCAGCCATCTCTGCTGTGCCAGCCAAACCTTCCAGCCCAGCCATGGTACCCACCACCCCAATTGCCATCGAGCCAAGCCTGTAGCTGCCTCTCTCCCACCCAGAAGTCATTTCTCCTTGAAATCAGAATGTGGAAGTCATTCCCTCGTGGAAACCTAAACACCAGTATGCTGGGGGCAGTGGGTTGGGCTGTATTCATTCTACTGTGATGGCTGTGCAATGGCAGACTCTAGAGCTGCTTATCTGTGGGGAGAGGAGAGACTTTTCGGGGACGGGTCTGGTGCGGGTTTTTTAACCAGAAGTCCAAAAGGGAGGAGAAGTGAGAGACAAGAGAGCTGCTGAACGTCGAAATGCTGATGTATCAGATGAAGATATCTATAGAGTCAAGGCTTCATACCCTGCATTTAAAACAAGAGCATCGATATGTTTTCACTCTTCGTCCCAAATAGAGCTGGGTACCTGATGTTGTCTGGCAATGATGGAGAAAACTGCAGTTGTCCGCCTTTTCACACTGAAGACCAGCCACATCTATGTGAAGGTCAGGAAAGTGGAGCAGTCTTGATGCCATGCCTGGTTCATGCTGACCTCAGGTCAGTGCTGGGCTGGGGTGACAGTGCAGCTGCTCTCCTGTTCTCCCCCTTGGGCTGGGGCTGCAGGAAGATGGCCCAGCTGAATGCTGGAGATAACTATTCCAGAGTGGCTTAGCCCCTTCTGGATGGGAGATGTGCACCAGCCAGGTCAGAGCAGAGCTATGACCCAGGGAGGATGAGGGAACCTCTGACCCCAGACTCTGATGGGTGACCCGGCTCTCAGATATCACTCTCTGTGGGATTAGTGGGGTCTAACACACGCAGGTATTTAAACATTAGCAGATTTTCTAAGGCGGAGCATCGTGTGGGTGAACTGGGAAGTCTCCCTTATTCCCGCTGGTAGGAATTTGCCTTTTCCCTCTTCTCTCTCTGCCCGGAGCTGGGTCTCTGTGGAGAAGCCGAAAGTGGCAGTGGACAGCACTGCTGAGAGGGGCTGGAGCCTCTGCTTTGAGCCAGGGCCCACAGGGCACCACTCTGCCGGGGCTGCACAGGGCTGGGGCCGGGGCTGGCTCCCAGCACGCATACCTGCATCAGTCCAGGCTTGGTGTCCGAGCTGCAGGTACATAAATTGGGCAAATCTGGTGCAAACTGGCTGCAGCAAGACTTTGCATTCCTAGCCAAATTTCTGCTGCATCAAGACTTTATGTTAGCACCTGAATTCCTGCTTCTGTTTCCTTGCGGTGGAGAAGGAGGCTGACAGCATCAAAGAGCATCTCTGGAAAATTCTGTCTGTGAAAAGCCAGAGCAGCAAAGTAAACAGGAGCTGCCCAGAGGAGCTGGGAGCAGCGGGAGAGCTGCGAGGCCCAGCCGCAGCTCTAGTCCATGCAGGTAGATCTGCTTGGCTGGGCAGAGGTGAACAGGAGTCCTCCATCGTGCTCAGAGCCGCCAGGTTCAGCTGCAGCCTCTCCCTGCGCAGCCACTGGTCATCAGCACAGCATCTCGGCTGCAAACCCCTCCTTCGCCTTCACCTCCCTGCGGGCTGCACATTCCCAGCAGAGCGGGTTGTGGTCACTGGGCTGTTTTAACCTAAATATTCCTTTCTTAATTTTCATTGAAATACTGTTGTTTCTGTGCTTTGAGGCAGGCTTAGATGACTCGGTGCATGCGGAACCCGTGGAAGAGATCCTCAGCTGCTGTGGGCTGTTGAAGCAGGTTGGGGCAGAGCAGCCCAGGATCTGTGCATGGACCTGTGCTTCACAGCAGACTCTGCAGGTAAATGCTAGTTTCATGGTGCTGGCCTCTCAAGACTCAGCAATTTAGGGGAAAAATCTGGAGATTTCAGAATAAGGAGTGTTGGGTGCTTTTGATTTATTTTCTGAGAAGTATATTTTCGGCTAGAATCTGCTTTGTGGAAGTTGCTGCTCTGGCCAGGGCTGAGGTTCCACTGCCCTGCACCCTGTTCCACTGCACCTACCCCAGATCCAGACCCCACAAACCATCTGAGAAGCTCCCATTGAGCCAGAGATCCCAGGAAGAAGGGAGAAGGCTGTTGCCTGCAGTGTCATTAGGAAGAAAGCAATTAAACCCTTTGAAATCATCGGAGCTCTGGTTATCCACCTGCATAACTTCTCTAATTGCTGGGGAGAACCTGCTTTAAGATGGACACAGAGGCAGATTGATTCTGCATCGCATTGGCTCTCGGGAACTTTGTTCTTTTTTTGGTTTCACTTCAGCAAACGCATCTTCCCCAAGGACTTTGTGCTGCACGGGGCACGAAAATGTGTTCTCATCACAAGACAGACTTGCTCGCCTCATTCACAGTCCCAGCAGTTTCCTGGGTGTAAACTACAGATGGACGAAAGCCACTTTATACTTTCTAATGCATGACCAAGTCAGCTTGCTTCAAACATGAATAATTAAAGGCTCACATGCATTTGTAAATGTCTACATCTTAATTAAAAAGCAACCCCCTCCTTGAATATTTAGGCAGCTAAAGTGGCATTGTTCTTACCAAAAGAGAATGAATTATTTACATGATATGCTCTACTCTTTAAATTACCTGGGTTTAATGTACTGCATAGGCACTTTGTATTGATACAGATGCTATTTTGCTTCCACTTAATCATCACAATTTTATTTATTAACAAGAACAAAAATATCCAGCGCTGGCCGATCTGATACTTCGCTCTGCCACTGACAGTCTGCTTTTCTTCCCAATCTTATGTTGCAGTAATTGAATTTTTGCTGTAAAGAGTCTGTTTCACAGCCCGTGGTACTTGGTGCTGTGTGTGAAATGGGGTGGTGGTGTTTGTCACCACGGTGGCATTTGTCACCACGGCTGTGCTGACACTGATTTGAGTTTTGCTCTTTGCACTTTATGGGGGCTCTGCTGGTTCCAGTTCATCTACTCACAGTTTTAACAACTGACTCCTCTCAGGAGTTTATTTTTAGGGAAATGTGGGCCCTGCGGTTTTTTGGCTTCTCCTGTTTCTCCTAAAGCATCCTGCAGCCGTGGCAGCAGTTCAAGGTGAGTTAGAAAAAGCAGTCAGAAGCAGAGGACAAGCTGCAAAGCTGATATGCAGATGTAGCCATGGAATGCTGGACGACACGGCTGTTCTGGGCTGGTGCACCGCTTCTGCGTATTTTGGTTACCAATAACTCTGAGTTTTGATTCCCCCCTTCATTTTCTGTTTCATCTATCAATTGTTTGGTTTTTTTATATCTGTAATTCAAATCAGTTGGGATTCAAGCTGCCCTGTTGCTCAGCAGCCTCCTCGTATGGATCGCTGTGTTAGTGGTAACGTAGTACCACACTCTGTTAGCCAGTGTGCGCTGCTCAGGTGCACAGGGATGCTGTGTGCAGTCTCCTGACTTCTTTTCCACAGTCTCTTAGTAAGCAAAGGAGTTCTGACTCTCGGTAAGATGCAATGAGCTGCTGTTAATTCCAGAACAGGCAAGAGTGTTTAGCAGAAGCAGCTTAGAAAACCGGGAGCTGATGGGCTGCAGGAATGGTGTTATCACATTACAGCCGTTTCTAAGTGCTGGGTCGTATTTGACAGATTAGTAACAGCTTTTTCTAGTTTAAGGTGAAAGGACATCAGCTGGGAGGAAATGCAGCAAAGACCGGTGAAAGCTGCTGCCGGGGACGCTGAGCTTCCAGGCTGGTGTGGCCATGACAAGGCAAGTGGAAAGTTGCTGAGTGTGCAAAGTGAGGTGGTTGCAGGAGTGACATGGAAAACCTCAGCTGTCTTCTGAAATATCAGGCCTAATTCCAGTCAGCACAGTTAAGAAGGCTCTGATTGCTGTAAGTGACTACTGAGGCGTGTGTAAGATCAGCTTCTAATTGTAATGCACGTGTGAGGTTCTCACAGAAAAATCACTGCTATGCATGACAGGAAGGGACATGGAGACTTACCCTAATCCGTTGTCCTGTACCAAGCCGAGGTCAGTATATCTAGACCGTCCCTGACAGATGCTTAAACACCTTTTTCTTGAAAGTCTTAATGATGTCTCCACCCTCCAGTCTCCTTGGGCAACCTGCCTCAGAGCTTTGCTGTACTTCTGCTTTGAATGTTTTTCCCCGACAGCTATCCTAATTATCCCATCCTATTATTTTTTGTCTGATTCCCAGCAGACATGGAAAGCAAGCCATTGCTCTCTTCTACAGGAACCTTTTGTGAATGGAAAGCTGTTACCCCATCTCTGCTCTGCCTTCTGTTTTCATGAGTTAACTGACTTGTTTGCCTCTGGCTCTCCTTAGAGGCTCTTTTCTACATCTCTGGATACTCCTACTGCTGTCCTCTGGGCTCTCACCAGTTGGGGCCTGTCTGTCTTGATGAACACTGGTCGAAATTGGATGCAGAACTCCAGGTGAGGCTTTAGTAACAGGGAAGGGAAGGTTTACTTTGAGTCTCACATGCAGCTTTTCTGTTTATAAATTCCAGCACGATAGCTGCAAAAAAAAGCAAACAATGTCCTGGTGGCCCTTGAGATTTGGGCACAGTGGAGATGATGACCGTATAAGTACATAGATGGACAAAATGCAGATTTTCACCGGTCAGACAAAAGAAACTGCACATGGGGGAGTGTCACCATGAGGGACAGACTGCTGCTAGCGTATGTGCAAGCTCCAGGCCTGCCCTGGTGAGGACCAGTGGTGGGTGTGGAAGAAGGGGTTCATTCGCATCCTGTCAGCACCTCACTCACAGCAGAAGCTGTGCGGTTGTCCGCCCTGGGATCACGCCAGCCGGGTTTCATCATGCTGGTGGCTTCGGACCCTGTGGGCTCCATGAGCTGAGAAGGTCTGAGCCTTCCTGCTGCTAGACTTGGCTTTCAGTGCTTCTATCTGTAGGCATATGTATTTAAGCTGTTCTTCTCATTTGCTTTTCACTTCTGGAGGAAAAACCTCTCTGTGAAATGATGAGTTGCTTTTTTTCCCCACCCCTTCAGCCCCAGTGTTAGGCAGGAGGCTGGTGAGTGATGCCAAGTTGGGCTCTGCAGAGGATGGCAGGGAGGCGTTTGGAGGAGCCCACGGTGGTGGCTGGAATTCCTGTTGTCATAACAACCCGATGTAGGCCCTAAATATAAAACTGGTTTTACCCCATAGTCCCCCTCTGTCCTTTCTACTGTGACACAGGAGCTAATGGGCTGTGCTTCCTTCTCGCTGCGACCTGTTAGGGTCTGAAAGGTCAGGAAGGGGGCCAACTCTACGGCAATGTAAACCCTGGTAAGTGCAGTGTGTGAGGTCAAGAGACCCGTCGATAGTGGGTTTGATGGTCATGCTCCATTCAGAGCTTTGGCATGTGGGCTTCTAATACTGGTTTAGCTGAGTGAAAATACTCAGACAGGTTGGACTGAATGAAAAAATCCCCAGGCAAGAGCGGAAAACGTTGAACTGCTGAAGCAGCTGCTTCCTGCTGCAGCTTTGGCTGTGGTGGGTGGGAGGGGACCAGTGCCATTATGGGGCTGGGCGAAGGGTAGAGCTGGGCAGGGAAGGGGACAAACCATGCCAGAGCACCACGTCAGACTTACTTGGTGCAGGGGCTTCTTGTCATTTTCCAAAGGAAAGCTTCACTGAATGAGCTGCCCTGTTTTTGTGAGCTACCAAGTGTTTTTTCCTTTGTAAATGCCCTCCAAAGGACTCCAGAAGTCTTCCCTCCTGTAACCCCAGTGCTGTCCCATTCCTGTGAAAGTCAGGAGACTGCAAAGGCTCAATGGACATGCACTGCATGCCAAGCATGAGCTGGCTGCACCAGCGACAGATCAAATAGCTCGGACACGGCATTATTATCTTTCAGGAACCTAAATACAGCAGATTCCATAATGCAGCTAACACCCAGAAAGATTTCTAGAAGGGAGGAGAAAGGCTCAGTGCTGCAGCATGCGTTGCGGAGCTGGAGCGAGCGAGTGCGTTGGGCAGCCGCGCGCAGTCAGCAGCACCAAGCAGTGAGCGTGCAGCGAGGCTGCCGAGAGCGGCTCCTCCCCAGCGCGCTCCTGGCGACTGTGATGCCAACGAACCCAGCCTTACCTCGGGAAAACGATCATCGCACAGAAAATTCACCGGATGTCTTTGGTATCTCCAGTGCATGATTACACAGCAAATCCATCTGTCAAATTTATGTTTGTTCCTCAGCAGACTGTACAGATGATTTTAGAAATTCATACTTCTCTTTTTAATTAAATACTGGGTTTTATACCATAGATCAGGAAGAGTCACAAACTGTGGAAAATATTTACTTGTGCAACACAGTGGAAGATCTCCCAGGATCCTGACTCCGCTGCAGTGTTGGTTTCCTTCAGTTAGGGTAGCTGATGTAACTTCATTCTCTTTGTTATGTTAGAAGGTTACTTGGATTGCAAAATCAAGTAGCTGATTGAGATGAAAAGCTGAATTTCAGATATTCACATAAAATCCTAATTTCCCTCCCTTATTAATCTTCAGAGATCTACAACCTGATGAATCCCTTAAATTTCTCTTCTCTAGTAACAATCTCATCCCTGTTAATGTTGTGTACTTTGACCCTGATCTGGTTATTGAAAATAGCTGACTTTCCTGAAATAGCCTTTGATTCCTAATACAGACCAAGAAATGACGTGGAAAATTCCTGAGTGGTTTTAACTTTGGCCAAGTTACAAGTAACTGAATACAGAATAACTTGAATGGGTCAAGCAGGTATCTTTCAAACTCAGCAACAGAAGGTGAGTCTTCTGAACTGACTGTTTCATTATTTTAGATTTATTTTCCTCCTGTTGACCTCTTTCGAACTGGATTTGAGACACATCAGGTCACAAATCCCAGAGTTGAACAAGGAAAGATACTGCCTGGGGATGTCTGCTCCAAAAAAGGACATCAGAGTTCAATATATATTGAAAAATGTGTGAAACAGCAAAGGCTTGCCTTCTATCAGCTGATCACCTTCTTCCACTTCTATGTATGTTTGTTAAGAATTGTTACTGTGCTGCTTTGTAACCCAGCTAATGCATTGACTAGTCCATTGGGATGAAGAACTGGTAGAAAAAATTGGTCTGAAAAAATACTGTTGCTGTACTTCAGCTTTGTATCTGTGAGACCGCAGCTTTGACGCTGAGTGTCTGAAGGTGCCTGGGGGGCTCCAGCATGCTGTACAGTCATTTTGAGTAACAGAACTCTAGATACACTCAAAGAGAACTGCATCCTGGAGGCATATTTCAAGGGAAGACATAACTGTCAGAATCTATAGGATGTAACTTGCAATTAAATTTGCACATTTGTTCATTTTCTTTCAAATCCTTGGGTAGATGGGAACTAAATATAGCTAATGGACTCATGAGCTCAAGTACACGCAGCGCTGGGCTTTTATTCCTACAGAGTGAGCTCCAGGGTCCGAGGAGAGGGTTGATGTTCCTTGACAGCAACATAACAAGCGAGAAGTGGAGGGAAGACGCTCTGGAGTGACTTAGCATCACAACTGTAAGTATAAAGTGCATTAGTGCAATATTCAGCCCCTGGAAAAAAGTTCTGCTGGAGTTTCGGCTCCCAGCCCGAGCAGCAGTGGCCCAGAAGACCTGCACACAGCACAGCTGGGCAGGAGAAGCTCAGATAGGTCTTTAAAAGTTTCTGTTGTATTTGTATTGACGTTTCCCAAGGGCTGGAGCTGCTGTGCACAACCTGCCTGGCTCGGAGCAGCTATGGCGCCTTCTCGCAGCACCAGGCAGCTGCCACCCCGTGCAGGCTTCACCTGACTGAACGCTCATGTTTGAAGCGAGGAAGCGGTGGAGGCAGCTGATTTTATGACCCTTTATTCCAGACCTGGGCAGACCCATCTCTCTTTGAGAGCCAGGCAAGACTTTCCAATACCTTTGGTAAGCCCATTGGTACTTAGCAGAAAGGAACTGCAGGATTAGGGCTTGCTTTACCCCTAATTGCTGACACTGCAAGGCACTGGCTGGAAAGCACATCTCCTCCCAGTCTGCAGCTCGGTGCTGAGGCAGCCTGCTGCTTTCTTTTGGATGTGCTCCTTCAGGGTCTGGAAAGACTGCATTTAAACCTGGAAACTGTGAGCGGGCCAAAGGATTTGCTTGTATCTACAAAGTCACACCCCCTCCCTGCCCCCAAACGTGCTTTAGTCTGTATTAGGGCTGGAGCATCACATTTCTCCTGATCAAGCAAATGGTTCTGAGCTTTGGTCTCAGATTGCACTGCAAAGACTTGTAAAGCAAACCACTGAAGTTCCTGGGATGGTTCCCCAGACATTGCTGCTTGTTTGTGCTTGTTCCTATCCTAATTAATCTTTTTCCCCAGTGAAAGCCCCGTTTTAGTCAATTTCTGGCAAAACTGAACTGGTCTTTCTTGGTTTGCTAAGTTAAAATCCGTGAAGATGGATGCTTTAAGAATAGATACTTTGAGACCTGTTGTTCACACTGCTGATTCTGACTTTACAGCAAGACAACTGGTGCACATCGTCTCTGCACAAGCATCAGTCCAGGATGAAGCCAGGTTCTTTGCTAGGCAGGAAAGAGACACCAAGGGACAGTGTTTTTAATGTGACGTGCTCAGCGGTCTGGGACTGCCAGGGTGAGTCGTACCTGTGCAACATTTCTCCAGGTTCTTTGCTGGCTGCAGTAGGACATGCTCCTTAGCATAAAGGACCCATTGATGGGTCCTTTTACAGGGACCCAACAGTGGCCAATGTCATCTCAGCAGCCATAGAGAAGAGTTGGAGAAGAGTTGCTAGCACTCAGTGCTGGGGAAGTGGAACAGCTGAGCTGTCCTCAAACTATTGGTACAGAAGCTTCAAGAAAATCTGTTTTTTTTTATTACAGAATGAAATACTTACATTTATTGCCAGAAGGAAGTATGCAATCTCAAAAATTGTGCTTTTTACAATGCATCTTTATTGAATTCTCTTGTCTGCAGTGTGCCTGGGGGCTATTAGCTGCTTTAACTGGAAAAGCTGCTGGGACCCTGGGCATTTGCTCTCAGAGGCAGCATGTTCCCTGCAGCCCCCCGCCCCTGGGATTCCCTTAGCCCACACCGGCCTCCAAACCACGGCCATCCATCTCCCTTGCTCCTTTCTTTTGAAAGCAGGATTCAGGAGAGCCAAGACCAGGGCAGGAAGTGTTCATGCCACATGTGGCACCCCAGAAGTCACTTCATATTTTACCAGGACCTTTGCCGCAGCAAGAAGAAAAACACCTCTGCAGGACAAATAGCTTTGGGCTAGGGACAAATTGTAGCCGCTTTATGGAGCTTAAGATCTACTGAAATGATACTTGTGTTGCCCTTGGTAATCGGACGAGCTGAATTGCTGCTTGGCTTCCCTAAGCCAAGCAGCCCTTCTCATATCAAAGGGACTGGTTTGGGCAAGGCAGGCAAAGATCACCAGCACACACGCTGGGCTTGAGGAGGCGGCTTTGGTGTGTTGCTGAGCAGAGGTATTTAATTAACCTCCTCTATTGATTTTGGTGGAGAACCAGCTTCACTTTTTATGTACAAGAGAAAAAGAGACAGTCTGAAGAGCAGCCATCTGTAAGACAGCCAAGAGAGTGCTGGGAAGGGCTCAGTTCACTCACCTCTGGTTTTCCAGTGCAAGACTGTGGTTGACCTTTATGAACACGCCACAAAATAGAGACAGGATGAGTGAGTTGAAGAGAACTGCAGAGAACATTTCTACATGCCTTATGTCCCCCCAGCACACAGGGTGATACAGCAGGTGCGCAAGGGGTGGAGAAACTCTCCTCTCCTTCCAGCAAGTGAGAAACAGCCTTCGAGCAGAGACTGCACGTGCAAAGGACCTGCCCTGTGTTGAGATCAAAGGGAAGGGGGAAGGTGGACATCCCTAGCGTCAGCTGCCAGGTCAGAGGATGTCAGTGCTTCCAGCTGTGGTGATGCCCAAGGTGGAGGTGTGAGTGGGTCACCCCATAGCAGCCTGACACAGCCCCTAAGGGCCAGTGGCTGCCCCAGGGCTGTGGCGGGGTGCTCTGCCGTGTTCTGCATCCCAACAGGAGTGAAGAGGTAGGTTGGAAATGCAGGCTAAACTTAAACTTGAAAGGCCATCAAAGGATTTTGGAGAACAATTGTTAAATATTGAAGTGGCTGCTTGCTCTTCAAATATGGTGGTGGGGAAGAAGTTCGGGAGTTTTCTGATATTTCCTGATTTACTGGGGCGTAACTGCTTGAATTGAGGGCCTTTTAAATTTTCCATTACGTTGGATGGGTTGTTAATATTTAATGTATGGAAAAAGACAAAGGTAGGTAGCTGACAACTCTCTTAAAATAAAAATCTCTATTATGATATCCAGAGGAATATTTGCTATTGTTATTACTTCAGTTACTGGAACAGCAGAACATAAATGCTATGACCAGGGGGGATACATCACTGTGCCAGGGATCATGTGAATGGTGGGGGGTCAGAAGCTTGCAGTCTTCAAGAGAGGGAGGACACAAGGACAGGAGTTTGTCCCCCTTTGATGAAGGCTGTGACCATGTCAAGTTCTCGCTTTTCATCACTGCACTGGAACCAGCCCTCCATTATGTGATGAGGACTCACAGCTCTGGGCCGGATGCTCCTGTCCCATGGGTGCAACATCCTCGTAGGGCACCTGCGACTGCTGTGCCACTGCATGGAGCAGGAAAGCATCCTGAGTTTGGGGTCACTCTGCTGCTTTTTAACCTGGGGCCTTTTCTCCACTTGTCTTCAGACCCTTACCCTTCCCAGCCAGCAGAGATCTGAAGAGGAGGAGGGTGAGATCACCCAGGACTGCTGCTCCCTGAAGGTACTCACCACCTGCAAAGACACAGGAGCTTAGCCAGACTGTATCTTTTGATCTGCTTAAAACCAGGTGACAAAAATTTGTCTTCTACTGTGCATCTGAGTTCTGCTGAATCCCCCTCCAGAGCTGGCAGGAGCACAAGCAGGGGCTTCAAAGGCCTCCCTGCCAGATTCTCTACCCTTTCTGCAGAAGAATCCTAATGTGCTTCACAGAAAAGCTGCATTGCAACTGCTTTTTGCAGAAAATGAAGCATTCACCAGACCTCTTAGTTCTGTGTTATCATGAGGAGTTTGGACAGCAAAATGCTTTTTGGAGCACTCCAATGCTAGGAGTTCAGAGGCAATAGTAATTCTCCTTTTCTAAGCCGTTGACCTTTTTAGATGTTTAGTCACACTGGAAAATGAGTCTCAACGGGGCAGGGGTGGTTGGGTCAGACGTTGTGGTAAAGGTTTCGCTGCAAGGCTGTTGGGAATTTTGGTGCCTAGGCCTAGAGCATTTTGGTGCAGGGGCTGGATTCAATCCTCTTTGTGTTGAAAGACTTGAGCAAGGGTCTTGGCTCTTTGGACAAATGCTCATTGCAGGTGTATTTCTTTAAAAATTAAAATCTGCTATGCTCCCACCTTTTCCAGCTGCACTTTTGAAAAACAAAGTGATTGGCAAGCTGTGCACTGAAAGATGCAGCACATGAAAACTGCCTTTAGGAGGGGTCTCAGGCTGCAAATCCCAAGGAGAAGGAGAAACTTCCCTGGCACCCTCAGAGAGAGGCCATACAAGCATCTAAAAATGGGAGGTTAGGATGGCTTCATCCTCAGATTTTCCTCCTGGTCAGCTCCAAATAACTCCTTGCTTCATTGCTGGCTCTTCCCAGTCCTGCTCCACCGTCGTGTGCTCCCCATGAGCACTGTGCAGTAGCCCGGTGTTGAAATCTGGATCCCTTGGTACCCTCCGAGCCGGGCACTGCGGTGGTACCTGCTCTGCTCTCAGCATCCTCCGCTCCCACTGAGATCCGGGAAGCAGAGCTGCACTTTCAGCAGGTTATTGCAGTGTTTTCATTTTGTATGATTACATCCAATTTGTTCTTTTTGGTTAGCCAGTGCTGGGTATTATTTCCCTGCAGAACTCATGCAAGAAGCGAAAAGGGTATGTTGAGAACAGCTCATTAAAATTCATGGGGAGTGGTGCTGTCCCATGTGAAGAAGTTTAATCTGAGACAGCCTTCAAGAATGGCTTATTGCAGCCTTCTGCATCACCCACGAATTCTTCGGGGAAAAACAAAGAAAGAGAACAGAGTGTTAGATAAGCTGCTTTAAAATTATCCTCAAAATCCTGCAAATTAAAACATGTTTTATTAAAGACAAGTTACAAATGCCAAATAACCCAAGAAAGGCTGGAAGTGTCCCTTCCCGGAGACAACTGACACTCTTGGTGCAGCTGTGACCGGAAGTCACTGAAATCACAGCTTTCCTCCCTCCAAGGATCCAGCCCTGCTGGTGGTACAAGCCGCCCAGCCTTTCCTGCAGGACCTGCCCCCAGGGGAGCTAGGCCCCATTAGTACTAGAAATAACATTTAATATTTGCTTGAAATTACATTTGACACCCCCCCCCCCCCCTTGCCCTTCCAACCCCTTGGCTTGGGGGCTCCCCACCCCCAGGGACCCCCCCCCTTCCTTTTGTTTTTTAGGCCGCGGGGGGGGGGGAGGG
>Ga0181612_164000_pt1 | contig 13555 bp, 17 predicted proteins | sample HoacroProtozoa21_FD_119630 | JGI IMG/M metagenome (GOLD analysis project Ga0181612, IMG submission 119630) | Hoatzin crop microbial communities from Cojedes, Venezuel. Combined Assembly of Gp0051906, Gp0051904, Gp0051908 | reverse complement strand
TACACAGAGTCAAGTCCTCTTCTCTTTGTCACCCCACCAGCGAGTAGGCTGGGGGTGCACAGGAAGTTGGGAGGGGACATAGCTGGGACAGCTGACCCCAACAGACCAAAGGGATATTCCACACCATGTAATATCATACACATCATATAAAACTGTGGGAAGAAGGAAGGGGGGAACATTTGGAGTGATGATGTTTGTCTTCCCAAGTAGCCATTACGCATGATGGAGCTGCGCTTTCCTGGAGATGGCTGAACACCTGCCTGCCAATGGGGAGTAGTGAATGAATCCTTGTTTTGCTTTGCTTGTGTGTGTGCCTTTTGCTTTACCTATTCAACTGTCTTTATCTCAACCCAGGAGTTTTCTCATTTAAACCCTTCTGATTCTCTCCCCCATCCCACCAGGTGGAGAGTGAGAAAGCTTGTCCAGATCTGCATTGTCAGGATGCTCCCTGGATCCCCAACAAGCACAGTGAATATGCCTCACACCATGGCTTTAATAAAACTGGAGCAGTTTCAGGTCCACGGTTCGTGCCTGCAGTTGCTGCTCCCCCGCAGGTGTAGCTTGTTGTTAGGCCAGGAACAAAGGTCAGGTTTCCTGGCAGAGCTACCAGCCTTAGAGCACCCTCCAGCATGGTCCAAGCTATGTAATCCCTCACCTGTAGTTACACTCCTGAGAAGGTTTCTTCCTCTCTCTGAGGATACCTTGCCCCTTTTCATCATCCCAGTACACCCAGCCTGTCAGTTAGTTTACTACATGCTGTGTCCTCTTCTGCAGAGCATAACCACCTGGGCCTGAGAAAACGTTCATGTCCTCTATACATTGCAATCCATGGGTTACAAGCTGCTCCCCAGTCAGCACAGATCCCTCCTCGTAGAATTCTTGAATCCTATTGTCTCCTCCCTAGGTCTCTGCTGAGGAGGAGGATCTTGAAATAGTAACTACCTTCCCCAATAACTGCTGTACTCTCCCTGGTGGCAGCCCTTCATCTCAGCTAGAACTGGTTACCTGCTTAGTGCAGCTAGGAAAGATCTTCCTTCTAATAACTCTTGCTTCCTGCCACCTTTTTTTTTTTTTTTATGTTATGATATCAACAGCCTCAGAGTTTTCTGCTTTCATCTTTGGCTGCTGGCACACTAAGAAAGCATCAGTAGCTAGGGAGTAAACTCCCCAAAAATGCAGAGCAGCTCTAAGTTCCTCCCTGAAGCCACAGGCAGGAGACACGAGTGTGCAGCCACACATCAGGGTTTGCCGCTGTATCTCTGTGCTCGCTTCAGTTGCTCAGAGGAGACTGGGTATCCTTGCACAGCTGTTGTCAATCTGTAAGTGTGCACACACCAAGTAACAAGGCACCTTGATGAAACAAACACCAAAACCTAAGCAAGCCAGCTTAAGAGGTTTCATCCCTTTCCTCGTCCACCTTCTTCACTATTTCCACGTGACATAGTGCAAGAAAATGAAATACTAATGAAAGTGGGGATCCAGGCAAAGCCTTCCAAGCCCTGAGTATATAGCTGTCCTGAGCACATGTCCGTCATGGGTGCCTAGGTCTCCACTATCAGGTTTAGGGTGCATGTTAATTGCTGTCTACTCAGCCCTGCAGAGTTTCTTGCTTGACTTTGAAGCAATGAATCTTGAAGCATCTCTATGGAGCTGGGGGCAGGGGGGTAGAGGTGGAAACAGAAGAGCAGGACTGAAACACTGGAAGTTAATTGCAGTGAAACTGCAAAGACTGATTATAACAGGTAAAGCACTATACTGTTTATTATAAACAATATCAGCATATTTACTGTATGTGATACTCTTGTCATTAAGACTGCTCTCCACATAGCTACTACTATATTTATAGCATTGGATCATCTCGCTTTACATACAGGCTGATAGGACTATTAGCATAACTATTGTATTATCAGTATGTAATCACTATTAATTATTACTGCAGAACATCCTATGGGAGAACAGACATGCTATTTAATAGTTAAGCAACCAGCTAGACAGCTACTGCTGCCAATATCTTACCTAGTGTGACTTCTTCATGGATTCCACCTCATTCTGACCACTTGTTGGAAGTCTCTCACCACTCTTATTCCTCACACAGCAATCACAATTCAGAGGAAGGCCTGGAGGCTGTCCTATAAATACATGCACAGCACAGGCAGCCACAACCTCCTGACTACTCAGGAGCACTCCAGCCTCTGCTGCACCTCTGATATCTTATGCAACATACAGAGACAGACAGACAACGCAAAATGTAATTGCTTCGTGCTCAGGCAGGGAAGCCCCAGCTGGAGACAGTCCTCATTAGGGCAGGAGCAGGTGCAAAGTTAGTTAATGGCAATCAGCTGGTGGGTGGTTGCTGCCAGGGCTGTGGCAAGCGGCCCTTCCCCGCTGCCCCCCAGCACAACCTCACTGCACCCGTGCTGCCCAGGGCAGAGCACCGGCTGAGGTGGCAGCTACAAACAGGACACACTTTGATATCTGAAATCCAGCAGATGTCCGAGGAAGAATAGGGAAAGCAAGGCCTTGCCTTGCTATTGCTCCAAAAGCCACTACTTCCTCTGCTGCTCTGATACACTCAGCTGCATCTCCTGTGCCTCAGACTGACAAAATGTCAGCTTCCTCCCAGATTGTTCCTTGCTCTTCTGTGTTGTAAACAGGGGGATTCATTTAATGTACAAATGAGTTTTCCTCCTTTGCAATTAAACATCTTAATTGGAATAGTTTTTGCAATGACTATGCCCTTTCTCTTCAGCAAACTAATTTCCTCACAGAGTGCAGAAAGGCAGAAGCCTTTAAGGAGTTGGTAGGTCTGAAAGGAAGAATGAGGCCACCACGATGCAGCCTGATATCTGGAGTTTGGGGGCCACTTCTGCCTGTGCAGAGAACAAGAGACTGCAGGGAAGACAGGGGAGATAATGAACCTCCCAAGGAAAGGCCTGAAGGCCCTTGGGATGAAGACAGCTCTGCAACAGAGCCAGCACCCAAGCCCTTCTTTTTCGTCCTGACAGCTGGGAGACATGCCTGGCCGCTCGTTACTGCTCGCTTCCATGCAGCGCAACTTCTTCCCAGCTTCTCCGACATGCAAAGCATACACAATACGGCCATTAGCATTCTCTTTCCTCACCCTGAAATCCCATCTTAGCACATCTATCCTGCTTCATCCCTCCTTTGGTTCTGAAATGTTCACTGGATTGACTTTCAATTTCTTCTCACTTTCAAAAACCTACAGCAATTTCAGCCTGTCTGTCCTTTTCACCTGCTTGACCCCGCATCTTAGGAGCTCAGCCACCTCCCTTCCTCTCAACCACATATGAGCTTTCTCCACACTTCCCAGGCAGTCGTGTCCCACAGCCTCTTTCCCTGTCTCCTCCAGTGTGTGGGATCATCTCCTAAAACTGCACTGCCAGAGCCACTCCCTTCTTCTTCCAACACAGTTTAAATATACTGAAAGACCAGCATGTTAAAAAAAAAAAAAAAGGAACATTGTGATACTTGAACACCAAACTCCCAGCGACACACTGTAACCCTTTAAAAACCTCCTATCTGCACTACAAAAATAGAGCTACCAATAGTCACCAGGTCACCTTCCTGGTCCTCCCACGGTGCTCTGCAAGCCCAAGGCTTTTTGAGTTTTTGATGGTACCCTCCGCACTTACAGGGGGGTTGGACTAGATGACCCACAGAGGTCCCTTCCAACCCCTAACATTCTGTGATTCTGTATAACCGAGCGCACTACCTGTACATAAAAAGGAATACCAAATGACATGCTGCTGCTTAAACTGAGGTAAGCCACGGCAGGCAAACGGACAGACAGACTTTCTAAGCCAAGGATGTGAGTCATTACAGTCACCAGAAGCGTAAAAGCCAAGCTCCCTAACTCAATGTTCAAGCTAGCTTTCGTAATGTCTTCCCATGGGAAGGGGCTCATCACGATCCTTTAACAGATCTATAGAAGCCTTTACTCCATCACTCATCCTTTCCAACAACTGAAAGTGCTCCCCATCTCTCCAGCTGATGGCTGCAATACAGATCTGCTCCCCATGACAAGCCTTGGGTTCCCCTGCCCCACCACGCCCAAGGACTTGTGGAGCTGGGAAAGCAGAGCTACCAGCCCCTTGAAATGCTCCCACATCAGTCATGAACACAGAGAACATCGAGACTGTTTTTAAAGGAGTTTAGATGTCCAACATAAATTCTCTTTGAAAAAAGAATAAAGAGCTTCAATCCCAATGGCATGTAGCAGAGGGCCCCCAGAGGCCTTCACGGCAGGTGATGCTCTACACCTCTCCTCTCATGGGCAGCCCCAGCATGGTGCCATCCTCTGCCAAGCAGCCAGGCTCCAACAGTGGAAAAATGGGTAGCTTTTCTCTATTTGCCTTCACCAGGTGAAATCAGGTCCCCTGAGGTAGGTTGCCCCTACTCTTGTTCATAAGGGGAGGGTGGCGGTAGAGACGGCAGCTCCCAGGATGGTCCCTCTGCTGCTGTGGCAACAGCCAGAGAAATGAAAGGGCTGTACATCCCTCTGAAGTGACAGTCCTGCATTTGCAGCAAGGGGAGAGCGACTGCTTTGCCATATGCCGTGGGGAGCTGGCATCGTTGCCTTCAGTTTTTGTGACCCTTTCAGGCTTTTTCATGTTAGTTTAATCAAACATTTTTTCATGTTTAATTGATCACATTCCAGGTCTGAGGAAGCTTGGAAACCTCCCTTGCTCACAACACTGTGATCTGAACTCCTCCCCAGCAAAATCCCAGCCTCCATGCTTGGTTGTTTTTAGCCTTGCAGGCACCAGTAGTCGAGAGGCCCCGGAGTGCTGGGTCCCGTGCAAGCACCTCGGGGAAGAGACTCTCAGAGCTACTCAGAGACTCCCATCCAAACATGCAAGACAGCAAACGGGTACGAAGAGAGACAGCTCTCCAAAAAGCCAGACAGCAGAGGCAGGAGCACGAACAGCCTACAGCCACCTAGGAAGATAAGGTTCTTCTTAAAGAACTTCTTTTTTTAACATCTGTTATGGAATGACTTTGTGAGCAACCGAACAGGGATAGTTCCTGATGTCCTTCCCTACTGGGTGATAGCACAGAGGTATCACGTCCCCCGCATGAGGACTGCTGCCTACCCTCCAGCCGAACAGCGATTCTCCAGCCATCTTACTCTTCGACAGCTCTGCTTGGATCTATGTGAGCCCTAGAGGACCCCACCATCCCAACTGCCTGCATTAAAGAAAGTGAAGGGCCTGACGTTTGTGCTGGAGGTGCAAATCTGAGAATGATTTATTTGCCGTTCTTACAGGAAGTCATCCAACCCTGAACAGGATGCTCCAAACAGAAATCCTCTGAACAGCGTGTCAGGAAGGGAAAGAACTATACCAGTGTACACCCTCCTTTTCTAGGTAAAAAGATAGTAAGAACGGCGGGGTCAGGAGCCGCTTTGAAAAAGCACTTTCACTCCATGGTTCCTTAAGGATGGAAGGGTATATCCTGGAAGGCCGTATGCCACGTACGCTGCTCACTCTGGAAGAAGAACTCCTGGCGTTCACTCTGCACTCATAGAGCTGCTGGAGCCACCGGCTGGGAGAGAGCTCCTGAAGGAAGAGCTGGGAAGGGAGCAAGATAGATAGCTGACAGCGCATTTTACTGTCTCATTTTGTATAACTCTTGTTTCCAATAGCGCAGCCCACTGTTTTAATTTTCACTTCATCAGAGTAAACTAGATTTGTTCTCACTCTCAAACCTTGTCTGGGAATAAATGTGCCACTTACACAAGTCATCAAAAACAAAGTGCTCTATAGGAGCAGTGGATAACAATTAGTAAATAAACAGTGAAGAAGACTACAGAGGTTGATCTGGCAAACTCCCGCTACATCTCTGAGGCAGAATACATTAAAGGAGTCCCTACTGTTAGGATGCATGTTGTCAGTGAGCCTCATGGTTTTTTTTGAGGAGTGGCAACTCCAGACACCAAGGCAGCAAGGGAGGTCTAAAAGGCAGAATCAGACAAATGGGAAAGCTAAAGGCAACCTCATAACGATACAGATTAAACTGCAGATGGATATGCTCTGGGCTTTGTTTGGCACCACCACAGAAGGCAGGCTAGTTTCTATCTCTGAGCAAAATGCTACCAGTACAAATCAGGTCACAGGTCTGGCAGAAACCCTCTGCCCCGGCTCCATGTGCACCTTTGCTGGATTCTCAGCAAAATTTAGCGCTGCTGTTGTTGGAAACCCAGCCTCGGTCACTGTGAAAGGTAAACTAAAAGGACCACAGAGTTCCTTGGATCTATGCAGCAATGCCAGTTTGTATTATTATGTGGTGTCTTCCAGTACAAACCACATCAATGATTGAACATAGCTAAATTTATTCACGGTGTTATAGCTTCACCCAGCTGCTTCCTTACAGGCTACCAGTTGTGTGAAAAATGCAAACCACTGTTCCATTATTGGATTCACCTCTTGAGGAGAACTTGTACTGACTTTCCCTGTGATACAGTTTCCTCTTTCTGCTGTGTGTCCTCCATCTTTGTCCTACTTTGCTTTTTATGTTCTTGATTTTATCAATTTGTAGCTTTTCTTTCCCTTTTTCTGCTTCATCACTAGGCCAGGTATTCCAGCAGGAAAGTCATGATGTACCCTTTCCGTTATGACATGGCTTCTTCAGCCAGGTGGATGAGGTGGATGATGAACTGACCAGAAGAATAAGAGGTTATCATGCTTCCTAACTATCCAGAGACCCTCTTCTTTCTCCCAGTAGTCTGCACACCTTCCACTGTCAGGTCTTTACACAGAGAAATCCCCACTATATAGTGCATTGGACCTGTTTCTTGCCTTCTGCAGCAGTGGTGTCCAATGGCTGAAGCGAGTTTCACTCGTTAATCACAAGCATGTTTCAGGTGAACAGAAAAGCACTTGGTGAGTAAGCTGATCTCGATTCACACTGGCTATGCAACATGCCACCTCATGTGCCTCTGGAACTGAGATTTGGGCAGGCAGCCAAGGCTGCCCTGGTGTCGGCAGAATGGCAGGAGGTAGCAGCAGTCGTGAGGCAGCGAAAGTTGGGAGAAGAGGAAATGAACCCACTGAGATGTAGCCCTTTTTGTCTTGACACACTGCTTCCTGGGAGATGTCTGGCATCAAGCAGCAGCTTGCACTGGAGACTAGAGGCCCAGCGAGTGGTCCCCTCCAACCAACGCTTCTGTGATTCTGCATGCGGCTGCCAAACCAGCTCTTTCATGTCAGTGCCCAAGCACTTGGCTAAACTGGATTGCACAGATGGTCTCAATCTCCACTACCAGGAGTTACCAACCCCAGTACCAATACCAGAAGTGTGATCGCAGCAAACTGCTTTCAACCTGGTTTTCCTCTTTGCCAACAGCTCTAAAGCTGCAAGGGCACGAGTTTTACACGCTAAAGGCACACAGCTCTGGAGAGATGTATGTGGCCAACACAGAAGCCTAGGCTGCTGCAGTTTCATTCCTCTTAATATTTGAGATGGCTGAAGCAATGATAGTGTAGACACACGTGGTCATATTGTAGTAACACCTTCAGACCAGAGCCAAGATGAGTTAGTGATCTTCTCTGACTTTAACATCTATTGGCACATGAATCCAGATGACAAATTTCCCACCCTGCAGGGTATTTTGAGGAGATGTTTCGGTCTGGGTCCTCATGTATTTGAAATCAGCAAAGTGCTACTCTTTTCTTTCTCTTTTTTGAAAGAGAACATCCCATTCCTGTTCCCACTGGGTAAGAAGCTGCTCTTCTGTACCATTTCCTATCTAGGGCTGACTAATGGAAGACATGAGGGTTGAGATGCTGCAATTTGCAGTCTGCTAGCAACCAGAACATTTCTCAGGGGCCTGGAGACATCAGCAGTTTCTGGAATCAGTGCCTGGGGTTAAGTGCGCATTTGTGGGCGAAGTCTGCTTTTATCTTTGGATTCTAGTCCAGTCTATTTCCTGGACATCTGTGCCTGTGACATGAGGTGTTGGAGGGAGGAGGAATGCACATTCACAGCCTGTTCTTTCAATTTATATAACATCTTTTGCATATTTACCTATCTTAACAGGGAAAAGCCTCTTCTTTGCACCTAATCATCAGCAAACAGCAGCCGCTGTGGCTTTTATCAATACACCAATTTTTAGTTTAGTCTGTAAAAATAAATAAATAAATAAATAAATAGAGCAAGAGAGACACAGAGAGAAGCGACACAGACGATATCATTTTCAAAGAGATTTTGTTAAACACATTAAAGAGCTTTTCTTCACTTTTTTTCTTTTTTTTAATTTAGTGACAGTCTAGGAAGGAGGAGATGAAGATAAAGAAAAAAATAAAAAGAAAACTTAATGAGGATGAGAGAGAGAGACTGAAAGAATGTTTCCTAATCTGAACGAGCAGTTAAGGAGAATCAGGATGGAGAGAAAGGATGAATCTGAGAGATAATTATTGGAGATGGGTTGGAGCAGTAAGGGTAAGAGGAGAACAAATATAAGCCTACATTCAGGAATTCAGCCAAACCTGAAAAAAATCTGGTACCTTCTGCTATCTCATCTCGAGGCAGGCCAGTGTGCCTTCCTGGAGCTGGGGGCACCCGATGTGGAATGCCAAGATACCACCAGAAAGACAGCTGCTCTCATTTTCCTTGAAAACAGTCTTCCTTAAAGCGGGAAGCAGTGGAAATCTCCTGAGAAAGACTGTTCCCTTGGTGCCTGTAAGCAAATCTGGAGTTTCTGATAAAGCCATTCAATCGAATCCCTAGCTGTATAGCCCAAATTTCATGCTGCTGGCCACAAGTAGGGAAAACTTGCTGCTACTTGCAGAAAGGAGGATTGTTCTGCAGTCAAAGCAACTGATGAAGATTCCCTCTCTCTGTCTCTAGTTTGCTGCATGATGCTAGATGTATCACTTTGTCTTTCGGTGTCTGAATCTTCTTGCCTCTAAAAGACAGAGCATTTATAATGCATTCACATTTAATCCAGTTACCTTTATTAAAAGGGGTCAGAATTTTTCATCTCTTTCAGAGGCCTTCTGCTCCTAATGGGAACTCTCCTCTCCACCTCCAACTGAAACAGGTAGAAGCTAATTTCCTGCAGCAGGAAGAAATGACTTCTATCTCTGCAGTGGCTGAGCAATTCCAACAGCCGCACGTGCTTCATCAAGACCAGTGCTGGCTGACACAGATTTGTGACAAGGCTTCCCAGCCTCACGGGGGACACGATGACCCTTAATTCACACCTGTTTGCAAAGCACATTGAGATCCTTAGAAGGAAGGGGTTGTAAAACAGCAGGTATTATTTGCTACCACTCAGTCCCTCCCCTGCTCCTCTCCCTCCCCCCCAAAAGACAATTCAGGCTTCTTCGTATTGTGAGCTCTATTTTATTTTTTAATTTCCAGACGGCTGAACTAGATAAGGACCTGGAGGGATTGATTTACGAGAGGAGATTAAAAACTCTAGATAGGTACAGTTTAGTTAAATGATGGACATGATAACTCCTTACGGGAATATCTTTTTTTTTTGGAGGAACAGAACTGGAGGAAAAGGAGGAAATGTATAGCTTAAGCTTCATTTTGTTTATAATTCGCTTTTATTTGCACTCAGTAGGAGAGACACAATGGCTGCCACAAGGGTAACATGGGAATGCAGCACAACCCAGCAGGAAGAGGTACGCCAGGTTAATATGAAGCAGTTAAATTCCTGTATGAAGACAGTTAGCTGGAGAGGGATTAACACAGACTCTAACACAGCTAATGACAGTGGAGAATGAAAATCTGGGGCCTGGATCCTGCAAAGTGCCCACACACAGTAATTTGCAAGATCCACAACTTAAACTGAAAACCAATTAGCCTTACGACAGGCTTAAGAAAATGAATCGTGGAAACAGCTGCAATATCTCATTGATTAGTAGTTTACAAAGGAGGAGCGGGGAAAGGAAACAACATCACATTAAGTCCAGCAGAGCCTCGTGGAGACATACCATCAGGAGCCCTTTGCACAGGAAGAAGAAATTGGCAAGTTATGTTTCAGCAGTTTATTCCTCCAAGAGCTCTGCTAAGGGGATCAGGGAAAAAAGGGTAAGAACCCCAGATCATCTGAAGAACCACCAGTATCTTTCCTATGTGATGGATAACATACTGCGGCTGAAAAACAGAGCCGACCTCTCTAGCTGCAGGCTCCTAGGACTGCAGAAACACATGGGCTGTTGACCAGCCAAGCCAGCCAGAGGCACAAGGGGCATAAAATTGCTTTTTTTGTAGCTGTCCCAAGCAAAATAGGTGAGAGTTTCCAAGACAGAGATGGTGATTTTGAGACATTAAACAGCAACGTCAAGTGTGTCTGTAGGGTTCTTAGGAGAAACACTGGGAAGAGCTAAAGTCTCTTGTGAAAGTGGGAAGCTGATGCTGGGCTTCTGGACAGAGAGACTTTTGTGATCCCTGCTAGGAGTGCAAGCTATTAGTCTGTCCTTGGACTATTCCTCACACTGCAGCACCGTATCAAGGCCTGAGCATAAATCACTGCAGAGTGATAAATTCCTCACATCCTCTTCTGCTTCTGCCACCATACAGATTTGTGGCAATATGAGACCTGATGCAGGGCATGGGGAACTCTCTCCAAAATGCCTCCAAAACTTTGACAACTTCAGTAAAGTGACATTGGGGAGCCATCTGCAAAATGAGAACCACCTGTGGAAGAGGGAGAGGGGTCAGTTTAACACAGAGCAAAAGGATGATATCAGGAGGAAGAGTAACAAAGAAAGGAAAGTCCAGGTCTGGTCTGAGTGTCTGCCTGCACCATGATGGAGCACCATACTGATGTCCTTGTCACAAAAGCACAAGAAGCAGCTCTACACACAGATGGAGTCTTCACTAGAGCCAAGCCCCTAGGGCCTGTGCTGTCAGAAACCCTAGAGAGAGTCAAGCATCCTTTTACCTAGTCAGGCCCAGGTGAGCGGGCTCGGCGCCATCGCCAGAACACCAGGTCGCAGTGGAGTCTGCAGTTCCTGCAGCTGCAGCCCTGTGTATGCCCCGGTCCCTGCCACTTCTGTAGTCACCTACCATGGGCCCACCTCCTCTGTTTGATAAGCCCTCTTTACTAGGGGATGCACTTGAAACCCTTGAAGTGGGGCCCAGGAGTGCACACTACCCAAAAGCCATACCTCGCTGGTTCCCTGCATCAGAGCCAACTTGACAGCCAGCACAACCCAACATTGTAACAGCATCTATTTCACCTCTTTCCTGAGCAAAAGTTATGCCCCGTTGTGCACTGTGAGTTGGACATTTTTCCAGAAGCCCCACACACAATCAATCCCCTAACTGCGTGCGTCTCCAAGGAGCAGAGATGTTTCTTGAGGAAGTGATAGGCAGCTGGCGGGTAGAAGTGATCACTGCGTGGAGGATGAGATTCCACGGCACGCTGGAGATGGAAATATCACCTTAACAAGCATGGACAGCCCCCAATGGACTATAAAATTCATTTGGTGACTGAGATAATTCAAAAGAGCCAAGTGGCACAGCAATAAAAGCCAGAACACATAAATTTAAACTCAGAGAGCTCTGCAGTGCCCTGGTAATAAGTGACTAAACAACCCACACCCACACAGACTTATCCAGACCTGTCTGAAAGTCACAGCCCAGAGACCAGGGAAAGATGCACAGAAATTGTCTTTTTTAAAGGAGGAGGAGGGCCAAGGGGAGTAAACACAAGAAAAGTGCTTACACATTCAGAGTCTGTTCATCCACAAGTCCAGAATGCGTACACGTGCCATGGCAGCAGTGCTGGGTATTGCACAAGCAGCTTTCTATTAATCACATTAACGAGTCCCAAACTAGCACGTCTAAAGAGGCTAGATATTGTTCTCCTTTATACCAGCGCAGGCCAGTTCAAGCCAACAATTTCACACGACCTGAGTGCAGCTGAGGGTGGACTATGGCAAACTGCCTTTATTCCGCTTTTATAAACAACACAAATTCTCTTGTCCTCTCTCTCTCTTCTTTCCCCACTGGGATTTCTCCCCAAGCTGCTCAGAGAGTGCTTCCCAAAGCACTTCCCTCCCAAGGAGTTAGTTTGCCACTCATAAGATGAACAGCCTAAAACTGCGATAATAAAAACTTTATAGCCTTCCATCATGTTCATTCATGCTAATGTTCTCTCTTACTGTGGATACAGTAAAAATTTCAGTGCCAGAGAAGAAAAAGGAGGCTTCCAATGGCATCACAGGCATGTTTTTCAGTGCTGTAAAAACATGGCAGTACAATACACTTTTACAGCAGAAGGTGTCCATCAAGGTCATTAATGACTGAGAGAGGAGACACAAGAGCAGAAAGTTGCTGATCGATGATGTGTCATCGTTTGGAGACAGAAACTGCAGTAGACATGATCCATACATCTCCATGTCCCCACAGGGAACTGTCCTAATCTAATAAGACAGGTGTCTTCATGGAGAGGTCCCAAGGGTGAAAAGGAGGTAGAGATCTGGCAAGTGACGTCAGCTGTAACACAGAAAATTGGAGGGTCTGGGGATACAGCTGATCTCCTCATAGCACCTCAGTGCAAAGGTGGCAACTCTTGCAGCTTGAGGGACTGAGGTGGTACAGAATGCTAAATACCCTTGATGAGGGAGGAAAGGGACACTGGCTCAGCTAGCTAATTCATTATAGCTAGTCCACCAGTCAACTGAGTCCTTTGTCAGGGTGAGGCAGACGCTCTCACTGACATTAAAGGCACAAGCATTTTGATTTCCGAGCTCTGTGAGTGATGGCAGATACCACACCTGTCCCCAGAGCTTAAAAGCTGGGATCTTCAGCACCAGCAGAACAAGCCTTCATCCTTAAGGAGTCATTTTACTTTTTGATAAGTAGCAAGGGCAAACACTGAATGAAGACGACGACTTTAAGAGTGCACAGGAACATCTATGATATGGGTTTAACAACCACTGTATTTTTCCTCTCCCACACAACTGATCTTCTCAGAATCAGAGCTGACTGTGATTTATTATTATCTCTAATTTTTTGTATGGAGGCAGCACACAGGAGCTGTATTTGCAGAAGAGAAATCCACTACAATAAGTATTACAAACACAAAGACCAAAGATACAGTCCCTGCTCCAGGCACATTACAGATCAAGTATGGATTAGAGACCAAGATAAATACTGCAGTGTGATTCGCCTGGATTCACTGCTGTTTTTAAAACCTGCCTTCATTAAGGAATAGAAAACACTTGTGAGAATAGGGTTAAATATACGCTTAAGGAACCACAACCCCTTTTAGGAGCAGCTGAAGCTGGTGTAGAAATAGCTGAAGACATCTTTTCTAGGCATTTTTCTGCCTTGCACTTTCTCACCCCTCCCTTTTTCCATCCTAATAAGGGTATTTGCAACGGAAACCAGGCTCTTCGCTGCCTCTAAGGTCATTTGCTCATGCTGCTTATTTCCCTCCCCACACATCATCAGCCACTCTGTGAACCGAAGGTGCTGTGGAGCAGAGAAAATGCCACCTCCCAGGAATGGAAATGACACTGCATCACCATTCCTTTGCTTGCAAAGTACCATTCTTTCTTTTTTTTTTTTT
>Ga0181612_120732_pt1 | contig 13555 bp, 7 predicted proteins | sample HoacroProtozoa21_FD_119630 | JGI IMG/M metagenome (GOLD analysis project Ga0181612, IMG submission 119630) | Hoatzin crop microbial communities from Cojedes, Venezuel. Combined Assembly of Gp0051906, Gp0051904, Gp0051908 | reverse complement strand
TAAAAAGCAAATACAAATATTGTCTAATAGATATCTGTGAAATCGGTATCTGTGAAAGCTTCTGTATTCTTACAGTTTTCTGGCTAATCTGTCTACTGTGGGAGCCTTCCCGTGCCACACCCCCAACACATCTGTTATAAGTTGGCAGAAAAACAAAACTGACTGCTTTGAATAACCTAATTTTTCTCTTTGTATGTTCTATATTGTACTGCATTTCCACACACCGGTTTAGTACGCCCTGCATATACCCTTTCATGCATAAAATGGGAAGACAGAACTTAGTGACATTCTCACAGAGACCAGAAAAATCAAAGAGAACCTCGGGAATTACTGTATTTATCTAAACTCTTCTGTATACTCTCCAAGAAGCCACGGCATTAAATATGATAGCAGAAAGTGAAGATGGCTACAGAACCACTCAAGGCAGCATGTAACTTTACAGAACTGGTCGTCTTTTAGCCAGGAGCAAGGCTGCAGCTTTGCGAGGGGCAGGGGAAGGAAGGACCGGACACCAGTAAGGAGCTCCTTACTTGCAGCCATCCCACTGCATCAGTGGGGCGTGCCCAGAGCACGCTTCCCAGTCAATACCACTGGTCTCCTGGGGACCAGGACTGAAGCCCGTGGTCACACAATGTGCTGCAGTAGCCTCCATTTCCACCCCCAAATCAGCTTTCTGACCTTTCTCCATCTCTTCTGCCCTACATCAGCCTCGGCTTTGGTCTCATTACATGTACCGTAACTACTACAGCTTTCCTAACTATGGCCCTCCTGCACACAAGGCGATGCCTGGAAAATACAAACAACAACTCCTGTACGCTCTTTTGCATCTCACCTTTTTCAGGGCCGGTGTCAACAGTAGCTACATTATGCACATGGTGGAGGCCTGAGGGATGCCAACCACTGCTTGCGCCTCTTGATTTCACGATTTCTGTGGAAGAAGTGGCCGTACCCTGGCAGCTACCTTCTGCACCCGCGCTCCCATCGGGAGCTGCTCTTCATGGAGACAAAGCTCAGGGAGGCCCACCATCAGCCCCAGTGGGAGTCACTGGGGTTTCGTTGCTCCCTGAAGCACAAATGAAGTAAACCTCAAAACAAACAACTCTGTCAGTTTATTTCTCTCCATTGCCACAATATATAGAGAGGCATTTGCTATAGAAATAACAGAGTAATTCTTAATTTAAGAAGTTTCTTCCAAAGTACTTTCTCTGTTTAATCTTATTTGCTGTGGCATAAGCAAGCACCACCACCATTCCCAAACTACTCCTATGGAAATTACTTAATTCAGGAAGGAAAGAAACAGGAGCAGGTGAATGACTAACAAAGATACTGACTGCATTCAAATTCTCACTTCAACCTAATTTGCAGAAGGAAAACCAGAATGCACCATAATGTCCTCTAAATCAAATATATGTCTGGAGTTTCCTGTGAGATTACAGAGAGTCTGATGGGTATTCTCAAAATCATTTGTACAGCTTTATCAACATGTATCTTGTACTCACATAGCAGGAAAAAAGTCATCCTAGTGTTTCTATATCAAAATAATCATATAGCTTCCTTTCTCTTTACCACTTACAAATAAAACTGCATGCGTTTTCCTCTTCTTTGTATATTGACTCAAGATAGAAGAGTATATTCCGATTGAGACTGATCTGGGAAACACATTTCAACAGAGATGCTGCCCCTCAGACACAAGGGATTACAAAAATATTCCTCATGCATATATTAACCATTAGATAAAAAGAATTTGTAAAATCAATATAGTGAAAAAGAAACCAACAGAACATTTTCTAAAATAGATATTTTCTAATCCTCTAGCTATGCATACTCTTACTATTAAAAGTGCTGAACTATCTGCATGTATTGAAATTCCTGCCTGCATAGTTCTTGGCAAACAAACTATGCGATTATTTACTACCACTTCAGAAACTTTTGATTCCAAGCATGTTGTCATCTTGAAAAAGGCAGGCTGTGTTTAGAGACTGCTGCTAAAAGTAATACAGCATAAACAGTGAATTCCCAGTACAAGTCTTCGAGTCGGAAGCAAGGCCAGTTTCAATGGAACTTCTGGAAAAAGAAAAAAAAAAAACAAGCCCAGTGTGTCTATCATCCTAAACCCCTTCTTGTCCAAAGATCAGAAACTGCTCAGTGTTAGGAAGCGTACCACCCAATGTCTTACTAAAGGCAACCTCCTGAACAGGTACCGCTTGTGGCAGAGAGGCAGAGATTTCAGGAGCCGCTACTACCCACTCCATGTGCTTGCTCTTCAGTCACAGCAAGAATGACCGAGTATTACAGCTAAGAACAACATCGTGGAGACATGGGGCTAATCAATTTACACTGGGGCTTCATATTAAGTCCTAAAGAATTTGCCAGTGGAGATTTTACTTGCCTTTACAATCCTCCATGTGTGTCACTTTCTCCAGTTTTTTGTATGAAATTCTCTCAAACTGCACAAAAACAAATCAAGGACTGAGATAAAAATCCCCTCAGTTTTTCACTTCCCTTTAACTGCCAATCTTAGTGAAACAGAGTAGAAGAGATAACTACACGTCTGTAGTTCTTCAATGACAGAAGTTGCATTTTAAAAAAGCTTCCTCTTAAAAGGAGCAACTCAGTTTGAAGAAAATCAATTGGGTAGTTTGAAGTGCTTCATATCTAACAGAAGCAACCTTAAAGCTTTTTATTGTCTTTGCTCCATGTAAAACGCAGTTCAGGACTAAGCCCATGTCCTCCTTGAGCCAACAATACTGAATATTCGTTGGAGAAGACAGACATAAAAAGCACAACCCTGCTAAGTATGAATTCACAGCTTAGTAACAGACTTTACCGGCTATCTATAAAGTCTCCACTCTCCTTCAAAAGAGGTTGTCTAAGATGTCGTCTGGATATTTTGCAGCTTTTCACTGCTGGTGAAATGGGGACCACAGGATAAAACAGAAACATGTTATTAGAGTTTCATCTTTAGTCAAATTTTCAAATGAGTCAGATCGAAAAATTGTGTATAGTATGCCTTACTTAGGATACTCTAGTTACAGTGTATTGTATAATCGTGTTTCTTGATCCTCGTCATGCCTGAAATCCTGGACAGAAATGAGAGAAATACAAGCAGAGTTTTCAACTGCACAATGCTGTTCTTTCTCAACTGCATTTACTGAGTTTTCCCATCCTGCAGTTGCATTCTGCTGGCTTTTCACATCCAATGGATAATAAAAGACATAACCACAACCACCTGGTTACATATTCAAATTAATTCAATCCAGATATAAATAGCCTCAATGTAAAAACATGAATTCACAAACTGCTGAGAATTCAGTATCTTAGTTCACTGCTGGGATTAATTTCTTTTCAACAGACTGGTTGTCTAGAGAATACCCGTAATGCGGTAAATGAAAACACGTGTGTAACTGCCAGCAGTGAGAATTCATGAAATTGTAACTGATGGATATTAAAAAACCAGAACAGTGGTGGGAAACCAATGGTTTGGCAGTCACTGGAACAAGAATGATAAAGCTAAAGATTCCTGTTTACTGCTGTATTTTCCTCTCACTTAAAAATGAAATAAACATTGTCTCATATAGAGCTTAATCAGTGGGATATTTCCAGACACAAATGCTTTAAAAACAAAAGATTCATATTTTTGCCCAGTTGCAAAAAAATGGGCCATGGACAAACTATTAAGGAGAAAGACTTGCCTGACCCTTTAATAGAAAGAAAAAATATATGCGGTTAGAACATAAATATTTTTGGGCACTTTTAAGAATGGCAGAAGCAGTCTGAGTATTTTATATTACCCTGTTCTACAGATATCTCAAAAGAATTACATTTGAATTTTCTTAATAATTTTAACAGTAAATTATTCAGCTAGAGGAACACAGGATGCCTTATAAACACTTAAGTTTGAATAAATTGTTTGACAGAAGTTGACAACAGCTGCTAATAGTATCAAGTTACACAGATAATTTGTCTTGGCTTTGCATTTTAGGTTCCCTTCTCTTATAAAGCTTTTAAGTATGACCTCATTTTCGTAAGTTTGTGCATGCATGTTTTTGACAGTCACAGCACACCTACCTGCCAGTCAAGAATTCAGACCTGCAAATGCCAGCAGGTACCAAAGTGAAGCAGAATAATCTGACTACAAACAGGGAATGCAAAAGAGCACACCAGCTGCTGATGTCAGCCACGGTTCTGCTTGCATTCAAAACAGCAGCTACTGCCTGGTTTAGTAGTTCAAGGTTAATGTGACAAAAATAATCAATGAAGTCAGGAACCCAGCATTTCTGACTTACTAAAACCATTATTCAGAGTGTTTGAAACAAAAATCTTGGACCTGGGCTACTTTGGACTCTTAGAAAAGAATTTCTGCGGTGAAGGGACACTTACCTTCCTACCTAGCACTATGTTCTTGCTGGGGGGGGGGAATGACGGAACACGGGGGATGACACCAAAGGGACATTAAACATAGTAGGTCTGAGTAAACGTTACAGTTAATCAGAGACAGTTTATTGAATCAAAGCATCCCAAATAAATGGCACATGAAATAAACCCAAGCTTAGTATGGCTCTAGAGGACAAAATCCTAACCAAGTCTACATAACTGTTTATCAGATGGGTTTGCAGATTATGAAGCCTCATCCCATGAGACTACACTTGTGCTTCCAGATATCTTTAACTGTTAGAAATGAATACGAATGCTTCATCTTTGGCAAGGAGCTCTGCTAAAATCTCCATAATTTCTCCTATTAGAGAAAATGGTTATATTGTGATTACTGCACTCAGATGAGTCCCAAGAAACCACTTCTTTTTCACAGTTCTGGTACAAAACTCTTGTGTCCCCCCTCAAATCACATCCCTTAATCTCTCTTCTTTTGCAAGGAGGAACGGAAGTAGAGAGAGAGCAATTCTCTCTTCCCTGTACAGATTACAAATCTGAAGATTAAGCAGGAACTGCCTATCCCTGTCTGTAGCTACTGTGCCTAACACCACAGGTCAGTGTATTATTCCAGGGGTTGTATGACATGCATTATTGATTAACTCCAAAATACAAATAATAATTTCCAATGCGAACACATATATGCTAAAATACATTTCGTAAAACTTGTCTTTTATAATAGCAGGAGCACTGAAAGCTGCACCAGTTGAATCATCAGCCTTTCTTCCAAGCAATTTAAAATTGCAAAATCTAACATTAATTTCTGCAATGAATTACATCAAGTCCTGTAACAATATCTCCTCTCCTGGTCTGTTTTCGGGTTGTGGATTTTTTGTTTGGTTGGTTTGTTTTTCGGTGGTGGTGGTTGGTTTGGGCTGTTGGTTTTTTTTTGTAATGGTACATTCTCAAAAGATTTCACCACTCAAAAGTAAAAACCAAAAGACACCTCTAAGACATACAAGTCTGTAAAGACTTCTGGCGGTAATTCTGTTTTGTTTCGAAACATGCCCATGGCATCCAGTCCACCTAGTTCCACATAGGAACTGGCTCATGTGTCAAAGGTTTCTGCACTGCTGATGATAGATACCTTTGAAGTCTTCCTGATAAGAGATTCTATATATACCACATGTGGCAGGAATTCATATGCAGTTTCATTCCTTAACTCCTGGTGCACAGGAGTGGACTGTCCACTGCTGAGAATTCACCAGTTAAATAGTAAAAGTAACCTAACGCATTCAGTGAGATTTCCTTGCCAACACTACAGCCCTCATGCCCAAAGTGACAGTGCACATGTGGGACCCTGCAGAGCCACTGCCACTACAGCAGCCATCAACGACACAGAAATTGCGAGCGTGACCGAGCACTGGCACAGGTTGCACAGCGAGTTGTGGAGTCTCCATCCTTGCACATACCCAAAAGCTGTCTGGATATGGTCGTGGGCAACCGGGTCTGGGTGGTCCTGCTTGAGCAGGGGGTCGGACCTGATGAGCCCCAGAGGTGCCCTCCAACCTCAACCAGTCTGTGACCCTGCAATGTCATATACTAATACACACATACTCCCTCACATTCTCTTTAAACAGTACATCAACACAACCCTACTGTTTGACTGATATAAAATCTAACTTCTTCTGCTCAGTGATCTGGAATTTGAAACAGCTTACTAAACCGTAGGAAAGAAATGAGACCGTTTCATAAACATCAGGTTTATTTTGCCTATTAACTGTATTATTTTAACACAACCCATAGAGGTAGATTTGCTGCAGAGTCCATAGCAGAGCTGCAACGCTTTCAGCTCCTGCACCCAGTAAGGAGCGCTGCTTCACATCTGCGAGTTCCTCTGCCCCCGTGCAAAAGGGAACAACACAGACTAAGGCCAAGATTCTCCTCTCTGCTCTTAAGCTTTTCCCATGTGGTTAGCAAGAGTTTGAGACAAACTGGCAACACATTCCTGCTCCAATTCAAGTAGCTGCCCTGTTGTGAGAAAGTGCCGCTGTACAAAAGAACAGACGGAACTGGGATTCCAGCTTAATTTCCTTTTTCAGCTGGAGACATTAGAAGTCTGACAACACACAGAGCAAAAAACACGAGGGAGAGACATTTAAGTACTCTTAGCTCTTGGACCAGAAAGAAAAATAAGCAACTAAAGCGTCCTATTTTCTTCCTCCAAATGGAACTAGAGGTAATTCATAATTTTTTTTAAAGTTAACCCCTATGCTTATATCTGATTCTTCAATGTATGACAAATTTTTTTACAATGTTCTCCTTATCATAGATTACATGCAGATGGCTCAGTAACAAAATTGCTGGTCATATTTTGTAACTAAAAATACACTAGTTTTCTTTGAAGTAAAACTGAAAAATAGCTACAGTTCTTTAAAAAAATGAATCAATATCCTGAGGAACAGGATACCGAGATAGTTATGATGCATTACCTGTTTCTGAGAGCACTGAACGCATGTGTTTTGAATATCCCCTCTGCTACCACAGATGTTTTCTTAAGGCTGGGGTTTCAACCCTTACATTTATGTTAACACAAGATTAGCACCGTATGCATTCCTCTTTCCCTCCCGTCCTCTCTTTCACACATCTACAGCTTTGAAGCCACAAGCAGTTGCGAGTCTAAAAACAAGGACTGAATTCCTTCAGCTTGCTAAGAGAAACCTGAGCTGTATCCTTTCGCTCTTCTCTGAACAACTGAAAACGCATGATAAATTCCCAACCCTCCTCTCAACCTTTGCCCATGGAGCTCTACTAGTACCCGAAGTGGGTCGCAAGCTGCAGAGTTTGCTAGCAAAGACTATGCATTATGCTTGATAAAGAGTCAAAGTTACTTTTAACATCTCAATTCGTAGTTACATCTACATTATACACATAAAGTATTCCCATATTTTTAATTACTTCCAGTGTGACTGTGCTTGTTGCTAATGAAAGTTAAGGAAAAACAGACTTCAGACGGATGCACAACGCAGCTCACCCACCTCTGTACGGTTCTGTTATTTTGAGGCAGATTGGTTATTTGCCTCAAGTGGTGCCAGATAATCTTTAAACCTGTGAAATGGACGACAAGCGACAACAGCACTAAAACCAGCAACTATTATAACAACATTTAATCTGAAACTAGAGCCATAACCAGTTCCTTTAGCGGTCAAAAGTATTTTTAATTAACGCATCTGATTCACCATGAATTAGCATGAAAGTATCAGAGCTTATTTTAATTTTGCCAGTTTGGGAAGGGGGGGTAAACTGATACCAGCATTCTTTTCCCCAACTCTACCCAAGAGTTCAAAAGAAAATTAGGGGAAAGAAATTCAGAGCAGTATTTCCTGCCTTTGGAAAGGTCAGTCCAGACCATGTGGATATGCAGTCCTCTTCATAAATGGTCACCTGGGTCTTGGACAGTATGGCTATGTATTCAAAGAACTACATCATCTGAACGCATGTTTGTAATGGTTGAACCTCTATGACACGTTTGTTTCAAACACCTTTGGAGTACACAAAACTCCATCACCAAAAATCCACGTGGGCCTCTGCACTTACTGTCAATATCATCTTTATCTTCAGTTCTCGCGAAAAAACCTGGAAAAAGTCTGTTCCAAAATACAGCGGAGGTCATAGATGCTGTTCAGTGAACACAGATCCGGTTTGTCCTTTGAGTCTATATAAGCCAGCAGGATTCCTTCATTACCTTACTGAAAACGTCTCCTGCACCACCAACTTCAGTGTTTAAATGAGGAGCTTCACTTTATCAGTCAATGGAGCATCCACACAGTGTTTCTTGGGAGAGTTCATTCAAGGAAGCATATAGGGAAGAACAGGCTGTAAATTAATGACCTGAGGATCAGTTTGTTTCAAATACTTGTACCTCAGCACATCTGGTTATTCATCTCCAAAATATATATCCATTTCTGTGCTAATTGGTCGTGCCTTAAAGCTGTTTTCACCTTGCTTTTTGGAAATGGATGATCAACTGGACAGTATCATGTGTTGTTTCAAAATTCAGCATAATGAAATAATAAGCACTGTTCTAGTGCTCTCTCTTTTCTGAGCTTGCCAATTATAATACGAATTGCTTTCTTTTCTGCTATCTTTCTTGGGAACCCACACCAACATCTTGACTCGAACCGTACTCATTAGGACAAGAAAGGACAGTAAAATAATCTCCAAACTCCAGATTTTGCAGAACTGTCACATCACTGTTTTAACCAGTGAGACACCACCACTCTGCATTGCTGTTTCAAGCAGGACAAATACTGGTCACTTCACTTGTTTACCGCCTTGAAGCAAGCAGATTCTTAAGCTACTCCAAACCATGGAGACTCTTGGGTGGTAATTACTCACATTAAAGTCAGCCCTTTACCACTTTCCAGTTGGTGGCCTGGGCAGGCTTGAGATGTGTGCTTTCTTTTCTTGGTTAACATCCCACCTAGTTGAAATACTGCAAGAGTCTGTGCCTTCCCTCTTCCCCAGCAAGCTCAGCAGGCGCTCTGCCAACTCCTCCTTTTCGGTTGTGAGGGAGAACAAGAACATCCTGCTGCAGCAGCCAGCTGGCTACCTTCTCCTGTCAAGGACTTAATATACTTCCATAAAGTATTCAGCTGTTGCTGGATGAGAGACAGAGTGCTCTACAGTGCCTTCTTCAAACAGTCCTCCTCCCTGACTAGCACAGCTGAATGGATGAAAGAACTGTATGCAAAGGAACAGGAATGAGGGTACAAACACAGCCTTCATTCTTCAGATAATCAAAAGTCACCTAATTCATCTTAACCTTCAAGCTAAACATTTTCTTTGCAGGACAAAGGCTCACTGGACAAAAGTTCATGCAAACTTGAAAAACCTTCAAGTTACTCACAAGTTTTATTGACTTCTCATCCTACTTAGCTCAAGCTTGGCTGCATAAAAGCTTTCTTGTACCAAGGATGAAAATGTTGCCACTCTCTTAAAAAGCATGCAAGAAAACCAAACATTTCCAACTTTGTTTTAAACACGAACATTCCCTTTCAATGTCTCTACCTTAAACACTGCATCACTGAGAAACTGAAAACGAAAGCGTAGAAGAATAAGCAGGACTAGCCTTGCCAATTCTTACCTTATTTTATCCATGAATCACAGATTCAGGCAGGACTGGAAATTCTATTGCCATGGCAGCAGGAAGCATACCTTTCCGGTAATTTGGAATTACCTTGTTGGTCATTTCAGCCAGATGCTGAGAAACTTGCTCCAACTTCTCATGCCTCACCTCCCCACTCTTCTGGAGAAGACAGCCTGTCCTACAGGAGCCAGACTACACCATCCTCCCTCTCCTCCCCAAGGGTCAGCACTCATACGGCAAGCACTACTTACCCATCCTAAGGCAGCTCTTCCCTAGGCAGCTGGCAACAGCCTGAAAGAGGGGCAGGAGCGTAGGAAATATGAAGCTGGAACAAGTAAAAGGGGCCAGGAGAACCACAGGGCTCCTGCTCTGGTGCAAAGATGGGGGCAGCAGAGGGAGGCAATGAGAATATGTGAAGCCAAGTCAGAGATAAACCCCCTCAAGTGGCCAGGACAGACAGTTCCTGGAGGGGATTGCAACCCCCTAAATCTTTCCACATTCTAAGAAGTCAAAATATTAAACTGCCTCTCAGGCAAACAGGTTCAAATATCAAAATAAACCCAAATCACAGTTCTTTACCACTTGTGTTTTCAGAAGCCTGAGTCTCTTTTTAAACTGCTGCCACTTGCAATGTTTAAAAGTCTGGAGCTGGTGTAAGCTGATTTGTGCTACTTTAGTGTTAAACTTACCACTTAGGTTTACTTCTGGAAGTCAAGTGTCCAGTGGTTTGGCGTACCTGTCATGCCCTGTACTGATTTAGTTATTTTGGGTATTTTTGTTGAAGATATTTTCTTCACTCAAATGTATTCTAATCCAGTGTAATTTTGATTCAATACATTATTTACAAGATCATTCTCCTGACAACTATATTGATACTGCCAAAATTAAAATTAACAGATCAGTCCCCTTCTGCTGTTACAGAACATGGAGAGAAAGCAACAGGGAGTTACACTATGGCTGCATATACAACTTCATAGCTCTATAGGCAACAGTGCCTTAGCAGTATCTTAACTACAACTTGAAGTTGAAATTTATGACATGAATGTAACTGACTTGCAATTGGCAGTAATTTTTAAGAGCTACATCATTAACTTTCTGCTACGTGTAAGCATCTTATAGGAGGCAATTAAACAGAGGAGTGAGGGATTCTGCCTCCAATTCTGACACTGCACTGTGCAGTCACTGCTACTTTCCAGTGCTCTGCCTTTATGTGACTGTGTCATGCTGTGATGTTTAAGACACAAATGCATCAGACCACCAGTGTTCCAAGTACAGCCACAAAAAAATTTAATTCAGGAAAGTTACAGATGTATACAAGACCAAAACAATTCTTTCTCCATTCCCTTAACGTGCTTTCTTATACATTTGCATCTTCAGATGCCCCTTTTTCCCCACCTATCCTACCATTTTTTCCATCACTTTCTTGCCTGCATTTCATGTGTCACCAAAGTAGATTTTCCCTCCCCCAAGCAGACCCATCTTCTTTACCTACCACTCTGTTAGTCAATGACCAAAGAGATAATTTTTCACCAAAATGTACTCATCCCCAATAATAACAATTGGCCCATTTGTGTGATGCAGTTTAAATAGAATAGCTCAAACCTTACAAAGCGGAGATTAGGGGAACAGTTGATGAAACTAATCCATCAGTTTGGAGGAGGTAAAAGAAGGAGCTTCCTTACGTAGGCAGCAGCAGCAAACTTCTATGACTTTCTGCCACGGAAGATATTGGAGGTAGGAAGCATCAACAGGCTCCAAAGGGACTTTGGATGCTGGGAAATAATGAGAGAGAGGCAGAGGGGCCAGCTCATGTGCCAGTGTGGGAGACAAAATGCTAAGCCAGAAGGACTGCCAGCCTTACTCGGTAGGGCATTTATGTTTCCGTTAAATTATTTTATCAGAGGGGGTCAGGGTACACAGAAACACCACAATACAAAAATGAAGCCACCAAGTTTACTATCTGGCACACTAGAAGAGCTGCCACACTTTCAGCTGTGCCCCAGGGCTATCCTTGCAGTTGTAAATAAAAGAGGAAGGGGGAACAACCTCAACCCCAAAGACTAGAAATGCATGTACTGACTTGCAGATTAGCATGAGTCCTTACTCAAAGCTCGACTTATCTCCGAGAGATCTCCTTGCATTAGCCTAAAACACAGCCAGAAACCCAGCTAACAACTAAGAAGTGTGGAAAATCATGGCCTAGTGCTCCAGCTCGCTCTCTGGTCCTCTTAGCTACCAGTATCGGAATGCAAAAGAAACCCACTCCTGGACTGAAGCCTGAAAGCAAAGGCAAAGGCAAGCCCTCTACAGAATAGGCTCCACTTCTTGCTACAGTGCTCTTCAGGGCCAGAGTTACTGTGTACAATTGCGATAGAAGAGAAGTAAAAAATAGTTTATATGCTGAGGTAACAGGGCTGTATATGTGCTCAGGTGCTTCATGTCCTAGTGCAGTGGTTTTCAGTCTATGGCAACAAACATCTAGGAATCCATGGGCCATTTCTACAAGAAGTTCATTGATACGGTATCACCTTCCACATGCATGACCTTTTCAAAGGAATCTGCAACACCACTAGACAGCCTTTCGGAACCTTCAAATGCTCCCAGATGAAAACAATAGTAACTGGTAACATCTGTTCACCTGGAAAATATCAGTGTGAAGATCTGATGAATTACCTGTTAGTGGTGTTAAGATGTCTGTGGGAGGGTAGAAGTTACTTATCTTCAGGAGTAATACAACTCACAGTCAAACTAGCCAGGCATCTGCTGTTAAAAGATCTTGCTAATTTGAAACAGAAAATTTAAATGTTAACACCTAAGCTATCAACAGATTCAAAAGTATTACTTTGTGTTAATTATTTTAGTTATTTAATCCTTTCATGCTGCTTTACTGTTAGGTGAACAAGTCCCATTTTGTAAAAAAAAAAAAAAAAAAAAAAAAAATCGTTTTTAAAGAAATTATTTAACGGGCAGTGGCTAGTGAATTAATTCTGAGAGTGCTGAAGGAGTTAACTTCCAGTTTAACTCTCAGTAAAATATTACCATGGAGGCTGAGGATGTGAGTTCTGTTTTTTTCTGTTTTATTTTCTTCCCCCACAGCACCCTAAATAGAAGCTTAAAGGGATTTTTTTTTAAAAAAAAAAAAAGAAAAAAAGAAAAAAAGCAAACCCAAAACACATACGACTATACAGGAAATAAGTAAGTCGTTTCAGTGCAACTACCAACAACAGTGTTAACCGACCCCTCAAAGATTCATTCCCTCAGCCCAAGAAAATGCTGAACTGTTTCCTCAGTAACCTTTTGTCACTTCTCCTGGCTGAGTTTTGTGTATGTGATCTTCCCTGTAATGAAACGTAAGCAGTACAGACCTGAAAAGCTCTTCAGAGAGGTGACCTTTCCACTGAAAGGCATGTATCTGTTCAAAGTTGTTTCATGAAACAGATACAAACAGAAATGGCAACGGCTAGACTCAGCTTACCTTAGTGAAACAAGAAGATTACCCACTCCTAATTCTGTTTCTCTTAACAAGAGCAACCCAGTTTGACTTGACACAAAAAGTCTGAAAACATAGCTCTTCCACAGCCAGTGTGAATCCAGAAGGTTTTCACGAGATTTTGGGTGGGCTGGGGACGTACTGACTTTTTTTAAGCAGCTGCAGTTATGAAAGTCTCCCCTGTTCACAGTCTCCTCTCCTGTAGCTTGGTATTTCCACCTTGCTCTTCTCGAGATTGCCAAAATCACAGAGTTGAACATGTTGTGACACAATCAGCCATTTAAAGAGTCTGGTTTCCCCTTGCATTTTATTTTTAGAATCTCCCATAGTCTTTCAAAGCACACATACCCGAAGTATTCCTCTGACACGAAGTAAAAAAACTACGAAGAATACCTGAAGGGTTTGACAAACTCCAGAACACAGAATCATAGGCTGGAAAAGACCTCTAGGATCATGAAGTCCAACCGCTAACCCAGCGCCACCATGCCCACTAAACCATGCCCTGAAGTACCACATCCACATGTTTTTTGAACACCTCCATGGATGGG
>Ga0181612_123791_pt1 | contig 13556 bp, 6 predicted proteins | sample HoacroProtozoa21_FD_119630 | JGI IMG/M metagenome (GOLD analysis project Ga0181612, IMG submission 119630) | Hoatzin crop microbial communities from Cojedes, Venezuel. Combined Assembly of Gp0051906, Gp0051904, Gp0051908 | reverse complement strand
ATGTGAGCCCTCATAATTTAAAAGAAACGAATCACGTCAGTCACTGAATTAGTGCACCTAAAGATCAGGGCTCCATTTTCTAGGGACTACACAGATCAGGTATAAAAACCATAAATACAGACTCTGCTTTCAGGCAAAAAAAAAAAAAATTCAGGTCATTGTTTCAACACCAATCATCAGTTAGATTGCCCGACACGCTGGTGGAAGGTGCTCAATATTATAGGTCCAAAAACAACATAACCCATATAAACCAGAAGAAAACAGGCTGTTGCCCTCAACCCTTCCACTGAACTGGCACTAAGCTTCGCTTCCAGGGTGAAGATCCTGGTGGTGCAAAAGGCCCCGTGCAGGTCTAGAGCACTGCATGAGATACTGCTGGAGCACACGAAGGCAAGGTACTCAGCGTGGCCCCTCTCCACCCGAATGACCTGGGAACAACCTGCATTTTAGCTACACGTGGACTGTGTTTGTGGACTAGCTCGGGCAGCTTAGGTGCACAGAAGAGACCTTGCCTACAGGTTTCCATTTCTCCCCCACCACCAACAGGGTAGAGGTGGGTGAGAAATGGGCTTCAGGATGTTGTTACGTGACCTCTGAAGACGTACGGGTTAGAATCTACAAATACAGCACCACCGGCGAGCTCTCTCTGGAGAGAAACTGCTGGCGTACATGATAATACTGCTTGTTATCTGCTCATATAGTCCACTGACAGAGAACTTTAGGGGCTATGAAAATAAAAATAAGAATAACTTCTTTACTCTTTTCAAAGTTTCCCCAGCACAAGTATCATGACCGACCATATTCCTGCTTCTCTCTTAAAAGCAGAAAGGCTGATGTTTCAGGTGAGCAAAGCTTTTGTTTCTTACCAGAGAAAGAAAAATATTATGCTGGTGCAGTTATCTTCTCTCGGTCCTTGTTACTACAGAGTTAACGCATTGCCATGGGAAGGGAACATTGCTAATTGGAATACTTTAGTTTTGGCTTCGTCTGGGTTTTGGCACGGGTAAGTGAACATGTGCTGTCCCTTGGTTCACCTGGGCCTGGTGAGACTTACAGCAAGGGGTTCCAGCCCCCTTGCCCTCGCTCCCTGGCCGGCACTTATTCCCTGTAGCCTCCCCTCCCCAGCGCCGGCACGGCCGCCTCCTTCAGCTGTTGAAGCGCAGTGAAAGCAGCTGATACCTAGGACAGCCTGGGCTTTGCAGAGCTCTGCTGCTCAGCAGCCAACAGGATCAGCATGAAGCGGGGAGCCTGTCCGTGTCAGCTTACACTTCCCGTGAAATCCTTGCGAGACAGGAGAGAGCAGCTCCTTCGCCTGCAAGGGTCATCAGCCCACTCCCATCCCCAGGAAGCAGCGGCGGCACGGGGGGAAGCACGAGCCTTGCCCTGTGGCTACATTCGTCAGACCTGGATGCTTCATACGGGGTCATTTCACCTTAACTAGATGCATACTTTCTAAGGGGCGTCTGTGTGGTATCCCAGATCACGGCGGTACTGAGGTGAGAGGTGACCCGGCACAGGAAAGCGAATCCACATCGAACACCAGGGTGTTTGGATGCGAGGTCTTGATTGTGCTCTTTGGAGACAGAGAGAACAGCCCCTGCACTCCGCTTCACTAAGCTCCAGCTGTAAGCCAGTATGGGTCATGTTGCCTAAAACCACAAGGCTGATCCAACCCCAAGATATTAATCAGCAAAGAATTGCCCCCTTGCTGCCTTTTGAGCCTGTAGAGAACATTTAAGTTCTTTTGCAAACTTTTTTTTCATATTCAAAAGCCTAGAAAAATACCGTCTCTAAATGAAAACAGCTTTTCATATAACCCCAGGATTCTTCAGCTCTAGCTAGAAAAAAGTCATCCAAGTATTGGATGTATCTGAAGAAAATATGAGAAGTTGGAGCCAGCAATACTAGCATTTTAAAGGAGAACGTGAATTCCTCCAACACGTAGGGATAGTCAGAGAAAAGAGAAGTTAAGTATCGCACTCAGAGCAGACAAGGCCATTGCTGGAAAGTAAGATGAACAAAGAATTTGGCAGAATCCAATTCACCGGCTGCCTCAGCTGAAGCAGGCAAATCTTGCCCTTTTCTTAGAGACCTGTCGTTGTTATGGTTTTAAGACTTTTCTCCCAGCCTCCCGCCTATCTTTCTGCTGCACATTTAAAGAAATAGGAGGTGGGTGCATTTTGAGATGAAGAATTAACAAAAAAAAAAACCCTACCACCGTGATCATTCTCCGATCTCCTTCCCACAGGTAGGAAGCGGGCTGGGAAACAGCCGCCCTTCAGCCACCCGAAGACGCTGTGCGGTGCCCGACCCTCAGAGCAGGGAACGTCCCGTGTCGCAGACCACGGCGGTGACCAAGACCCTTCTCCGGCTCCGCGGCAGAGCCGGGACGGGGGAAGGCTGGCGAGGAAGCCAGGGAGCAGGATGCCAGGAGCGGGGAAAAGGAAGCGGGAAAACTACCAAGACAGACAGAGTGGAGGAGGCTGGATGAGAATTCAAAGAGTCACAGCCAAATTGAAAGGCTAAAGCGGAGCGCTATATTTAACAGAACTGCTCAACTGAATGCTGGAGAGCTTAAGTTTTGAAGGATCATTGAGTTACGGAGTAACTTTAACTTTAGCCCTTCTTCTCTGCTCTGCTCATGACCTTCACTGCTCACGTCACGTTTGAATTTAGGCGGTAACTTCTCCAGGCTGCATCTTGGCACCCGGCATTTCTTTGAGCAGTTGTACATACCGAATAAGCCTTTCCAAATATTATGCATTACTAGATTTAACACCATTATCCTGAAGTAATTGCATACTATGGAACATATTTGAAAAATAAGATTATAAATTTGGCTTCAGTGAGAGCTGGGGAGTGCTGAGAGTTCAGCAGCAATTTAAACTCCTTTTAAGACACCGCTTGCAGAACTAAGTAGGACGGAGACAGATCTTGAAGAACAGTTAAGAAAGGGCAGTTATGTGGAATTCCACTACTTTTGCTCACAATTTTCTGATTTATGATCCTTTCCAACAATTATACCATAAGCTAAATAATTAATATTACAACACCATGAATACCTTCTGGTGGAGTTGCATGTAACCACCAAATACTCCACGTTGCCAGCTTCATTTAACTCTAGAGAACATCCTTAGACTTGGTAGCAACACACTGATCAAACCCTCTTTGGTGCCAATATACTGATTGTCCTGGTAGAACTTACATTGTTGAATATCTATCTGCTGGGTCACATTAGATCACACATAAGACAATATTAAAAATTTCTGACAAGGTTACACAGCATTACATCAAAAGCTATCAAAATAAACTGGCGTGATAGCAAATACAACAGTCTAGACCAGTGTTTGATATTTGGTACTGTATTCAACAGCATCTTTTGTATTTTGAGAGGCAGGCAAGGGTTAAGCTCGAAGAATTTGAAATCATTTATTTGGAATGTCTTTATTCAATCCACACAGTAAAAAACACTGCCTAGAGTGGGCTCAAAACCATGACACAGATGAATTGCTTCATTCTGTTTCTACCCAAGGAGCAAACTGGATATTGTTTAATTAGGAAGAGATATTCTAAGATGTTCTGAGTGACTGGAATATTTCAGAGACCTTTCTAGTCTGCTGTTAGAACTGAAACACAACCGTGGATGTAATGAAAACCAAACATCTTGTTTCTTCCCCAGGAATCTGCCGTTATGAAAATTCCTGTGTGTTATACAGCCATGTTCTTGTAGACAAATGGCCTAAGCCAGAGTCCACTGAAGCTGGCAGATTTGGGAGCACTCATAATGACCTGTCTTAAAGCCAGAACATGGTTGGGTGTATATCACCATATTCTACTTGCTTTGGTGGAGCTAAGCCAGGTACATCAGCTCAGAACACAGCCTTGTTGATCTCAGGCAACACGGCGGTGTGTTCAGAGCACAGACCAGCTCCGGGACAGATGACTAACCAGGAGTTTCTGAGATATGGCAGATCTGTATTTAACGATGATCTTCTCCGAGACTTAATTACGCTTAATACTCTCCTGTGACAGAGTGAAGTGATAAGAGAGACTTTCTCACATCTGTTTGTCAACAGAAATGCCAGAGCTAATAACAGTAGTCTCTAATAAATTCCAACCTGAACTTCAGAACATGACCAGCTGTCATCTCCTCCTGTCCCTGCCGGGAGACAGGGACAATCCGAGGAGTGGAACTCCCACTCTTAATTACTGGACAAGGAAGTTGCTGTGACACAGTTGCTTCTGCCCTTACGCCAGGTTTCACCAGCTTTTTCAGAATACCAGCATCTGCTTTCCCTCGCCATAACAAAGGTCTAGAGTTGAATCCCTGTGGTAGTCGCAACCCTCCTGCTGAGCTGCAAGAGACAATGCTGGCACTGCGCGTGTTTCGGGGTGCAAGAGAGGGTGATGAGCACACAGTTCAATTCACGCTGCTTGGTTTCCATCATGAAACGCAAGGAAATGTGTCCGGGCTGACTTCAGCTGTCACTCCGCAGAATGTCAGACCCCATCTGTTGTTTAAATAGCAAAACAAAACAAAGCCCTCCACTTAATGTTGGAGGACGCAGAAGGTTTTGATTGTAAAGCTGGATAAGACTCCTTTATTTGCAGCTTCCACTGGGTAGTCAAGAATAAAGCTGTTCTGAAATATCATGACAAACCAGAGCTTTGGGTCTGCTTTGTACCCACTACATGAACGAACCAGAAGGAAGAAGGCAGCACAAATCTGTGTGTAGACACCAAACCGCTCAGAGCCACCCAGCACAGTGGCAGCGACATCCGAAAGACTATTGGGGTGCCAGCAAATGAGTGCTGTAGAAATAGCAGGAACACATTTGTAAACTATTTCAACTCTAAACCAGTAAGCATTTTTGAAGAAAGAAAGCATTTATTTAAAGGAAAGATGTAGTTACTTGACGGTTTGTGACCTGGATACAAACATAGGCTAAGACTAACAGAGGGAGACAACAGCCACCAACTTCTCTGACCTCCTCCCCTCAGAGCAGCCCCCTCTTCCTTCCTCTCAATCCCTCCTCGAGCTGCTACCTGCAGGTCTCTGGCACAGCGTGGGACTGGATGGGTGCCTGTCCTCTTGCAGGCAGTGCTCGGCCACGCTCGCTGATGGCTCTCCTCCTCCCCACAACGCAGGCTCCAACCTAGCAAAGCAGGCACTGGGTAGGAGAAACCTCTTCCCTCTCTCAGGTTGCGATGGCGAGGCTGGGGGCCACACTCCAGCGCAGAGGAGACCTGCGCTCTTCTCTTGACGTACCCAGGAGCTTGTGCGTCCCACCACCCCACGTACAGCACCTGACGGGCATCTCAGGAGAAGATGCCTGCAAGAGCTGCTCCTGGACAGCCACAAAGACCTTGAGAGGCGACAGGAATGCCCAGAGGTGTGGGATTTCCTGACTCTTCCCACCACTGGACCGAGGAGGGTGCCTGAATCCCCCAACGTAGAAGACTGGAGCCCCTAAAATGCAAGCCCACTGAAAGATACTCAAGCTGGAGACAAACGGCACTGCTTCCAAGAGCAGTCAGAAATCCCAGGCTTCCAGCCACGTAGAGGCTGCAGGCTGTGTGCTCCACATACAGAGGGAGGAAGAGAGAAATGCAGTATCAATAATTTTCCTACTGCTTTTTTTTTAGGTCATCTGCAGAGGTGCTAGAAAAACTGCTTTCTTCATTCCAGTTAAATAAGACTAGCATTTTCTTCCAGTAATTTCTAGTAGGGTGCGTATTTGGTTTCCTGTAAACTATAAATTTACAAAGACAAGCCCCCACAACCGGCACGAGTAGGCATCATCTCAAGATTTATGTGTGCATGTCATTTTCAAAAAATTCCCGCAAATCATTTATACGGCAGGACGTGTACACGCTGTCTGCGAGCAATTAATCGGGAAACAACATTTCACGTCCCTGGGCTGGCATTTGAGGCGGGGCCTGAAACACAGTAGGGTGGAGAAAATGGAACTTAAACATCTTGCAAATGTAGGAGAGTTCTCTGTGTAGGACTAGATGGGAGAATTATGGAGGAAACAAGACTTGCATGTGCGTTTGCCGGGGATGTGAAGAAGCGCTGGTAGCATTTGTGGTGATTTCTCTCCAGGCAGCTGCCCGAGTCTGTGTCTATTTTGATTACGAGCTGTGCCAGCGATGGAGGAGCATGCTGCAGCGACAGGAGCATGTCCTCACTGACCTCTTCCGAAATGTTTTTGAGCTGCGTGCCTGGATCCCCTTACTCACTGATCCAGGAGGGTTCTCCAGTTCTTCCTCATTCCTCTCCCATAATATCTTGTTACACATCCCTTGTAGTATGTCAGAAAAGAGCAGCTCCTGCTGGAAGTAGCTGACAGATAACTAAGGATGCTCAAGCACCACCAACACTGCTTACGTTCCACGAAAGCAAGAGCAGCTCATGGCTGTTCGTTTGAGTAGCAAGTTGATCGTAAATTCATGATTCTTGTCATTTCAGGAAATTTTCATCGCATATTCAAAACCTGAAATTTTTTAAATGCCTTTTTAGTGGGCATGGAGGGAATTATGAACCATAATTTTGTGACAAGAGTAACTAACGGCCGGCTATCACCCCAGCTGAACTCCTAGTGGAAGGAGCCAGGGGAGCGTGAAAGCAACCATCAGCCTGAAGTCAGTCTGCCAAGAAGGGAGGAGGAAACGTTCCTCTGTTTGCCTTCAAAAGCAACTTGAACAAAGCAAATCAACAACCACACAGTAGCCAAACCTACAGTTAGAAAGCCAGCCACTAGCCCAAAGAAACAATGCAAAGGCTGGCCGTGGTTTCTGCGCCCGTGGCTGCAAATTCACCTTTTTACGCTGAAGAGGCTTTGCGCCCGCTTCACAACACCCCGCCCCGTGCTGGCAAGCTGGCCACAGGGACCATGATTTAAACCCAAGGTTTTCAAAGCCAAAAATCAGCTTCTCCAAGCACAGGGTCTGCCTGAGCTCTTTCAAGCTAGGATGAATAATAGAGATGTGTTTAAATTTGAAATATTCTTGCACGCTTTCTCTTCCAGCAGCTGCAGATTCCTATCCTCCTTCCCCAGCTGAGCCAAGAAATTCCTGAATATTTTATAACTAAAAATCTTTTTCTCTTTGCCGTCCTGTGTAGATTCCCACACCCTGCCGCCCAGCGTGACAAGTTCTTTTCTTTGAAACATTCAGCCACTTTCAGTGGGTCTTGTCAGTACTTTTCACCTATTTTAATTGAGGATTTCAAAGCGGAGCGAGATCAGAGCGCTCTGCCTGGGTGGGCGCTCGCGGCTGGTGTCAGGCTCTCCCTCCTCACCTCCGGCTGAAGCCATCAGACACCTCGCTTCCTTGCACCGAGGGTGCGAGGGATGTCACAGCCTCACGGGGGAAAAGTGGCGAGGATGGAGCTTGCAAAAGAGCAGATAAAGGATGCTAAATTCAGAAGCTGTTTGTTTTCAAGAATGGGTTAGAACTTTAACTCGCACAAAAATCCCATCTCACAATTCTGCTGTTCCACGACGTTTCCCTAGCTAGGGCCAGGAAACGCAAAATCAGCCTATTTTTAACAGTAAGTTTCACTTTTTTTTTCTCCACGTCTCCAAGTTTGGATCATACAGGTAGACATAGCACCCAGGTCTGCTCTAGACGCAGATCAATAGCTCTCATTGTAGTAGCTGCATCTAGTCTGAGTTCTTTCCAAAGAAAAGAAATGGGAAACACTAGAGACTTCACATTATTCACACCAGACTCAAACCAGCGGATACCTACGTTTCCATTCTGGCATAACATCTAAATCTTTTAATACAGAATCTGAACAAGTACTAAATGGCTGATTAATTGCTTGCAGGGAGCTTGTAAAACTTCTGGATAAATAGGAAGGCAGCATTAAATGCATGAGAAAAGTCCTGAAACTGAGGGCGAGCGAAAGGAGGACAGTGTTTTCTTGAAAGCAAGACAGCCAAGGAAATACCGCTAAGGCATTTTGATGTAAGGGTTTTTGTTGGGCTTTCTTTTTTTTTTTCTTTCTTTAAATCATTGGTTTGTTCTAGCTGGCAATAACACTGTGAAATTAATTATTTCTGTGCGTTGTCCCAGGCAGAATCCCCTGCAATTCCTTGATAAACTCCTATCTCACGCTCATGTCTTCATCAATTTAGAGTCTTTACTTCCCATTAGAGTTAGTTGTTTACGGTTGACAAATATTATCTGTATTTTCCTTGCAAAAATGATCATGGGGATAAAACTTCCATTTTTATATTCACAAATAAAGCCGAAAAATTATATGGCTTTTGGCATAAACAGGAACACGACAAGATTTCTTTTCAAATATTTTTCCTCCCTTAAAGTCTCTATTGTGGTATTTTGGATCCAATGCCTGAACATTCAGTGTAATTAATTAAGCTTTTTATTCTCAAGAGCATTTTAGTGGGATTTGCCAAAAAATGTTTGGAAAACGGCTATGCATTTAATAATACGTGCATTGGCTACTGTTCCAGCACTCTGTAGGAGTGGATAGCCACAATAAGCGTAAAACAGGACTTACGTCAGGGAACTGCGGCCCTGCTAGATGAACATGGCTTAAACACAAGGGATGAATGCCTGGCTTTTCTCTTATCCCAAATGATAAATAACTGACAACGCTGTCACAGGTAAAATGGGTGAATTTGCCCAGATTGTGGAGGGTAGGGTGCTAGCCACTTTGGCCATCAAAAGGTTGGGGCAATAGATGGAAAAGCAAAGAGTAAACATGTAGTGGAGATGGCTGAGGCAGCCAGAGCACTATAAGAACCGGCTACCATGACCAGAAGCGGACTCCAGCAGATGTCAGGTGCTTAAGCAGCCTCTAGCAGGTCTCCGGCGTTCATAATGATCTGGGCGCAACCTCCGTCTCATTAAGTCTTATATTCATTTTTATTTTTGCTTTCTTTACATGTTTATTCTACTGTCAGAGTCACTGGAAAATAGGCTAATAAAAGAGGCTGCAAACCCAAGCAGAAATGCTAGGTGACTTCACACTATGGCCACCAGACCGTTTTTTTGGTAGCCAGGTTACCTAGCTCAGAGCTTACTCGGGAATCTCCATGCTACAGTGTGCTCTGCAACAGAAGGAGCCTTTGCTCCTCGCCACTACGAGCTGCGTCTGTCTCCAAGCATCTGTTTGCACAGGATCTGACGCGTTGTAGCCTTACCACCACTGTAACATCAATAGCAATGAAAAAATAATACACCTAATGACTCCGCTTACAGAGGTTTTCAGTCAGTGAAAACATTTGGGTTACTGGTCTCCCAGTCCCAGTGCGATAGCGTTGTCCGAAGCTGCTCTGAAAGGAAACCCAAGATGCAAACAGCTCTGTCCTCAGCTTCTTCCTCTGTTTCTTATAAGGTATAACAAACTAATAATTAAAAACCCGCAATCCTTCAAGTGCCATATGTGTTTTTTTCAAGCAGCTCCACTTTATGTAATTCTGTAATCGAATGTGTAGGGAAGAAGCACAGTAAGGCTGCCATATGTCTCTGCACTTGTGAAGAAGGGATGGTATTTAGCTTTGACGCAAGCCTATGCAGCCCCTGCAGCCTGCCGCTGAGGATCGTTCTGCCCCCCATGTGTTTGGAAGTGTTGGGATAGGCTCTGTTAGCAAGACACCCTACAAAATATGGGCCTGACCCAGCACTTACTGAAGTTCATTGGATTTTTTCCAGGACACTAGCAGAGATCATTTTAAGCCCCTAGAGCAGACGTTGGCTTGCAGTTGTCCATTTGTCATTCACAGACAAGAAATTCTAGAGTGCCTTTTCAAAGCTGATAGCCGAGTTTTAAATTCATGCTTTTAGTTTGCGTAAAAGAACCAATTTCTTTCAAAGAAAATGGTCTTTTTGGCAGAGTTCTGGCACATGTTTCCAGGGTCAACTTCTAATAATAGCCTGTACAAAAAAACAGTTGTGACATTCATTCTTTGGTGCAGCAAACAATGAGACTGTAATGATGATAGTAATTGTGTTTATTTTTGCTTCTAGACAAATGTCATCTATTCTCCATCCAGTCGAGTTGTGCAGTGGGCCTGAGCCATGGCCTCCACAAGGCTCAGCCGGCACAGCTCCACCTGGCCCAAATTCACAACAATCTGCTCAAATATGGCAATTCTCTTTTTTTTTTTTCCCCATGCTTTTCTCCTTGCTGAATAGATCTCCCATAAGAACCATTACCTTTAATATATGTTAAAATATTTCAGCTAAAGATAAGCTGAAATAACGATGCTAATGACGCACTGAAGATCCTCCTGCTGCAGAGGATCCCCCTGTGTCTGTTATGGAGGTCCTTCACCTACTCAGGGGAGAATTACCTTCAACAAGTAAACACACCTTTGTCTGCCAGCACCTTCCCCTCCTCCAGCTGCACTACTGCTCCATTTTAGGGGAGTGCCCCATGCAATTCTTACTACTGAAATTAGATTTTTTAAATTTTCTTTTTAACTGTTGAGTGTTCAGAAGATATTCCTGCTTAAATAATAACTTTTCAGGGTTTGCATTTTGCAATTCAGCAGCGCATCTGAACGTCCCTTTGCGACGGTCTCTTAGAAAGCTTTGTTCTTCTATCACTAACCCTACGTGGGATGTGATGTCCAGGTTTGCCAACTCCTTGTGGCCCAGTGGTCCCCAACAGGGATCCACTGCCTATTTTTGACAAGCGTGAAACAAAACTGGGCCTTTGAATTATGAAGAACTGGCTAGACAACCCTAGGGCGCAGGCGTTGATTCAAGCTCAAAGTATTTAAGTTCAATCTCCATCAGGTCATTGAATCCCTCCGGTTTGCTCAAGAAATATTTGATGTTCAGACATTCAGATCGTAAGTGGTGCGGGGCAGCAGCTGTCTCACGTCTAAACGCATGGTAGAAAAAGGGGATCCCCAGAACTGCTCGGGGATTCTTCTACGTCAACGCCTTACGTGCAAGTGTCCTGCTCCAGAAAGTCAGTGAACTACCCATTTTCAGGAGGTTTTTCCACTGAATGTCATTGTAACCAATGAAGTAGGTTAGAAATATTACTTAGGAATGTGCCAGATGATCTGTCAATAAGTAATTTATCTCAGAAGACAATGGGAAGTATTTAGCAGGGAAAGAAGGTTTTTTTAAAATATTATTTATTTATTTTAAACTTCTTGCAAACTGCAGATGGCCACTATTTATGCCTGGCATGTGTGTGCCTGGTGCTGAAGGACACAGAAGAACTCACTTTAAAGAGATGGCTTTCTTATCACTGCTTTGAGTGATCTGACATCTACCCCACAATTCTTCTGGGAATTTTACACCATTTTAATACCAAAAAGGGGGGAAAAAAATAAAAAGGGGAAAGGAAAATAAAAGAGGATGTTTCTGAAAGACCTATGTATGTATGTATGTATTATGTATGGACTGCAGCAGCTAGGTATAGGCTTTAAAGATATTTACAGGCACAGGAGAAATGCAAGCAATAAATTGATATTCAGAAATGGGCATTTTAGAACAGTCCATGTTACCCTTCTCCTTCCCCTACTCTCACAGTCCCCCACCTGTGGTCACTGTACCTTCACTAACATCAACAGAAGATTTCCCAAGATCTGCTCTCACGATATATTCTCAAATAGTCAGTGTGCAGTGAGGATCATTATATACCCGCTTTCTTTTCTTTGAGATGAATACACGCTACTACCCCTGACTGACATGGTCCTGCAGATGTCACATCTACATTTTAAATAAACATATTAGTGTGATTAAGCGTTAGACACAGGTTAACACATCAAGACCTCACCAGTTGACTTAAACTGCGTTTTGGTCACTACTGCCACGAAATTTCTTCTCACAAGTAGTGCACTGGGCTGACCACGAATTTCAGCTCCCACTTTGCCACAATGAACCAAAACCAATTTCTATTCCTACTGAGAACAAAAAATTCTTCCCCTCAAAACGCACGCACTAAAAAGCCTGGATTTTTTTTTCTTTAATAAAGATGGATTCTTCTACCAATTGTTTTTAATGCAACTGAAGAACGCAACCACCACTTCCCATCTACCATCTCCACTGCTTGCCAGACAAATTACCCAGACAAAATGCAATACAAATATTCAGTGAGTTTGTTTTTCCAGCAGCCCTGAAAATTGCATTGCTTTCAGCTCTGCTTGTATAGGCCACGTACTCTTTATGATCCCTAAAAAAAGCTTTTTCCCTCTAAATCTACATGAAGAAAAAGCATTTCTAACCTACTGTAAAACAACAGAACCACACAATTTCTGTTGTAAATAATAGTTTCTTTTAAAAAAGTATGGAAGGCCATCTGCTTCCAGGATCTAAAGAGGTTGGTTTGGTTTCTTCTGGAACATACTGCCCTGCCACCACCAAGCTGGGGTAACACCGCACACTGGGGATGGAAACAAGAGGAAGGGCGAGAGCGGGAGGGAGGCAGGGAGGTGGGGGTGAGAAAGGAGGGACTGATCAAATCTTATGTTTCTGCTAGATTTCTTCCAGTTAATTCCAAATTTGTAAAAAAAACCAGACTATTTTAAAATCTTGTTTGATTTAAGTTCAATATACTCTGAATATATAGTTGCACATATATTTTGAATGCTGATGTATTAAAAAAGCCTAAAAAGATCAGCAGCTGCCTACTACCAACAGAATGCCCTGGAGGTGTATTACCTGCCCACAAACTATTTGAAATAAATATTTGAGTATTTATCTTTTGCATAGATAGCAGAGCAATTCTTTACAGCAGTTCCTATTCTCTGTACATTTACTTTTCAGAGAATTTAAGTGATTATCTTCCTTACTCGATTCTTGTTTTCCCCTTCTGCTGTCATTAGCAGACTTTGATTTAATAGTTTTTGTTGGAGATGTAGTTCATCACTGTACCAAAGATGGTAGCATCCAGCAATTTACCTGTCAACCTCTTCTCAATGCACAAGCAATTTTTCATATAAAAGAGGAACTTACTGGAGCAGCGGTCTATTGTTATGGCATATGGACCTATTAGTGTAGTAAATTTATCATTATACATGACATAAAAGATGCATTATCATCCATTAAGTTCAGGTGGAAGCAAACCACTGGATGCCTACCACTGGAGATCTCTCACACCACAATATCCTTTCCAGTAATGCGTGTGTGGTCTTTGAAGAGTTTCCCTTCTAAATGGTACCCTACAATTAAATGTGCCAAGTGTAAGCTACTAGCATCAACATTTACTACTATGTAATGAGGCCCAGCCCAGTTAAAAGTCCATAAATTATTACTTGTTTTACATGGACAGGAAACCTGGTTTTGCATTTAGCTTCTGCCCCTTCCCTCGAAAAGATCTTTCATCCCTTTTTTCCCTATCTGTTGTAACACAGCAGTGCCAGGCAGGGAGGGGGAATCTGCACAGCCCTGGGCTTCTAAAGCACAGGAACAGAACCTCCAGGCAAAACACCACCGTGCCCCAGAAGAACAAAGGGATCCCCAAGGCTTTGCTTAATCATAGTCTCCAAAAAACCCTCTATTTGTCCCCTCCCTAGCAGTGTTCAAGGCCAGGTTGGATGGAGCTCTGAGCACCCTGGTCT
>Ga0181612_110779_pt1 | contig 13556 bp, 10 predicted proteins | sample HoacroProtozoa21_FD_119630 | JGI IMG/M metagenome (GOLD analysis project Ga0181612, IMG submission 119630) | Hoatzin crop microbial communities from Cojedes, Venezuel. Combined Assembly of Gp0051906, Gp0051904, Gp0051908 | reverse complement strand
TAAGAAATAGGCGCCTCTCTTTTAGGGGGCCATCTGGTTTAGGTGGATAATTATCTTCTGACATATGTTCGGTGACATGTACTATATGGCAGTATTTAAACTGGAGATCTTAAGCAATTTTCTAGCGGACATAAATATCTGAGGTTGCAGCAACATTCTGCGGGTCTGCAGGGTCTTCTCTGGGAAGCACCCAGCACATTTGAATTCTAATGCTAGTAAATGGTAACCTACAAACCAAATCTGCTTACTGGCAGTTCAGTTTGTTGAGAGACGTGCTCTCTCCACCTATAACCTTGAAAGCACACAGTGAGGATGTCAAAAGGAAAGACTTCTGCATTCATATCTCCATCCTATTTTCTGCAGCACTGTCAGTGCCCCTCCAAGAGTCCACAAGGCTTACTTTTCTTTTCCAGAGGAGGCTGGCAAAAATTTGTTCGAAAGTATGTTAGCATCTACTTGGTTTTTCTAACCTAACGCAATCAAACACACATCAATCACAGAATCGCAATGGTGACTGTCATATGGTCTCCTGTTAACTGATCAGCTCCTGCCACTGTTAGGTGTTCACTCTATTTGAAGAGGTATTTTCTCTGTCAGGAATTTGATGATTAAATGTTCTCCACTGAAAATGCCAGGTTGGGAGTGAAAGTGGAAACAGTTTATGGTTTTTCTTTGATAAATATGGCCATTTTAGAACATTTCAAAGGAGAAGTTTCAGCATGTCTTGCTTTAATAGCTTCTGATTTTTCTCCTAATCCATATCAGCTTTCAAAATGCAGGTAGTCTATACTAAAAAGAGGTAAAGACGATCAAAGGTAGAAATAAAAACCTAAACTCTTTGAATGAACTGGTCTGAAATTGATTTTGGATAACCATTTCATCCCATTTTACAGCAGTGCTACAAGACAGCTACCAGAGCAACTTCTGCTAAGCAAATCTGCAACAAGTGTCAGAAGTCGTATGGCCTCTGCCTTGGTGTTGTTCCCTGGGAGGATTTCCTATAAATCCTCTGCAGGTTTGTGCTCAGTGACGAGTGGAGCCTTCCCCTTTGGCCAGCCCTGTCAGCACATCTGGGATCACTTTCTCCCGGAGAGCACAGAAAATGTTGCCACCTCTTTCTTAGGTGCTTGGCCAAAACTTACTGCAGGGTAAAGAGTGATCAAGCCTTGCAGCATATGAAGCTCTGATCCAAAAGACAGCTTAGCGGCCTGTCTGATCACACTCTAATCCAGTAGCAGGAATGAAAATACAAGGGACTTAGCTGCCTGCTGGGACAGGCAATATATTGCTATTGCACAGCTGGAGCACAACACAGCTGCTTTTGCAATGAACCTGTGTGGTACAAGTGAGAGCTTGGAGGCAAAGTCTTCCAGAAGCCAAATGAGTGATTGCTCTTCAGATCTAAACAGTTGCTCTGTATATGAGCTGAGCAGTTAATGCTTTTCTATGTCCCAGGCTGCCTGAGTGTTGCCATGAGTGGTACTGCAGGGCTTCAGCGATAATCTTCCTATGAACGGCAGGTGACAGACCCCAAAATTTGTTTCTGTTGAGAGATGTAGGGAGGGGAGAGGAAGGACCTGAGGTCCAAATGGAGCATAAAATACCCATATCAATCTTTACTGTTAATCATGTGCTGGCAAGGAATGATAAGCAAATAAATGCATGCCTCAAACATACTCTCCAGCAAAGTAAAGCAGATGGAATGTGATTTTAAGGTGGAAAAGCTCTAGGTCTTCTTCACCAAACACCAGCTCTCAGAAGCTTAAAATTCCCATTCAGCCTTGAGTAAAGATGCTTAACAATTCCATAATGTGTATCTATGCCGGGGACCAAACTACAGGACTAAACCCCTGACACTCCATGTCCTCATTAGCTTGCTCCCTTGCTTTGACTTGGACCACACAGTGCTTTCAGTTGGACAAAGCTCAGGCATGGCCCTGGGAGACCTAAGTAAAGACAGCAGCCTCCGAAGGGAGCGTAGCACCACCTTTGATTCCCCCCTTACTATCTTCCGGCACAATCCCAGCAGGATTTGCCCCCTCAAGCACTCCTGCCCTAAGGCATGCAGCATATACCCTCAGCTTCACGCTTTTAAAACTTCTCTCTTTCAGGCTGCAAAGCAGCCCTCATAATGTTGTGGACACATTAATATAAATCTCTCCCCTGTCCCACATGAAAAACAATAATAATTTCTTGGGGCCACAGGGGTGGCACACATAGCTCAGAGGAGCCACAGGCAAATGCTGGGGATGTGGATGCAGCCTGTGTCCCCGAACGTGGGTGACAGTCACTGAGGCACAGAATGGCTGAAGCAGGCAGGCACCTCTGGTCCATCCCTCTGCTCAAGAAGGGTCAGCTAAAGCCAGCTGCCCAGGACTGTGTCCAGATGGATTTTGAATGTCTCCAGGGACAGAGACTGCACAACCTCTCCGGACAACCTGTGCCAATGCTTAGTCATCCTCTCAGTAATAACATTTTTTTTTATGTTCAGATGAAATTTCATGTTCCAGTTTGTGCCCGTTGCCTCCTGTCCTGTCACTGGGCTCCATGGAAAAGAGCCTGGCTCCCTCTTCTCATTCCCTCCCATCAGGTATTTATACACATTTGCAAGATTCCCCTGAGTCAGGCCAGGGCCATCTCTGCCCCACACTCTACAGGTTCTGATCAACCTTCCTTCGGTGCTTTGACCTCTGCCAAGTCCTCCAAGAGGTCATGGAATCACAGAATAGTTTGTGTTGGAAGGGACCTTTAAAGGTCATCTAGTCCCCAGTGATGAGTGCTGCTGCTGGACTTTGGCCAGTTACTGAGGAATAGGACACCCACTCTATATACAGCAATTTCATGTTGTATATAACACCTTCTGAGGTCTTATTCACAACATGTATCAAAAATCAGTGAGGGTTTTTAGTCACCCTTCTCAGATTGTAATACTTTAAGGCAACCCTTGTTCATCATGCTTAGCAGAGTCTTAGATACGAATAGGAGAAGAAGGATTTGTTCCAGTGCATGTAAAACCTGAGATTCCCTTTGTTATCTTATTAGATACACATCCCTTTTCAACTGTTTTAAACCATAAAAAAAAAGAAAAAATCATGAGCTAATGTTAATGTAGAGGCAGGTTAATATTGCTAGAGGCAGAGGCTGAAAGAACTGGCTAGAAACGATACATACTCTTCTTATTTTAGATATTATGTGACTCCTATTCTCCTTACTTTTCCTCAGTACCTGCTGTCTCCTACTCTGTTTGCAACCAGTACTAAGAAAAGTTTCAGAATATATTCCCTCTCTCTGTCTGTTCAAGAATGAGGAAATGCAATTTATCAAGTCACCAGTGTTTCACCCCTCCCAGAGGAGGGAGAAGACGAGCAGTTTTTAAGAAGCACTAGCTGTGCATAGTCATGTAAACCAACAAACCAAAACTTACGCACATCACAGTTAACGCTGCAAAACAGTATTTACTGAAAGAAAATTCAAGGCTTTTTGCAAAAGGCTTTTGTCATGATGTCTTCCTAGCGAAATATATGTAACAGTTCCACTTTCTTTCGCCCCATTTATATGTCCAAGAACTACCCTGACAATTTTGTAATATATATTTCATGGACGGAAGCTCTGTTCATCTTTAACAATCTTGAGAGATTTAAATAAATCCAACATCTCTTCCTTCTTTAAGGTTTATGGAAATTCAGTCTTTTTTCCCAACAGAACAAAATCTATCATGCCAAGTTAGTGTAACTCTTGACTTTGTTTACAGTGACAGCTCGCTTGTCAGAGCTGTAAAGTTTCATGTTTTAATGACAGTGGTCATGCTATCATAATATCATTTCTGTTGACATTCTGCCCGAGGTCCCTTTAAGCTTAGAGCATGACTTTGTGATCTAGCAACATAATAATACAGCAGTTAGTACAAATTACTTATCTGAAAGCAAAAAGCGACATTAACACAACATGCAGGTGTCTCAATTATACGCCAGCATATGTGCTTTATCTTTTATTGCAGAGATTTTGTAATCCAGTTATCCTTGTAAATGTATTCATAACAGAATCTATGGTTAATTATTTGCTGAGGTAACTTTGGTCCATTTTACCACGCTATCACAAATATCTATTGTCTTTTCAAATGAAGCCCATAGTTTTAATGTATCAAATCAGGCTGTATGCGATTAAACAAGATGGATACTTAAGTAAATGTTATTTTGAGTTATATGCAGTAAAATGACTTTTTTTTTTTTAATCCCAGGGCTTTTTTTACTGATTTACTTATTGTGGATTGAGAAGGTGTAGGTCATTTTCAAACAGCTAAACATAAACACATATATTTTCATCACAGTAACAACCTCCTGTCTGAGCCTGGTTACACAAAGCATTTGCCGATTGTGAGATGATGCTTTTCTATCTCACTTTAATTGGAGACAACTGTTCCAGCTGGACTGGCTGTCTTACACACAAGATGATGACGTTGTTAACAGGATACAGGTTCTTCCAACCATCTGTCTCTAATGGCAATATACTGGGCTATCTTCAGCATCTTCCTGTTGGCTGGGTTTTTCAAAGGCAATGAAGAGGGTCAAATTTCTATTCATGTTTCTACAGATCTGGTGACCAAACACATTTAGGCTTCTCTAGTAATTCTAACTTTCTTGCAGGAAAGCCTAATTAATGGCCTAACTATTCTCAGTCTATGAAGTCTAGTCAGTATTATATTTCCACAGGGAGATGCAAAGGATATATAAAAAAAAAAAGCTGTGGTAGTCAATGGCAGTTTTCTGTTCCTCTTACAACAATCGTACCTCTGAACTCTGACCACTGGATTCTGAAGTCCTGCTTTTCATCTCCAATGTGTGTGCAGCTGTGCTTGCCTGGGACCTTGGTGCAAACCTAGCAATAGCCTCAGAGCATCGGCTCTCATAACTTCAAAAACCATAGGTCAGAAATAAAAATAATATGAGATTGACCTAAAAATAGAATTAGAAACAGTGGATGACTGTGGGAAGCAATCTTTTGCTTTCTTTCTTCCACCCATTTTTGATACTTTTTATGGTTTGGAAAGTCAGTGTGTGTTGCTTGCAAAAAATTACAGCCCCAGCTTTGGTGAAGTTGCTTTGACTCCCACCATTCGTTGTCCTCTTCATGCTGCTGTTCCAGTGAACACCTCATGCCACCTTGCCCCAGCTGCCAGCATCCCTGCAGATGTCCTCCACTCCGTTTGCATGCTGGCAATGAATTCCCTGTTCTGCATGTGACTGCTGGCTCCCCTGCCAGCCTCAGAAAGGCATTGCATGAGGCTGCAAACCCTTCTGCCATTTGCTGCACTGAAGGCTGCAGCCATGCCAGTGCCATGGAGGAGCCATCACAAGTGGCTGCAGTAAAGGCCCTGAAGTCAATGCACTTTCTCCTGAGAGAAAGGCTCCTCTAATGCTGGGCTGTATTTTTAAAAAAGTGCCTGAGCACTGGCAACACTTTACATGAATTAATATGAGCTAATTGTGGTCTCCTGAAATATGTTCCTTTTTTTCTTCAGGATACAAATTTCATATCCCTAAAGCACACAGAGCAACCCTCACAATTATTTAGCCTTACCATAACCAAGAAAAACAGCTCAACTTCCTTTCAAAGTGAAAACCTACCACAGACACAGGGAGAGGAGCAGGTTCCCCATTTCCTTCGGTGTGATCCCCCACCACTTCAGAATGACTCTTAGGCAGCCCAAGCAGGCTGCAAACAGGCAGTCTTACTTTGTTGCTCCTGGAGGAGGTTTCCTCCATCAGATACTCGGGCTGGGCAGGACCAGGAGAGACTCAGCAAAAAGGGAAGGCTGGGAAATGGGGGATTATGGTGAATCACTAATACCATAATCATGAGTCTCGAAGGAATATACTATTTGCCAGTTTCTTTTGCAAAAAGATAACGCACCAACTGGGATTTTTATTAGCATATTTGATATGTTGGCTTCCTTGCTGGAAGTGGAGTGGTGGTTGCAATTAACATGTTCTTGGCTGTTGCGTGCTGCTTTCTCTTTATAGTTGTCTCCAAGAACATCGGAATTAAGAATGAGAAATCATTAAAATGCAAAGCTCCAAAATCTGTATATAGCTCCTGCTCCCCCCCCCCAGACTCCAAATAAAGTAAGAAACAGTTCAAGGGGACAGCTGACACTCAGTCTCTGGTACAAGATATGTAGTACGAACATTATGTTGCTAATGGACTAATCCTGTGTACAGAGTTATATTCCGTCTTTTCTCCTGGAGGAAACAGTTTATTGTAAATTAGACAATAAATAAATATAGGCATAGAAGCCTAAGTGATATGTCTGTAAAACACAGTTGTGTAAAAGCAGCAGTACCAGGAGGAGAGATTTGGCAGCAGAGAATGAGAAGCACTGGGTTGGAAAGAGATCTGTGGAGTTGGGATGGGGATGTGTATCAGATAAGAGCTCAGCAGAGGAATGGCTTCACAATGAAAGAGAGGAGAGCAATGGAGACACAGTGAGGTTGACCAGGAGGGAGCTGTCAGAATGGCAGTTTGGGTTAGGAGACATGGGAGATGATGCCGCAAGGTGGGTCACAATGGGAAGCTGGCAAGGGCATGGGCAGGTGACACAGGGAGGCACACAGGAAGGGCTGAGCAAGGGCGAGCAGCTTTCCATGGGCTGATGTCAACACGGAACCTTCTCCCTAGGATGCTGGTTATTTGAGAGTTAAAGTCAGCCTCCTGGCACAATTAGGCATGTGCCCCTCTCCTTCCTTTATATGCTTTTTCTTTTAGTAGCTTTTAGTTTAACTCAGGATATGACGGCAAACAAAAAGGCTTGTTACAGCTATTAACACCAGTGCAGCCCCCTGACTTCTGTCCCCCAGAGAACACTTCATTCTTGGAAATGAAATATCAAAACATCATTACATTTCTTTTATGAAATATTAAAAGTAATAGTTTGGACAAAAGTAGGAAAAAAGAAAAGGAATCGAGAAAGTGCCATGAACAAGAACATGAAAGTGTCTCAAAGACCCCAGAGAGGCAGCAGGACACTTGAGAGATTCAAGGGAAAATGTGATCTCCCCCTGAAGGCAGGTGAGTATGCAGGGATGGATGGGAACAAAAAGAGACCTATATTTCTGAATAGTTCAGAGTCTGATTTGTTCAACAGCCTACACCTAAGTGGAGAAAAACACACTAGTTTTCAGAATTTGCTGTAGAAATTTGGAAAATATTGTACTCTTAGAAAGATGAGTTTCATGATGTTAAAATAAACTCGAATGACATTCTGAGGTGTATGATCACCTTCCTAAAGAAATATGTTTCCCTACAAAGGCTGGTTTACAGGCAATGGGAATTTAAAGACAGTGGTTAAAAAGTCTTGGACTTCAGTCCACTTGCTTCTGAAACTTTGAGAACACTTTGAGAAGCCTGGGACCAGGAGAAGGAACATGAAAGGCTTGTGGTCCTAGCAAGGCTGCATAACAGTTTTCCATTGCATTTTCAGAGATTCTGGTATCAAATCCTGCATTTGGAAGATATGTGAGATTTCTGAGAGCTGGAAGCAGTGCATAACCAGCAGCTCAGTCATAGCCATCGCAAAGACTTAACAGAGACTGTTGTCTCTCAGTAAAAGCTGAAAGTAAAAGAAGTCAGTGACAGCAGAAATGAATGGTGAAAGGACAAAATGTTGTATTTACCTGTAGAACTTGTTACTAAAAGGTTTCTTTTCTAAATCAATGAGCTATTTTCATTCTAGGCAAAAGAGAAACTTAAGGGCTTGATTATTTTTCAAAGGTATTGAAGTTGCAGGTGTTAACACAATTTCTGTGTGTATATATGTTTTTAACAAAAGCAAAATCTCACTGCTTTTGAAAGGAAATATGCTGCAATCGGACCATACAGACACTTTTTAATCCTGTGCAATCGGTTGAAATAATGAACATGTGATGGCAGAAGTCAACTGGTTTGTGTCATTGTCTTGTCTAGAACACTGTCTCCTAAAAGACAAAAGATAAATATGAAGTACTTTAAATCTATATCAGTTTAGTACCATGTGGAAATTAGGCAAGAAATTTTGGAGCAATTTAAAATTAAAATTGTTTTGAGGTGGAGACCGATCATTTTATATAGGGTCTTAAAAAACTCCTTTCCATAGGACTATCTCAAAATGTTCCTTCTAGTCCTGAATAACGTTTTTCTTGTATTCTCCTTTAAATGAGATGTAAAAGCCCTTGAATTGTAACACTTATATTTAATACTATACCTGATCTCTGAGACTTTGTATGTCAGGTGCCAAAATTAAAAAAGAAAGAACAAGGCTGATGGACACCTTCTGGTAGAAACAGGGTCCACTGTTTGCCCCAGTCAGTCTTCTTAGAATCACAGAATGATTTGGGTTGGCGGGGACCTTCAAAGATCATCTAGTCAACCCTCCCTGCCATGGGCAGGGACATCTTCCGCTAGATCAGGTTGCTCAAAGCCCTATCCAGCCTGGCCTTCAACCCTTCCAAGGAGCACTCCTTGAACCCTTACTTGTTGAAGGAACATTATGTGGCTGTGAGATATGCTGAAGAAAAGCAACCCCAGTGCTTAGTGAGGAGACACTGGTCTCTGCCCTGGCTGAGTGACTTACAGCTGCTGTACCGAAAGGAGGGCATGATGTGGAAAAGAGAGAGACCTTTCTGCTGCCAGGTCCTCCATCCTGGCAGGTGCACTGTCAAACTGCAGACACAAGTTGAAAGGCACTGGGACACCTCCGACTCACCAAGCACTGACTGCCACAAGACAGTATCTGCTCAGAGGCCGGAAAGAAAGCATGTTGGCCCCAAACGCACCCGAGCTGACCACCGCCTTGAGCAGCGTTGCTGAAGGAATGGGGCAGGGATCACGACTGCTTTCATCGGCTCTCCTGAGAGAGGCCCCCAAGAAAGTCTATTTCACTGATGGCTACAAGCTTGCTGGCGATCTCTGGGTGAAGAAAAATTGAATAGGTAGAACAATGTTACCATATGCATCTATCACAAAAAGTGGTGCTTATCTGAATACCTAGCAAAAAATGGCCACAAGGCAGAGTCTGCTGCCAGCAGAGGATCTCAGATTTTTGGTTGGTTCAGTTTAGTTTTGACTGGGAGGAACTGAGAATAGATGAGAAAATTTAAGAGTGGAAGATAATTTCCATGAAAGTCATTTCACATGATAAAATTCATTAGTCTAAGGAATCAACAGAGAAAAAGCAGCAGAATAAGTTATGAACTCAAAAAAGAAGACTAAGAAACTGGGAAATTGTTGGGAAGAGCTGCTAAACAAAGACAACAGCTTTACATACAAAGAAGTGCCGAAGAATGACAGCTATTAAGAGAGATTATGTAAAAAGCAAAGTGGCAAGCTGTACCATTGTAAAGGAAAACATAGGAGAATTAGAAACAGATCAATACATTTGTCTCAGAAGTTTTTTAAGGACTTGATAATCAAATAGATATCCTCAAAAATAAGGAAAAAAGAGCAGAGGAGTAGTAACCGTTGTGGGCACAAGGCGTAGATTTGAAATCAAAGAGGATAAGGTTGAAAGTGAGATGCAGACTACAGTGAAAGAAAATGGACCATGAAAGAGATGTGCTAACTGGATTAAAAGAAAGTCTAGGTTTACCACCAAAAAAAGAAAAAAAGCAATTAAATAATGCAAAAATGCAGAAATATTACATGCTTTCTTGGCCTAAGCTTTGTGAAAAATATTAACTGCAATCATTGAATTACTGACTTCCATCTAAGAAGGTGATACAAGAACAGGAAAGAAGAGAGGGAGAACTGGTTCTGACAAGAGATATATTCAAGCTGACTGATGAAGAGCAGTGCAAGAAGCAAAACAACAGGCTTACCTTTAAAAAGCAGAAAAAGGATGAACCTGGGAAATCACATACCTATCATCTCAAATTCGATCCACCAAAAAAATGGATCTAGAGTATAATAGGGAATAAGAACAGCCAACACAGACTTGTAAATAACATATCCCATCAAACCAGCCTACTTCTTTTCTTTGTCAGGGTAGCCAACACTGTGGCTGAAGGGAGTTGGTATGATTCGTTTTTGATTTTAGTGAGGCTCTTGGTGCTATTTCATTTGAGGTTCTTATAACCACAGTAGACAAATATCCTGCAGATGCAATCACTAAAAGTGAGTGCATGGCTGACTGCTGAAGCCCTCTTCACGAGTGTTAATCAAGGATGCACTGTCACTCTTCAAGGGCATTGAAGTGTGGTCATACGGGGGTCAGAGTCATTAGCAGTTTCAAGATTGTGCTTAATAGCCGAGATGATGGAACAGAGCGCGTGATCATCAGATTTGAGAATGACACCAACCTGAGGAAAGAGAAGCTGCAAGGAAGGACAGGAATGTAAAGTGGTTTTCAGAGAGATGAAACTCAATAAAGTCAAGTACAAAGTGCTAAATTTAGGCAGAAGACTTTCATGTATAATGGGACATATCTGGCTGAGTGTCAGTACTGCAGGAAGGAACCATACATAGCTATAGGATGAAGAGATGGAAAAATGGAAATTTTATTCAGGAATATATTAACAAAAAATATTAATAAGATTGGATCACACTTATAGCTATAGAATTCTAAAGTGGAGGTTGCTGTCTTCTTGGAATGATACATAGTACATGACATTGGAAGGATGTTATCTAGTAGAATGGTAGGGAAGTGAGAAAGAGTCCAGAAGAGACCTCCAAGAATGTGAAGAGGTTTACAGAGGCAATTCATGTGGGAAAGAAGAAGGAAAGGAGATAATTTTGTCTGGAAAATGGAACTCTGAGCAGACAGATGAATGAGAAAACAGTGCACAATGACGTTACAATCTGCTGGAAAGGGAAAGGTATGTTCAAGTATTCTTCACAACATAGCAGAAATCTATTTACTGTTCAGGAGGAAGATCTGGGATGAATTAGGAAAAACTTTCTAGCAGGATGGTGAGGCACTGGGCACAAGAGAACTAGAGAAGTTACAGAAAGTCCTACTCTATAGGTTTTAAGAATGTGTTCTCTCAAATATGTTCTTGGAGTTGGCAAAGGTAAAGTCAATCCTCCCTCAAAGAAAACTGCAGTAGACCCAGGAGTCTTCTGCTGACTGACTTTTCTGTAACTGCCTTCCCTTTCCAGTGCTTTTGCCAGGCCTTCCCTTCACTCAAGCTATCTGCAATGTGCCTCTATTCCTGCTGTCTTCTCCAGGCTTCCCAGCTTCACTGCCTCCCATTGCTCCAGGAAACAAGGAAAGAAATTGGTGCCTGTTGAGGAGCAAAGCTTCACACCGGTATCGAAGGTGATGGACAAGTTCAGATGTGTGCAATTATCCCCCCACACCACAGGCCTGCAATGGGTGGAGGATGCACCTGCGTAACAGCTGAATTGATGCAAATACATGAATATTTATGCACATTCAATGTCTCCACTTATCTTTGCTTCTTCAAGGATATTGGAAGGTACATCAATGCTGCAGATGGCAGGGAGAACGGTTAATGACAGGCATCAAGGGGGAAAGGGGGTGTCTGCCTTTGCCATTCAGCAGCCCTGGGGGCTGCACAGACTCAGAGCCTCCTGCACCTGCAGGCAGGATGCTCTCTGACAGAGTGAAAAGCGCTGGAGTTAGAAACAGCGGAGAAGCCTGAAACTTGTGTGTCAGGGCTGAAATTATGGCCTCAGTACAAAAGTTTCTGATACCAGGTAATTTGAAGTGAAGTTTTCTGCAGGCTGTGGGTTTTTTTTGAATGATAAAAATAACTGCAAAAAGGTACATCCTTGAATGTTCTAAGGACTGGCTGACAACACAGTTTAATGCATTGATTAAAATAATTTCCGTATTTCCTTATGCAATTCATCTCACAGTAACAAAATGTAAAGAGGAAGAGAGCCCATCGGTATCTCTCACAACTACCCCGCCACAGTAGTATCTCAGATCTTTGCACTAGAATAGCTGTACATGTGCACATTCATCCTTGCAGGAAAATATCTCTCTTGTGTTTGAAAAAAATGGTTCTGAGAAATTCAACAATAGAACGCCTTAATGCAGTGATAAGTTTGTGCTGTGACATTGTATGCCCTTTTAAAGTGTTTTTTTAAAAACAGCTCAAAAATTTAGTGTCTGAGAAACAGAAACACAGCCTTAGCAGGCACACTGTTACCACCCTAACTCAGCCAGTATACCGTACCAGTATACACACAGAAGACACATTTGTACTTTCCATTGCACAGAGCTGAACAGGATCTACCTTTTTTTTGTCTTATGTTCAACCATTTAGCCCTTCAAAAAAGTCTGCCTGTGCTAAACCGCATGAGCCCTTGACCCCATCAGTCTTGTACATCTTACACTACACCATATTTCCCATCAGTAAAAGTGTAGAATGCTTTCAAACCATTCTCACTGGTTATAGCTGGCCCAAGTGAGATAGGAAGGAAGCAGGGTAAAGGCAGGGTGGCTGTGTATTGTGGTGCTATATTTCTCGATTTTCCAATATTTTGAGTGTTGCTGAGCTCAGTATTCTGGAAGGACAAGACTTATCACTGGGCAATGACGAACTCAGAAAGGATTTATGAAAAAAATGAATTGCCTCTGAAATGATGGAAATTACATAGCATAGACCCAAAATGAATGTTCACAGGATGTGCACACCCTGTGATGCACTGCAGCATTTCATTGCTATGGCTAAGCCAGCATGCTTTATTTCTCAGTGATACAAGAGGCTCTTTTCAAATTGGCTTTGTTCTATTGGTATTACCTGCACACAGATGTGTTGATAGCATTATTACGGTCTGGGAAGACCTGAGCCGTAGAGATTTGTTGTTATTCCCAGAGTGAGATGAAGACAGAAACGAGGTCAAATGCCGCCAATCAAACAGATTTATTGATCATCTATTCAAACGAAGGCACGAGGAAATAGCAACAGGAAAGAGAGGAAAAGACAAAGAAGAATGAAACCTAGCAAACAGTCAGGACAGAGTCACAAGAGGTAGTCACCATCATGGATCCAGCATTGTCCTGTCAGTCCATAGCTCCTGTGTGCATCAGTGGTGGGAGTCTCCATAGTTCCTGTGTGCGTTGGTGGGGGTCTCTTCGTTGTTTGGTCGCACAGCCTTTTATAAGGTGTTTGGGGAGATTGTTCCTAGGCAATGTCATGTATCCCACGTTCCCCCAGTCCAGTGCATGTGGGTTTTTTTCTCAGTCCTGTCTCTGGCAGGTTGGGGTTGGGATCGGTGTCTGGACACATTTTCCACAACAAGGTACCCATCCTCCAACTCCCTTCAAAGCTGGTTTGGGGTGGCTATTTGTTCCTTGTCTGGTTTGTACTTGGCTGGCCTGCCAGGAGATTGAGCTGGACTCCAAACAATCTTTGCTGGCCTGTCAGGAGGTCCCGCAGCAAGTTCTGCAAACAAGCTTGGAGGCAACTGTCTGAAGATATGGTCTCAGACACACAGTAAAGAATTTCTTCCTAATATCTAATCTAAATCTACCCTCTTTCAGTTTAAAAACATTACCCCTTGTCCTACCACTACACTCCTTGATAAGGAGCCCCTCCCCATCTTTTCTGTAGGCC
>Ga0181612_169309_pt1 | contig 13557 bp, 8 predicted proteins | sample HoacroProtozoa21_FD_119630 | JGI IMG/M metagenome (GOLD analysis project Ga0181612, IMG submission 119630) | Hoatzin crop microbial communities from Cojedes, Venezuel. Combined Assembly of Gp0051906, Gp0051904, Gp0051908 | reverse complement strand
GGAGACTCCACAACCTCCCTGGGCAACCTGTTCCAGTGCAATCTTCATTTCTTCACTAATACTGAGGTTAAAACTGAAAAAGCGGAAAACAACATATCCACATTTTTTTCCTTGAATAGGTGTCGAGTCTGTTTTGCCCTTGACAATAACTGGTAAGTGATGTCCTCTATTTATTTCAATCCGCAAGGCTTTCCATCTGATGTCCCCTTCCTCCTCTATCCTGTTGAGGAGAGGGAGTGAGACAGCAGCTGGGTGGGCATCTAGCAGCCAGCCAAGGTCAACCCACAACAACAGCCTGAACATCTACTTTGATTTGTGGACTGCTATTGAGTATCAAACTGGCATTTTCATGGAACTGACTATTAAACCCCCCAAGTATCCTAACTGTTAGTGGCTAGCTGATAGCACATTACTTTATATGTGAAGTTAAGATTCTTTCTTTATAACTGTGTGAATCATTGAGCAACTATTTTGAATTTCTTCTGCTTCTGTGCTGTTCTGTTGTATACCTTTGTGAGGTCTTCCTGCAGTTTTTCAGGCTTAGTTCTTATTCTTGCTACCCCAAATAACTCATTCATCAAGACCTTTTTTTGAACTTGCTATTCACTTATTTTTTCAGTTACTCTAAAAATTATTTGATATAATAGAGCACATGCCACAGGGCATATCTCTGGGAAGGCCCAGAGTGACCTCCTTCCACTGAGAGAAAAGGCTACTTGTACCTTATGACTGATTCCTGTCTTTTTACCAATTATTTTTCCCATTCAAGAATTTTTGTTATTTTGCCATGATCACTTATTGTGCAGAAAGCTTATGCATTTTTGAGTCTCTTAAGATTCTTTAATGATTTTTAATTACAAAAAAGAACCACATAATGAGCTTTAAAACTAAAGTTTAACTTAAAAACAGTTCGGGTGTTACCAGCCTCTCTCTATGTATGTGGTAACATATATAAAGAGAATAAGGTGTAGAGTACCTTATTTTCCTACAGGTTTTAGCACAGTTTCTTAATCATTTTTTGCAGAATGGAAAAGAATGGAACAGAATGGAAAAATTAAAGCTCCCTTTATCATTACATTCTTTATATTGGTTATTGCTATCCCTTATGAAACAGTAACTGCTAAATTTAGATTTTTAAGTTTAGTATCCTTTGCACCCAAAAGTCATGACATATGACAGTCATTGTGTAGCACATTATGCAAAATATTATGCCCTGGCCTGAAAGACTGAATACAGAGAAGAATTCTGACATGCATTGTAACTTAAAAAGTAGAGGGACCAGAAAATGCAATTTCCCAAACAAGTTTTGGAACTGAGGCAGAATTTGAAGATACTTCCCTTTATAGACTCTCACCCAATCACTGTCTTGTCATTCATATTTTCTTTCTTATAGAACTGAGTATCATAATGATGTCAGGGGATTTAATATTTTGTGTCATTTCAGTTTTGTAATTCAGTAGATAACTATAAATAGTTGGAAGAGGAAGCAAGAAATAAAGTAAAAAGTGTCATTTCTCTGTTATCAGATAATAATATTGTGTAATGTGCGCACTCTGCCTTTGGGAAACTACTTTGAATACATTATTTTCAAAGAAAATATAATGTCTTGCAGCATGAAAACTATCATGAAATCTGGAGTGGAATTGAAAACACTTGCAGGTAACTTATTTCAATTTTTGCAGCTTTTGCACAGTGCAATATCTTGAGGAATTTCTATGCAGGTGGAAATTTAATGTTATTCAGTGCATGCGATTCTCCGGTGTCTTTTCTGACAGAATCTTTCAGAATTTGGTATTGTGTTTATTGAATTCTTTATGGAATGTCTTTCTTGGGTAACTTTATACCACTATTATGGAAGGGTCAGCAAGAATGATTCTGACATTGTCTTTTTAGACTGCCAGAGTGGACGCCATGACAATTAATACCAGCTGCTGGTCTGTGCCACTGGCCTGTGATGGAATCACAGTTAGGTTGTTTTTTTATTATTATTCCTATTGCACTTTGTCTCAAATTTGCTTCTTTCTCCTACCTTCCTATATCTACTCTCAGTAATGCTTAGCTTCTTACACTGTTTCTCAGCAGTTTACTGATTTCTCCATCAATCACTCTTGAATATATCCCAAAGAAGAGATGTTAAATAAATGCGAAAATATAAGCACAATTTTCAGAAAGGCTGACCTTTCCAAGTATGGTTATAGCTATTCAGAAAATGCTTCAGCAGTTATGGCTGTCCTCTAAAATGTTTCTTTCCTTTCCAAAGCATTTTGTACTTGTAATTGCTTCAAAGGTACTTGAAATTCAAGCAGACAATGAGATGGGATTCTGCCTCTCTCCAGTTCTGCACCGCATGTAAAAGAACCTTTCCCCAACAAGAGGCAGGTTAATACATTATGTATAAGAAAATGTAACGAAGTGGAAATTAGCGTATATGGTAGGATCATCTGAAAATTAAAACACCTGGCCATTTTCATGGATAGGATTTTACATAGTTGAGCTGGGAAAGGACCTATTAAACACTATTTTTTTTAATACAGCAAGCACAAATGCATTTGATACACTGGGAATATAGGATGACATGCTTGTGACTATTTTCTTGGTGGAATACGATGTAATCACATGGCTCTGCAGACAATCCTGTGCCCACCCATGAGTCAAGAACTATTTTTTGAAGAGAAAAAGTATTTTCATGCTTGATAGTGAAAGGTTTCACAGGTAGAGGTTTTCTTAGGGACATTTGAAACTTTAGAGAGTTTTAATACTGAAACAAGTCAGTATTTCAATGTGCTATAGATTTAATGAAGGTTTTTAGCAAGCCAGAGGGACAAAATATATTTAATTTATCATGTTTCCACAGTTCATCCCAAGAATAATTTATCAAGTTTAGTAATAAAATGGCCTGTACCATTTTATAGCCAAAGTTAAATGTAAAAGTGTAAAAGTATGTTTTCCATACTTTTTTGCAATTTTTTAATGCATCTTGCCAAAAAGCATATAGGGAAAGACAAATTTTCAAGAAATATATAGGAATGTTTCCTCCAAGAACAGCTGCAAATTAAGACCAGTTCCAAAACAAGGAACCTCATATTGTTGGTTAAGAAACCTCCATGGCTATACTTCCCCTACACAATTTCTGTGCCTGCATTGCCAATAGTGTGTGAAGGGTTAGTATCTTCTTATCCAATTTACTTCCTGAAGTCTGTAAATGTTTTGCAGCCATGGTTATGAGCTCTTAGATCATGAGAAGAGATCAGTTCTGTATAACTCTGAATTTACTTTTAAAAAGCAATTTGTGGTCCTAATTTTCAATTTTGGCATAAAAAGTTATGCTGATTTTTTTCAAATATTTTTTATTTTTCATCTGAATTTCCTACTTTTCTGAGCTTGTCTTCAGTAACATAAGCATTGTAGTAAGGTGTGTAAAAATCAAATCATTGCTGAATAGCCTTACTTTTAATAAACGTAAATAAGGGAATATTTGGTTTAGGGAGTTTACCTACTTTCTGAAACGGCAATAGAAAATACCTATAACATATTATAAAATGAAAATACTGTTAAAATTATCGATTTCAGGGTTCATCAGCATATACAGAAGAGATTTCACTGCCTTTTATTAGAGTAGGTTGTGTAAAACCTATTGAAACAAAAGTTAGTGACTTCTTAAGCATGTAACTGTTCTATAGAAATCATTGGAAGCTCAATATTTCTCAATTATTTCTTTCCACAGTTACATCTGTATGATGCACCATTTGACATAGTCCTGCAAAATTCCTTGGCCAAATAGTCCAGGCATTGCCTATTGATAGAATAAAAATCAGAGTTGAACTGGATGGCAAAGTGCATAGATACACAATGCATAGTTGTTCACCTGTGAGAAGAAGCTGGGCTGATTCTTTCCTGTGTTTCCTTGGGAAGGTCTGGGCTTAGAAACATATCCATGTATCTAACTGTTCCTCATTAGGTTTATGAATAGAGAAAAATGTTACGGTATTTTGGTAACAATTTGATCATATTAGTCAAAAATATTTGTTGGAAAAAAACCACATTTCTTCCATTTCTTTCATGCACCCAAAACTCTCAGAAACAGTTGCACTGATTTTGATTGCACTTTGAATGTTTTTGGCCTGAGATCAAGTATGGGAAATGTCACCTGGAATGATTTTGCATGATAATACAGCAGTAGCTGAAAAAGTTTGATTAGAAATAAAGTTGAAATTCATACATATTACATCCTTATTATAACAGATACTACTGAGATCTGCCTTAGAATATTCTTTAGAACTCAAGCGTACATGCTAAATGTTACATTCATCACAAACTACCTATTACTAACTTAATCTGAAGGAGGACTAATTCCAGTTATGACACCAACAACTGCAAGTGTAAAAGTATAGACACAGCTACCTCTATTATTATTAAAATACATAGGAGGTGGGTTAAGCAGTTCATATTTTCATTACATTGTGTTTCTACATCAGATTATTGTTAGACTTGAAAATGTTGTAAAGAGCCTTAAACTACCCTAGAATTTCTCATTTTAAGGTGGTTACTGAAATATTACAAAATTACTTATTTTTATTTCTTATGCTTTTTGAGATAGTAAAACCAATGCAGGTCCAAAGTTCCTTTAAACTTCTCAGCATATGGGTGACATTGGTCATCCTTCTAGTCATTGGTGAACAAGTATATACATTATTCTCATGTGCTGACCCTACAAAGTTCAGATGACTATCAGGGTAGTTTATTCTATCTGCACTGGTGGCTGTTTTATCCATTTTGATGTGGAACGACATTTGTTTCAACACTAGTCATCTGCTGTTCACTAACAGACTAATTTGTTAAGGTGGAGTACATCAGGAGAAGGTTACAGCATCTGTGCGTGCTGGAGAGAGCTCTCTATTTCCTTTTGAAAGAAAAAGAGCCCTGTTATGGCAAAGCTCTTGATTCCTTTCACACAAGGCAAAAGCATCTTGAGTCAGTTTCATCCGCATCAGTTGCAATATTGTGCTTTTAGCCATCCCAGTAACATTGCTTTCCTCCTGTCCTCCTTTCCCCTGTTCATCCATTGTGTTAAACTGTATAGATGCTAGGGCTCAAATCACTATCTCAGTGTCTATAATGCTAAACCGACCGTGCTCAGGATTGTTATCCATTGCTAGTGCCATCTGTCATGGAATGGCTGGCATCCACGGTGCTAAGTTCTCTCAGCTCTCAACCTATCTGCTGAGAATCGTCCCTGGTGTATGACAACTCTCTAGGCACAACCAGAAATAGTTTGACGGAGGGTTAGCTGAAGTCATGACAGTCTGTTGTAATACTTTGAACATGTATACACACACAAAAAAGAAGAAAAAAAAAAAAGTTTGTGTCAGTGCCCAGGAAAACTTCCTGGCACTGTTTAATTTCCCAATATATACATAGCCAAATAGACTTGGTGCTCATGATACTGAATTTTATTGTCTCTGGATCCCATATGGAACCTTGCAGCCAAAAATTTGGCTCAAAGCTCTCTGTCAATAAGGGAAAAGCGTCAAGTATCTAAGAAAACTCATACCAGCGAGGACACTAAGTGGTAGATGCATTGAATAAGAAATGGTGAACCAGAGAAGCATCTAGTCCTGACAACAGAAGTAATATTCATTCACTGTTGTAGGTGTCTGTGCCTCATTGCTCCCTCCTAGAAGGTTCCTCCTAGAACTAGATATCATGTTTATGTTCTAAAGACTGCTCCCTTCTTTCCATGTAAAAAATACAGAAAGAGCAAGAATGAGAATGACCGGCTCTTATATCTCTATATTTGCTATTTTATATTAGAGCAAGATTTTATACTATAGCAAGATTTTACACTACAGCAGTGACTTCAGAGCCCCACTCTAACCTAAGGAAGATCAAAGCTACATGCCTGTCTTTTAATGAAGTACAGTAGCTACCAGGTTGTAGAATAAAAAGGTTTGGGCACTCTACACCATTCTTGCTCAAACTGTGCAGAAAATAATCCAAGGTTGACTGAGAAAGAAAGAGAAAACCCTCATTATTAAGACAGACACATACAGGGAAGAGGGAGTTCTGCCTTCTAGATTTGTTTTTTTAACTAAAAGAAATAGGAACAGAACATTTTAAGTATTGTAAAACTTTGAACTGATAGAAGCAAGACAAAAGTTTTCTGAAAAATCCTAATTTAGTAGGTTTTAATAAATCTCACTTTCACAATACATGCAGATATAGGATGATATACTATAACTACAGTAATGTTACATTGCTTTCAAATGTTCATGTTCTGTTAACAAGAGTTAAAGATAGTCAGTGTGGGATGTCATTATTAACTACTGTTAAATTTCTATTGACTCGTCTAGTCTGGAAAACAAATGAGTTATTCCTCATGTGAGTTTAGTTTTCTTACTCATAACAGTTCTTGCATGAGACCTCTTCCTCCATAAGGGAAAGGATGGAGATGATTTATCTGACACAGAGCAGTTTCAGCTGTGTTTCTTACCTGAGCTGGTCAAAATCCTCATCTGTCTATAAGCTAGACAACTTCCAATTAAGACCTATTTGGGGATTTTATTATGTTATGCTAGGGAGTAACCACAATGTAGTGACATATATATCTAGCCAAGAGCTTTATTTCAGAGAAGAGAATAAGAAGACACTACTTCACAGTATCTGAATAAACCCTCTCCAGGGTATCCTACTCAGGCCTCCAGCTAGGTTTTTGAGCCAATTGTGAAGTTCGTTTTCCTCAGCTGTTTCCAGATTTGTCCTGAGTGCTACACCTGTAGTATTACTTTAGATTAAAATTAAAGATGCAGTTGTGTTGAAGACACAGTAAACAAGTAAAGTCAGGCTGCACAATGGCTGTATGATGGTACAGGTTATTAAACAGCACATTAAATTGCAAAGTGCGTGTAGTAAAATAATAACCCGCTTGCATACCTCCTAGCTTACCATAGTAAGTAGTACAGCAACTGCATAAATAATTAGCACATCCAGACAAAGAATCACCAGTTCTTTGATATAGTTTGTTTGTCTGCCCCTCGAGGCAGTTTCTTTAGCCCTTTTTCTTCCTTTTATTTGCTTCACTTCTTGAGCCGAAACAATCAAGGTCATGAATTTGGTATGTACACAGTCCAATGCATTTTCTGAAGGTTGCTTGTGTTATTTACATGGAGCAAGTCAAGTTTCCTGCATAATGCTTCTAGTACTGACACGAGTCTTTCTGAATTACACGTTCCTTATGTTCATGTTGTCTAGCACAGTATAACACTCTTTGGAGTTTCCATGCTTCCAAGGTTTTACATGTGTCACAGTTGCTCATAGGATTTGTACAAGGCTTTTTCAGAGACCTTCCTGGGAATATATAACAGCTCAGCAACCCTTACAAGGTGTATAGATGAATTCTTAGAAAAAACCTTGAAAATGTACCTTGCATGTTTAAAGATAGTGCTTAAATTTCTGGCTCTGTCTTGAGATTTAGTGATAAAGTATGAAATGCTATTCTCAAAAAGTTTTTTTGAGAACTCTTAAAATAAATTAAAAATTCTGAGCAGAATATAAAGGTCTGGAACCTAAGCTCAAACGCTTAGAACTACAATAATAGATGAAGAGCTTTTCAAATAATATACGCTGTTGCTAAACTGAAAGCAAAGATTTCAGAATTAGACAGATTCACTGGAAAATTTATTCCTATATTTATGGATATAGACACCAAAAAGATACAGCTATTTTCATTGAGTTTGATCTTCTGTAGCTACAGAATGGCAATTCCTGACTGTACAAGGAGGGTAACTCTTATCAATTGGAGAACAGTTTTGAATTCAATAATTGATGGCTACAGAACCTTGTGTCTTAATGCAATAAAAATAATTTTAATTCTGGCAACATTTCATATGTTTTATTTAATTAATTCACAATGTTTCACATGGGAAGATATCTTTTTTTGTCTTATGACTTGAGCTGTTACAGGTGAAAAAAATATATTTGTACTATGATAATATATTAACTCATTTAGTTAAAACTTTAGTAAGTCAAATAGCTTTGAAATTTCTACAGATAATGCAGGATAGAGTTTGCAAATGTTGGACAACTTTTTCATTTAATGTTAATGCCTGAGAATCAAGAACTGTTATATTGCACAAACGAATGTAAATGACGCTTTCAACAGCAATTAAACTGCTATCCTTACTATATGAAAATACATATTTGTATGAAGAGGATTTATTCTTCTGCTATTTCTGTCAATATTCTAGAAGATATTATAAGGTGACTCCCTAGAAGATGAATTAAAATGCTGTTTTCACCAAGACACTATTCTTCCTTTAATTCTGTAGAGTTCTTTTTTTAAATGAATTACTGACAGTTCAATTAGAAAGTTCTATTTTTTCATCTCTGTTAATGAGGTCAGATAAATACCTAATCTTCAGAACTATGTGAGAAGCACAAACACAGTCACATACAAATGAGGCAAAGAAAGTGCATAATGAATTATTAAAATATCAATATTTTACTAATTTTTAAGACTATTTCTATTTAGTATGGTACCATAAAAACTAACTCAGGTCCTCAAATATGTGTTTAATTAGCTGTATGGTACTATTTTCCCCTTTTACAGTTAGGCTTATACAGAAAATTTCAGGGGTAGTCCTCAAATGCTTGGTCCAATAACACATCCCATGTCAGGAAAAAAAACAAAAAATCCATGGGATGGATGGGGTAGAATGCAGTAAATTAAGTTTTATTCAGAACTGCTGTATACAACTAAATCAACAGGGAGAATTTAAATTTGCACAATGACCAGCAGAAACCCCAAGGACAATGTTATTATCCTTACTAAGAACTTGTCTACACTAAGAAGTCAGGGTAGACTTGGGGCCGTGCATTAATAGTGTAATATACTGTGTTCTGGCTACCATGCTCCATTTCCCTGTGTACTGTTAGCTAACTATTTCTTAGTGGCACAAAATGTGCAGTAACTTCTTGTAGATAACTGAAACCACTAAGGGCATATTTACAAGTCAGAGTCCAATCTAATGTAGGTATACTCAATCTAGCTTGAAATGAGCTAGCCTAATTACAGGAAGCATTGGAGCCAGAATGACACACGCAGATTGCGCTGTTTCTTGGACAGATAAAATCAGTAGTCTGAGAACACCATGCTGGGAGGTATATTTTTGTAAGTATGAGGCAGACGTGGTCTGTGCACACTAAAAGAGTGTACAGTGGGTCCTTGGGAGCAACAGTGAACTAATTCACACTCTGTTTCACCCATTCCTACCAACCTGTGTGGATAAATACTAACATTTCTGGGTAGGTGGAGGGCTGCTGTTAAAAGTGGAAAGTCTAAGGTTCTTAAATTCTTAAATTCACATAGAAACAAGAAAATAGAAATTTGTCTAGAAACTGAATAGGAACTGTTCATGCCACTTTTTGCTTTTCCATAGACTTAGTTTGTGAGTGACCTGGTGATAGATCTCCTTTAGAGGCTTAAGTGGTATATGGAGAAAAGAGATGGCAGAAGTTTCCTGGAAAAGAGGTTAAAGCATAATAAATCTGTTCCCAGCAAGCACTCAGCAATTCCATAATGATTAGGCAGGCTGAAGGTCAAACCAGAAAGTCAAGTCAGCAGGTTGCAGATCTGGATGAAGGAGGTACAAGATTGGGTGCAGAAGCAGCAGAAATGCAGCTACAGCTTAGCTCAGGTGGGGGCCAAACACAGGAGCATCAGATCTTAGTCATTGCCCCAAGTAGAGGTAGGGAGAGCCACTGCTGAGGTTTCTTCCAGCTTGTTTCCCCGTAAATTCTGAAGCTGGCCAAGGCCTTCCAAACAGATCACTCTTATGAAGAAGCTGGCCTTGAATGCAGCCTGTTAAAATCCTAAAGGGAGGGAGTGCACTTTGGTTTACCTCACAGTAAATCTGACTCACGTGTCACCCAAAGACAGTTTCCAGGTATCTAAGTGGTATTATTTAACTATAATTTATGGTTTGAAGCCCTCTGAAGGACTTTTTTGTCAGGACAGAGCTCCTAGTACTAGGTCAGACCCTTTGAGTCTAATTCAGAAGAGAGAGTACCTTCATACCTTCATGTAACTCACATCCTACAATTCCTTTGTATTTTGAAGAATTACCTGCAAGCAGATCCAAACATTTTTACATTGGAATCTGTGATGGCATCAAGTCTTATTTCTTAATGTTGAGCATTCAGCTGTTTTGCTCATGGGGCTGAAAAGCATTAGTAAGCATCATTTGTCCCCAAATTTCTTTGGGCCTTCTCTTGTCATCTCTTGTAATTAATTTTTATCTACAAATTATAATTTTGGTTTTGTTATTCATATTTGATTTTGAAGAACAGTTTTTACTTATTACTTTTCCACTCTTTCCTTGTTGTGGTTTACAGTCTCAGAGATACCTGTTGATGGTTATACAAAATTCTCTTACAATTTCCAGTTGCTACATGACATCAAATTTGCAGAAAATATTTGCATATTTTCATATTACTTTTTTAATCCTTGCTATTAGTGGTTTAAAGTTTGCATCGCTGTAAAAGAGAGGCTAGGTAGGATGTGAACAGAAATACGGATTTTGTTTGGAAAAAGTAAAGAAAAATTGGACACAACGTAAAGTAATTCTGATAATGCATAGCTGTGTTATTACTGTAACAAGTAAATGATATAAAATGCAAGTATAGTCCCAAATATTTTTTTTGTATCTGTATGTTTCTATATACATATGTGTTTTTCTTTAATGGATGATTGTTTTCATGGAATGAACTGTTAATGACTACGAAATAAGGGTGTGTAGGTGACTAGGTTTTGCCAGTAGTCTTTTATCAGTACTTGGTTTTAGAGGTTGAGGTAGTTGTGCTCAAGAGCTTCTCACTGTGGAAAGCTGAAATTGAAGTGGGTGTTTTCTCTTTTCCTTTTCTTTCCTTATGTACTATCAGGTACCTTTTTTACTTCTTCTGCCTATTCTATGTCTTCAGCTTTATATTGCAGATTTTGCTACTTGCACACATTTTTCTGTGTTGTTTTTTTCTGCAGCTACACCATTAGCTCACTGCTTCATAGTTCAAAATTAATTTTATGTTTATCTGTGATAAAAAACATACTTTTTGCTATTTGTGCTATTGCTAGTGTTACAGTGTTACAACTTGTTTATACACTCTTGCCAGCAAGTATTTTTTTGTAAAATGTCTTTTTCCCAGCTTACCTTTATCTTTCGTTTTCAGCTTTACTGCAGATATAAATTCAGCTACGGTCAAAACCTGAATGTAGAAAAGGCTTTAAAAGTTCAAATTGGACTACAGAATATCCTGAAAAAATACAGAAGATAGTGCCTGTAATAAAAATATCAGACTAGCACTTAAGTGCTAATTTTGCATGCATGTATAGTAAATGAAGCTCTCCATGTTGGTTGAATGCTGCTTCTATCATTTTAAATTAATTTATTTTTATATTCTCTGTATATCACCAGTGAAAAACCTTTGTGGGAATGTATCTTATGTTTTCCACAGAGAAGCTGTGCAACTGTGGACATGGAGGTATAACTTTTCTCCTGTATAAACTACGTAGATTTTGCAATCAGGTCTATGTGGTTGACCGGTGGATGGAAACAATGGTGAAAGAGGGTCTGGAGTCTGCCAATAACTATTTTTCATGGCAAGGGAAAATAACAAGAGGAAATGAAAAAAGGAGAATCCATGCTACCTTTGATCAGTTAAGATAACAGCTTTCATCAACATGAGAGTATGGCCATGGTAACTAAAACCAATGGGCATACTTTTGTCAGTCCAATAACATCACTGCAGAGGAATGTTTAAGAAAGCGGAGATTAAAGTGCTTTTTGAAATGCTTGGCTTACAGACAGGAAAGTGGAAAGTTTTCTGAGAGGCAAGAAGAAACAGAATTACCCTGTATCAATGAAAGACTTGTGCTTTCATGCCAATTCAAACATTCAATTGTGAAACTGTTAGGGTAACATCAGACCTCTGCGGTAATAAACCAAAATACAAAAGGCTTACCTAAGAGGTAGGGCAACTGCTAACAGGGAGGCTTGGAGTGGTAGGTAGTCAGGCTAAGTAGGGAACTGTCAGCAGGGGGATGGGGTTCTAAAGATGTAGTGCATGTTTGTCTATCGGACTGCACAAAAAGAAGCTTCATACAGCTCTGTAATCAGGTGAAATATCCTGGGTAATTTAGTTTCTAACATTTATTTCCTTTTTCTCTGAAGAATATGACTGGTATTTCATCCAGGTAATCCAGATAGAGGACTTCCATTTCACAGAAAAGTCCTAAATGGTTACTTTCTGAATCGTAATTTTCAGTGTATGTAGTTAGTGAAGAATGGAGAGAATTGTCCTCTGGCATTGACCTGGAGGTCATCACAATGACCAAATGCAGGACAGAAGCCTAAAAACACAGGTAGAGGTTTATGGCTAGTGGCGATAGAACAGCCGTAATTTATACTATAGAGTCACAGCTTTAGATTAATGAAGGTAGTAAACCTGCCAACATTGTAGGAGCTCAGCAGAGTTCCAAGGCCTGGCTGTGCATGGTGACTTTTCTTGTTGATGTTTACGTGAGAAAATCTGGGTGCACACCATCACCTCCAAATCTGTTCTTCTTCCCTCCTATGTGCTCTGGTATGTGCTCTGGTATGCTGAAGGAAATTAGGATGCTCAAGTAGTGAAGGTGTCAAATCGTGCTCCTGCAGAGTTGCCAGTCTGGATGATGAAGCAGCTCCCCGGCAGTTCAGACACAAAATCACAATCATAAGGGTGAAAAGGACTGCAGAAGGACATTGAGTTAATTCTCTTATTCAAGAAATGAACTAGCATAGCTTTTATTCCACTCATAAGAAAGAGAGAAGTGAAAGGAATTCTTGTATGTTCAAAAGATTTTTTTATTTATTTTTTTAATGTTTGATTTTTTTCACTTCATCAGTCTTTGCTTCTAACAGATGCTTCTTGGGGTCATTTCACAAACAGCAGAAATTCCAGAACATTTCCAGCCAAATGATTTCACTGTGTTCCAGTCTCACCATTATAATTTTTTCTTCAGATTAACTAAACAGAAACTAGACTCTTTTTTTGTTATTACTGTTCTTAATATTTGACACAGCTGGCTCTTATTCAAGTGTGTTGCTCTAAGCTAGAGAGTGTGTTTCATCTGGATTCTGACCAGTGCTGAGAAAAGTAATTTCCAACATCGGTATCCACAGTACTGCTGTATATTCCATATGATATTTACCTTTTTTTCAGTGTTAGCTGAAGTTCAGTTGGTGACCCCCTGGAATGCCTGCACTCTTTTTATCTTTCCCAATCTATATTTGCAAACTTGACTGTTCCTGTTTAGGTATAATAACTTCTCCTTCAGTTTGATTTGCAATACCTCCACTTGTGACCATCTTATCCTTATGTTCTTTACTTGGTGCTGAAAGCGGCTTTTTAAACTTTAATTCAGGAGGATGTATCTGCATCCTGTTTATGACTTCATACACCAGCTAATTTTAATTAAGACACACTATCCCCTGCTGATTCATAGGTCTCAGCTTCCCTGAAAGATGT
>Ga0181612_142733_pt1 | contig 13557 bp, 10 predicted proteins | sample HoacroProtozoa21_FD_119630 | JGI IMG/M metagenome (GOLD analysis project Ga0181612, IMG submission 119630) | Hoatzin crop microbial communities from Cojedes, Venezuel. Combined Assembly of Gp0051906, Gp0051904, Gp0051908 | reverse complement strand
CTTGTTGGTTCTTCCACCACTTGCATCAGAAAGTTATCATCGATGCTCTGTAGGAACCTCCTGGATTGCGCCTGTCTGGCTGTATGGTCTTCCCAGCTGATGTCAGGGTGGTTGAAGTCCCCCATGAGAACCAGGGCCTGTGACTGTGAGGCTGCTTGCAGCTGCCTGTAGAAGGCCTCATCAACTTCCTCCTCCTGGTCAGGTATCCCAGTTTTAGCTCAGGATTAATAACCTACAATAATCATTTGCATAGTAATATACATTAGCAGATAGACAGATAAAATCAACTTACAGTATATTTGCCAAAGAAGTTTCACTTTAATGGAAAATTTCCCACTAGCAATTGTATTAGCATTCACCTCAGCTGTTTTTCCTGCCTTCATCAGGGTGATCGAGGTCTTCCAGGACCCCCCGGGCCCTTTGGGCCAAAAGGAGATGGTTATCCCGGCCCACCTGTAAGTTTATAGATTTATTTTTTTTAATGTGAATTGGGAACAAATAGGTGGCACACTAAAGTGATTAGCCTCCACGGCTGGCATCTTAGGAAAGCTTTGCTAGTCTAAAAGCCTAAAAAGGCTTCTCAACTGTGGAAATGCATTTCAGCATAGAAGGAAAAAGAAATCTCACCCTGAAACAGTCCAAGACCTTCCATGTCCTCCACTCCTCCTGATTATACAATGTAACATATTCCAGGTGCGGCTCTTTTGTTTCTATAGTGTCACTTATGTTTCAATCAGTTCTCTCAAAATCTTGATGTAGGATACTGTCTTCTGCACACAAATTTATTCCCAAACAGGAGAATATAGCCCAGCTAAGTATCTGTGTCCATATACACAGGTGTGAAGTCAGGGCAACGCTATCTTCCAGAACCATTAAAAAAGCAGCTACTGTCCAAAGAGCCACAAGAGCAAACCATCCTCAGTTCTGTTCGTCATGTTGTTGAAGGTGTGGCAAAGAATTGATCTATTTTACAGAGGTCTTTACTGGTAGATATGACCAATCCCTGTAAAAAGGATACAAGGAGAAATGGCTGCTTCCTCTCCCTTCCTTGCACATGTGTGTAGCACTGGCCTCACGTATCTAGTTTGCTCAACAGTGTGCTCCACCAGCCCTGGCAGTTACATGCCTGTGCAGTCCCAGGAAGACTGCTGGCTAGAGTCAAGGAGTTTGGTGATATACTAACATTTATCTGTGCTAAAGACCATGGTAAAAGTGCGTGCAATTGCCACATGGAGGAATAAAAATTAATGAAAGTCAAAATGGAAATTGGAATTTGATTTATAATAGTTCCTGATAAAAAACTTTTGTGCAATCCAATGCAGAACTGCTTCTGCATCTGCCTCTCCCGATCAGACTCCTCTGTTTTCAAACACATGCAAGCCTCCTGCATGACATGCAACACACATGCAAATGCCACTGACACCACTTCTAGCTTATCAGAGTAGAATTTAAACAATTGTAGACCACAGTGATCCCACTAAGAGACAATATATTCAAGATACTACCATATTAATGTTAACAAAAGCATGTAGTCAATATAGTCATAAATTAAATTAATATTCTGTCTGTGCATATAATTTCAGGGCTTGCCAGGACTTCCTGGGATTCCTGGTGAACAAGGCCCAGATGGAGTTGGACTACCAGGACCTAAGGTACAGACCTTAACTTCTAGAAGAGTAAATGCATGTGTGTACTCCATGCAGATATAATTCCTACCCACAGGTCACAGTCCTCTTTAATCCAGCCTTAACTTACTTGTCAGTATATAAAAGATAGATCCTATAGATCTTCAAGCTTCACTTCAGAACTCACCCTGATACTGATTGTAGGATTACTGGAATTATACAGGCAACTGAAGGATTGACTACAGCTATTTAAATACGCTTAATGTCTGTTAAAAGGGTGTACATCTTTTTTCCACTCACCGCAAACCCTTACCTGCCTGAAGGCGCTGATAGGAAAAAAGCTAGAACAGTGCCAATGTGAGTGAACATACTGTCTGATTCAACTGACAGGCAGCAAGCAAAAACATTTTTGTTTTGGTTTGGGGAACCTGGAGTTCATTTTGTGATATGGGAATTGTAATTCTGGTGTAATTATTGCATAATTAACTGTACATGTCTTGAATGTGTCCAGACCACTACCCACTGTTTAAACCCAGTAACTTTCTTATCCTGCCTGCAGTACTCATGGGTTAGCATTGTTTAGACTTGCACTGTGCTGTTCAACAATTCTCCTCTCTTTGTCCTATCTGAATACAACAGATGCTGGGAATTCTAAAGACAAATTAAACTTTGGTATTCACGACTTATTTTTTAAAGTATCAACTTTCAGGGTGATCCCGGTAGCAGAGGACCAATTGGTCCCCCAGGTCCCCCAGGAGAAGGCCTGCCAGGACCAAAAGTAAGCCATTTAAACAATTGTCTCCCATTGTCTATTTTCTTAAAAGAAAAAAAAAAAGTACAAAAATGTGTGATGATGCATACACATCTACATGTTTTCTGTCTTCACTCTTCACTAGACACAATTAATCCGACAACTAACTAAGGAATACAGTGTCTTTATTTTGTAGAAAATCAAAACTGTTACTGATGACTAGCCATAAACCATGGCCTTCTTCCTATTGCATAGAATGAATTATAAAGTGATAATCTTGCAGTGAAGATCAGTTAAAAAACATTTAGCTCCTGCAGACATTAGCTGCAATTGAGTAGCAAAAATTTCTTCAGACCTAGCACTGGTCAGAATTAATGGCTTGGCAAGCACTTAGCATGTCTTGCCTGTACTACTACTGTTGAGTTCTTCTAGAACTAATTCCTTTTATTTACCGATAAACAAAATCAATAATCATCTAATGACCAATATGGTGACCAATCCCTGCAAAAAGAATTCTTTGTGTCATTATAATATATGTCATGACAAAGGTCTGGAAATAACTGTAACTATAAAAAGCAATTTTCACTATGAAACCTCCCAAACTGGAAACACTTACATGCCTACAGCTCAGCTTTAGAGGTCTATTAACACAAAAGAGCTGTTTTAGAATGTAAATGTAAACGAACCAAACAAAGATTTTGCAACATAACAACATATTACCTGCACAATGTGGCTTATTGGTCTCAGAGAATCAGTTCACATTGGCATGAAGTCTAGGTCCACAGCTGAGCAGTGGTGAAGCACGTCCCCAGCCAGTGCTAGCCCCAAGGACTGGCATGTGCCCGGGATCCTTACAAATAAGGAAATCGAGAATTTAATGCAGGGATACTGGAATAGCAATGTAATTAGAAAATTAATATTGTACTATATGGGTTTTGATTGCTTCCTATGAATAACATGGAACTGAAACATTTTCTCTAGAGTTCTTTTAAAAACTAGCTTATAAATTAGCAGCCAGTGTTTACTTGCAATGCCACATTCATATATATATCTGTAGGTCTTACTGTGTAAGCTTAATCCTGATGAAAGATAACACCAATAATCCTCTCTCAAATCTTAATTGAGTCCCCAACTTCCCACCAATAAAATCCATCCTTCAATGCAATGTATATCTCTATCAGCAAGGTGATTCATGTTCAATGAGTATTATGCCCCGAGTGACTCCTTTGAAGTATAAACTGGATTTTAACAAAATGATAAAGGATAAAAAGAGTCTTTGTCAGCTAGAGCAATCTTATCCTCACTACTTATAAAAAGGCATCAGCTTGGTTGAGGATGGACAGGACATTACACGGTGGTAGAACAATTTGTTGTGCATTTTTATTATTAATATTGTATTTAATGGATGCAGTGTTTCTCTCTAGGGAACCATAGGACGCCCAGGGCCACCTGGCTCTCTGGGACCTCCTGGTGAAGGTATTCAAGGAATTAAGGTATATAGTATTTAACTTGCGTTGAGTGGTTAATCTGACCATCACAGTGTTACAGAGATTTCACACTGTTTCTTATATGAGGAAAGCCTCAGGCTAGAAAATGAGGATAACATGAGCACCTAGAGAGTATGTTCTGTCTCTACTGCTGTAAACAACAAGCCCAAGGCTGTGTGTATTGAGGAAGCAGGGGCATCTTTTATCAGTGAAAGATAGCCTTACAAAATGAAAAATGCCATTCCCTCTTCCCCAACAATCACACCCACAGAGATAGTCTGAAGTAATTATATGAACTACCACCTATGGTAGAGAAAGAGTCTCCATCCTGAATCTGCGTGTAATATTAATTTTTCCCTGCAATATCCACTTTCACCCAAAACACAGACCAGATGAGACAGATTCAAAAGACAGAAATACAAAAGGGGAAATGAGAAGGAATAAAATGGGATGGAAAGAGAGAACAGGAGAATTAGAACCGATAATGATCATATGGTTTTTCAATAGTACATATCTTTAGAGAAGACATACTGATGAAGAATTTGAGAAATATAAGCCAGCTACTACGTTGTCTCAAGTGCCTCAAGACACTTGTTAAAATGCAGTTTGAAACACTTCATCTTTGAACATTTAAAATCAATGCATGATGAATGATTACAAGTGGTTCATATCACTACCTGAATTATCATTAGGGGGAACAAGGAATTCAAGGAATGCCAGGACCACGAGGCCCCCATGGAGAAGGGCTTTTGGGACAGAAGGTATGATATTTAAATCAGAGATAATGCCCTAGACCAAAGCCATCATACTGAAACTGGTCATTAGAGTCAGCTCTCATTGAAGGCATGTGAATTCTGTGAAAAGGGAATGAGAATTTGGGAAAACCCCAGTCATTCATGTGATCTTTTTAATATTTTATAGCCGCATCTCTTTCAGTGTTGCTTATTTTAATATCATATGAGGCGTATCTTCTACTGCAATTAGAAGAAATAAAGATATTAGATTTAATATCACTGACTTTCTTTTACCCACCCACTATGCAAAATTTGGGGACTACATCAATGTCAAGAAAAAGAGAAATGTGGGCTGGAATCTGTTTTTGGATGTGATCACATCAGCTCAGAAAGGCTGTAAAAAGTCCCATAGCCTAATAAAAACCAAACCAGGAGGCACTAATTCATCTGTTTACTATTCCAAACACCTTTTCTGGGCCAAAAGGTTTCTTAGAGCGATATTCCCATTATTGAGTCCAAATACGTCCTTGCCTTTCTTCTCAATTTCCCTACTGTTATCTTATTTTTCTCAGACACGGATAAGAATTTCCATCATGTGCTACCCCATGAAACCCTGCATGTACTTGTTTGAGATAGTTTATTGTTCAAACTCCTTTACCTATTTTCTCCCATGAAAATGCTTAGCCAATACTACAAGTTACTAACAAAATTCACAAATATCAATTGATTTAAATGATCTCTAACACAGATTTCTAACTCATGTCAGAAGCTGAAGGTGAATTTGACAAAGGCAGCTTGAGACAAATGTGAAAAATGTAATAAAAACTGACTTACACTTCCTGACTGCTTACCAACATGGTTTTAAAGGGAGATCGAGGAGCTACAGGTGAAAAGGGGAAAAAAGGAGAAAAAGGTGATGTGGGTGACCCTGGTTTATCTGGAGAACCTGTGAGTAACTCAAGTTTATCATGTCTGTTTTCTTAAAGTGCTTAAAAATAGAACTAGGTTATGTGTTCTTTTTGCTATTTAACTACACATAAACTGAAATACTTAAGAAATAGAAAGTATGAAAACCTTTAAAAGAATAAAGAAGACATTTCCATGCTGAATACTCCACTTCCCACAGATGTGGTTTCTCTCTTTAGTCAATGAAAGACAATTGCCATGTTTTAAGACAAAACTATGCAATTCTATTCTGTGGCTACAAAGTGACTATAGCTTAGACTTTCCCTCAAAGCTGATCAACAGATGAAAGGAGGCAAAATGGTAACTTCTGCTGATGGGCATGTCCCCAAAATCTGGAAAGGAGAATGTGGTGCCCTTCTATTCTGATATTTGCATACTATTAAGGATAGATAAATACCATTGCCGTTCCTGCCCTGACACTGGCCCTATTATACTCATATATGATGAAGCAGAATTCTGATCATTCCAGGGTGTCAGGCAGGTATAGTCTCTTGAGAAAGGAAACAAATACAACATGGTAGATAGGAAGGCTTTGCACAGATGCTCCCCTTCTAACGTAAACTGACAGTCAGTGATCCAGTAGGAGACTTCAAGTCACCCAATTCCCATAAAAACCTCACTGCCTTAGGAGGCTGTAGATACTGTATGCACAAGGTAATATCACAAGAACACGAATTTTTCCAGCCAAAGTTCTTATTGTCCAAATATTATTCTAATAATGGTATTGATGAAGTCATATTCTGAATTACACTGTTACTAACTAATTGCAGTAGCTTAATTAACAATCACTGTTACAGGGCAAAACTGGACCAAAAGGAGAGCAAGGCCTAACAGTAAGCAAATTCCATTACTTACACCCATTACAGCAAGATACAAACCAAATGCAAGATACTGTCACGTTAAATGTATCCTATGTTAATTATTTTGGAAAGAGCTTTCTGATTAGAAGTGGTCTCAGTAATAATATAGAAAGAAACCACACAAAGGTTTCTGTCTTTTTCTCATCTACTTAATGCTGCAATGGAATTCAAAGTTCCTGGTGATTTTACAAATTTTTCTGCTATGTGTTCTTTTACGGTTAGTGTTAGATGACTCAGGTGTGTAACTACTGCAGGAAAGTTTTTTTAGAAATATTTAAGAGTCTAACGAGCAAAGATCTTCAAACCTGTCACAGTCTATCATGCTATTGTCTTAATTCTACTTCTGCTAAGCCTGAACTGCACTACACAAAAATGCATTAAACATGTCAGTGAGTATAGAAGTACTAGTGAGGTTGATGGTGGAAGCTGAGCAGCAGTAGTAAAAGGTTCTATTTGAAAGACTAACCCAGTGCCAAATGAGTCCTGTCATGCTCTTCAAAAAATATAACAAATGACTGTTCTAGTAATGAGAAACGCTTTGTTTGCATGTCATGGAAGCTATTGCTTCTCTGAACAGACAGCTCTGAAGGCAGCAGCTCTTTTATTGCTGCTGAAAGCTGGGTAATACAGTGGGCCAGGTACACTGGGGTTCACAAACCCAAATTCCGTTCTGTGTTGGCACCCTCCGTCATATGCCAGCTTACTACAAGCAATATGCATCGTGAAGTTGGGTCTATTTCTCCATTCCCAATACATTTAAAAGGGATATCCATATTATTCAGATGCTAAAATATGAAAGGGTTTTGACTTCAGGATTTAATGAGAACCAAATCATCACAAAACATTCTTTACAATAACAGTAGTTAATTGCTTTAGATAGAGGTGTAACTGTGTTGTCAAGTTAATGGCTCTTATATGCCATACAGAACAGTTCACTGTAAAACGTGGGACAAGTTCCAAGCTCCGAAGCTCAGGTTTCAAAGTTAAACAGTAAGATTTTTTTGTAAGTCCCTGCAGAACACAGATATTAATTATAAACAAAATTTTGGTAGTGTCAATAGATACCTCATTTAAAAGAGGCAACTTGTAAAATATTTATATTTAATTTTTTCATATCCAGAGAGAAGATATAATTAAATTAATTAAAGAGATATGTGGTAAGTACTCAGGAAACCTTTAATTTCAGATTCTGTTTTTTCTTCGTTATAGTTACATTCTTCTTCTTTCCAAAAGGACACCAAGTGAAGTCATCATGATCCCTTTTTTTTCGTTTTCCTTTGCAGGCTGCGGTATTAAATGTAAGGAAATTCCTATGGAGCTTGTGTTTGTGATTGACAGCTCTGAGAGTGTGGGACCAGAAAATTTTAAGATTATCAAAGACTTTGTAACTGCTTTAGTAGACAGAGTAACCGTTGGCAGAAATGCTACCAGAATTGGCCTTGTGCTATACAGTTTAGAAGTTCGGCTAGAATTTGGTCTCAACAAGTACACAACGCAACAGGATGTTAAGCAAGCAATTAGAAAAATGCAGTACATGGGCGAAGGCACTTACACAGGAACTGCCATCCGTAAAGCAACCCAGGAAGGATTTTTTGGTGCTCGAACAGGAGTGCGAAAAGTAGCTATTGTGCTAACAGATGGCCAAGCAGACAAGAGAGAAGCTGTAAAGCTAGATATTGTTGTCCGAGAGGCTCATGCAGCAAACATCGAAATATATGCAATAGGAATTGTAAATACTTCCGATCCAACACAGGCTGAGTTTGTGCGTGAACTAAATCTGATTGCTTCAGATCCAGACAGAGAACATATGTATCTCATCGATGACTTTAATACCCTTCCAGGTGTGTTCACTGCAGTTTCATTCTGCATTGTATCTGATGCTTCTCAGAACATGGCGGGTGGGGGTGGGGGTGGGGAAGAATTGTCTTTGTGGAAATCAGGTTTTGATGCTGATCAGGGTTAGATACAAGGTGCAAAATAATAGGAACCTAGACATACACATTCCCTTCTCGTAAGGAGTCTTGGTATAGGGCAACGATACATCATGACAACAGGGCATGTCACCTAGTGTAGGAAAACAGTTGTTTTAACTAGTTTCCTAAGCTGAGTAAGTGCTCATGCACCGTAAATCTATTGGACTGAAACCAGAATCTAATCCACTGCCATAAACTCTATTTATTCACTTCCATTGGGAAATAACCCATTTTCACTGGGTTATTCATGTGAGTAAGGTAAGCAGTTATTTTCCCACTACCAACTAGTAGTTGGTACTAAGCTCATGTGAACACCTTTAAGTAAATTCATTGTACTTTGTACCATATAGAGGACTTCTGGACTGGCAAATAAAAAATGTAGTCCAGAGAGCCTGGAATAATCTTCTTAGAGGCATATAAATAATTCAGAGGAGTACTGGATTACATGTGTATTATTTACGTGTATAAATAATCCAAATTCAAAAATTACACTGAATTTCTCAATATAATGAGGTTTTTTGCTTTTTTTAAAACAGCTCTGGAGTCCAAATTAGTCAACCAATTTTGTGAAGATGAACATGGTACCTTAATATACAACCATAATGGAAATGGTGCAAGCATAAGTGGACCATCTTTCCATTCAGTATCTTCGAGTTCTTTACATTACATACTTCAGAACAACAATGTTAACAGACAATCACTTTCAGCACAGACACCTGGAGTATCTACAGTAGAAAGTCCTCTGAGTCTTGGTGATCTTCCCCAACCATTAGCTCCGGTATGAAAATTCAGCAGGCTTTAACGAGTTTTATATATATATATTCTTCTCTGTTGCCTGATATAGTATGTAACATTCCCTCTACTTTTCTACAGGACAGGTACTGTAATAGCTCCTTCAACTTGTATGCTCAGAGCTGGTTGTTCTGAGTAAGAGTTCTGATGTTGCATACAAGCAGTTATCTAATGGCTCTAACTTATTCCTGATACTGTCAGAAGGATTATTATTCCTGTGTTTAACACAGCAATACTTGTGCCACAGTATGAAACATAACATTATTAAAATGCAATTACACTGTAATAATTAAGTCTAAGAACAGTAATTAAACTCAATTGTAGCCTATATTTTTAATTTATAAATAAAATTCTGTGAAGGTCGACTAAAAACAAATATATATATATCCCAGGCTGAGGATCAATAACCCTCCTTGTAAACCAATCAGGTCAGGTTAAAATCCTGATTCTTAACACCGAAGTCAGGGTAAATGGGAAGGAACATCATTAGAAAACCTCTAAGTGATGAAGGGCTTGTTCATTTTGAGACACTTTACAATATCTGAAAACCAAAGAAAATCAAATGCTTATTTCAGACAAAAGTACCTCCTGTGGTAGTATATGAAGTCTATGAAGAGGAACAAGAGGAGGAGGAACAGTCATCCTTGCTAACAGTAGACACTAAAGGTATTTTTATCATCATTCATTTCTTCATCTTCTAGTTATTTTTGGCTGATCAAAAATCAATGTCTCATTCTGTTTCTTTTCACCTGCAGCCGTGGTACCATTATTGCCATCTAACCCACCATCATCAGACAAAGTGATGACATCATCTCATTCAACTGCAGGGCTCACACCAAGGCCAGGTTATAGATCATAACTTGTTTCTCATTTTGTTCCCTCTTATCCTGATACTAACTTTTCATAAGGCTTTAAATCAGAGAAATTTTGTTCTGCTCTCTGAAGATTTTGTGAGCCCGTGCTGTGGAAGAGAATCCATTTCAGGATTTTATAGCAGATATAGTTGCAGTTCTTGTCCAGCCTGTTCGCCAGTTCTTGTCTTCTCAAATACCAAATCCCACTGCTCCACTTATAGCAGAAGCAACTTCAGCTGTAACTGAGACAGAGCTCATACATGGCATCAAAAAGAGAATATTGCGCTGGCTGAGGTGGGCCAGTGAGCAGGTAATTCGTCAACCAAGAAGGGTCAGACTATGGAGATGGAAGGCTTCATTAAAGACAGAGAAGATAATGATAATGATTTCAGAATTGGACACAAAAAATACATTTCTCCTTCAGAGAAGAAATAGGAATAAACAGTGTTTAATCATTTGAAGGAAGTACAGTAATTATCAAACTGCTCAGAGGATTGGTTCTTTTCACATAAAATGTCCAAATGTATTCTGTTCATCATTTGGGGGATTCACACCTTTGAGTTCCAGCAATAGTGTATTATGAAGGGACTAATAAAAGAGAGCAACAGAAACATGTTCCCATGTTTCCTAGGAACATGAGCACAACTATTCTTCTGTCTCTGGCAATAACTTTTATTTTTCCCCCCAAAGTGTCAAGATACCAGTGGCCAAAGACAGAATATTGATGTCACATCATTAAACTTGAAGGAAAAGTATTTTCTATCTCATGGTGTTATTAAATTGAGTGAGACTAAATTAGTATGACACAGTCCTCTAATGCATATCTGTAGGAATCATTAGGCCAACAAGCTTTTATGTTCACACTTAACTAGTATGTATGTAATTACTACCATTGTATTAAATAAGTAGCACAAACATCTCACAAAAGAAAGACTAACATTTTATATTCTCCCCACTATTCTAACGCCTCTTTCCCCACACCACAAAGAGAACTAATGTAGTGAAGCAATGTCTGCAGAAGGATGTTGGTCATACTTGTGGTTCAAAAATAGCAGATGCAGCTAGCTTACAGCTCTTTGCCTATTACAATTTTGGGTTGCTTACAAGACTGGTTGCTGATAACTAGATTTTAAAATTATCAGATTCTTATCATTTGCTTTTCTTGTATGTGGAGACATAATACTATTATTTCTGGAGTTACTAGAACCATTCCAGTAAATCAACAGTTTACTTGACCTACTAAGATGCACTTTTAACTTGCCTTCAATGCTAACAATTTTAGAAGTAAAAGTGAATCTTAAACTGCTGTATAACATTAGCAGAAAAAAAAAAAAAATAAAACCAGAATTTAAAAGTTAAAATCTATAAAATACAATTGACTTTTACAAACTGAATTCTTTCTATTCCTTTTTTTTCTTTATTTTAGAAAGTATCCTGGACCGCCGATGCAAGTTAAGGCTGGATCAAGGGCCATGCCGTGTTTATATCATAAAATGGTATTATGATAAACAAGCCAATGCTTGTGCTCAGTTTTGGTATGGTGGCTGCGATGGAAATGCAAACCGCTTTGAGAGTGAAGAGGAATGTAGAGAGTCTTGTGTGGTTTTTTCTGGAGGTAGGAATTTATCTTTACATTAATAACGAGCAAGTTGAAGCTGTTGATTGTTTGGGTTCATTACCAAGTATCCAGCAAGATATATAAACCAAATCCACTAATTTAAAGAATGTTAACTTTATGAAGTCATATGCTCACTAATTAAAAAAATGTCTGCTTATGCAAGCTCACTTTAATTCTTTTTGCATATATTGTATGATGTAGCCCTTAGGTAACAAAATAGCAAGAGTACAAAACTTTCTTTTTACTAAGGTATAATAAGACCAGTATAGCATTTGCCGTAGTAATTACTGTTCCTTCACCTAGATCTTTAAATACTACCATTGTACAATCACTGAGTATAACTCATTTTAAATTATATATATATCTTTGGAAAGCAATCTGGTCATTAAAATTATGTAATGTCTTTTCTTTCTCTTACAGAAATCTGATATTTGGCGTGGATTCTGCAATGAAGATTTCACTTTCTCTAAGCAAAAGTGTTCCCACAAATCCTATTTTAATATTTCAAGCATCAAATATCAATTTCCAAATTACATGCAGAGTACTACTCAAGGGTTACAAGATAAATACAGCAAATGTATCAGCTTGTGACCTACATGCTCTCCAGGTCACAGGACAGGGAGGTGGCTCAGCTACCCACCTTTCCCAACCACATCACAGTTACATTTAGTCCTTTTTTCCGTAAACTTTCCTCAGTTTCCATTAGCTAGCAAGATACATGACAAATGCAGTTAAAACATATCCACAGATTTATATGAGAGACTAAATTAGGTTAGTTTATGTCTAAAATGGTCCTTGACATGCGTTTCGCTTCTGAAAGCCAAGTCTAATTTTTAAATGCATTTTATTGTTTTAATCCTTCTTAAAATAATTTCTAAACTTATGTTCGGAACATCAAACACAGCATAGAGTTTCTTCTTTATTGCCCGTCACTGCCATGTTGCTTTTGGCATTTATGTCTGCCTGTATATGGTGTATTTTTATTAATTGACTTATATACTTAAAAGCTTGTTTCTAATAAAATATTTCTGGTTTTACTGCCAGGACAGAGAATGGATAATGGTACATTTAGAGGATTAAAATCTTACCTCACTGCTAAATTACACTTACTTTTACATGTGCTCCTGATGACGTAAGGGGATTTCTGCCACAGCCCTTAACAAGATTGAACATCTCAGGTTAGGCACTCCTGCATGTGAAACCTGACGATCATTTTCGCTTGTGTTTGTAGGGTTTTTCCTCCTGAACAAGTAAGCTCAGCACATCAACGAAAAATGGCCTTCGGCCTGAAGTCAAAGAGCCGCTACCCTTCCCACCTCAAGACCCCTCGGCACAGTCCCGCCGGGCCTGCAGCAGAGCCCACCACCTGCCCACAGCGGCACGACACTCTCCCGCCAGCGCAGGAGGGAGGGCAGGCGGAGGGCCAGGAGGCGGGAGGGGCAGCGCTGACGACATTTTCTACTTCATTGGGTTTGTACTGACATCCAGGTGGGTGACAACGGGCTCCTCACCAACTCAGGGACCAGCTCCAGCAAAAGACCTGGCAAAGGATAAGTTTCTTCCTATGATTTGTACTGAGATTTGGCTAGATACAATTTTCAAGTTATTCCAAATTATTAGGATACATCCCATCTATTTTAAAACAAAAAAACAACAAAACCACAGGACTTGAAGCTGTGATTTACCAAGTAAGCGAGGGTTTCACAGGCTTTAGGTTTACCAGCTGTACAGGGTCTGGCTTGACAATCGTCCATGGCAGTACGGGTGTTGCCTCGCACCAGACAAAACTCAGTCGCGCGGAGAAGCTGCCGCTACCCCATGTTCCAATGACCCGACGCACTCCGCTCCCCTCTGCAACCAGGCCAGCCCGCCGGCGTTGCCCGAGGCTGCTCGACAG
>Ga0181612_152267_pt1 | contig 13558 bp, 6 predicted proteins | sample HoacroProtozoa21_FD_119630 | JGI IMG/M metagenome (GOLD analysis project Ga0181612, IMG submission 119630) | Hoatzin crop microbial communities from Cojedes, Venezuel. Combined Assembly of Gp0051906, Gp0051904, Gp0051908 | reverse complement strand
ACGCCTTGGGTCATCTAGCTGTTGCATAATCCTCCACATTGGCCAGACTGAGATGAATAAATTAGTTTAATCTTAGCTTTTGTCTCACCTGAACCTTTGTGTTTCCTCACATCAGCTAATGCACTGTAACACGATATACCAAACACACATAAAGCTGCCTGTTTTCAGCATCACATTGCTGCAGTGAAAGCATTTTGAGTACTACAGCGTGGTTGATGTTCAAAAGTGGAGTGAAAAGAGTAGGCATAACCAACTGCCTGCTTATTCTTGAGGCACAATAGGAGGCATATGTTTCTTCTGTGATAAAATATCAATGAACCATGTTATTCTGCATGCAGATTCAGATAAAACACTATAACAACTTTTCAGCAGGTATTCACTGAAACCTAAAGAAGAATTCATGTAAGATAAGCTCACGCTGCTTTTGTGTTCCCTTCCCTTAATCATTAGAGTGATTTTACCTAATTTAAATGGGACATCACAGAAAAATGTTGAGTCTTGAATGCTTGTGTACCTGCATGTCACTGTACATGAAAGGATTCTTAAGAGAGGAAAAAATCCTCGCTAATAACCCAACATAGAAGTAAATTGAAAGAATCATGCCAAGATCTGACTTCACAGCAGTAAGACAATGCATCTCATCATTTCATGAGAAAAGAGAGAGAGAATCTTGAACTCTGTACCCAATTAATATTTTGAAGGGTAGGCAAACTTAGATGAATTTCTAAGGCAAGAAATACATGGGCCACAAGGGGTAGAGTTTCATATTAGTTTCTATTTTCACTCTTAAAATTATGTGCCACTTCTTACTACTACTGCTTTCTGTTTATGAAAGATTGTTTTATGCCTAGTAAGTTAGGTTCTTTTCAATACAAGTATCAGATTCAGTGACAGCTATGATAGTCAATGAGAAACAATATAGGCAGCTCAAAGCAAAGCAGAATGGAAAGTACTTGTAATCTGGACCAGCATCCTTTCAGATCCTTTCAGAGAGGTAGGGAGGATGGCTGACCAGTAGCATCAGTTTTATGAGAATGTTTCAATGTATGTCCTGTTGTTGCCATAGGGTATGTCATACATCAGCCTCCTGTAAACTGACAACATACAAAATGAGAGTTCCAAACTCACTAATCACTTTCAGTAATACTGGCTCCAAGTTTATAAAACATGCCACTTGTGATAAATGTTAATTGACATTAGTTTGACCATGATGTGGCACACATTAGTAAAGAACATACTATAGAGAGAAAACAAGCTAGCATATGACTGAAAATTTGCAGAATTGTTTTTTACAACCATAATATTAAAAATTCTCCAAAATAGAACACTTCTCTGAAATAATTAATCGACATACAAACAAATCATTTCTCTTAATTGAAATGTCAAATTCTGTTCTAATATCAAGCAACTGCATCTCTGCGGTCCAGAAAGAGGAAGGACAGGAAACATGAAAAAACAACTTGCTTTCCAGCATTACCAGAGTCTGGAATTCTACTGACTTACTTGCTCAGTTACAAATAGGGAATGATTCCCTCATGATTTTAGATGGTACAACCTCAGTGGAACTGGAAGGATCCATGGGGTTTACACTGTGGCAGAAATCATGATACTCAACCTGCAAGGTTACTTCGCTAAAACATGAAGTTAAGCACAGTATATAAATCTCTGCTGACTCAAAAGACAACATACTCTGTTTCTTGGCATTCACAATGCTTCACAGGGACTACAGAATTAGCTCTTCTCATCAGCAACTGTTACTTGTTGTAAGCAATACAGAGCACATGCAGTTATGAAAGAAAGAACCAACTTCTGTTCTTTCAGATTATCTCATTGATAAAATTCTCTGTTAAAGTATTGAACTATGATAATGTCAAAGAAAGACCCTATTTCAATCACAGAGCGAGTTTGTATGACTAGTAGCCACTCTGCTGCCTAATTTTTATAGGAGACTTAGTTGTTGTCTACATGACAGAGACTGAAGTTATTAAGGAGTACAAGTAGTAGGGTGCTCTATAAGTGTACCTACATACCTTCCAGAATCCAAGCTCACCTTGGTGTTTCCAGCCAGCACTGCAGATTCTAGCATCACTCCGTGTTATGAATACAATGTAAATGCTCAGTTATCTGCCCCCAGTTCCATAAAATACTTGAGGAAGAGCCTAGAACTTCATAGAAATATGATATCTCATAAGCCAAGCATTTATTTATGCATTGGCCAGACCACAGCTGGACCTTCAGGCTGAATCTGGGAAGATAATTAATTTCAATGTTTTCACACAGCATAGTTGAGTTGACAGTCTCAGTTGTCCCAGCAAATATCATTTTTTTTCTTACTTGGTACTTTCCTGAGAAGAACTTCATTTAACTACAGACTGAGGAACTGGTACAATTTAAAGATTTCCTGATTATTATTTTTTTGTACTTGTACATGGTAGATAAACCTAGGAGGTAACCCAGAGTATAAAACATGATTTTCTTAAAATACTACACAAAACCTGACTAAACATTAGTTGGAAAAAGACACAGACATAAATGATTTTTTTTAATTACTTTGAACTAATTTTTCTCCCATGAAGTCAATTTTGCTATTATCAGGTTTACTGTTAAGTGGCAGCAAGAACATGCTCATTTATGCATATGTGATACCAATGAGGTTAGCCAACACAGGACTGCACACAAAAATATTTGTTGAAGACATTAAATAATGCAGTAGTAACACCATCATATATTGATTTGGGATAAAGAAATTTGCTTTGGAAAGAAAAGCTATCTTTAAAAATGCAATGAAACTAGGAAAGGAATATGATGCGCATTCTAAAAATATGTACTTTGCCATTCAGTTTTCTAAATGTAAGCCCAAATGCTTTGTCTTTGGACTTAATTTTAGCTCCATTCTACTGCAGGTAAGTCTTCTGCAAATTCTAGCCTGAGGGTATACTTTTTTTCCTTTGTGTTTAATGCTGTTTGAAGCTGCCTGAGTGGAACTTGTGAAATTCCCAGCATCACAAGAGAGGTTTATGTTTTCCATTTAACCCCTGAGTTCTAACTTCTGCTCACAAATTGTCTGAGCAATATGCTACTTGCAGCATTTTTCACATGCTGCTATGGATGTTGGGCTCCATTCAAATGAAAGCAGAACATGTTTATTTAACTATAGGTTCCACTTAAACATTGATATTTTTACCATAAAAGCTGTACCTGATTGTTGTGGAAAGGGGGAAGGATTTAGAAAATACTTTCGATATTTTTTTCAGTAAGAACATAAGGTCAATGTGAGTAAGAAAACAGACCAACAAAGAATGCGCCAACAATCGTAAGAAGAAAAGATTTAAACTACATGAGTAGATAGATATTTGGCAAACACTACAGTGGTTTATTTTTATAGATAAAGTAAAAGCCTTATATAAAAAAGGAGGAACTGGATGTACTAGCTTTAAGGCTTTATTCAAAGAACTTACACCTGAAGTTAATATATTTTTAGGACTGATAAAACAAATGTAATTTAGAGTGCTCAGTGTGCTAAATCTACTTGGCATGCTCTACAGCTTCCTCTTTACTGCTGTAAGATTCGCTGCCTATAGCTTTTGGCAGTCCCAACAGAACTAGCTCTTTCCACTAACAAAATACAAAATGCAAAATTAATAAAAGGACCCTTTGAAACTGACAAAAGTGCCTCAGGCAAACTATCTGCCCAGCAGCTGGTTAAAATTTAATCAGTTATTTTTTTCCAGTCCTGTATATCTTTTGTATGGAGCTCCGTAGACTGAGTGTGGTCAAAATTTGTTAAAAAGAAATGATAGATAAGTCTCTCTCTTTCAGTAAATTAGCTGCAGAGCTAATTTATTTCTGGTTTTTATTGACAAATTAAACTAATTCTTTCGGTCTCCTCAAAAGCATCTAAAAGGTCTATCGACAGATTTAATTTAAATATAAGAAAATTAACTTCTAAACCTGATTTGGATTATGATGAAACTGATACTTTTTGTCGTGTGCTATTACTTTAAACCATAAATATTTTTTGTGGAGGTGTATTTTAGCAGCCATGCTGTTTTAAGCATTAATGCTACCTGTTACAGATGAGTAATGTAGATTCACTGAGTAGTCAGATGCAAAATACAGTCTTGCTCTTCTGTTCATTTAGTTTTCGTACTTAAAGACTGTTCGCAAGCATTCTAGTGAAAAGGAGGCATTTTCTTGAACCACAGAGTACTTTAAGAGAGGGCTTGCATACGTAGATCAGCTTCCTTTCTAGTATCAGTCTCATCTTTGAAATCTTAGGTTAGACCTTCAAAAGTAACTACATGTAAAAAGTGTTTTGTATAGTTTAGGTAAACTGTAATTCCAGGAATATATTTCCATGCACTACACTAAGCATATAAAGATTTACCTCTGCTTGAATATAACTTTCAGCTGCAAAAATTGTAGCAGATGGTATTTTTTAAGAACTTCCAATAAGCTCTAACACTCTATTAGCATGTGCTTTGTCATAACGCCCAGGAACTGTAGGCTTAGAAAAGGATTCCACTGCATTTCATTTGTTATGGTCACACCATCAGAGTGGCTGTTCTAGGAAGCAAATAAGTGAGCATGAGAAGCATGGGTCTAAGGAACTGCATAATCAAAGTATTTTAAAATTTTACTATTATTTTTGACATCATGATAAAGGACAGCTTTAAAAAGAGACCTGAAGGATAAAATGAGATTAAAAAATGAGCCTCTGAATGTATGCACCTATTTCCATTGCTTTCAATAGCATCTTTTTTTTGTTGTTTTTCTTTTTTTTTCTTATTCAAATATAGCTTTCATGGGGATATTTTAAATTGTTTTTCATTTGTAAAACTTTTCATATTTCTGCAATATCCATTCTTGATATTTCTGCATTTCCACTGCTATTTTCTACTAGAAGTGTTTGCTACTTTTACACTTATTACAAGACTTTATAGGACTTCAGGAGTCTTTTAGATGACTTAATAATCTCGACATTGCCACCAAGTTTCTTATGAGTCCATGCCTTTACCTAAAAGAGGATCAACCTCCTAGGACTCTCTGAAAAAAATTTATTTGTTCTGGATTGTATAGCTATTCTTATTAATCACCTTTCTGATATTACTCATCATGCCAGAGCTGATACTTAGTGTATGCGAGTGTTATTTATTCTCTTAAAACAGGAAGAAGAGTCAGGCTCAGGAAGGATCTAAACAATGCACAGACATTCTGTAGGCTCTTTCAGGTCACTGCCTTGACGTTTTGATAGTCATAGTATATAAAGAAGGTGGTAAATTTTTCTTTTGGCCATGTATTTCCACAGAATTTGAGTATATTTGTTACATGAATTTAAGTATCAGCAAAAGGATAAACTTTAAAGATGGTTATGAGAGATTGTTTTTTAATTCAGTGGTACCATTAACACACATATGTATAACTAGATGTAGGACATAAGCTACATTGTTTTAATTTGCTTGCTTGAATTACAAATAGAAGTCTACCCAACATATGGATTTCATGGTAACTTTTCTTTGGTATACCACCTGATGGCAAGCAAGACATGGACTTTTATTAACAATTCATAGTATCATAGTGCTGTCAAGTAATATTTACAGAGCAGATGAAGAAAGTTTACTGTGACCTACAGGTCCAGTGTAAAATAGATTCTGTGAAATTTGATGTCCAACAACCTCTCTATAGCTGTGTGATGACATCCCTCCATGACCCAGCAGGCCTCCCTTGATTCATAGGTGCCCACATGCAGATATGAAGTTCAGTCTAATGATCATTTGCTGCCAGGATCAGTCACCTGGTGTCTAATAGGCTTTATGTATTTGCATTTTGGAATTGCTGATTTTTCTCGAATTTTTATTTCCAGGAATAAAAAATGTATAAGAAACCTCAAGTTTTTCAATCCTGCTGAACAACTTGGTATTCAGTAAATTCATGGTACAGGTAGCTACCTTATTAAAGTCACCTCACTAGTACATGCTTACCCTAATGTTCTTGCAGTAGTAACTAATAAGCTGGTTGAGTAACATTGTGCTGTGTAAGACACTGCCTCAGGCTCTGCAACAAGCCCAGAAAGCCCAAGGCAGGCCCCTGACTACACCTACACATAAACAGATTCAGTTTCAAGTGGAAATGCTTTCAAGCGATTTACCTTGAGCAGTTCATATGTCTTTCCCTAAATAACCAAGATAATATGGCCAATAAAACCTCCACGCACAGCCTACTTACAGGCAAGGATTTTGACAAATTATTTTCTTAATAATCTTAATATCTATTCTATATTGATATGTCTCTCTACTTGTTTTTAATAAAATCAAACGTCATTAGTTGCGAAGTTCTCTCTTCATTCTTTAAATCTAGCAATGTAAAAACAAGAATATGAATACTAAAGCATTATAAGAAAAGTTAAATAAATCTGCATTTAAGTAATAGAAATAAACCAAAACTGCAAACTCTACACTTTAGTTGAATGTTCATCGGGAGAAATAAATTCCTTTTATCACAACAATTCTGTTTTCTTTATGCGTCTCTCCTGGTATGCACTGTATTTGTTTATACTACCATGTTACTCACTCTTCCATTACTATTTTATTATTAATAATATAAAATGGTGTTGCATTACTAGCAAGCATTCACCTATGTAATATACAGCCCCTAATGCTTTTGAAGTCTTGATGATATCTAATTGAGGACAAATGCTGGGCCTTTTGGGCTCCTACAAATGGATGACCAGAATTCCATACCTCATTTTAGCTTAGCACGGGAAATCGTGCTAGCAGCTCTGATATGAACACCTACCTCTACCTGTGCTTACGTTCACTCATACCACTGCTATTTTCTGTATCCTGCAGACTGATGGGTCGCTCACAGTAAATTGTTCTTGTGTTTCTGTAGCTCAGTCAGATATATTCTGCTGGCTTTCTGAGGTTCATTGGTTATCCAGTTTACCAATAAGCACGATCTAGCTGTAATCAATGTGACACCAATGCAAGTATATCAACTTTCACATGCATGTATCTTTACAAATGACCGAAAAGAATTGTGAAACTTTTACAGACAGCAATGACAAGAGTCCAATTCAGGCAGAATTGTGAAGTAAGCAGTCTTATTCAAATCCTACAGTTGGGATTATAGTTTCTACCTATTTCTTATAGCATATGAACTCTGGAATTCCTCACGAAGCTCAACAGTTCCACAAGAAAATTATGGAACAATCATAAACAAGCACTGCATAAGAAGCAAGGGACATACTTAAGGCAAATGTAAGATGTGTATGTATATATACAAGGTTACTTTAGGGTAAATACAAGCTCAAGTACAGTTATTTTTACATTTTTTTACATGTAATGAAATCCACAGCCTAAAAGTGGGCTCATCAGTATACAGAAAGTAAAGCTGGATAAATTATTCTTATAAGACAACAAAAGGCACACCCTCCTGATAGACCAGCATTTGGAAGATTCATCTGACATGCAAAGTATCCTGGTTCAAATGCCTTTTCAGGTTCTGAGGACATTTGTCTGGATGGCCATAAGGAGATGAAAGGAATAAGTTCATTTCCCTCTCTCTATAATTATGTGAAGTATAATAATTTATAAAGCAGTGAATGGGAGACTTCCCAACTAGAAAATCCTTTTTCAGATTACCTGCTAGTGCAACCTCTTGCATGGGGAGTGCTCTTGAGATAAAAGGGAAGAACCATCATGTTCCTCTCAGATTTGCACTGTGCGAGCGCTAGGTCAGTACAACTCTTGAATAAATCCTTACCTTAATTGGACCCCTCAGGAAAGACACGTAGAGGATCACTTTACTGTGAATTGTAATAGGATCTGTGAAAAGATCTGTAAGAGATGTTGGCAGTCTTTATGTGTTCTTGATGGTCCACAGAGACCTGTCTAACTATTGCAGTTCAGCATTCTATGCTTTTACCAAAGAATGCCTTACCTGCCAAATTGCCTTCCCTATTGCTCTCTTAGACTGTCCAGAGCTTTGTGGATTCCTTTTTTTTTTTAGTGCTGTTAGCATTTAGGACATGCCTAAGGGTATTGTAACTTTGCCTGAAAAACACCTTTACAGAACTAGCTATCTGCTCAGAAATCTCAAGAGTGCGATAAGTTTTAGCATCACCCAAACCCAGACATGCCAGGGAGAGGAAATACCTGTGTTGTGGTTCCAAGGATTTATGCTCTGATTTCACCACTACGGTAATCAGCACATCTAACATGCAAACTTTTTAGTGCTTACTCAGAAAATGTATTCCTTGATCTTTGTGTGATACGAGGAGGGCTGCTAAAATGAGCTGCAGTGAAAAGAGCAGAGCAAGACCATGGTTTTGTCTCTATGAATAACAAGAACTTAAACTTGCATGACGAGTTCTAACTGATAAGATGAAGATAATGAAGAAGACATCAGATATTCTGCTCAAAAGTATCCAAACACATTCATCCTCTAAAAAGTCCTTTCCCTTCTCTTTCTTTTGCAAAATGAGATTCTGATTCGGGTGGGCAGAAAGTCTCTCTCTGCTGGTAGTAATCTCTGTCTCTTCTGGGCTCCAGAAGAATCTATTCCTACAGTATAAATTTTACCTGAGCCTCTTTAGATATTTTCCCTGCTTTCCAGCATGAATGAGGAGGAAAAAACTCACAGTTATACATAGGTCCCATTGGGAGGACAGGGAAGGGACTTTCTGCTATGTACAAGAATCTAAACAGGACTCGCATCCCACTTTTGTTTATTATCAAAGAGCTATCACTCACTCTTAAAAAACCTGTGAGCAACCTTCCAGACTAAACGATCCTCAATAATTATTGTGCACGCATTGATCTCCTCCTTTAAACTATTAAAAAAAAATCTGTATGAAAACTCAAGTAAATAATAGTAGACATATAGCGAAATAGCACTAAATACTTATATACCAATAGTAGAGTATATCAGCTGCGTACCAAGACAGTAAAAAAGTTCAGTTTTACCCACTATTCTTGTCCATTTTATTCTTTATCCAAGGTCATCAGGCCTGGGAGGTAAAAGATATAATATTCATCTATAAGTTGAATAGACTGAAAAAAATATTATTAAAATGCTTACAAGTGTAAAGATAGCCTTGATGACTGAATTATTCTGCGCTATACAAGAAAGGTTTAAAACCTGGTGGTAAACCTTCTTTCAGATCACTAGTTTTAATGATAAGATAATTAAGATAAAGAGCACCAGGTTACCAAGTACAACTAATCTGATCTATGATTAATTTGAGGAAGGTGAAGATTTGAGAGACACAGATGAAATATAGTAAATGAGTGTCTGATTAGGAAGAAAATATGTAATAAAATACTTTCAGAAGAATAAGAATATAACTAAAGACAGAATATAGGTATATTGTGCTGGAAGTAAGTTACACATGCTGGAAGGTCAATTATAAATTCGCTCAAAACTGAAAGCTCAAATCTGAACTTTTGAGGTTTCTGGAGAGCGCAAGGAATGCAGGCTCAGACTCAATCTACAATTGTGAATTCAGTAATTCACTACTTGTTCTGAGTACCTTACACATTGGTAATGGAATACCCTGAAATCAGAAGGACTGTTTTCCTATGCACTTTTACAAAACTAGCTAGTAAAAAGGAGAAATCCTCAGATCCTTGCTTTCTGTGAATTTTTATGAAAATTCATTTCTCATTTACAGAAGGTCAGATTCTATCACCATTAACATATATAGAGTTGAAACTGTTTTCTCAGTAATGCTATTAAAAGTAGTAGGGGTGTGTAAGGGGCAGCAGTCACTTTGGATTTAAGTGACAAAATCTGAAATTAAAAAAGGAGAGAATTTTAGGCTCTCATTAACCATCACCTTTAATTAAGGAGATTCTGTAAAGATATGTCTTTATGTTCTTAAATATATGCCTTTATGTTCTTAAATATTTTGCAAATCCTACTGATTCCTGTGAACACACCTACTATATAGAAAAGACATTATATGTTGCTGAGTTACAGAATCATATACCCTGTTTGGTATTTTACTTGGGTTTTATATTGTATGTATAAATAGCTGAGACACATGTATTAATATGTCAGCTAAAATTAGTAATACAGTAATTTAAATGCAGGGAGCATTAAAATAAAAATCAAAGAATACAGAATAGCCTTAATCTTTATACGGTAGCGGCTTTATCCAAGCTTGTCTCAGTAGACACCGTGACATCGCCTAAGAGTTGTATATAGTACGCATAGCAAACTACTGGAGCTTTTATTTTGCCAGAAACCATAGACATTTGTTTTTATTAGCATATCTGAGGTATACTAACTTTGTGCCTGTAGTGTGAAAAAGACAGGTATTTAAGTAACCATCTAAAAGTATAATTATGGACAATTTGCATATCTTTCATGGTTCTCTTTTTCGTAAAAGCATGCAGCAACAGTGATTGTATGAATTTCTACACATTTCCCATCTCTGTTTTCTGATCCTAGGTTTTAAATTATCAAATTGAAAGTGGACATGTGGGTCTACCAATTATATTTAAAGAAAAAAAACTAGGGGAGTCAGCACTCTTGTGTTCTGTGTATAGTCTATATCCAGCTAACATTCTGAAGGAGCTTCATTCAAAAGATTTCACTTCTGTAAATTTACAGGGAAAGACTTTCTTCCCATTGTTCCCCCGGATTCTGCCAGTTTCCCACTTCTGAACCCATGTCCTGCCCCACAAGTTAATTTGATCTATTATCACCTCTTGACTAAGCCACAACACTCTCTGAAATACAGACAGAGGTAGGTAGGTAGGTAGCACAGTGGCCTTACCAGGTTTCTGACCTCTGACCCACCCCGTTGTGTTTGCTGGAAAACCTATGTTTACAAAATCCACCTGGATCTACTTCCACATGTAGCCAGCTGTCAGGAAGAACCATTTTCCTTTCAAGAATAAATTCCAAAAGCAATGTCTAGTCATTGTGAAAGACTAAGACCTTTAGGTGTGGGACATGTTCAGCTGTGGTTTTGAATGAGTATGATATATACCACAGTTTGGAACTAGGAAAGGAAGCATTTGAGATGATATAGATGGAGTTTTAGAAAATGCCTAATATTTTCAACATCAGCTCAGCAATCACTTGAGAAAAAAAATCCATATGAAATTCTTCAGCTGCATTATATCATTATCAGACTATTATACTGGCTGACAGTGCAAGATCAACAATTTTCCTGTCTGAAAACAGAAAACATTGTAGATGTTCTCCTTAGGACCCCAGATCATTTTCAGATACAGACTTCAGTACATCTTGTCATTGAAAGACTCTGAAATGGAAAACAATTTGTACCATCTAGGGTCTGAGCTTTCTGAAAAAGGTTTTGATACATAATGACATCTGTAGAGGGAGGAACGCAGAAGTGCCCACGTAATTTGTATCTGAACGAACAAACTGTCCATTGCATGATTCAGAAATCAGTGATTTCTTGGAAAATTAACTGTAGAACTTAACCCATAAATCAGAAATGTATAAAAGGTTTAATTGGAATTGTTTTCATGCAAAAATGCTGCTTAGGGCAAAATCATTTTAATGATATACTAGTTCCTATGGAAAAACTGTAGACTTAGATGGGTTTGGGTTTTTTTTGTGTTCCACAATGAAAATTAACATAAATATTTTAAATTTAAAAAATCACATTTCAAAATGAACATGTTTGTTGCAGAAATAATATAAATTAAAGAAAATTGTGTTGTTCTGGAGTTGAATGATAGTAAATTTCAAAATAAAAACATTAATGTCACTAGAAAGTATAAGTCAGAAACTACAGTCCTTTGAAAGCTATTGAGACGGGGATGGTATAAGAACTTGATATTAAAACTACCAGTGCATACATTTCTCAAAACTGACTTTAACTTCTCTCTTCCTTTTGTTTTTTTGGTTACTTTTGTTGTTGTTGTTCTGTTTTTTCGATTTTTGTTCTATTCCAACAGACTGAACCAGTATTATTCACTGCAGTACACTAGCTGCCTAATGTGAGTAGCTTACAAACCTTTCCATGCTTTCTATAGCACACAGTAGAGCTTCTGAGAACATTATTTGTATGCAATTTAGATTTTTTTCTTTCTTCTGCAAGATTAAAAGTTATTAGTTCAAACAAGTGTGCAGAATTCTTCTGAGCTGATTAATTCCTTCATTTATCTGTCATTCTAGATGCCCATCAAAATCTAGATTTGAGATAAAATTGCAAAATGGAACACAGTGTATGTAGATGTTAGAGGATCTGATGGACCACTTACAGATTTTCATGACAAGCTATTTATTATTATTTATTTATGGCTTACCTCGTTCATGTTGCTCTCCAGCATAACAATATAACTGACTTAAAAACAGAAACTTGCCATTCTGATTACAGAGCTTAAGGCAGTCACAAATACATTAGCCTGGGGAAATGTTCTCATGTCATAGACCAGGTTTCAAAGCCAAGAACATGGCAAAAATCTTTCCTGTGGATGGATATTCTCCTTACTGCCTATCAAATAACGAACAGGGAAGACTAAAGGTGATCTCAACTTCAATTAAGTATCAAACGTCTACTATATTATTTATCTTTTGCTTCTACTGCTGAGATTCCTGGCACCAAAAAACAGAGTTTAAAGTTAGGAAAGTATCTGCCAGAGGATTCATAGACACCATAGCTATACTTATTGACAACTATCCTAAGAAAGTATGGCTGTTATTTCTCTCAAAGATGACAAATTAATGAGCACAATTCAAACATATTGGTGAGAAGTTTTAAATATACTTTATGAGAGACTTTTAAAGAACAGGATATTATTGTAATGCACACACAAAGGCTTTCTAATCACCTTCTGCATTCTTCCATCAATGGGATTACAGGCCAGTTTTAACACTGCCATGAGATGAAAGAAGTTGATATTATCACAGTAAGATACAAAACAGAAGGATGTGACTCCACTTAAAATTAGTGATGTGTAAGAATTATTATCAGAAATAATCTTGCCTTCCTCATGACCACCACAAGACCACCACATCTTAGTTGAACACAGTTAGTTGCCTGTCTAAATGAGGCTGGTCAACACATGCCATACTGAAAAATCAAGGGCATCTCCAGGAGCTGACCATCCACACATATGCACCTAAACATACTTGAGTGAAAAGGTGAAAGCACCACTTGAAAACTCATTCTGACTTCTGATGTAGACTATCTATGCCTCAACATTGAAGACTGAAATTCTGAAACAGGTTTGGAAGTATAGTCCTCTACCCGTATCAGCTTCCATTTTGGAAATGGCTGTGCTGTGCAGATCTGGTATAATTTGACTAATAGATAAAAAAAATGTGTAAATCTCAAAGCTCAAGAAAATCTTGTCTCTTTGACTTGCATCTTTTATGACTACAAAATTAATAGCTTGTGGTTACTGAAAGGTTGGCCCCATTTCACCCAAAATATTAGAAATTTTTAATGAATCCTATGAAAAGCAACGAAATTGTTACATGCAGAATCAGGAGGAGATCAGTGATATGCAGCTTGTGGTAATATCTTCTCTGATAGGACTAGAGCTACAATACCCAGGGCTCAGTTTTGGGT
>Ga0181612_178783_pt1 | contig 13559 bp, 12 predicted proteins | sample HoacroProtozoa21_FD_119630 | JGI IMG/M metagenome (GOLD analysis project Ga0181612, IMG submission 119630) | Hoatzin crop microbial communities from Cojedes, Venezuel. Combined Assembly of Gp0051906, Gp0051904, Gp0051908 | reverse complement strand
TACCCCCAAGTCCTTCTTGGCCGGGCTGCTCTCAATCCCCTCATCCCCCAGCCTGTACTGATAGCGCAGGCTGCCCCAACCCAGATGCAGGACCTTGCACTTCGCCTAAACCACCACGTAACCACCATGAGACTGCCATGGCCCTCTAGTAAATGCAGCTCAGATGTATCTGCCTGCTCTACAACGCTGCATTTGAGTTCCAACCCAGACATACCCATAAGGGGTACCACCTTTCCCTGGGGGTTGATAGGCTTCACCTCCATGTGAGCACGACAGCATCTAACCGTCTCTGAAGGGTACCTCGTCTTACACTGGCACCAACTATGAGGGTGAGGACATCGCATGATTTCAGTGCCACAGATAACAACCTTCTTTGAATAAGAACAAAACAGCTGCCTGAAAAATGTTTACACCTCCCCTTACTGTTATTTTTAGCTTTTCCAATAGCCAAGGAAGTAAGAGAGGATTAGATCTGGGAAAGAAACAAGACAATATATCTAATGGACGTCAGGTGGTTCCTCTTTTATAGTGTGCAATCATTTAACAAACAGGTTATATAAAAATATATATGGTCTTAGTCTGTCCTTCAAGTCAGGCTTATTATTACTGCTTATGATAGTGTATGGGTGTGTCTTGGTCTCCTACACAAACTTCCACATCCATATGTAAATCTTTCAAGTGAATGTTACATGCTGGATTTTTTGTCTATTACTAAGGCAGAAGTTTGGTTTTGATACTTATTTTATATTTCAAAATATGTAAATACTTACTGTGACAAACTAGCTTAAGGTAGAGCAAGATCTGGCATGCATGCTTTGGATCTTAGTTTTGAGCTACAGCAGAACCGGCCATCAGGCTTTTCGTGGGGCTGAACTTCCAGACTCTGCTTTGAAATAGGATCTCTCTCCCCGAAGAATTTTGATTGTTTATGTTACATGCTTTTGTTTCTACTACTCTGTAAAGTATAGTGCTAAGTCTTCGCAGGAAGTGTGAAGATATTCCACCTCCAGAAGCATGGAATACCAAATGTGTGTTCTTTAAACACATCAACAAGATCAGGAAACAGCTGCAAAGACCGGATCGCAGAACACAGCCAGGCTAAATGAACAGCCACTATCCTGATATAAGTTCTTCATTAGCTGACGAAGCCAACTGAAGCCTACTATATCCAGTTTTAACAGCAGATCAGACATGAGAAGTCTAATTCAGGCAAGCTATAAATTACGCTACATGCTCATTCTTTGTCATGATTTCCAATCTGTTCCTCTGGTGAAATCTTGGAAATATTTCTTTCACTACTATATTAAGCCAAGAAGATGGTATGGATTTTTGTGCAAGTAATGATCCATTTTACAGGCTCATGAATCTGTACAAATGCTGTATTATCAGACTGCAAGGTCTACCTTCTAAAATGACATTTTCCACAGCATCTGGGGTTCCAGAAGAAAACAATGTGGCTGCTTAGGCCACATACAGTTTTTGAGAAACGCAGGATTTTCTACTGCAAGGCCATCTTTGACATTTTCCTGAGGCTTTAGGATTAAATATAGCCAGCCTTGCAATGAAGCTGTCTCAGTCTCAGCTTTTCCATATTTAAATGTACCAGAAAGTGAGCTTCAAAACGTAGTAAGCCTATTCAGTGGCACCCACAAGGTCAACTATATTTTCCAGCACATATTAAAGTTAGGAGAAGCCTTATTAAGATGTCTTATCCTGCTAAGATCAAACCCAGCTGCGTGTGCATGCTCCGCTAAAAAATATACAAGTCTGACCTTCTCGTTCTCCATAGCCAATACTAGCCTGTGCACGGAAGGACCATGAACTTATTGGTACACTGAGATAGGGAAGCACAGCATGGAGAGAGATATTTGGGCAGAGCTATACCACAGACTGCTCCAGCACCATTCTCCAGATGCTTTTGCCCTGGAAGGATCTCCTCCAGCTGCTTGTTTTGTCCTCACCCACAGACCTGTCATCTGGATCTTCCCGCTTGCCAGTTGACACCAGAAAGAAATTTCTCCGTCGGCTGCAAGGACAAGCAACTAGTCCGAATTCCTTACACCTCTGGCCTCCTGCAGCTCCGTTCCCATATTCTCAATGCTGTGCTGCAGATGTGGAAATGGGTCCTCTGCATCGCTGAGCCGGGAGCCTGTGCTTCCTCTTTTTGATTACCACCATTTCTCTGGCTTTGAAAACATGAGGGTTTTTTCAGGCTGCTTCCTCACTTAATGGACTCGGTACTAGGCACCAACCACCTTGTTCACCAGAGGGCGAAGGGCTGCAGAGGAGCTCTTTCCCAGCGACAGCGTTCACAGGGCGAGTCACGCTCCATCTGATGCTTCTGCTCTGTCCGAGGGTCCTGCTAAGGGCATGGCAGCAGCATGCTCTGTGCATCACACTGCCAGCCTGAGGGACTAAGAGCACAGACACCAGAAAACCTTTGCAGCACCAAGGAAACTGGTTGTTTCCTACTTGGCTTACCCATCCTTTCTTGGGGTTTGCACTCCTGCTTTCAAGACTGCTACTGATAAAGCACCTCTCTGAAGGAATTAGCAAAACTGCTGGACTCTGGCCTTTCATGCCACCTATTACTTCCCTGCAGCCAAGGAACTAATAGGTCTGTCTGCAAAATTGCTTTGTAGCTGTTCCAGCATCAGGTTTGTACAACCCATCATAAATCAGAATTAAGATTTTTAAACTGAGTGTCCCGAAAGTGCTATTTCTTATGCACGAAAAAAAATCCACGTAAAGAAGGAGAGGATATATGGCAGCTGACAGTAACAAGGGACAAAAGAGTTTATTTGTAGTCCATGCCAGAAGATAGTTACAGGTATATTTGTCTTCCTCTGGAAGAGACTGTGTTTATTAAACAAAAAAATAACTCTTTTAGTCTACCAAGAAGGTATCATGTACAGCTTTATTTTTTTAATGTAGATTTTGAATTTGTAAATACCTTGCAAAAGAATTTTCTGACCATCACTATTCAAAACAAGCACTGGCCAAGCTTTTGTATTTATGTTTTGTACATGTGCCAGTGTTTTATCACATAGGTAAAACAAAAGTGAAGCCAAAAGCTCCCTGAAAATGGCAATATTTAAAGAAATGTTCAGTTGGGGGTTTCAATCTTCTTGTTATACTGCTAGAAAGGAAAAAAAAAAGTATAATGAAATGACCCATGCTGTTCCAAATCCATTGTCAATGAAACCTGTCTCTGCTCCCCAAGAAAGAGTTGCTCTTGCAGGGGCAGGCTAGGCAGCAAACCATTACAGAAATCATATCCTTCAGAAAACTCATTTCAAAAAGCAGTGTTTGAAGCGAGAAGATGCTAAGATTTGCCTCAAATTTTTGAGCACAGGAGGCACACAACAGCAAAGTTTAGACATACGTTGCTGGTACCAACAGTCTTTCAGAGATCCAGGGTATTACAAAATCTGGTGAGCCATGATTCTTACACCAGTGGTTGATAGCGTCTCTCTGTTTCTCTTCCTCAAGTGTTTGCAAGATGCTGAAGCCTAGGCAGCAATGCACATTGGGACATAACTGCTTACCAGGATAGGTATCAGCCATTTTTTAGGCATTTTAGTGCAGGTCAAGCTAATTTAACTTTAGAGAAATCCTTACACTTATTTTGAAAGAGCTGGTTGTCAGATAAATTTTGGAATGCTACAAACATCTGCGTGATGATAACAGAGATATTTAAAATCACTTTGTAAACTGGAGATAAACTTCAAAAGATTGCCAAGGAAATGATGAGTTAGAAAATGGTGGTGATGTGACTAAGTTCTCCTGTTTTATGTTCCCAGTAGTGTTCAAGGAACCAAAAATAGTTCTTTAAAGATTAACTTTCTGAAAGTAATTTTCCAGCATATCCAATTTCTTTATAAGTTTATTAGCCAAATTAGTGCTTTAAAATTCTGATCTTGGAAACAGGAAAAAAGGATAAACACCACACACTTCTCCTAAAGCTTGTGCTGGTTACATTCTGTACTTCTATATTTATGTGTTTGTGGGCTTAGTACTCATCCACTCTCAGCATTCTCCCCAAAAATATTGACAGAGTTAGTGTACACATGTGTATTTAATGCATGTTGGCTAACTGGCTGCACAGGAAGACAGGGCAAAACTACCTTGAACCCTGTCCTTCCAGTTGTTATGGGCGTGACAAGTGGCACTGACTTCATTCCCAGTCCCTCAAAATCATCTTGACAAGGCTGGCAGCCCAGCCTGTGTCTGCTTGACCTCCCGTCATCCCCTGCCCTGTGCCACTTTGGCCACAGCCTCCTCCCAAAAGCAAGGACTGTGAAGCACAAGTGTTAAAAGGCACCATAGTACACAGGGCAATGTCATGTGGGATATCTCGTCAGTCCCAGTTGGTCTCTGCTGCTCGAAGGACACCAGGCAAGTGAAGGCAAACTGTGGATTGCAAGTGACTTCAGTTCAGCAGCACGAGGAACTCCAGATCGTTTTCAGACCAAATGTATTGTAAAGAAATCTACAGAATGAGGGAGAAAGCTGAAAATCAAAAATTTCACAAAGGAAATCAAAATAAGTTTCCAGCATTTCCTGCCAAAGTAGAATAAATTAATTTGGGAAATATCAGTGCTGGCAATGACTGAGCTCCTCCAAGTGCAGATAATTGCTGAGTAAAACAAGAAACCTGTGGATGATGATGAGAGGTCAAACTTGTACGTGGACTGGAGGAGCTGATGGGAGAAGCCTGCAGCCCTGGTGAGTCTGAGACCCTGAAGAGACCAGCGGGCTGGCAGCTGGGAAATGCGGGATACCCTGTCTCCAGAGAACCTGCATCACCAGGACTGCTCGAGAGCTGGTGACCTTACAAGAGGAAACTCACAACTCTGGGGAGACTTGGTCCTTAGGACTTCCAGTCTCCTGATGCAGTCTCCCTCACAGGTTTCTGAAGGAGAGGTCAAGGTGGTAAAAACAGAGGCATGGTACAGTTTGCCCCGAAATTCTGCTGGTATCCTCCTATTTCTGCAGAACATTTTGTTGGGTTGTTATTTTCCATGGGAAGGATGTTTCTTGGGGAGTTTCTAACTGGCTGACCTTGCACACGTTCACACACATGGGGACCCCAGTCTTGGCACCACTGGTTGCACTGTCATTGCACCAGATTGCATCTGAGAATCTGATTCTTAATATGAGGGAATGCGGGCAGCCTGGAGCTCGATTCTGGGAAGCTAGGTTTATTTTATTCCCTACTGTTTGCTTAGCCCTGACTAAAGAAGGTGCAGACACATGCCTTCTCTGTGTTCATGCTGCTGTTCTTTGGCTTTTAAACGCAATGTCCTTACGGCCTTATATTCAGGATGTGATTTTGACTCTAGATAGCATATTTTCTTTTTAAAGTTATTGTCTGCTGATTAGCATCTTAAATCCTGCAGTAAAACATGGCTTTTCCTCATTCTGTATAAAGGAATCTTTGCTTCTCCCTCAGTACAAGGCTTATTTATTTTTGGCAAGCAGCCTTTCAAACCCCTGGTTATTGCTTTCCTACAAACTCTCTAACTGCCGCTTTACTGAGGAATCTACTAATGAAGGTAGTTCAACATTTACTATATCTGTATGAATGATTTACATCGCTTAAATTAGGCACATGCTGGCATATCTTCTTGAGTGCAGTTACCCACTGGTATAAAGCATATTTAAAAAACCAATATGGGTCCGTGTCTTTGTATCTGGTGCAGTTATTGCAGTCAAGGCAAAGCAGGACGTTCCTGAGTTTGAACAACAGTGTTTAAGTCTGCCACATCAGAAAAGGCAGTGGGAAATCTGGCTCAGTGGGCTAAAATTGGAAATACATTAAGGGAGTTGGGAAAAGATGATTTATACAGCATGACTAGGCTTCAGTCAAGGTAAGACATATCATTTACTTTGTCCCAACACTAGATGTCTTTACAGTTTGACCAAATGACTTTTATTTTCTCACCTTATTGATATATCCTTTCCTTCTGTTACTTTGAAGCCAGCATTGGCGAGGACAACAAACAGATCTTCTAAAGTACCTGCCAAAATAACACTATCCAAAGTGAAGCATGTGCCTTTTTCCTCAGTCTGGATTTCTTTCAGTCTAATAGAATGAATCCCAGTAATCAAACAGCTTGTTGTGAAGGTCATCCCGTATGGCAACATTTAATTAACAGCATATATATATATGCCTGTATATATAGATAGCTAGAACTGTATTTATGTATATATCAGAGAATGGGAGCTACTAACTGGAACAAATGCTTAGTAGGAGTGAATAAATCAATTTGTAAAAAAAATTCATGGTTACTTGAAGTCTCAGTGGAGTCTGAGAATAGGATCATCGTCAGAAATAAGGGCAAGGAGCATCACTGAGAGAGGCTACAAGGAATTAATTGCAAGCAAGAATGTTCTGATGCAAGACTGACTGCAAATACAAGTCATTAATTTTTAAACATAAGAAAAGGTATGACAGGATATAAAGTCTCTCAGCACAGTGGAACCCAAAGGATTTTTGTTTAAATTCCAGGGGCAAATGTTTGCAGAGAAAAAATGTTTTTACTGCTTTGCTGAACAGTTTGTATTTCATGAATTGCACTCTGAAAATGGCATAATTCATCAGGTGAAGGGTACAGAACAAGCCAGAGACAAGGATTTCAGTTCAGGAAATTCAGAATGTAAGAGAAATGGAAACCAATGACAAAAGAAAAAAAAATTAAATTATGCATATATGCCATAGATATGTGTACATACATGTAAAAATACACTTACTAAAGATAAGATGTAAATGAATCATAAATTATTCCAAATCGTTCATAACCCACGATTCCTTCTTTAGTCAAACTTTAATGGGGGTTACATCCAAGAGGGCAGGGATAAGAATTGTATTTGTAAGCAGTTTTCCCTTTGTGGTTGTGACTGTGCCCTACTCCTCTGGCCTGTCGTCCTTGGGACCTGCTAAGCTGTCCAGGTGGACATCAAGACTGCTCTGAAAGCATTGACCACTGCCCCAGATCTAGATTAATGCCTTATCTGCCCTTTCCTGTGGGACAATGTGGCAGCTGAAGTTTCTGTGTAGCAGCTTTGCAAGTCATCTAAATCTGAGGGTCTGGGTGAGATCACATCAGTTCGCCATCCTCAGCTCCTTCCCCGAATTGCGCTGTAGCGAGTCCCTGATTGTATTGCTGATGCAGGTGATGGAGCCACGGTAATGCTCACACGTGCTAGGCATGACAGGGCTGAAGAAGAGACTCAGCACTCAGCACAAAGACTTCATCTGCTCCTTGCATGCTGAGCACAGCCAGAATTTTACACTGACAGAGCTCTTTCATACAGCATGGTTGAAAATTTCTGAGAACAATATCCTGAGTTACAGACCAACCGATGTAACACACAGAACAGTGCTGCCTTGAATTATCAATAGCTTATTAAAAGCATTTAATATCTATAATTGAAGTCATTTTGATTGCACAGTGCCTGGCATTATTTAATATTTTCACTAATAACCTGTATGATAGAAAAAGCATTAGCTGACTGAGTTTTCAGGTGACATCAAGGTGGGAGGAACTGCAACTGAGTAAATGCAGAGTGAGAACTTAAAATGATCTTGACAGAATGAAAGTATGATCAGAAGATAACAACGTCTAACAGGAACAACTTGCTCAAATCACTTTAATTTTGCATGTTGGTTACTTAATATTAAAAGCCCATGTACAGCAGCTTGCAAGGGTAAGGATATTTAATAAATATTTTAATAAATGGTAGCCAATCACTGCATAATGTGAAAGAATTAAGCAGGTGACCTCTAACTGTGTTTTATAGTCATCTGTAATACCTTCTAGTGTGCTTAAAATACCATACACTGATCGTGACCATGACATGTTCATGCCATTTATTAACATCTATTAAATTGTTTGTCATTCTCAATGTTTGGGGAATACTTTATGAAGAAATACACTGCAAAAGCACACACACACACACACACACACACACACAAAACTTCTAATGAAACATTCTAATTCAAATTCTAAACAGTAAAGTTTGCCCTCAGAGATCAGTGTGGAGGCATATGCAGAAGCCAATTTCTCCACACAGATGCAGGAAGCTTTATCGGGTTTCCCAAGATTTCTCAGGACATTTGCTCAATAACAGACCTGCCTCCATCCTGCTTAGCAGGGGACCCTGATTTCTAGGAGCGGAGCTATTGCGCCTGATTAAAAATGTTCAGATAAAGAGGTCAAATAGAAGAATATATTAGCTGGGAAAATGACCACACTATAAAACATTTAGCCTACAACCTATCAGTTACCTGATCCATTTAATTCAGGCCTCTGGGCATGATCACCTGAGAGGCAAATAGAGACATTCATATTCAGAGCTGCTGGCAAACAAACGATAAAGTAGATGTAGGCTGCATCTCCTTGAATGTGCTTTAAGTGATTAAACCTCACCATTGGGATCAAGAACCACAAACTGGCATCAGAACTGTTCCTTTTACCATGCATCTGGCCTGGCCAGCCAGCAGATGATATTCCCAACGTTAGCATCCCGCTTCCCCCCTTTCCCCACCCAGCGTAAATCCCTGTCAGAATTGCTCAGCCACGGAGCTGTCTGTAACCTGCCACTGTGAGGGACAGCCATTGTGTGTCACTTCTGACCGAAATTCGGGAACAAGCCACCCTGAGTGGAGAGTGGGAAAAAGGCAGCCATGCCAAACAGCCCTGTTAGACGTGATTACAGCTCTTCCTATCAGCCATACCTTAAAAAAAGGGGGATCAAAGCCTCATTTGTACATATAAAAGCACCAAAAAAGTTAGAATCAAAGGAATGAAACTAAAGAAACACAGCCAAATTTATTTTAATAGTGTTTGGTTAGTTCTAATGGAAATTGTGCATTCTTTAGTTCCAGAAAAGAAGACTCTTTGGAAGCTATTGTGTCTTTTCAAGCATCCGGAAGGCTCCTAAGTGGAGGAAGATGCATGACTTCATACTGGTATGACACTTTTCTTCATTACATTGCACTAAGCACATCCACTTGTCCTGAATAAAATTAAAGCAAATATTTCTGATTTACAAAAAATATTTAAGCAGTACAATTGCCTTCATCATAAGTGGCATTTAAATGAAGAGCAATTTAAAAAATAAGCATTAAAGTTATGTGAGACAACTGCTCTAAAAACTGTCATTTTCCAAAACAAAGCTGTTTTTGTCTGGTGGTGGTTTAGTAATTTATTATAAAGACTGAACAGAGATTGAATTAACATTGTGTCCCCTTGCAGTGAGAAGTGCTAATCTGAATAATGTACTCCAGGGGAATTCTACTTAGCATTTATATGAATATGGGAAAAATGATAATATGATAATTATCACTGCTTTGTTCTAAGCAAAGATCTTTCACAGAGAAATACTCAGCACTGATTTGAATTTTTCCTGCAGTTCCTGTTTCCGCACGCTTTTATTCTGCACTCAGTCTTGGGATGTGTTAGACCTGCAATATTATTTTTCTCGTGGGGTCCACGCCTTTCGTCTCCCTGCGCTTCCCCTCCAGATTTCTAGAGACTCTGTCCGTTTTTGTGGAACTTCCAAACACACTCAACACTGACCAAAATTTTGCCCTTTAGGCCAGCTATCGATTTGGTAGAAATAGCATTGGATGAATGCTGAGCACTAACTAAAACCTCGCCTTTCATACTCAGTACCGGAGCGATTCAGCACATAAAACATATGCTCTTTAGTAAGGTTTTATATAGACTTTGTTCTTTCTTGACTGCTTTCCGTCTTGTCTAAAAACAAGTCCTTGCTACTAGAAGGTGTATCTGTACTAGAGATTGCAGTGAAGTGTGGACAGCCCTGAGCTAATTGCAAGCGAGATTTGGCCAGGATGGTGGCAGCAGTCCAGGCGCAGCTGCGAGAAGCTCTAAGCTATGACTTTGCCACAGTTAAGCTCCATCTGATCTGTGTGCTAGTTCATTTATAATTAAGTAACTAGATCATTTATAATTAATTAGCTGCAATCCATTGAATTATTACAAAACCAAAGGTCAGAAGACTTCAGAAAAGGGCAGGAGAGGGGAATCAGCACTGTGAAACAAAAACTCTCAGCAATTCCAAACACGAACCAAGGAGTCCTGTAACCACCTTGAACTGGACTGAGTCACCTCCTGAGTTAACTCTTTCTTCTGCAAAAGTGCCAGGAAATTCATCAGTAGTACTCCTGCATGTAGTGTGTAGGGCTACTGCCGCAACAGTGAAAGGGCAGGAGTAACTTCTTTCTCTGTTTCTTCCCATTCGTAGGAGCAGAACAGCTTACTAGCAAGTCTCTTCAAGGTGAGATTTGTAGTCACTAGAGCATCTGGTAATAACAGAATGTAAAAGCATTTTTTTTAAAGTGAGTTCAGGGAAAATCAGCAACAGGAATAGTTAAGAGCTGGGGAACTGCTGTGGCCTTTAACTCCAGAAAGAGCTGTAAATTCTCAGTATTTCCAGACAATCAGCACGTCCAAGACTTTCCACAGGGTCCGAGCAGGGGAAACCAGCAAGTATCCAGTTTTCATTCTGGATTTCTGGATTTTGCATGGACGTGATATGCGGGTTTTTTGAATACACTATAGCTCCCACAATCAGGCAAGCAAACCAGAGCATAAACTTTCTGTTTGGCAATGACTTTTAGCACTTTAATAGCATCATTTAATTTACAAGTTTTTCTCTTTGAAAGAAACCGAAATGAACAGGACTACAAACCTTTTGGGGGATCTTGCTAACAAACAAAACATTGACCCTGACTTTATTGTTTGGATCATATGGAACAAGACATGTACATGAGTTTCGACTTTGTAACCAATCCTTCCTAATCTGATGTTTCACAGTGTTCAGTGGCCCTAAGTTACACCTACAAGTGTGTCCAGATGAGCAAGGATGAACACAGCCTGATCCCACCCATCCTGCATAGAAGTTTAGTGTGCATGCTCAGGACAATCCTCTGTTCTGAAACAACTGTCCAGTGGAAAAAAAATAAACCCTCTTCCATCCTGATTCAAGGGTGGACCAGAGGTCTACACAGTGTTGCAAGAAGCACTCCCTGGAGAATACAAATTGGTGCAACAAAGGATTTTTCTGCCTCTATAATGTACCTGGACATAGCCAACTGTGGAAAAGCGCAGTATGTTTGTGACCTTCAGCACATCTTTGAATTTAAAGTAACTGACTTTGATATTGCCATAGAAGGGGCAGAGGAGTAGAAAATTCAGCTTGTGGTTAGTACTGACCAAGGCAGGCAAATCATGATATGGTCTGTTCCTGGGGAGTAAAAATACATACAGCCTTGAAGATCCACTCAGCTTCTTCGCATTAAACGGAAATTAATAACAAGCTCTAAGATACTAGAGTAAATTGGATTTTATGGTTGGAAAGTAAGACAGGCATGTCAAACGAGTTGCCTGCAAGGAAATTAGCAGACCTCTAACCTGTTAAAAAGTATGTGAAAAAACAGGACTATTTGGTCTGAATTTAATGAGAATACTGAAATACCATAAGGAATTGTAGCAGAAGCATACGGAATGGGTAATATTGCAATAGTCTGAGCACAGGCAGGTCTGTGATTTGATGGAGAATTTAATTAAGGTTGCACATTCACACCAAAGACAGAACAGCTACAGCTTCAGTTTCTGCTTTCATCCTGATGTGATACAACACCAGAGAGCAGGGAGGGATGGTGATTAAATCCCAGCGTGGTGAGCTCAGATGATCGTACATGATAGCACTGCATTACTACCAGGACAGGACCACTGCAGCGTTATGTCTGTCCCTCAATGCCTTTGGAAGTGACTGGACACACAAGCCCTGATGATGCCAAGGTGATCAGAAAATGGCTGGGTGGGCAAGTGGGGAAAGCGGAAAGCACAGAAACAAATCTCCACTGAACTTCAAGAACGGTTGGAAACTGTGCATCTGAGGCATGAGCAGATCAGCAGCAGCAGAAGGGAACAGCTGCAGCTTTAAATCACTGTCACAGCAGCCCCAGAGCCCCGCTGTCTGGATGAAGGCAGTGTTAGCTCCTGAGACGCCGTCTGGGGAGGGAGGAAAGACGAAAAGGTGCTGAGGTATCAGACGAGAAACATGGACACCATCACCGCCTGATTTGCGTGTTTTATAAAAAATGCTATATTATTTTTTCATGTCATGACTACTGTGATCTTGAGCCTGTAAGAGGTGAGCACCCGTCATTCATAGGGTGAGCTCAGCGAAGGGTGAAGGAACACGTCCTCTCCTGGAAGTGGCCACAGAGGTCTAATCCCCTGCTCCCTGCTCCAGGCAGGGCTGCCTGCCAGGTTAGGGCAGGTTGCTCAGCACCGTCCAGCTGCATTCTGAAAATAGTCAGGAGGGAGATCCTGGGCACCCAGCTCTGTGCCTCTGCATGAAGAGGTTTCTTATTTCCAGTGTGGATATCCTCATTGCAGCTTGTGTTCATTACCTATTATGCTTTCATTGTGCACCTCCAAGGAGGGCCTGGGTCTGTCTTCTCTATACCCTCACTTTTACTTGGCACCAGGATGTAGTACGTACTAATTAATCTGTCAGCACAAAAGCTGGCGTCGAATCTTCAGGGTGTTTTTCTGTTAATGATTCTGGGGCACTCACCATAAGTAGGTTGAAGAGCACCCTCGGTGCAAATCTCACTGCTGTTGACTCTGCAAGTAAAAAAAATTTTAAAAAATGAACAAACAAACAAAAAAAAACCCTCCTGACTGCTCAACTTCCCAACATCCCTCCTTTTTTAAGAAGAGGAAGCTGAAGCTCTTGGCGTGAATCATACAAAGGTTCCAGGGAGTGGGGGGATGAGTGGGGAGCTGAGGAGACCCAAGCACGGGGCAGTGCCCTCACGCCCACGCACCATTCCGCAGCGCTGAGGAAGGGCAGGCCTGCTGCTGGCAACAGGTTCCCCCATCACGCCAGCAAGGCAACCTACAGTAAGGTCTGGGGTCCAGTGCAGGATTAGACTATGATGTGCGGTGCATAGCAAGGGGCTGGCCCCAGAGCTGTTCACACCAGGACCCAGCAGCCAGCACTGTGCCCTAGCAAGCTCCGTCAGCTTCTCCTCCTTTATGGGGAGGAGCCCAAGTTTCTGGCTTTACCTTTGAAAAATTGCATGTTTGAGTCAGAGTAGCTAACACTCTCCCCACTCAACAATGCCACTTGTTGGAAGAGCATAGATTTCATTGCCATCAATATGCAGGAATAAACTGCTCTTCTTTGCATCGCACAGTGTTTTTAAGTACATTTCTCCAACTACCCTTGGGCTGAGGAATAAAGCTGCGGCGTGGCAATTCATTTCAATTAGTCCTAACATCCTTCCTCATCTTTCTCATGCCCTCCAGTGATTCTGAATAGGCAAATCTCTGTGTGTAGACATTGTTCTGGAAATAGGTACAACTAACTCCCCACTTGCTGAGTTAGCAAAGAAGTGTTCCAGGTGTTACTGAGTTAGCAATTTCCAGGAACACACGTAAATTTTGAATGCTAAGGTATCTTGATTCTTACAGTGGAAGTTATGGTTTCATTTTCAATAATGCCTCCAT
>Ga0181612_177443_pt1 | contig 13559 bp, 9 predicted proteins | sample HoacroProtozoa21_FD_119630 | JGI IMG/M metagenome (GOLD analysis project Ga0181612, IMG submission 119630) | Hoatzin crop microbial communities from Cojedes, Venezuel. Combined Assembly of Gp0051906, Gp0051904, Gp0051908 | reverse complement strand
GAGGTTGGACGGGGCTTTGAGCAACCTGATCTAGTGAAAGAAGTCCCTGCCTGTGGCAGGGGGGGTTGGACTAGACAATCTTTAAAGGTCCCTTACAACCCAAGCCATTATGTGATTCCATGAAATATCCTAGTAATTTATCTATTGCTTATTCTCTCCAAGCAAGATGTTTACCCTAACCACTGTGTAGCTGAATGAAAGCAGGGGACAACAGCCTCTTCACGCAGTTTCCCACTTGATTTTCTGCAAAATAGCACTGATGTGTCTTCTGAGACAGTTTACTAGACTGAACTCTGCAGGTAACACAAGCAGTTCCCTGTAAAGGGCAGGAATCACAGGTTTTCCTGCCTTGAAACTCAGCATTGTGGAGACAAGCCCACCTTTGGCATCTAAATTCCTCTCTGGATCAAGCTAGAGCTTCCCATTTATACTTCCAGGTGCTAGTGATGTTTGATACTTTGGACATCCTGTTCCAAGCACTTCATTGGTCCCTTTGAATGATTACAGAAAGCTAAGATGAGCAAATTAAGTATCTTCCAGTTCATTTGCATAACATTTTCTTTAGTTATCAGGGAGCACACGTTTAAGTCTATCACTTGGTGCCAGGCCAGTAGCCAGTGTTTCCAACATCGAGAAACTGGGCAGTACACATCAGTCAGCTCATTGCAAATTGGCAGTTAAAGTGATGGTTGGATGAGTTCACAGGAGCATAATGTTATTAATTAAACAGCAGCTGGGTTAATCAAGATAGCAAAAGTAATTTGTTGGAATAAATATTTTATTAGTGTGTCCATCAATAAAGCAAAAGAAGAGGTTTTAATTAATTTATAAAAAATTCACACTGTGGTGGCTGTAATTCTGTTTAAGGATCTGGAAACAATTCTCATCGGTAGAAGGGTATATTCCCACTTTATCACTTCATGTTAATTGTACTGTAGATATCAGTTGCCCAACTATAATTACTAGTATGATAGTTACAAGCCAAACATTGTTGTCCGTCTCTGAACATCAATACCTGATAACTGATGCTAAAGGGCTCTTTTTCCTCTTTGCTGCTTTGTTCTTTCAGGAATGTGCATTCTGCCATTAAATTCCAGAAGGATATTCTTGGAATATGGTGGATTATAATACCTACCAGCATGATTAGAGACCTGATCTTCCTTTTTCCCCTGAAAAGATCATGAAATTGAGAGAGGGTGAATATATTTTTTTAGTTCTTCTGGTATTAACAACTAAACAGATGGGGGATATTGCATATTTTCAAGAAGTTTGACACAAACACAACAGGTGGCAGTGATTTCTGTCTGACTGAGGAGTATTTTTCTACTAATGCAGAGAAATATAAAGAAACACTGAGAAGCAGAGAGAGACTGCTGATTTTGCAAGAAGGTCATAGATTAGACAAAGTGGGTTTCAAACACTGAAGACAGTGGGAAACGATTTACTTTACGGAGAAGATCTACTGAAAGAGCAAGATGTAGGCTGTTAGAACTGTTAAAACAATCAGGCTTGCCATGCCCCATACTTTTTTCAAGGGAAGACCTCTTGGGGTATTTTTCCCCTGTTGCTTTCTTCTTTGTGTCAGGTGGCTTACTACGCATTGGAGTGGAAGTCTCTTCCTGTGCTTTATTCACCTGTCCCAACATTTTAGACATGCATGAGATTTGCTGGAAGCCCTTGCAGATAGATGTTTTATATAATATGGGTGGATATGGAGTATATAAGTACATATAAAGAAAGAATTTTATTTATAAAAGTAAAGTTGATTTAATACAGAATACTAATAAGAAGAAAAATAAATAAATACACAATTGGAAAATGGTAAAGAATTCTAAATATTTGATCTTCCTTCACAAATGTTAAACACACAAGCTTCATAATTCATTTTTATCACATTCTTTATTTGCTCAGCAGTTTTACTCTTCAAAATATTTCAGTCATGTTTAGGGAAAAGAAACAAAGCCAAATGACTTACACAGTCAAATTCCACAACATGAATTATGGACAGGAAATATTGCAAATAAACAGGTGACATTCCTTCATGAAAAGCCACCTGTTTTCTGGTGTTTGTGTGGTACTAATGCAATAATTATTTAATCTATATATATAACACTGAGGTAGCACAAGCAGTATACCTCAAGTATGATTGTTTTTTTTGATCCCTTGGAAGCCTTTATACCGTATTACTTCAGCTGTCGTGCCTGAAAGTTGCTCAAAACTGTGACGTTTAGGGGAAAAAATGTGCTTAATCCATCAAGGAGTCTCTAAGCCAGTGCTGGTGCTGGAGTTGTAGGGCAGCAGAACCACAAGATCCCATTTTCAGTAACAGCAGGAGGCTGGACTCCTCTTACCTGCCCACAGAGTCTTCAGCAGGTAGAAGTGGGCTCGCAGGGAGCCAGCCACCCTGCTGTGGCTCTAGGTCCCATCCAGCTGCAGGCACCACGCCACCGGGTGCAGCGGGGCTTGGTAGCTCAGGCAGAGCTTGGTCCTGGCCATCTCCAGCCCGTGCCTCCTCCAGAGCTGGTTTGCATTCAGCCAGCTCAGAGCATCAGTACAACAAAGTGGTGTCCACCAAACAGAGGCCGTGGCAATACAGCCCCAGTAAATTGGACCCCAAAAAAAGCTAAGAAGATGCTGATACTGTGGTCTGCCCAGAGTGAGAAGCAAGTTGTACTAAAGTCACTTTCCCAAAACTCCAGCGAGGTGAATGCGCTGGAGAGGAATCTCTGACAGGAGTGTGCCACAGCGCTGAGGCAGCTCTCTTTCACAAGTAACTCCGCTTTAGTGTACTGCAGCTTAATTCTCTGTGGGGAAGATTAATCCCTTGGAGGAGGATTAAGCTACAGTGAACTAAGGCCACTTTATTTCTGAATGGGAAAGGCCACACAGGGCTTTAATGTACTTCATCCTATGTGCATTGATTTCACAGCTTTAGCTAATTCATCTTAACTTCCCTGAATTCCCTTATGTGGACAAGTTTTTTGTGTGCAGAGAGGCTCTTGGAGCTGCTTGTGAAGCTCCTCATGCCGCCCAACAAGAAAGCAGGTTGGAATCATATCTGTGCCTCTGAAGGAGCTTATACCTCTCTAGATACTATTAAATTACTGCTTTCTCAGATAGTTGATCTGTGACATCCTTAGAAGAACCATTTTAATTAGATTTTTTTGAATGGACCAGAGGAAAAGCAGTTTTCTTAAAACTAATCTCTGGGTTATTTTGGAAATCTCTGATGAACAGTGTTTTCAAGGCTTTCAGATAGCATGAATTTTGTACAGCTGCACAAACAATATTTTCTCAAGCATAGGCATGTCTGGGCAGTGCAGTTTAATAGATTTCCTTGCCCAGTGGGATTTTCTCCTTCGTTGGTGGTGGTCATAAGAAAAACATTTTGTCTATTTGGAAGGCAAACAAGAGGAGTATCTATTCCCTGTATTCCCTGACCCTAAAGATCTTAATCCCTTCCTCTTGGTGGCACAAGTGACACAGATCTGGGTTGAGGAGAATATTTTTGTGGGAGCTGCTGTTAAAATAATGTCATGATTTTGCTGGTGGTGCCCTTTGGGGAAATGGGTCTGCTCATTTCTTGCATAGTTAATGTGATTTACTGATAGGCCCTTCTGATAAGGTGTTTCCTGATGCTGATGAATCACAAACCAGCTTTACTGTTGAGCTACAACATGACATTTCACATATCGGATTAAACTTTGGCCAAGCATTTCTTGACTGGGACACTTTATGCAACACAAAAAGTCATCTCTTGCGGATTCCATGCAGACTTTACTATGACTTAATTCTGTAGCAGTCAATAAATATTTTCTCTTTTTAAAATGTAAATTAGGTGCTTAAGGGGCAAAAAAAAATCATGTGAGTACAGAGGTACTGAAAAAAAAAGGAACATAACAGCTGAACATCAAGGTCCAAGTGCTTTCCAGCAGTATTTCTCAACAGTAGTATTCATCAATACTGCTCGCAATGGGGCTGGAAAGTGGAAGGTCTTTTAAAATATAATGCAACATGAGCAAAAGAGAAAAAGTCTTTTTAGCTGTTTGTGACCACTTGCACTGAAATTTACACATAAACACAGGAAATGGAAGCAAATCTTTTCCAAATACCGCTGTGACACCAGTGTTTGTATAGCACTGTACTAAAAGCTTAGTAAGTGTTCAATGTGTTCCAATGATTGTTTTTCCTGTTCTTTCATGCAGCTGATTGGATTTGTGTATGCCTGTTACGTGATCAGTATTTTCATGGAGGAAGAGGACAGCTGTAAGTACCGATACACGCTTCTCTATCTCTGGAGCCACAGTACCTGGGGTGAGACTTAGTCTTACATTAACTACCGAGGCGAAGAACAAAGTTTGAAAAATGGCAGAATCTAGTATTCATGTACACAACCAATTTTGCTCAAACACATACTTATTTAGGTACACCTTATTTAGGTGTCAGGATTGTACTTACTAAACTTCTTCATAGGGATCTGTGAACTGCTTGCATGAGCCAGTCACACTGTTGAAAAACACGTGATCCACATTGCATATATAGATGTGTAAGATTTTTTCTATGTACATTTAAATTTTAATCAAAACTCCAGAAGACATTTATTCTGTTTTCCCAAATGACAGCTTTACCAGCAGTAAAGTTAGTGGAGATGACAGGTCAAGCCATTTACAGTGTGCAATATCACTCTGATCAATAATCAGACAGACCTATTCAACGATGACAAGGAACTAGACCATGCATCTAAAATGCTGACCCCATGTTCTTAACCTGCCTTTGTCAATAAATCCCTTATATACATACCTAGATTGTTTAAAAAGTTGAAAATGTGCACACCTTTAAAAAAGTATTTATCAGAAGTCATTAAATGGGCATCGGAAAAATCTGAATGTGTTGTACTTCTGATAGGATGCTGTGTGAAAAGAGACTGTAAGGATTGCCTGACAAGGTCACCACGCCCACATGACTAGTGAGACTGAAATAATATTGGATGAGCAAAGATGAGCAAATACAAGAACAAGTCGATGCTGAAAACAGACAACGTGTGATCATGTCAGTTACTTCCTCTCATATATGAGGAGTTAAGCAGCAGAATATCTACCTCTAGGGTAGAAAAAAGGAACAAATGCCAATACTATTATGTGGATATAGGATAAATAATACACAACTAAATATTTATTCATAAACTTTTTCTTAACATAGTTTTTTTTTTGTTACTTCACAGAATAGCACTAGCAGGTAAAACGAATATAGTAGAAAATATCACTTCTGTTTCTGGGAAAGCATTTGATAATACCTGGAAAATCTTATTAAAAACATAATTCAAGTAATTCATGGCTGTGATGGAAAAGCAGACGTTTTGATTGAAAACAGGATGAAGAACAATAAACAAAATACTATTGCTACAAACTGTACGACGTTCGGTTCTCCATCGTAATGCAACAGACATTAGTGTCAAATCTGTTTGAACACTTCCATTTAGTTTTCTAACAGGAAGAAAACATATCAGAGATTTGCAGGTAAAACTGAGTGGGAAGGAGTCACGAGCATGTTGCTCGCATAGCGCACTGTGAAAAGGGGCACAGAGCCTGGACAAAGACTGATGCTGTTAAGGAGAAATATGAACGCTTGGAGAAGCAACGTGCAATGTAGGTCTGGAGGATGAGGAAAAGCCCAGACAAAGCTCCCTTGGAAAGCCAGGAATTGCCAGTTAGTCAGGAACCAGTAACACAGGGTAACAGCAGCGGATAATGCAGCAGCAAGACAGCTGTATGGTCTGGGGTGTATGAACAGAGTCCTTAGTCAGTGAAATCCAAAGACAGCTCCTTTCCATACGGCTGTGGTGAGTCCTGGCAGTAGCTAGGGCTTCGTACAGATATCTGGAAACTTTATTTATGAGACAATTACTAACTAAATTCCTGGAACAGGGAGGCTTCATTAAATGATGGGGAAGGCCAGCAGACTGATAAAGAAGACACAAACTACAATGTCTTGGAAAGAGTAATAGTGTGTGTGCATGCACACCCACATGCAAACACAGATATATCTGTACCTGGGAAGACAGACTCTTCACTTTTTACACAAGTATGTTGTATTATTGTTGGTTTTGTTCAATCCTTTATAGCGTGCGTCACACTTTCATGCTTTATGCATGTGCGAAAGACAGACAAAACTCCCACCAAAGAACACAGTGTGTTCCTGGAAAATGCAGTCACCTGCTAAAGAGTGCACACGGTTTATATTCAGGGCCTCACAAGGTGGTTGTTGGCAAGTTAAGGACCTTGTTCACTTAGAAAATATGTCTACTTCAGAAGACTTGGGGCAAGGTCTGTCTTTGACATCCACAGCCCAATCTACTTTCCTCTGACAGCGAGCCCACCTTACTGTCTTATGAGATTTTTTTTGTGCCGTATGATACCAATGGAAATTTAAATCACTGGGAATGGAGAACAGCTGACATATTTATTGACCAGTAAATCACATCAAGTGCTAAAGTGATCCAGTATGTAAAACTAACCCAGTGTCCATTCTCCACAAAGGAATCGGATATCCATATTTAATTTCAGCTTGTCTTCTAGAACTGCCAATGGAAATTTTGTGTTTTGTTACAAGTGAAAATCATCTCACTCATCTTAGAAAGTATGGTGTAATTTACCTCAATGTCCTTTGTTAGGAATGGGCAAGTTTCCCATTTTCTCTTGTACTTTTACGTATAATCTTCTTGACTCCTGTATCAATAGATTTTTTTAGTTAGTGGAGGATGACCTGGGGCAGCGGCGAGAGCGGTGTGCTGGAGGTGGAGCAAAGAAGCAGAAGAGATACATTTAGGAGATTTTACAACCAGTGGAGGGAAATAATCCTAATTTGTTACATTTTTATTCTAAGATCCTGAATCCAATCAAAATCAACTAAATAGACCTTCAGTGTCTCACTTTTTGCTAATTTGTGTCTTAATGCCCATTTGTGTTTTAGAGTCCTCTATGCTTATAGATAAATATATTAAATACAAATGTTAACTCATTCATAGCAATCCCACAGATATATTTTAAAAGAAGAAATTTCTGTGTAAGGCACAGTGGTAAAATGGTTTGGTCTGGTAATTAGCTGAGAAGAACAGGACTTATTCTGGGAAAAGTCACATTTTTAACTTGCAACATAATGAACAAAAATTTGTTTAAAAGAGAAGTACAGCGGTGCTTCAAAACAGTCAGGTTAAAAGTAGACACTGAATACATCAGGATAAAAGTCCAAGAAACTCTAACAAAAGAGCAATTTGATTCATTTTAATATGATGCATCAGATTCTTTTCTTAGGTAGATGCAGCTATTCTATCATATTTTTGCAGTAGTTTGCACAGAATAAATCCTCAGCCATCTGAGAGTCAAACCCTCCCTAATTAAATAAATATAGTCTCCAATATTCAGTGCATCAAGTTAACCCCAGTTCTTGGTCTGAAACCCATCAGGCAGACTTAAAAATTAATAATAGCTGCCTGTTTAGCCTCTGTGCAGTGCTTAAATGGATTTGGAGCCAGACATTTCAGCTGATGGACACTTTTCTGAACAGTAATAATGCTTGAGGAAACATTTATTTCCAACTATTGCTCACCTTACCTACGTTTCAGACTGTAGTTAACTTTTACTTAGATGGAAGATGATACAGGTCAAAAGGAATGAAAAAGAAGACATGTAAAAGGCACACTGCTGTAGTGGGCTTAATACCTTCCATCATTCATCCTAATGAAAAAGTCTATTTATATCTCTTCCTTTCATTTTTTCTTTTTTTTCTTTGTAGATCTATCAATCTATATAAGGCCTTTTGAAGGAACAAAATATGTGAAATCTGTAATCATCAAAGCCTGTCACTATCCTGTTTGTGAATCATTTTCTCCTAAAAATGAACTGAGGACTTTGTTGCCACCTTGTCAGAGCTACCGAATGGTTTTAGTAAAGTGGAGTCTGGAGACTAGGCAAAATGCATTGTTAAAATCATTATTAAATTTCTAAGTAGTTTCTGGACTTTTTTGAGAAACAGTTGATAGCACTATTGCTGCTAAATACTAGTTCGTAAATATGACATTGACATATGTCAGAAGTGATAGTTCTGTACTGTATGTCAATTTGTGGAGTGGAAGCTGAGTTGCATACAAATTGCATAAGGGAAAAAAGTGAAATCAGAGGGGAAGATTTGCCACAACACTGCAATTGCAATTTCAGTGTTTATTATAAAAACAAGACTGAAACACCAAAGGGTCAATCTGAGGAAGCTCAAACCTCTTTTGTGCGTGAGCAAAAGTAAAGGAAAGGGCTTCCATTCACCATGAAGGAAAGCATTACGCCCTAAATGAAACCACAAAAACAAAATTAATAAACAAAAAATTATTATTTTTTCATCTCTCCCCTATGCTAGTTGTATTCAGAGCTCAGCTGTACTTTCAGAACAGAGAGAAAGATGAATCTGTTTTTAAAAAGGAAGAGTTTCCCCATACTGTGGTATCAATAGGAACCTCCATCTGCCGTCATTAGACAAATATTAAGTAAAGCAAGATACGTTATTACCACCGCTGAAAAACTACTGCATTGCCTTAGCTGACATATGGCATTACATTTATACACACCATTGAGCATCTGTTGGCAGTAATCAAATGAAAGAGAAAGAAGTTTTTCCTCACATTTAATTTAATATTTGCAATTACACAGTAGGTCCAGCAGTGATAAATTTCTTATAAATATGTTACTTTTTTGCGTAATCAATTAAGAACTACCAATAGCTATTATTAGCAACAGACCTATATATGTTTGTATGTGTCATTACCTATATATATAAATATACAAGTTTTCCTTAACCAAGGAGTTTTTGATAACCCACTACTAATATCTTTACATCAATTGCAATTGCCCATATGGTTGAGTCAATTTACATTCTAGAAAAAATAATTTTTACCATAAAATGGTTAATATCAATGATGACCAAGAAGGAGGATCCTGCACTACACTTCTGTTGGGCAATACAAGAATCAAACATCCCCAAACAGCAACGATCCTAAATTACCTCATTGAAAATGAGGACTTCTGAAACCTGCCAAACAGCAGCCAGCAGCACAGATCATCACTGGGCTTTAGCACTCACTGCTCTCACCTTTAGGCCATAATAACTTTAGATACTGAAACAAAATTTGTTGTTACTGACCAATGGATGAATACACATGACAGACTTTTAGTTATAAAGGAGGTTTTATTGCCTGCCACTGAAACAGTGCTATAGTTGCTGCTGTAAAACTTCTGGCTGATGATAGCTGGTTCCTGCTGCTCCTCACATGGAAGGGCTGCCCATGTTTCAGGGAGCCTGGTGCCTGGGGGTGACTCATTCCCTGCTAGCAGCTGCTCTCATCACCTTGCAGATGCCCACCATGAACCAAAGGAGAGGATGAAGCATGGCCATAAATAGCACCAGGAGTATCCAGGATGCTCTCTCAGTTCAGCTATGGCCCATGCCAATCCCACCAAACATTTAATGGAGACAAATGTCAAGTTACAGTTTCTGTAGACTTTAGAGGTCAGTCCAGCTGGAGTTTGTTGATTAGATGCAGACTCACTTATTCACTATCCTACTTATACCTGACTCCACTTTCTCCCATACTGGAAATATAAAGGATAAACCTGTCATTATAACAGCATTGTATGGTCACACAGTCCCATTGGTGTTCTCCTATTTATCTTTAGCCTTAATGTGTGAATTAACTGAAAATGCGTGTTCACTCCTGAACTAAACTAACACAATGAATTCTGAAGTATTTAATGAAGGAAGAAATACACCACAGGGACGTTATGCTATTTAAATTACCACTGCACACTATTTCAATTTTACTTTTTCTTTCTTTTTCTTTTTTTTTTTTTTTACATTAAGTTATCGTACATTGCCTGAGCAAGCATTTGTTCTAGTTCCTATGGAAACGTGTGCATAGATCTAATGCACAGAACCAAGGGTAAAACCTCTGAGGTGGTGTAAAATAAAAGCAGTTAAAAAATATAAATACTAGAAAAACATCTTGTTCCTACGTAAGTCAGTGGCAAAAAAAATCAACAGAGGCATGATTCCCCCTTCTTTTTTTCTGCTTAAAAACCATAGATGAATAATCTGTCACAAGAAAACAACTGAACAAAAATATACCCATGCCACCCTCTGCTTTTACATTCCCCTAGCAAAATGTACAAAACAGTCTTTATTTCCACTTGTAATCTCCATGGACTGTTGCAGAAAACCTTGTTCTAGCTGAGAGAGTGTCTTTAAATAATGGATAGTGCACACTATATGAAAAGGGACGTCTTGGCTGTGGAATATTTCTAGCAGCAGCAGAAGTTATCTACCTGAAAGTACCATACCTTTAATGTGTAATGCAACATGTAAGGTTTATCCAGATAGGGTGCAAAGTGTGAGAAAATGGCATAATCTACATGACAAGTGCATACTAATTCCAGCTTTTCATTGATAGAGCATAGCTTACTGTAAGATGTGGATCAAAATAATGTGAAGAAATCTCCCTTGAGTTCTATATCACTTGACTAAAATATTTCAGTCTATCTTCAGTAAAGAATTCATTTCTCACTGTAGGATTGCCTCTAATTTCCTCTTCCTGCACCAAGTTTAATTATGACCTTAAACTCAGACTAACTTGCCTGGCAATAAGTGTGAAGATAATAGTCAAAATGCCATTCCCATGCAAGCCATCCACGCATTTATTTTTCATTAAAAAAGGGTAAATTACCGAAATTATAAAAGTTGTCCAGTGCCTTCCCACAATTCCTCACATAAACACAAGACAGATTTTTTTTTCCTGAAAATCAGTAGGAAAAAATCACCTCAATCACTTTAGCACAAAGAATTATTATCAGATATTCCCCAGAATATTACTAGATGAGAGCAGTAGTGGGGAACACATGGTTCGGCTTTGAAATGTTCCTGTGTGGGTGAGAAAAACCTGAGTACCCAGAGGCAGCTGCCTGGCGCTGCAGATAGCTCAGCAGACGATACATGCTCTCCTCTACTTCATGCACCGAAATGACACTTGATCATTTTGATCGTCGGAATTATCCACTCATTCATTATTGTATAAAGTTGAGGGAGAGCTTAGGAATGTAAAATTTAGTGGTTTTTAAGATCTCTTTTATACCAGTGAGTTGTGTGAGTTTTCAGATACCAAAAGGTACAGAGCTGCAATCACTAGCTTCCATTCATGATTTTGGATTCCGACTGTAGAAATACATACACATATATGTAATGGTTTAAATGGTACTTCAGGAGTACAGCATTCAGAAATATCTGTATGGAAACCAATATGTTTTTATGTACGATATGTAGAAAGTACTAACACAGTTCTCTAAACAGACAAATGTGTCAGAACAGTATTAAGTCATATATTGGACAAGTTTTACCTGTTTGGATAAATACATACATATATATATGTGTGTGTAACATGAATATGTATATGCATATGGATGGATATATATTTGTGCATATATATATTTTCCTTCAAACATAGGTGTATATACAGTCTCCCCTTAGCTTTAAATTGATTTCCAGACTGAAACTAGAAAGGAGAGTTTTTAAAGGCTAGCTCACTACTACCTCATAAATGCCATATGTATATACAGACACATATATATTTACATAAAAGACAATTAACTTCAAGTAGGAATGTAATTATAATCATATAATTTTCCCTAAACTGAGGATCATACCTTCTGTTAAGATTTTTTGCTTACTACTGTAATAAATAATATTCTTATTAAAGCAGAAACCTTATTCTGATTAGAGGGGATATACTGTTTGTTGAGAGTTCCTTGACATTTCTTAGGCCCATGCATTGCTTCCCTACTCCCAAATACTCAGTATGCCCTTTTTCTAACTAGCTGATTTGATTCAAGCTTCTACTTAGCTAATTTAATATTGATTTTGGTTTAGTCTCCACCTTCCACCTCCTTGGCCTTTCGCTTTAAATTAGATCTTCTTTTAAATGAATGCTATCCCAACCCCCAGTTGCCAGCACCTTAGCCTTTTCACTTAAATTGCATCTATTGTTAAATCAATCTTACTCCAGCATCCAGCGTCCCTCTCCTGAGCCTTCCACTTGACATCACATACAGGCCTAAGTGGTGCCCGTTCCTGTCCCTACCTTTCATCCAGCTTCTCCATTAAAATGAAACCTCTTTACAAATCCATTTTCCATTTCCAGTACAAATCTTTTTACTTCTTCAATTCTAAATGGCAACCGCTTTGTGTCCGTTTTAATTTGTAGAGCTTGAAAAGAAACTTTTCAGACTCTCTCTCTTCTGTGTAAGTGCCATCTCCCCCAAGTCTTAACTTTCATGCAGATGGGTTATCCCAGTTTCTGGGCCTCAGCTTAAGCAATATCCATTTCATTGTTATTGTTGCTTGAGTGGTAATTTCCCAGTTCGCACTTCGTGCCTCAGAGCTCTGTCTTGCAGTAACCACTGCCTTTGGTGTGGGCAGCATAAGCCTGGAGCGAGCCGTGCGCCCGCGTGATGAGCCTGTGTGCTGATCCAAGGAGGGTACGGGATTAATCAGGCTCTGTGCTGGGCCAGAAATTATCTTGGTTATATGCTGACAAGGAATCTGGGGATTCAGCGAGCTGAACAGTTACAACTGAGACAACTATTCCCACGGCTTCCCTTTATATGTATCTTGACATGTTTTACACTCTCAACAGACTTATGGATGATTTAGAAGTATAGGTGGCCAGAGTTCACAATGCCTTTTCCTTTATGCCCATGTCTGGCCTGAGAGAGTGATGGTGAGGTTTCATTTTAAAAGAAAGAAATGTCCTCCCTTTTTCCTTACAGGCAATAGCCTAAAAAAATGAAAACAGATCCATGTGAAAAAATGAAAAACAGACCAGCTGAAAACATGAAAACACAGCAGCTGAGCTGAGAGACTACCACATAATTTTCCTTGAAGATGAGGTTTATTCACAGTTCTGTTGTAACAACGCTAAGCTTTGAAATAGAGCACTAAAAAAGACAAAGCTGCTCATTTCTTGTTTTAAGGGAGTATCCATTACAAAAGTCATATAATGTGGGTCCCATTGTATGTAATGGATCCCAGTGTACATAATCATACATTATAGCCTTAGAGGCTATTCAAACAACTACTTTGAAAAGCAGCAACTCTATAAATTCAAAAAGAGATAGCTAATGAGCACAAGTCAGTGAAGTACATTGAATCCAGCCATAAATTTCAGGTCATAGTCAGGTAATTTTGGAAGATCATTTTATTTAGTATTGTATACTTTCTCAAAATGTGGCAGAATCAAACAATTCAAATAAGAATTAACTATCCACAATTTTACCCATCTTTGAAAATCTCAGCTCTAAATATCATAAATCTGAAGGCAACCATCATGTTTCACCAATAAAAGTTGTCAATTTTGTTTGGAAAAGGAAGAGATAACAATGTTGATTATTAATAAAATCAGAGCAAGCGAAAGACCATTGCAAATAATGTGTCAAAAGGACTTCTTAGAAAAATCACACTCACAGAGCGAG
>Ga0181612_177226_pt1 | contig 13559 bp, 11 predicted proteins | sample HoacroProtozoa21_FD_119630 | JGI IMG/M metagenome (GOLD analysis project Ga0181612, IMG submission 119630) | Hoatzin crop microbial communities from Cojedes, Venezuel. Combined Assembly of Gp0051906, Gp0051904, Gp0051908 | reverse complement strand
ACATTTTTAAAGTGGCACAGCTGATTGATATGTCCATGCTTAACGAAGTTAAATCACATATTTGTAATTATTTAGTTTCATTACAGAGCATTACATTTCTATGAAACTTCAATTAAAAGAAACAGATTTGGCATCGCTGCAGATGACACAATTTTAAAAATTAATCTTTTTTTTTTTAACTGGATGCACCTTACACAAATAGCAATTTTTTGCCTGTTTAATTGAAAGCAGCACTTCCAGTATTTCTCACCTTTTCCAGATCCTGCTGAGAAGCCTGCAGAAGCGTTTGCCCAGACAGTATCCAGTGTTTGCCATTACTAATGTAAGAGCCTAGCCCTTGGTCCTGGAGCCAGTTGCAAACCTGCTCCTTTGTCCACTTTGCGAATGGCGTGTCCAGCTCACTACAGAAGATTTTACAAAAAAAAAGACTGATAAATGCCATATCTCAAATCTCCTATTCTCATACCTAGCGATAAAACCTAAGCCTAATTGATGAGTATTCTGTGGGAGTTGGGACAACCTCCATGGAAGAACGTGCATCACGGTCAGCTGTTAGGTGAGCCTCATGAGGCAGAGGATGTCTCTCCACTTCTGAACTGTCAGCACCATGAAGCACTGATTGCTGCTGCTGATCTGCCACTATCACAATAAACACAGTCTATTAATAGCACTGGAACACCCACCTCTGCTGCCTAGGGCGGCTAAAAATCTGAAGCAAGACCATCATGTTTTACTTTAGCTTTTAATCCCCAGAAGTGCAGCCGGCATTGTGCCAGAGGAATACCTGCCATTGCCACGCGAGGGCTCACGCCCTGCTTCACACAGCCTCGCAGCTGCACTCCTGCAGAGCCGTGAGCAAGGCAGGCTCCGCTCGGCAGCAGGACCCTGCCACCCAGCCAGCCTCCACCCTGCGAAGACCATCTCTTAAAGCAGACAGAGAAAATGGCCTGGGTCCACCAGCCTCCCTTTGCCAGTAGAGGGGATATTTCATTTTGGCACTGCACTTCTCCTTTGGACCCCGTGCTCAACCGGAGCTGCCGGGAAGGCAAGCACCAGCACACTTTGCACCATTCCTCTTACTTGTGAGACTGTCCCAGGTCTCGAGACCAGCCCAGCCGTGGCCCCGCCGTTGCTCTTGTCCCTCCTCTTTTGAACTCCGTCTCAGATGTGTCACCTGGGTTGAAGGTAGTAGACTGACTTCTTTTAAGTCTAGTTTAAAGGAAGAAAGCATATTCATGTTTGGCTAAGGGAAAGGCATGCTTCTACTACTGCAATCAATATAGTTACGATCTCCTGCAGGGTTTGTAGCTTTTCCTCCACCCTCCACTGACCTGATGTTAGGTCCCTCAAATGCCACACTGGCTCCTGCTCTTGAGACAGTAAACCATGAAGCCACAGCTTGGAAGGGGAAAAACGGAAGATGTGTTTCAAGCAAGCCCCCGTGCAAGCCCCAGCTCTGGAGAACAGCAATTTCTTAACTTTTACTTACTTTCCAAATAACTTCTTGATCCCTCTGGCCTTCTTCTTGGAATCTGGAGAAGGTGGAGTCATCTGTAGACTATCGGTTTCTTTTGGGCGAGGTGGCAAGCCAGCCAGATCCAAGTGATCTGCAGATCCCTTCTCCGTTTCAGCTATTAGAAAGCAAAAGCCTCATCAAGGCTCACTTGCAGGAATGACAGTCAGGAATGACTCTTGCTAAAATTATTGACAGCCATCACACTAAGAAAATGGGGCAAAGAGGGATGGGAGAATCCAGGAGAAACAACACTTGTTCTTCCTTCGTGGGCCTGACTGGGAACACCCCAAGGCAATGCTCTGCACCAGTTAAGTGCCTTGCATCCAAGGTGGGCAAAAACAACCCCATGAATCAATCAATGAATTACATCCCAAGTTTACTCTTCCTTGGGGAGTGCTCCTACAGTCCTTTCACAGACAAGAGCTGTGGCACGTGGATGTCTAGGAACAATTCAGTGCCACGCAGGGCACCAAACCAGGAGTCCCCAAAGCACACTAAAATAACTAACTTCCCTGCAGGTGTCCTTCCTAATAACTTGCAATATCCTGTAAGTTTCCCGTCCAGGAAATTCCAGCAACAATCAGCTCCTCCTGCCCTAGGAGCAGGAGTGCCCTTTCCCCCTCAGTTCTGCAATCTGTGGAATATTTTGTCCTCTGCAGAAAGTTTAGGCTCTGTCTGAACTTGGTCTTCTCTTTTGAGAGATGCACAGGACATCTCTGAAAGACCCTGCACATTACCACCCACTCTAAAAACATTAAATCTTTGATCTGTAGCCGTTGTTTTCTATGACAACAAACCTGAGGGCTCCTGTCCCCGAAAGGGAAGTTGTCACAAGGTTGTTTAGTAAAAGCTAGACTAATAAAGAAGAAAACTATTTTAAAATTATTTTAAAAGAAAACTAAAAGAATTGCAGTATCTACGAGGCTACGTAAGCAGAGATGTGCCAGCAAGTGCAAGACAGCTGAATACAACCACTACGTGGAGCTGATGCCACTTACTTGCTGAGCAACAGTGACAGCACGAGCCTGTTCAGACGAAGCAGCCGCGCCAAGGCAGCCTGCAGCAGGCTGACAGGAAGGCCTGTAAGCACTTTTACCATCTCTTAACATGGCTATGTAATTAGATGACCATCATTTGATTTTGAAATGGACTCTCAGACTTCCAGGAAAAAAACAAACAAGTTACGTGAGCGAAGGCAGAGCGTGTATTGCCGGGACACGTGGTCTCAGGCCACAGAGCTAAGGCTGAGGCAGCCACAATGTGCCACAAACAGCAACAAACTGCAGGCTCTGCCAGCATATCTTTCTGCTGGGCAAAGTTTAGATGATTCAATCAGAATACATTTGAACACGTCCCATTCTCCACCAATGCTTCAGATATTAAACCTTGCAGTGAAGCAGCAAGACCACATAAAAGATGATTTCTGGGCACTCTGGCTTGACCGCTATCGAATACAGGGATCCTGCCGGTGAGAGGCAGCACTGACATTGAATCAGGCTTTTGCACTTGTGGTTTCTGCTTTACTTGTATAAGAAAAAGTGTGAGCTTACCAAAAACACATTTAAACAGCATTCTAGAGAGAGAATACCAGGACAAGGCTGGGTGCATTAGTAGCAGAGATTTGCAGGTATTGCAACATTTGCTTCTTGTACCTCGCTCCCCTTCATGCACTGACACAGCCCCAACATTTTAAGGGGCCACATGGGAAACAGAGAGGGCCCAGAACACTTGGTCCCTTCATCAGCAAGGGGCACACTGGGTGGCTCTACAACCACCCTGACTGACACAGCTCCGCTTGCAAGGCAGGGCCTCGCAGGTCTTACCTGTCCTTGCCAGAACCATCCAGGGAATCACGAGACTGGTTTTTGCTACGTGAATGGCTCCATCTCCATCCGCCTCAATTATTTCTCATTATTTTATTATATAATAAATATAACTGCTTCTTAGAAGATGAATTACGTATTCTTCCCTCCAGAACTCCCCCAAATGAACACCGGGGAAACATACCTCATTCCCTGCTTCGCCACCCTCTAACCTCTTCCAGGGGCTCAAGGACAGGCGACAGCACAAAGGTGCCTCAGGTATTTAACCACCACTGATTCTCACCTGCTACCTCAGGCTGTGGGTAACTGTGCTCAGAGCTATGGCAAAGGTCTCCGCAAATTAACCCGCAATCTCTCTCATTAGTAGCAGTTACTGAGAAACGGCACAGCTGACTTTTAGCAGAGGGCAGATGTTACGTGAAAACTCCTTTTAGTGATGGACAAGAGTTTTGATGCAGAGCTCTGGTGTCTAGCTCTTGTTTTAAAAGTGTGTGGCCATAACCAGCTGTTAGCAGCAGATACAACACAGCGGTGGTACAGGCAGACATGCAGGACTACTATACCTAAAGTAGGTGCACTTGCACTTCGACTGCGATCTTCAGATATCCAAACAACGCACATAACCACACGCAGCACAACGGGAGAGAACACGCAGAGGGACAAGGTAAAACAGTTCAAAACTTATGTCAGCAAAATACAAGACAAAAGGAGGGAGGTACATGAGACACATGCGCTACACGCAACACTGAATTCACACAGAGATTAGGATGACCAATTCACTGTTAATCCCCTCTATCACAAAAAAGAAATGCAGTGGAGATCTACGGCAGGGAGGGTAAAACAGCACCGCAGCCACTTCGGTGCAGGGAGGTCACTTGCTCCATGTCACATTGGGCAGGTGACTCACGTGGGCTGCGGCAAAGTATCTGGACACCAGCTTTACAGATGGAAGCATTGAAATCTGGATAACATAAATAACTTACTCAAATTCACAGGACCCTGATCTACATGGCCCATCTTCCAATCGTGACAGCCACAAGTAGTCCACTTTATTAGACCAATTAATTTCAGGATGAAGCAAGTGACTACACAAAAGCACGCATGAAATAAAACAAAGCAAAGAGTCTAACCCTCAGAATGGACTGCACATCTATTCCAAGTAAGCCAGCAAGTTCCCAAGTTATGTGTCACAGGAAAATATAGGCAATGTGTAATAAATGTGTAGCTATGTTATTTCTTTTGAACAAAAGTCTAAAACTGTCTTTGAGAAAGTAAGAACAGGATACTCTTCCGCTCAGCAAAGCAGATGCTATCCTCCTTCAGGCTTCTGAAAGACAGAGCTAAATTCCTAAATCTCGTAAAGAGAAAGCCTAAAACTTTTGATGAATGGCAGTAGATCTGATGCACAGACTCACCTGATGCTTGAACCGGAACAGTGGAAAGACTACTACAGCAGAGCAGTGAATGTAAGAAGGATTTCAGTTGGTGGTAACTGAGACTTCTGCATTAAGCAGTACATTTTGTTTATTTCTTTGTCCTGTGCAAACGTCATCAAATGACAATACCAAAACAACCCCCCCTCCATTACAGGTCCAAAAATAAACATGAGCTTGAATAACTTGTCAATCTTCTTCCTGTTGTCACAATCTCTTTTGTAAGGCTGCTTAAATATACATAAAATGAAGAGGAAGACTGAGTGCTGCTCCCTCATTTCTGTACATCTGAAAATCTTATGGAAGATAAACTGAGGATGGAGCCAGGAGGAAAAAAAGCACACACATCCCGTGTGTGAACTACCGCCAGACAGGCAGCATTTCAAAACAGCAGCGACTCACTATAAGGTCCCAGAGGAGATATCACAGCAGAGGGTGAAACAGCTCAGACACTTCATTACATCAGTGAGTTTTTTTCTGGGGGCTTTTGTTGCTGTTTGGTATTTTCCAAACATTCTACTGAGAAAAGTGCCACCAAGTCACAGTGAGACTAAGGCTGGCCGTCCTGCTTCTCAGGACAGCTACAGCTGTTGTTCAGGCCCATGTTCAAAACACACAGAATCTGCACGCAGGTGCACGATACCTACCCAGATTGGGGGCACTCGCGGTCCTCTTGTTATTTTTTATCTTGAAAAAGCCTCGTCCAAATGAAGATCTGGCTTTACGGGTACCAAAACTATCCTCATCGCCTGTGCCACCATGAGAAGGAGACTTCGGAGGGAGTGTTGCGAAATTATTACCTTCCACAGGAGGTTTAACCTGCTCAAGTTATGGAAATAAAGATTCAGTATCAGGGAATTGCAAAAGGCCTTTTGAGAGAGACTGCAAAGTGACTGCCAACAGAAAATCTGGAGAGTCACTCTCATTTGTTAATACAAGAAAACAATGCAAAAGCCACAGAGGGAAACAAAAGCACTAGAGGAAAATATAAAGATATTAATGAAAACACATTCAGGACCCAGGATTACTATCACTACCTTCCAAGAGTAACATATCTTCTTTAAGATGTTTCTCAGTTTCTGCAAGTGTGGCTTACAGGTATAGGAAAGTTAAAAATAGAGCTCTGGAGGGTTTTGAACTTTTCCAACTTCCCATCTCCCCCACTGGTAGCTGTACGGGCAGTGAGAAGCACAAGAGGGATAGTATATTGGTTCTCTGCCAAGTGCCAGAAGCCCCTTTTGTCTATCACTGCTCTGCAACTTCACAATTAACGGATTAATTGACTATGCCCGCTGCCACAACTGAGAGGAAATTAAATATCAAGCAAGGAGTATAAACGCCAGGACAGACATCAGACACATCAGCTAACCAATTTAAAGCAGTAGTTTTAACCTTGCTGGTTGTTTCACTGTCTCCTTAAAAGAAGGGGAAGCAAACGCATTCACAATCCAGATACGATCCTTTGGCTTTTGCTGAATGGATACAGCATTCACCCTACAAGTGGTGTCTGAGGTATGCTGTCTCTGCTCAGGTCTTCCTACGGGTAGCAACTGTTGCATGCAACCTCTGGCCACGCAGTACCATGGGGCAACTGTTCAGTAATGACAGTCTCTTTAGGAACACGATTGCTACTCACAGAAAATAATTTGGGAAGCCAAAGGTTTTTAAAGAGACACCAATCAAAGGTAATGACAGAGTCAGTAAAATACTTTATGGTTGGCTTTGCTAATTATCTGCTGGTGGAGTATGTGGGGGAAACATTAGCTCACATGACATCCTTATGCTCAACCAGACTGAACGATAATCCATGTCTGAGAAGACAAGAACGTGCGAGACACTGTAAGCCTGACACTGAAGTGACGGTGACAACCATCACACACACTCCTCACCATCTTGTCTGCAGGTCTGCTATTCCCCCTTTGGAACTGCATGCTGCCCCTTCACACAACTGAGCCTTTCAACACCCGCTCACTGTCTGTGTTTCCCCTCATACACGCACGAGGGCGCACACACACATTACCTCTGTTGGCTTCTGCATAAGGTCTCTCTCCTGTTTGGGAAAGATTAAGGAAGACATTTAAAAAGTCATGGTTTATAGCCAGTATTCAATTCATTATGGTTGCCCTGAACTCTATTCTGACTGAAAAATCCTTCCCTGACTGTTTTTTTCCCCCAAAATTCACACAAATTCTTGATTTCTTGGAGGTCAGTGAGCCGATATGAAAATAGAGTTGCTTCAGTTTACTTTGTAAAGGATTAGCCGTGTACATAATCAGCCACATGCAGTCTGTTAAGGCACTAATGGGCATAGCTGGCTGAGGGGACCCAAAGCAGGAATCAGATAGACTAGAAGCCAAGTAGATAAAACATCCACAGCCTCCACTCCTTGGCTGTCCAAACTAACCCTAGCCAATGAACTCTAGCTTTCATCATCAAGTTCTGGTGACATCTGCAGTCCTGTTAACACCCCTCCTGAGCCATAAGGCACAGCTCAGCGGCTTAGGTATCGGAGAACTTGGAAGCTTTTAGCGGTTCAGGCTGTCTGAAAAGAGCACAGGAATTACCCTGATTTGATGACATTGTTACAGGCTAGCTGCTTTTGGTCATTTCTAAAGAGGCCTAAACTGAAGCTACCACCAGACATACAAAGGCTCAGTATTTTGTTCCTGACCACCTAAAACGTATAGTTACCCCAGACTGTATTTTATAATGCATTAATTACATGGCCTTTCAAAATTAGTCGCCTCAAACACAGGTAAGAAGTGGTAGTGGGACTTATTTTCCTCTTGTCTTAAATCAGAAAACCACTACCAACTAAAAAAAAACCCACCTTATTATCTGAGGAAAAACATAGCATGAGAGTCTCAGTTAAATGCCTCATGCCAAAAAACCAAACAAACCAAAAAACACAAACCCAGAAGCTTGTATTTTCAAGACACGTTTTCTCCTTTGATGAAATCTGTAACGTGTCACATGTATGTGGTCATTGCTAACACGCGACATGAGGAGCCCCGCTCTGACTCCGAATTTCTCAGAGGAAGGCAACAGGGTGTCCACAGGGTCACTGCACAACAGAGATGTCACCCCTATTTCTAAGGGAATGGGAGGAAGTAAGAGCCCAAACCAACCGTTTCAGATGTCTCTTTCCTCAAGCTGCTCAGACTGCTGGACTTCTGCAGCGAAGAAGTTCTGAAACAACAACATAAAACCCAAGCCAAGTTACTGGAATTAATTTTGCTAAGATAAACACACTCTCAGGAACCAGCTTTAAAGAAAGCAGTATAATACATGATGAGATGTACTAAAAACAAAGACATTTTGAATTAAGGCAATCAATGCACTAATCGGAGCCCATGCAATTTGATGAGATGCTCCACATTGTAATTTCTGCTGCTAATGCTTCAGTGACATGTGCCTACCTTTGGCTATTTTTGGCTTCTTTTTTAGCCTTATATTTTCAGAAGCACAAGCAGAAGTTACACAGGCAAAGGAAGTGATATAAACAACAGCTATGAAAAACAGTATTTTTAGCAACAGGCTTCTGACTAATTTAATCCTTAAAGAAGCCAAGCATATTAAGTCAAGCATGTGCATTTTAGTATTTTATTTTCCGTCCCATTTTCCATTTCAGACCAGATATCCCCCAATTTCTGGTGGGACTTACAGCTAGAACACTTAAGTCTGGTTGAAAACAAAGTTACCGTTAAAGTTTTTCCTGCAACCCGGTATAAATTAAGAGTAACCACTGCATTTTACAGTCACCTATCTTTATACCAGCATAAGGAGAGTAGAATTTTGCTTTGGGAATATTCTTGTGGCACTAAGTCACTCGAAATAAAAACAGCTGTGGAACCTCACACTGTGCACCAGACAAGCCCTGTTGACTTAGGCTCCTCAATAACAAATCGCTTTGACTCAACTTCAAGCTCATAAATAGTCCCCCCTTGTCTCCCTAGGGAATATGGCTATGCAGCAGAAGTTAAAATTATTTCCTCATCGTAGTCAGCTGGTCACCTTTCCCCCACTAGCAAAAGAAGAAAGCAAACCATGGGCACATGTACCATGAAAAACTGTAAATTTCAAAGTATATTGACAGTCTACAACCCAATTAGAGATGCTTCACCATGTAGAAGAAGTTAACTGCACAAGTGCACAGGTAAAGCATTGGAAACTAATCGTCACAAAAACATAGGACATGAGCCAAAAACTACCACCACTAAATAGCATCTTAGCTAGAATTAGCTGATGTATTTACATGTGTATGTAAAGTATGGGAGTGTGTTGGGGGGGGGTTTCAAGCTGGCAATCACATAGAAATATGTTTCCTAACGTTTTTGATTATGATACTTACACTGGGCTATCACACAGCTGAGTTTCTGGGAAGGAACCTGTTGATTTTCCTTCACTGTAAAAACAAAAAAGATATGAAAAAAGTAAGGCAGTTGGGAATCCCATCCGAACACCATGCTGATACAGACACCCTATCATCTCAGCCTGCTTTAATCCTGTTTTCACTTCAGCTGTTACGGTACTATAAAATATGGCAGATTTTTCCCTCTATGGTGGCAAGTCTTGTAAAACATAAAGGACAAAGGTGAGCTCAAGGGCCCCAGGAAAGACAACTCACACTGTAAGTTGATGACAATACCGCACTATTCAGCTTAACTAAAGGCAGAGGTTTTGGCATATGCAGGGTCTGCAGAAGCTGAGTAGTGGAGGTCACTGGCTCCCTGCGAGTCACCCACAGCGCTGGGCATTTTGCTGCAGGTTAGCACTTTGTTTTGCTTTTTTTCAAGATGGGACACAAATGAAGTCCCTGCTGGTGATGCCTAGAGCTGCATGAGGCACAGCACAGCAGCAACCAAGCTAAGCTGGTCTTCTGCATAGGATGCTTTCCTTGACTGGAACTGGAAAAAAATCACACATCAACTTGTGCTTGAACTGTTTTTTCACAACCCCACCCCAGCTTCTGTGGGACTCTGTGCCTACATATTTTGTCCATCTTTCAAAATCTCAGGTAGGGGTCTCATAATAACAACTGAAGAAATATCATCCCATTTCATCACGTCAAAGGATGGCAACAAGAGTAACTCTCCAATCTTTTGAGACGCCTCTTGGGTTTCCTTCTGGGGCTCCATTAGCAGCTTCAGGTTAGAGCCAGACAGTCCTTTTGTTGCAGTTTTGGCAGTGGCTTACACCAATTTTTAGCAAATGTGGAAAATGTCTGAATGCAAATCATCAGGAATGCATTTGTGCTAGCACAGTCAACACTATCTCAGCCAGACCTAGATGATGTACACCTAGATAAAAATAATGATTCTGTGCCCTTCCTTACATTAGATCAGTTTTTCTCTCCTTCTGTTCATTTCTTGCAAAGCAGATGGTATAGAGTGTGAGTGCTGCTACAAGCAACAACAACCAAACCAATGCTTGCTCACTGAAAAAGATTTAATCAACGCACTTTAGAACATAAGCTTAGGTTCGCTACAGCTAGTCAAGCGAATGCTGGCCTTGTTTAACTGACTTGATGACTTGACAATATAGTAATTGACAGACCATGACCCTCACTAAACATCACATACTGAATTTACAATTGAAAAATACATGGAAACAGTAATACCTCATTTCACTTGCAAGATCTGGCCTAGGCTGTGTTTTCACTTTCTCTGCAACAGTTTCTGAGTTCTTGGATGTTGATGAAAAAGAAGGGATGGAAATCTGTAAAATACTGGTGTGGATCTGTAAGGAATTCTAAAAAGAATGAAGAAGACATTTTACACTGTTTTGAGCTGAAATTAAGCAGTCATAAAATGAAAAAACAGCAACAGAGAAACTATGAAAAGAAGGATCTGAAATACAATTTTTAAAGGTGATTTTTTTCTTTCTTTCTATTATAATACAGTGCTAGTTTACTACATGAAAGATGGCACTGAAGATAAAACATTAATCACTGCACAGATATGCTACAGCATAGACAAAGCTCTTACAAGTCTCTGAAAGCTGCCTGCTAAATCTATCTCTACCGCAGACCCCATGATTTCAGGTTTAGTCCTGTCTTCAGCCACTTAGAGAATACCAAAAAGCTGCTAAACATTTAATTTAATTTAGTTTTCTTCCTAGTGTATTCATGCTCTTAAGTAGGTCAAGTCTCTGTTTGACTAAGAGCTTTATGAAAGGAGATTTAGTTTTACCAGTGGAAAATGTGACTGTAAAAATCAGAGATTGGACAACAATCTACTTATCATTTAACTGAATGGATGTAATGATCATTGCATCCTTTTAAATATGACAGGGTATGTCCCAACATGTTTACTTGGGAGTTCCTGACAAATTAATGTAGTTCCTAAAACAGCTACATTTGATATGAAAAATAATTTCTGTGTTTGATAGGAGAAGTAGTTTAGACACATTCTTGTAATAAATACTGCTATTTGCTGTCTCCTGGTCCCATCTGATGATGAAGCAAAATAAATTTAACTGAACTCAGATGAAACTACTCAGCAGCTTTCACAAGAAAACGACATTCTCCAAAAGGACACGGAACATTACTAAAAACTGTGCAATCTAGAAAAAATCTTTTCAGAAACCTGAATCTGGGCATCTGCCATATGAATCCAGCACAAGCAATGTTTTCAAAGAGTAATGGCATTAAATAAGGAAGAAAAAAGGATACCTCTTCGTGAATATTCATGTTAAACTCATCGTGGATTGGAGATGCTGTTACTGGGGTTGTGGATGGGCTTTTTTCTGGCTCAGTCAGACTTGGTGTGTCCAATAAAACCGTGGAAACAGACCCTGAATTCAGGAAGTCTTCACTGTCACTTTCCTTGCCTGAAGGGAGAGAAGATGGAACTTGTTGGCTTTCCTTTTGGATACACACTGACCCTCACTCCCATGCAAGGTGCCAACTGGCGTGCTCATTTATGGGCCAAAAATGGAAGAGCCTAGGATTATTTTTTTTTTGGACAGACTACAATAGGAGAAGAGGAGTCATTGCCCAATGTCGGTTCCCAATTCAACCACCACAACACAGCACAGTCAGAGCAGAGGGAGGACCCATATCTAACAGCAAAAGGCCCAGCAAATGCCCTCAGGGCATTTAATGGGATCAGTTTCAACAAGCTGAATAAACTGGAGTAGTTATTTCCTGTCCTGTGTTCTGGAATTTCATACTAAATACTTCTTTTCCCTTATTCATTAGGGAAAGACCAGGGGGTCAGGTCTGCCTGAAACTTAAGATGTCTCTATGGCACCTTCAAGTTACCCAAAGGAGAAACGCAGCCCACTGCACCTAACATCAGCTTTTACAGGACTACATTATGTTTGCAGACTGCCACAAACTGAGTCTGCCTCATTCAGTTAATGCCGTAGCCTGCACCAGCGTCCGGCATCTTCTGCTCCCGAACTGCCGCAGTACTACCAAAAGGCTTGGATTTCCACACTTATCATCGACACCAGAGTACAGACAGTGACAAGAAAGAGTTAAAGGCAACAAATACTTTCTAAAAAAGTGAGCAGAAACATAGCACTCATTGCCGAAGGGCTGATGCAAACACTAGCCAAAGTCTGTTCTCTTGCTCATTTTTCACTGCCTGAAATCTCTGTCCGTGCTCCATGAATTGACCATAAAGCACAGTTCCCAGAGTCTCGAGGTCTGTTTTAACATCCTCCTGCCTTTGAAGGCATAGCACTGCATGAAAGGGCAATACCTATTCCAAAAATACTTCACTCTTCTCCAACAGTCTATATGGTGTTTTGCCCTCATCACTGCCTTTCCTCTTCCCTCACTGTTAATGTGCTTTCCCAGCCTTGCAGATCAAAGACACACAGCTGTGTCCTTGGTGCCCCTCAGTGGTTTCGAGGAAGAAAAAGCCCTTATATTCCAAGATCCAAAGCCTACAGTTTTCAGCCCAGCATGCTCTGGCGCACGCCAGCTCCCTTCTGGGCTCATGTCCATCATGCTGGATTAAGAGAAGCTGCTTCCTGAACCCACTGCTGCACCCACCTCAGGACTGCAGTGCTTGTGGGGGAGCAGGACAGGCAGCCAGAGACCGTGGTCCAGGGCTTTCACGCTGCCCTGCAGATCAGCCGGTGCCATCAGGGGTGGGGGTCAGCATCTCCTTGCTGCAATCCTGCCTCCCTGCAGGGATGGCCTCTCAAAAGACAGGCAGAAGCAGAGAGGGGCACCAGGAACCTCTCTTCTCCCTGGGTCTTAGCCCCGGTCTTGGCCGCATGTCCACTTTTCCTGCCTTGTCCCAAGACAGCAGACCCAAGAGCCCCAGTGTGAATCCACCACCACAAAAATACACTTTTTGCCCCCTCACTCATTTCTGGCTATTGATAATCTTCAATCTTTGCAAAGATCCCTGGGGGCTTCCACATCCCTCTCCTAGGAAGGTCATCCACCTCCAACACTTGCATGGCCGTCAAAAGCCACAAGCCCTTGCCTATCCTAAAGAAGTTCAGGCAACGAGCTCGGGTCAGTTCAAGGTCTGTGGAAGGCTGGGTTGGCCTTCTCTGGCCTTCACAGGCCTCAGAGACAAAGGAGGTTTCCATAAGGTGGTAATACAACACTGTGGTGCACAGACAGTTGCGCATATATTAAATGTGCATACATTATCAAAATGCTAATGTCTAAAATTTGATGGGGACAGGTCTTTCAGAGGACAGTGACCTACAAAATGCAACTTCAGTGCTGAAAGAACAGGATGATGCACGGAAAAAACCCACCAGGCCAGGATTGTTGCTGTAAAGGGAGATGCTCATTTTGTAACATCTAAGCATTTT
>Ga0181612_164633_pt1 | contig 13560 bp, 8 predicted proteins | sample HoacroProtozoa21_FD_119630 | JGI IMG/M metagenome (GOLD analysis project Ga0181612, IMG submission 119630) | Hoatzin crop microbial communities from Cojedes, Venezuel. Combined Assembly of Gp0051906, Gp0051904, Gp0051908 | reverse complement strand
GTTTGGTGAACAAAGGGGTTTGTACCTTCTTTACTTTTTTGAAAGAGTCTCTTTGAATGGAGCAATTTATTCCAAGTGTACTTTTACCTTGCAAGAACAGTGCATATGTGACTATATACTGATAGGTATTTAATCAGTAGATGGAAAATGAGAATATGTAAAGAACAAATTAAGTGGTTTTCTGTGTACCTTCCTGTGATCGGGAAAAATGAGGGTTCTTTCAGTTTTTCTTGCTGATTTTACAAATTACTTTTTTTCAGTCTCAAAGTTTTGGGGTTTGACTTAAACAAGAAGTGTCCTGGTTTCTTAAAAAGACTTGATTACATTTTAATTTAGAAGAAATTCGGAGTGCTGATGCTTGTGAAAAATGTCAAGTGTGTAGTGATTGAACATTTCAGATACAAATGGATTTCTGAATGAAACATGAAGATCTACATCTGCTTCACCGTGTATCATTTACTGTTTTTTCAGCTGTGTGTGTTTCATTTTTTAAGCCTTCCTATAAACATCCCTTTCAAAAACATTTAGTTACTGCGCCTCATTTAGAGGTCTTTGCCCCTTATTTGTGGTCATCCAGCATCCCTTCCAAGACTGCTGTATTCACTTGTCAAAATCGCAGTTGTTCGAGTATTGTCTGGAGTCAAATAATATTTTGAAGGCATGCAAAGAAACTAATTTTCAACTTTTTTCCAATTGTAGGGATTTGGGAACTAGGAGGATTCAGATCATGTTATTGAGATCATTACTTATGGTAAGCCTTCTGTGTTCAGTATATTATATTGTAAGCACACAGTGTTTCACTTTGTGCATACATTTGTACTTATAAGCACAGTATTACAACTCTGTGTTATGAAATGAAACATGCCTTCATATTATGTAGATATGTAGTTCTACTGGGTAAAATTGTGACAGCATTTTCCCAACTTACATCACAAGCAGCTCAAGAAGTGTTCCTCCATCTCTTAGAGCACTTTAGTGAATATCAGTTATAATTGGATCTGCAGATCCAAAAGAACATCACAGAGTGGGTTGAGTTGACTAGTTCTGCCAGCAATGCTAGCAACATGAAAGTGAAATCACTTTTGTCTTTGACACCAGAAGAGCTGTAATTAGTAGAATGACTAGTGTTTTTAAAACTATAGGAATAGATGCCTGTCTCCAAGCCCTTAGAGCCTCAAGCACCCCTGTTCTTCCCTTCCTAGTATTTCCCAAGTTTCTTGTAAGGTATAAATTAACTGTTTTATAACAAATACATTTTTCAGCTGTAAATCTTCAAACATTGTGATGGTAGGAGTCAGAAGTGGGTAGTAAAGGAGGCTCTTGCCTGTAGAATCCTGGCCTATTTTGTTGCAGAAGCTGAAAACTGTTTAGTAACTTGAGTAGGAGATAAAGCATAAAGAATGATTTAATGTCTAAAGCAGTAGAATACCTTCCTGGAAAATGAGTTCCTGTCGCTGCTTTGACATGAAATTTGTGTGTTGTGTTAGGCAAATCACTTAAACCGTTCTTTGCTTGTCAGAATATGAAATCCTAGATTCTGGCTTGCAGAAGAGCTGTGCATTTACAGTTGCAATTTAAGGATAGAAGACATGTTAGAAAGGACCTCAGGGGTTCATTTTGCACAGTCTTCATTAAAGATAGACTCAGCTATGCCTAAACTGTTCCTGACAATGTTCGTCTCACCAGTCTTAAAAATTTCCATTGAAGTCAGTAAGAATTGTTCCAATTATTTGGGGTGCTGTGTAGGCTGTAAGTATGCCTTAAGGGATTCAAATTGTGCATGTGGAAGGAATTTAAGATTTTTGACACTGAATTTTGTTTTGGATCCTCTTTTAGAATATGGAAGTAAAATCCCATCATGGCATAAAGATGTGAAAATGAATGTTTTGCAGCTTAATGAATTACTCAGACATTGATAAACATTGTGGAAAAAATGTGGGAAGGATTTGTGTTCAGAGCAAAGCTTTTGTTGTAGTATAGTCTGCACACATTAAATAAAGAACTAGAAACTACTGAACTTTACCTGTTCTGTGTACTGAACTGAGCATTCTATGTCATGTGTTCTTTACAAAGCAATAATACTTTGTAACATAATTAGTCTGTTGTCATGCATACCTACAGACAGACAATTTAATGTTGTATAGGCAATTAAAATCTGGCACTTCGTTAAAGGTATGCGCTTTTATTTGCAGCCTTAGACCTTGTAATATTAGTAATTTTCCATTTTCAAAATGATTGATTAGATAACTTCATGTGCCCTCATGCTCTTCTGCCCACCAGTTCCTTTCAACATATTCAGTTATGCTGTAGGACTAGGGCTTGCTGCCATGTTGTGGTTTAACCGTGGCAGGCAGCAAAGCACCATCCAGTTGTTTCCTCATTCTTCCCCAGAGGGACGGGTGAGAGAATCAGAAGGGTACGAGTGAGAAAAGTGGGTTGAGATGAAGACAGTTTAATAAGTAAAAAAAGGAAACAAAGAAAAACAAAATGAAGAAAGAAGAAAAACAAATTAAAAAAACAAGCAAACAAAAAACCAAACAAAGAATCAAACAAAACCCCCACTCAAGCAAACTGCAAAAAACCCCACCCAATACCCAATTGCTCGCCACCAGCCAGCTGATAACCCAGCCAGTCCCCAAGCAACAGCAGCCCTTGCAAACTGCCCCCAGTTTTATTGCTGAGCGTGATACCGTATGGCGTGGGATATCCCTTTGGTCAGCTGGGGTCAGCTGTCCCGGCTGTGCCCCCTCCCAGCTGCTTGTGTGCCCGCCGCCTCCCCGCTGTCAGGGCGGTGTGAGAAGCTGAAAAGGCCTTGGCGCTGTGTAAGCGCTGCTCAGCAATAACCACATCATCCCTATGTTATCAATACTGTTTCGGTCACAAATGCAAAACACAGCATCATATATGCTAGTATGAAGAAAATCAACTGTCCCAGCCCGTAATTCATACAACACAGTTCACATGTGAAAGCTGTAATGACATGGAATATGCAGAATGCAGATACAATTGTTATGCAGAAACTTATATAAACATATGATTGCTTTTATTATACTTGAATCTGGGATTATTTTGTTCCCCTCCTCCTCAACAGCTTATGCTTGGCATTCTCTGAATCCTCTTTGTGTCTTGAGATTGTAATAGTCTGGTAACCTCCACTTTAAGGAACAGTAACTTTTTAAACATTTCTGACTGCTGTAAATGTTCAGCTGATGATTATTTAAATTGTCAGATTGAAGTTAACTTTTCCTTGTGTGCCTACAGAGCTTGCTTTAAATATAAGCAATCAGGTGAGGCAAGGCAGCAGTAGTATTAGTTTTAAAAAAGAAAAAACAACACCATGGTACTAGATTTCTAAGTGATGTTTGCTGCTTGCTTTCTTTTTTGCAATAAAGTATTATCCATACATGTTTAAGATGCACAACATAGGCCTGATTTTTCTATTTTTCTTCACTTTGGTATACTCAGTGCTGTGTATGAGCAGCTCAGAGCCTGAAATGGAAAGGTCTCTGTTGGAAATATTACCGTCTTCATTTTATGTCTTGCAACTTTTCATAGGCTGTTTCTCAAAAAAAAAAAAGATTCATGAATGGTACCTTTATTTTTTTTATTTTGGGTGTGTTGGTAGAGGAGGGTTCCTGAGAAATACCACTTTAAAACAGATGAGGGAGTTCATTTGAACATGAATATTAAAGTCCTGCCAAATTCATAGTGAGGTTAGGAATTTTGAAAGCTAACAGAGTAGTGCCCTTTGAATCCACCCTTCAGGTGCCAAAGCAAGCCCACTAAAAAGTGAGTGACAGCTGCAAGTAGTTCTTACAATGCACTAATGACACACATTAATTTTACTTCTGACAATGAACAGGTGACTTCAGGATACAAAGCAACAACGATAACTAATGCACTTCCTCCCCCGTTTCTGGACCCGTTACTGTCTCCTTCACTCATGGAGGACTCTGAGCTGAGGCAGCTAGTCTTGGAAATACTGCATAATCTCATTGATCGGCATGACAACAGGGCAAAGCTCAGAGGGATACGGTAATTCTTTTTCTTTGCTTTGGCCTACTTGAAATTCTTGTTTAAGATCTGAAGGATAACTAATGTTGATTTTTAAATGTTTTTCCTAATATGAAATGTTAATGTACTGGTTTTGGTAAACGCACAGTGCTCAGTGTCATTTATTGATCGCAAGGCTTTTGCAGGTAAGCCTTACTGCGTGATGTCTTAAATGACCATTGTAAATATCTGCTAGTTTAACTGTGGAAGGCAGAATACAGTATTTTACGTAGAGAAAAAAATAATATGTGGTTGTCATAATTCTGTCTATGGTTCTTTGTCTTCAACTGAAATTTGAATGTCGTTGTTAAACATGGATATAATTAAAATGGAAATTGCTTCAAGATTTGTTTGAACATTCATGTATTTCACATCCTCTTTCCCTTTCAGCTTCTTTTTGCTAAAACGACATTTTTGCTTCCTTTGCAGAATAATACCAGATGTTTCTGATCTAAAGATAAAACGAGACAAAATTTCAAGGCAAGACGTGAGCTTCATGAAGAAGGTAATAGAATGAAAAAGTTAACTTTTCTGTCTAGAAAGAAGATAAAGTAACTGAACCTGTTGCTTTGCTTTTCTTTTACAACTGTGTTTTTGCAACAAGTTGCAAAGATCAGTATTGAGTGATTTGAATTCACATTACAGTGATTTGAATGTTGAGGTGCTCTAGATACTTGGGAGGTGGTTCCATGAAATAAAATTTGCATTTATGTCTTCAGTGAAAATTGTTGCATGCGTGAAACTAAGAACAGTGTATATCTAAACCATGATTCTGAAAAGACCTCCCTATACTTAGATGCCTGTGCAGCATTTCATTCGTGCTCAGTAGTAGGTTTTGATTTGTGTGGCTTTTATTTTGCTGGATTTTCAGATTTTTTTCAATTTTAAAATCTTATTTAAAAGCTCTGGTACAGGGTCTTGTGTCTTATGTTTTAAGTAAAGATGTCAGAAAGTTGACTTGGAAGAAAAAATGCACCTCCTTACAAGATTGTTTCTACAGGACATTGTGCCAGTTGACCTCTGAGTGTGTTTGGCTGTAAAAAAAAAAAAAACAGATTTTTTTTTTTTAAGTGATGTTCAGATGGAGTGGAATTACTTCTTTACAGTAAACATGTTTTCTACATGGGAAAAATGCATATAGTTATTAGTGTGCTCTGTCATTCATGACTATAGTTTATCTATGTAGGTATGTTTGTTAAGAAAAAATGCAAATGACTGAAGTCACGCTTGAGAACGTTTTAGAATGTTTATCACTGTTACCTGCCTGTAGAAAATATGTTAAATTTCTCAGAGATATCCCATGCTGCTTTGTTTTTGTTTGCTATTAGCTGTGAAATAAAAAATGTGTGTCTTCAGAGTGCTGATTTAATCTAATATTCTAATTCTAAAAATCAGAAGAATTGCAGTTTAACTTGTCCAGAGGCAAAATACTACATATGTAATAATATGCAAAATAGAGTTGTGCAGGTTTCAAGTAATGTTGCAGGTACTTGTGCTTGATAAGTTGGTACAGTTGGGATTCCTTGCGGTATATTTACACCTGTGTTGATTAATACTGGAATAATACAAATGTAAAGAATACTCCAGCTTTGGCAGTTCTTAGTAATGTATCTTTGTAAAAACTGAATTAAATTTTAATTAATTTAATATCAAGGGTTTAAAACCGTTTGGGTAAGCTATATTTGCTGATTTTGCTAAATTAAAATTTTAATCGTTAAGCTAAATATTTGAATTGTTAACACTCATCGGAAAAAGAGGGTGGGAGGGGAAAAGAGACTCTTACCAGGTCAAGAAAAGATTATACAGTCTTCTAGAAAAAAAGGTATTAACCCTGTGGAATGAAGTCATTAGATAATTATCTATGTGATACTGTTTCACATGCATATGGTAAAACTGATGTTAATCAGCTAGTTTAGATGTGTATGTTTGCAGCCTACTCTTCCTAGATTGCTTGCATATTCAAAGGAGAGGGGTGAAGCACCTCCAGAAGTCCATTAAGATCTGAATGGCTGTCTGGGCTTGTTTGGTGTTATATGAGGATCCTAAGGCAATTGTGTATCATACTTAGGAATTTCAGTACCTAAAATTAAGTGGATTTAAACCAGACATATGCACAAAACTCTCTCCATCTCAGTTCACCTTCTCAAGCCAGCAGGTTTATTTCTGTCCTTTCTGTAAAGGGAAATGTTGAACTTCTTGCATTTTGCAATATTCCTGAAAGATGCTACATGTCGAGAAAATCCACATAATTTATTTTCATATCTAGGTGCAATTCTTTATCAGTGGGATGAAGAATTTCATTACTTTTGTTTTCCAAATACACTGTGTCTTTAAGCAGCTAACCTTTACTGTGCTTATTTCATAGTAGCTTCTGTGCTTTACTGTTAGCTCTGTATCCCTCTTTTCTAAATAAAACATATATTTAAACGACTATAGATCTTATTTTAGAATTAATAAGAAGACTAACATCATCTCTATTATTTCTGAAGTAAGTATGTCCTGCTTGAAAAACAGATATTAAAAATGAGTTTTCTTTCTCCTAAAGCTGAACTAGTACTTGTAGAGGTAAAGCATCAGTCCTTAGACCTTGAAAACGAAGTGTGTCAACTGATACAGACCTGTATCCTCTACAGATTAAGAAAGTTGGGGTGGTACCAAGTCACGTGTTGCATGCAAAATCTGCTTCTTAACCTGCCTTTCTGTATTTTAAATTTTCGTGTTGAAATAATAGTTTCTTTACAAAGATTTGTTTGAGCACACTGTTACGAGGAAAGGAAAGATATTTGTGAAGTTGAGGGTCTTTCATTAGATAACCTATGTACTTCACTAGAGCTAGAGCCTCCCTGTGCACAGTGTAAATGAGCCCTACTCATCCTCTGAAACACCCTCTAGAAGAATATTTTCTTGTTTTGCTATTCAAGGAGGCTTGTTTCATGAATGAATTTGATGTCTTCAGAAGAATAACTCTTTAAACTCCTCAGTTACCTGAACTTTCTTGAGAATGTTTCATGATCTGCTTTTTATTTCCTCCTTTTCACAAATGGGCATTTTTTAATGAATATTTAGATAGAAAATGAATGCCAGTGTCTGACACACAGTGCAGTATTCATGTGTGATTGTCTGTGTCATCTTCCCCATCTGTACACTCATACATAAAACAGAGCAGTACTGTATTTATAAAGAAGTTGCTGTGACGGTAGTAATCTAATAGTTTCCTCGATTAATCATGTGCTTGGAATCATTTAGGTCGGAAAAGACCTTCAAGATCATAGAGTCCAACCGTGTCAACAAGTCAGACTTGTTTGTGTATGTGTGTGTATGTATGTATTTTATCCTTTTTTTTTTTTTTTTAATTCTCTATCTAAAATGATCTAACATAGAAGATGGTCATACTTGGAGCAGGGAGTTAATATGCTTTCTAACCTAAATTATTCTGTGATTTTAATATTCCTTTTCTGTTTTTTTCTTTTGTAGCATGGTCAGCAGTTGTACAGACACATCTACTTAGGCTGTAAAGAAGAAGACAATGTCCAGAAAAACTTTGAGCTGCTGTTTACATCTCTAGCTCTTACCACGATTGAACTGGCCAACGAAGAAGTGGTTATTGACCTCATTCGGTTAGCTATTGCTTTGCAGGTATGAGTCTGCATCAGTGTTGGGTTCACTTATTGACAATTCATATTTGTAAATGGAGATGTGGATAACTTTTTTGTTTCCTTATTGGTCCTCAAATTGGAAATCACATCATGCAGTCCTAATTTTAGCAATCCATTAAGGAAGTGCACTTTATACATAACACTTATTAATAGGGAAGCTTCAACTAATGAGATCTGTTGCAAACTTCTACAGCATGTTCTCTTCAGGAAATATAGCAGATGTGGAAATCTGTTGAAACATTTCCTAAAATCACCGATATATTCATTAGCAGATTGACAAAGTATTCTTACAACCTGCAGTCTTGAGTCCATGTTCTGTATAAAATAAATGAATTGTCCTTACCTTGATAGAAAGCTTTTGGTTAATTGATTCACTGGAGGTGTTTGTCAAGCCAGGCTGTTAAATCTTACCTTAGAGTAAAATTCTATCAGTGTGTTGACAGGCTTTGTTCCTTAACATTTCCTTTACAGGATCAAACTTTATTTCGTACTTGCATATAGTCCTCAGTGAAACTGTATAACTTAGTCGGTTTATCTGTGTTGAAATTTAAGCATGCCGAAAATGCACCGCTAGCATGTGCAATGGAAATTTGATGAAATTGTGTCCTGTATTCCCAGTTCACTCTCTGACATTAGTCTTATTCCCTAATGTGCACAGGCGTTGTGAAACATCTGAAATGCAGAGTGCATCTTTAATTTTAAAATATGTCACCAAACCAATGTCTTAGTCATTGTGTGTTTTACGAGAACAAAAGTAATACAATCTAAATAAACATAGAACTGCTAATAAGCATTAAATGATTCCTGTTGTGGTACTATGTCTGTGACTCACAAGAGTGATTTTTATTATTAAACTACTGTTTCTAGTTTTCCTGAAAAAAAGTTATGATCAGCAGGTGATAAGGACAAGAGACAACTGGTCATTAACCACTACTGTCTTTCTGAGAAACAGAAGTTTGAGTTGAGTAGACTTACTTCTCTTCATAGGGATTGAATCCTTCAAGCTCTCTTCACTTCAGATCAATATACACCTAATTCAGGAGTGAGCTGAAAGATTAGGATTTTGAGATGAGATGTATTACATGCTAAGTAATACCAAATAGTCATCATAGGTCAGCTAGTGTTACTACTAATAATTTTGACTTCCATATATTCAGAACAGCCTGTTAGCTGTGGGGAGTGTAATGCTGTCCTTTATATTTCAGGACCTTGCCATCATCAATGAGGATAATCTGCCGATGTTTAATCGTTGTGGTGTCATGGCATTGGTTGCAGCGTATCTAAACTTTCTGAGTCAGATGATCGCAGTTCCTGCCTTTTGTCAGCATGTCAGCAAGGTAACACATATTGAAGTAATTTAAGTCATTTAGAACTGTACACATTCTACTGTAAAATGGGTAAATAACTTCTGTCAAGTAGTTGCTTGTGGTGTTGATCTCCTGTATTTGTGTCCACCAACATTGCTCTTTGTCTTTGGTCTCTGATGGCATTACTTGCTGACTCTTAAAATTATGCACAGAACGTTCTTCTCTCAAGGTGTAGCATTTTTGTTTTATTTATGGTACCATATGTAATGGGCTAAATCCCCGTCTGGTATAAGACTTTACAGCCTCACAGGCTTTGGTAAAACAGTACTGACATGCACAAGACCACGAGAAGCAGATTTTTATTCTAAAGGGTGAGTGCCACAATCTCTGTGTCTGGTTAAAAGAAATTATAAAGGCTACATTTGTGCTGAGGCAGATGTGAGTGAAGAACTGGTAATCTGTTACAGCAGAACCTCTTTAAGCAATTTAGTCACTGGAGAAAATAGCTACGGAACTCCTCTGTTTGTGCTATTTGTCCCTTTCTTTTTTCAGGTCATTGAAACTAGAAGTCTGGAAGCAGCGTATTTTCTACCAGAAACAATTTTCAAAGACAAATGCAAGTAAGTAGATACAGAATGTGAATTAATGAACAGTGTAATGTGCCAGTTTACTATTAAAAATCGCACGTCATTGAAATATGCTGCATATGTGAAAGATAATGTAGAGGTTTAATAGTGTGCAGGATAGGCAGAAGAAAACCAAACATTACTAGCATATATGTATATATGAAAAAATCTGGTTTTCAGACTTTTTTTATTGTAGTCAGAGGCACTTCATCTGCAAAATATGATGATAGTGTAAATGCTAACACAACCAAATGCATTTTCACTGAATCACAGAATGAGTGAGGTTGGAAGGGACCTCTGGAAAGTGTCTAGTCCTACTCCCCTGCTCAAGCACAGGCACCTGGACCAGGCTGTCTAGGACCACATCCTTTGGCTTTGGAATATCTTGAAGGATGGAGACTCCACAACCTCTCTGGGCAACCTGTGCCTGTGCTTGGTCACTGTGACAGTAAAAAAGTGATTCCTGATGTTCAAACAGAACCTCCCATGTTTCAGTTTGTGCCCATTGCTTCTGGTCCTGTCACTGAGCACCACTGAAAGGAGCCTGGCTCTGTTGTCTTTCCACCCTCCGTCCCTTATGGTAGTCGTACACATTGATAAGATCTACCGTCTTTTCTGCATGCTGAACCATCCCAGCTCTCTCAGTCCTTCTTTATTGGAGAGATGCTTCAGTCCATTAATCCACGTTAGTGGCCCTTTGTTGGACGCTCTGCAGTAAGTCCATGTCTCTCTTGTCCTGGGGATCCCAGCACTTGACACAGTGCTCCAGGTGTGGCCTTACTGGTGCTGAGTAAGGGGGAAGAATCTCCTCCCTTGACCTGCTGACAGTACTCCTCCTAATGCAGCCCAGGATACCCTTAGCCTTTTTTGCCACAAGGACACATTGCTGGCAGATGGCAAATACTATTGCTCTGCATTTTTTTCTATTTTACAGAGATCATATTCTCTCAAAATGGGGCCAGAATAGGTGAGGTATGTATTTCAGATAACCAAGAAGTGTTAGGATAATTTAAAATATTACAGAGATGTTTAAAGGACTCCTTTTGGGGTGTATGTTCATTCCTAAAAAAAGGAGCAAGCTTTATTTCCATCAAATCATTGCCTTTGACCCTTTTTGGTTGCTTGCATAGACATTGGAAAAATATTTTACTTAATGAACAAATCTCTGCTGGTAGATAATAACTTCAAATACATATTTTGACAGTCTTCCAAAATCCTTAGAGAAGCATGAAAAAAATTTATTTTTCCTGACAAACAAGATTGCAGAATCATTAGGAGGCAGTGGATACAGTGTGGAAAGATTGTCAGTTCCATATGTACCCCAGGTTACAGGTAAGTGGTGATTACTGGCAAACCTACTAAATACCAGTTATTAAGAATGCTTTCCTGATGTGTTTTGTGCTAATGCAAAGTAATGTGACTACTTGGCAACAAAATGTAATCATAGTATAATTTTGTTCTCTCAAGATGTTTTTCTTTTTCTCCTTAGCTATTGTACTGTTGCTAAGAAGTTTCAACTTTGTCCTTTTAAGATTTTTTTTTTTCCCCTTTAAATTCAGGAGGTGGGGCAGAAAGTTCTTGAACCCACTTCAACTCTTCTTAATGAAGTCTTTGCTTTCAAAAGAATACCTAAGATGATAGTGGTGATTATTAATGTTTTTCTGTATTAATTTGAATTAGCAGGTGAGGAAGGATTATATTAGTCAGCATACTTTATCCTTTTTATGTAAACACTGGATGGAATATACCCCATGCTTTCGCCATCTGACCTTAATGCTGACTTGAGTTATTTGCTTTAGTCAATTTCTCAATGAGTAGATGTTAATTTAATCAAGAATATTAGATTTTTCTGCCTTGGATACCTATGCTAGCTTAGTGTCAGGTAACACAGTGAAAATAAAGTGTGCCTGAGGAAGATTTGTGAGAGTTCATGAACATCCAGGGTGTATGAATAGCGTGCAAATGACTAGCTTAATATGTGCCATTGTGTGTTTTCTGCTTTTAATATTTTTTCAACAGCCAATTGAGCAACTTACTGAAAAACAAATGTTTGAAGCATTTATTTTACTAACTGTGCATGTTTTGTTGCTTTATGTAACTGGTAAGTATTGTAATAGACTAGGGGACATCCCAGTCTGAAGCATGACCTTTTTAGAAATAGAAGTTCCTAGCAGGAAAGTATGATTCCTATGTTCTGTAGCTCATGCATAGGAAGAAACTTAGTACATATGGACAGTGAATGCCAGATCTGTCACACTTGCAGTATGATTCAGAGACATCGCCACCTGCTCTCGAATAAGCTTTTTTGAATAGCTACTATGGGAGGTATATGCTATGTTCCCTAGAAAAGCAGACGTAGTTTTGTCCCATGTGCTGAGACACAGCTGCAGTGTCTGTGTTTTCTGTTGCTGGTTGTCATCTTCTAAAAAGGCAAATGTTGCTCTACTTGACAGATTATTTCTTCTGGCATCCAAAAAAACAGTTAACATTATGTTTTAGTATTGGCAGAAGAGGTAGGTAGCAAGTAAGGAAATATTTTCAATTTTTACTGACTTTGAGTGAATGAATGAGAATAGAATGAGACAGATAGCCTGGTTGGAAATTAATGTTAAGCCTCTTCCAGAAAATGAGATGTGTTTATACCCAGATGACCTTGCTAGGTTTTTATTGGGTACTAGCATAAAAATGCATACCTACACAGGAAGATAAGTAAGTTCTGACAAAGGTAAGCAAGTTTAGCTGCAAGTTTGTGGTTAACTGCCTCTTCAGGTGATGAGAAACAGACGTATTTAATGCTAAATCTTTTGAGTATGTGAATCAGATCGCTGGGGTTTTTTGTGTTGTAGTCTTTTGCAAAGAGCGGTAACCAAAAGTGGTTTCGTGTCTGTTACCATATCTGATAGGGATCATTAATCCCTAATCCTGTGAGAAACTGAGCTTCCAAGGTTTTCATTTAACTAGATCAGTACCAAAGTGAATATTTTGGAATTCTAAAACTTTTCATTTATATGTTTAATTTCTACAATTATGTTATAATGTTAGATTATAATGTTTCAAGATATATCAATAATTTTAGTAAAAGATGAATCCATTTTTTTCTATATTCCTGTAAGAGTTATGGTTAAACCTCAATAAACAATAAAGATTTTATCCTAATTATTTCTAGTATTTCTGAATATTACTGATGTAATGCTTAACAATGACTTATAAACATAAAATCATCATTGTGTCTCTGTTTCAGTTTTTGGTACTTCTTATCAGTTTGAAAGACATTCATATTTGCAAATTTTTCACCTTATTTGGGGTAGGAGGGAAGCTGATAATGTGAGTGTACATTTAATAATTTTTTTGTCTCTACGTATGTATTTTTTTGTAACTTAGCTCTATTTCCATCAGGCAAAAAAACTCATAAATGCAGACATAAGTCAAAAGGTAAAAATGAGTTGTAGGTCAGCCTGCTCTTCTGCTAGCTGTTGTGTGTGTGTAGGAGATGCATAGTCAAAAATATGCTTTTAGAAGGCATTTAGACCAGAAATTGTGCTGTACTTAGTGTTTCCTTCTGCTTTTTTTTATCTCCTTGATATATGTGTAGTAATGTTAGCTGCTGCAGGGTTTTCCTTTGTGTTTAGTCTTGATTTGGAACTCTACAAGGTTAGCTTCCTATTTTCTTTTCCTGGGCAGTTGGTAAGGCCATAGGTGTCACTTTTGTGATAGTCTTAGTTACCTCTGAGTGAAATTACAAGAACTTGGTAGAAGTTGGAAGAAGCTCTCAGCTGTTTAGAGAATGACGATTCATTTTACTCAATGGCTGTTCAGCATAAAGGTCACAGAATCACAGAATGATGGGGGTTGGAAGGGACCTCTGGAGATCATCTAGTCCAGCCCCCCTGCCAAAGCAGGGTCACCTAGAGCAGGCTT
>Ga0181612_120377_pt1 | contig 13560 bp, 7 predicted proteins | sample HoacroProtozoa21_FD_119630 | JGI IMG/M metagenome (GOLD analysis project Ga0181612, IMG submission 119630) | Hoatzin crop microbial communities from Cojedes, Venezuel. Combined Assembly of Gp0051906, Gp0051904, Gp0051908 | reverse complement strand
CTGGGCAGCCTGTTCCAGTGCTCCGTCACCCTCAGAGAGAAGAAGTTCCTCCTCATGTTCAGACGGAACTTCCTGTGCCTCAGTTTGTGCCCATTACCCCTTGTCCTGTCACTGGGCACCACTGAAAAGAGCTTGGCCCCATCCTCCATTTCCACTGGGTTCTGGAGAAATTATGTATAATTCAAAGGTATTCTTTTTTGATTTGGTTGTGAAACAGAGACAGACTACGTACCCCAGGATTTAATGGCTAGAAGACTTTATGACAGTGAATTTAAAGGTAATACCAGTAACAACCATCATAATAAACCATCACTGTTTCACCATCTGTTCCTTTTACCCTTTCTGCTTTTCTCTGGTCTTCTCCTGTTTGCATTTTCTCCTTGCCTCTAATGGCTCTTTCTGACATTATTCCTTTCACTTATTCCAGCAGGATTTTTAACGTATTTATCCAAAGGCATGTGAAATATAAGCTTTTGTTTTACCTTCTGTCGTTTGTCTTCTTTTAACAAAATGGACTGTAACTACATATATGAAGAATACCTGTAGTTGCACAACGTTTTCAGCATTGGGTTGGGAAATGTCCTTAGCCAACAGATGCAATATGATTCCAAGGTGTCCTGGATGCCTGGGGGAAAGCTGCAAAACTAAGGGAAAGGACACAATGTGGAAGGATATGAAATCCTAACATAGACAAATGTTTCACAAGAAAATAGAGATTCAGTAAAATAAGGAACTATTCTGGGAACACAAGAATCTTCAGGAGAGTATTTCCATGTTAGATGAAACTGAATAAGAGAAGGTTCTAATTTTCAGAGGAAACCACTGTTTCTCAATAGTACAGTGCTAGCTGTATAGAGGAGAGATGTTGGAAATTCACAGGCCACTGAGATTCCTGCCATGATCAGGAGGCTGCATGGATTAGACCGGACTACAGGTGACTCTGTTCTAACTCCAGAGAGAAGACACAGTTACAGGGAGATGGCAGGAAGTTTTTCACTTAACGTAATAAGCATCTCCGCCAGATAAACTGACATTAGAGAAGAAACACAGAACAGAAACAGCAGGATAAAAAGGAGTATTTCTTTTTCAAGGATCCATGAGAAATAAAAGGAACAATCAAGGGAAAAGGAATATATGGACCTGCAGGACATGACCAAGACACAGACCTATATTATAAAAGACAGAACTACCAGGTAACACAAAAGGATTCCAGTAAAGATCAGTGCATATCTGAGCTTATTTTTAAACTTGCTTGCTTCATGGAAGCAACCGTGTATAAAATCATCCTTCTTTCCTATTAGAAATCATGATTTAGAAGACCAGATCTTTTTCTTGGTAAATGGATATAATTCTGTAGTTAATCTGACTGCTAGGTAGATATTTTAACAGAAGACTTCCCAAAACAGTAATCATGGCACAGTAATTAGCACCTTTTCTCAGGGACACTGCAAACAACCTTACAGATCACCAGCAGAAAGCAATGAAGCATGAAAAAAACAAGACCCTCCAGATGAACACCCTAACTCAGTCTAATTTGCAAGCAAAAAATGTACCACAGATTTTTTATATAGAGTAATATTTAAAATGCTAATACAAATGGCACGCGGAGAAACACGTACTTCAAACACACAATGGCACTCCAGAAATGCAGCGAAGTTACAGTTCTTTTGGTCAGCGAGTACAGAACCTGATGCATGCGTTAGAACCAGTATCTGTTGCACAGAGACATGTTCAGGGTGCCGCTTTGTTCAGCTTTAACTAAATCCCCCAATTTCTCACCTACTGTACTTCACACATTTGCAGATCATGTATTAAACTTCTGCTTCCATTTCAGAATGCTAGTTGCAATTCTGTGTTCATTTGCCTGTGCTTCAGGGGCAGCAATACGTATGAGCAGCTTGGTGTCTCTCCTACTGTACACTATTCCTCTGTATCATCATCTTTCTAGATATATCCTGTTCATCTCGGTCTCATCCACCCTTCCTGCCACTGTTTATATCTCAAGAGACAATTTATGACAATTTACAGATGTTCGCTTTATCATTTGAGCTTAAGATGGTTATTTTGAGCACATTCTCTGCGTTGTGTATGTAAAAAGTAATGAACCATAGTAAAAAACACGTCAGTCCTGAATACAGCACAGACCTGAACACAAGTTCACTCCACAGTCTGACAGAAAAAAAAAAAGAAAAAAAAAAATCAAAATACTATGAATGTTATTTAGTTACAAAATAAATACTCGTAAAAACCTAAATAACTAAGATATTGTGCAAGTATACATTACTGTGCACTTCAGTACAAATCTGCCTCAGACATGGGAGACATTATTTCATTTTTATTTTGGATCCAGTGTTCTTATGCAAGTGTCAGTCATGATAATACATGCTGATGGTCAGGTCTGAAATGTCTTCACGCTCAACAGTATTTCCTCCAGAAGGCTCCACTGTGTGATATGACAGTTAAACGCTCTCTGTTCACATAACTGCACATAACTTCTTTCGGGAAGAATGGGACTTTTAAGAATTATCCATTTAATATATCCCTTTGAAAGTATCTATTTCTAAAAAACCTAGAGAGAAGTAATTGTGTTGATAGGGATCATTTCTTCTGTGTTCTACACTATTGAAATCTGTGCTGCCATGGGAATGATGGTTCTTCACAGCTAATCACAAGGGCAGCAGTAGCATGGGTCTCTCCGTTCATGAGAAGAGACTGTTAATCCTGAAGTGTTCAGTGACTTGACTACCCTCAGAGCCAAAAAGAAATACATTCAAGAACTCAGTACCACAAACTGGGAGACAAATTAGTTACACCTTCTAACTTCCACTTAGAAAAAATAGAGCTATAGGAAACCCCTAATTAAAATTCTCTCCCTAATTGATTAAGTTCATCAAATGAAATCAGAAGGAGCACAACCATTAGTAACTACAGATCACAATCTCTGTTGTCTGGTGGCAAGCGACTCGCTTCAACACGTTCCACTGCACAAAGAGAGAGAGGCTTCAGCCAACTGCCTGAGCTGATGCACTGCTGTTACCCAGCACTTCAAAAGAGCACCGTATTTAATTTTCACCTATAGACATTAAAACAAGCTTTTTAAATGGAATCTGATGCATCACCACTGGAAAGTAGGCCAGGTATATTAGGGGATCTAAATGCAGGTCTGTTCCCTCTCAGGAGCTAGGTTTGAAAATTTGACCCTTTGCTTTCCTTCACGACTTTCATAGTACATCATAAAAATACACCATAAAACGCTAGAACTGCTTGAGAATTAAAGACCAAAATTTCTGCTCTCTTGCTCATACACTGCCTGATAAATACTCACAAATGGTTGTTATTCTATTAATTTTATTAATGGGATCTTGCCCAGTTCAGGAAAACATTGCAAATAATTATAACTCACAATTCATCACCCTACCCTAGTCCTCAGCTTTTCTCTGCCTCTTCTATTCAGCTTTTCGCCCCTCCTGACTGCCAGCTGCTGGTACAGATGTCACTTCCTGCCAGATGTTCTCATAAAAACCTCTATTAGTGTCTACCCACAGAAGAGACAGCTATAGAGGTGACTGTACAAATCCGTACTTTGGAAGTACAAGAGACTATATGAGATGTGCTGCTTCCTGTACATCGGTTTATCCAACGATTATTTTTTGCAGGTGAGGATTTAATCTGCATTATTCTTTCTAATTAAAATAATAAGCCAAACAACTACTTTTAAAACAGACAATGTGTAAAAACATATTGAAGAGGGATATAGAGCTCAACCCTACAGCAAACGTAGAGATCCTATAAGGAGAATGGGGGGTTGTGGTGAGTCCGTAACAGCTCCCCTCTGCCACTTCTTGCTCCTCACACTTCTCCCTGCTCCAATGTGGATCCTTCCACAGGCTGCAGTCCTTCGGGATAAACCTACTCCCGCATGGACTCCTCTCGTCTGGGAGCCATTCCTGTCAGGAGGACCTGCTTCATCATGGGCTCTCCAGGGGCTGCAGTTCTCTTCAGGTAACACCCACCTGCTCTGGTGTGAGGTCCTTCATGGGCGCCCATGGGGTACCTGCTCCACCATGGCATCCCCAGGGACTGCCAGGGGGTCTCTGCCCCAGCGCCCGCAGCCCCTCTTGTCCTCCTCCTGCTCCCACCCGGGCACTCGCAGGGCTGGTGCTCATGCTGGTTTTCCTGCTCCTCACTGCCTGGGCAGGGGTTTGCCCTTCCTTAAGTAAGGAACTGACTGGAACGGTCGGTGTCTGCCATGGGGCAGCCCAATCTCTCCTCAGAAGCCTCCCCTCAGCTCCCCTGCTACTAAAGCTTTACCATGGACACCCACAACAGAGGCCACCCATCCTGTGAGGCAGCTGCCATAAACTGCGTGCCCAGTCACAACAATGACATAAACCAGCCCAGGAACAAAGACTTTTGCTTTGAGGTTTTAGGGAAAGTAGCATAACTGAAATTAAAGAAGAGATGAGAGGTGAACACAAAATGGACAACTTCCTATTGTGCAATAAGATACTGTGCTTAGGTTCTGATCTTGCTCCATTTTAAACTATCATCACTCCTTGAACTTCTAAGCTAGCATAAGACACTATGAGACTGAAGAGCCTTGTATCACTACAGCGACAGCTGTAATAAAGGAATGAGGTTTACAGCATTACCTTTCTCACCATTTGAAAATACAGAGATAATTAAGTCTGATTCTTTTCAAAGCTTTCCACCCTCCTAATGAGGTCTAATGAATTCAGCACCAAAGATTTAACAACAGGTGCCTTTACATTAGGAGGCCACCCTGTACAGGTATGAACAGCACCTGCAAGCCTTTTCCTCAAGAATGCTAAAAAAGGCCTCAGAACTGCTCCCCGCAGCAACAGCTGCCTTGCTAAATAAATGGTATTAGTCTAATACTCATAACTCGCCCAGGCTCTGGGCTCGACCCCCGCGCTGCAGTGCCTACATCTATCACAAGTATTGATTTATTTTCATAACACACACATGGTTCCCAATTTTCAGGTTCAACTTAGACTGCTTGATGCAGTTTGGTGAGACTGGTTTTATTCCTTTGGTTGAGAGTCAGCAAGAGAACCTTTACAGGAGAGACTCCCAGCTGCTGTTCCATTGGGGAACACAGTGCTCTTCCCAGATCACCGCAGGGAGAACATGGTCTGAGGGTCAGATAGCTTTCTTCGTAGTCTGAGAAAGAAACAGAAATGGTATTGCACCTAGGCCAGCCCTTAACCCATGAGACCACCCCACTTTTTCAAAGGGAGTACATGAGCTCTTTCTTCTACAGCGCACAACCTTGTTTTTCACCCCAGTTGTTTCCTCTGGGAGCTGACAGATGTTCCACAAAATATGACTCGGTTTCAACTCACAAAATGGGGTGAGTTAAGAAAGAAGGACCTCGGAGCAAGACCCCCTCACTGCTGCATAGGAGATCAAGAACAGAAATTGCCTAGGTCAGTTCATAGACCCACAGTGACAGTTAATTCAGCAATGAAGAAATTAACTTTTAACTGATCCTACAAATTCAGAACAGAGCCTCTGTAAGTGGTTCAGTGACCGTTGGTGCTCACCTCTATTTTATCTGAATCCAAGGCATTTCCTTTTCTGCCTAGAAGATGATCCTCAGTGTCTAAGAGCTTTTATTCTCTTGTATCTTACTGTTTTACCCTAGGGAAGGCAATTTCTCAGCATTTACTTCTTCCTCTTAGCAAATAAACTACTGAACTCACAGCTGCTAAAAATTGGTGCTGACACTCACAAACTATTTTGTTACCCATGACAGCAACACAAGGGAGTCTCTCATTAATATCTGCTGAGGAACTTCTGGAAAAAAACTGATATGGCTGGTCTCACTTCTTCTAATTGGGAAAAGAATTAGGCTTCTGCATTTTGGTCCCTGTCTCTGAGCATAAGATCCCTATTGCTACAGCCTTCTCAAATGACAACTAAAGACACTCAAACACAAAAGCCAATCAACTTAAAAGGTCTTTTTCACTGTTACAATTATCCCACAATCTCTCAGTTTCCAACTCATCTATCTTTCATGCTTTGTTTGTCTCCATGCGAGCTACGTGCTCTCCTGCTTCAAACTCGTGATGCAAGGAAGAGAAATTCTCACAGCAATCTGTTCCCCCAGCTCCTGCACGTATGAGCGTTTTCACACAGCCTTTTGTGATTTGTGCTCATCCCTCAGCAGTCCAGCTATTTACCTACCATATTCCCACGTGAGCATTTTACTCGGAGAAGATCTACAGCTGTACCTCAATCTAAGAGTTTCTAATTATCCTCCTTAGAGCACTCAACACAATTCCTGCCCACCCATGTCTGACTTCTTGTCTTGATTTGCAGCAGTAAACACATATTTATCCAAGGTGGTCAAGAGACCAAGAGATGGAAGTTAATAGCTAGAATCTCAGTTTGGTGACTGCTACCACTAACCAGCACTGCTTGTTTTCCTATGCTTAAAGAGGAAACATCTACATGGTGAATTACAAGATCTGAAGACTGTTAATATACGATCTAATAAACCATATTATGTTTAAGAAGCTAAAATACATAAAATGCTTTCTCATTTAAAAAATATGTTCTAAATCATAGATAACACTCATGAGTCCTTTTATAAAAAATTCTGATCGTTTTCATCATAAATGACACCCACATAAAAATAAGAAGTTAAATATACCCAACTTTCCTAAGGAGAAATACATCCATAATACCCAAATGACAGTCACCCCCCTCCCCACACTCTGAACCAGAGGACTCTTACTCAGACTGTACAAACACCACGAGCAGCATTAGCATTACGGTCACTGTTCAGTTGTGCCACACTCCACTTGAAGCTTCAGTTCCAGAAGGTGCAGCGGCTGAGTATGATTAATCAGAGTCTATTTGTTGCAGAAGCTAATGGAAGGAACAGTGCTAAGCATTTTTCAAAAATGAATAATAACCCTGGTACCTGGCACCTGCATGTGAAGTGAAGCATTACAAACAAATGAGGAGTAATAGAGCTTACTGGGCATAAAATGTTATTGTTTTATAAAAAAAAGTGCAGCATAAGCAAACTAGAAGTAATCACCCTGAGCACTTCCACCATGCTAAATAACCTTTAAACTCTGAGGGCCTACAACATAACATGACTGATTAGCATCTGCATGAATCTATGAAGAGGAATGGGACACACGCACTTTGAAATTATACCAGAATTTTAGTCCTACCTTAGCTCTGTTACCAATCGAATACTACAACATAGAGTTAACTGTTCTAATGGTCCGAGATCTTGCTATTGTCTTTCCTGGGCTTTCAAAGTGCTTGGAGAAATATTATCTATGCTTTCGGTATTTGCCAAATTAATGTCTGGAGACCATCAGGCATTTTAAAAAGAAATGCCATTTAATTGTTTTTCTTATATTGCACATTATTTAATATACTTTGCTAGAGATCCATCTTGCTAACAGTCTTCCTGCTTGGAATTTTAAATAAAGAGCAAAAAAAGAACCTCTAAAGGGAACCAAGGCTGATATGTATGCACATGGCAGGTTTACAGCTGGACAGTGCACTGTTTACAAAGGTTAGCAGTTACTGCATTTGCTGGGTAAATTCACGAGTTTGCTGACAGCTGATTTCCAGAGAGCTGGAAATCACATTTTCCCATACAACTACATTAGTCCTACTTATTAATCAAATCAAAATTGAACTTGGATTGATGATTATCAATTTATCAATTTTTAGAAGACAGCTATTACTGGTCTCATGTTTTCCTATTTGTTTGTTTGGGCTTTTTCATCTACTTTAGTTTCTTGCTAAAGAAAATGACTTGTATCTATTTTGTCTTTCCATGAACACCATTAGCTCCAAATCTTCCTCCTGATGTGTCCTTAACGTATGAAAAGACTTTAGGGTCTCTTCAGTGTAAATACTTTGAAATTTACACTTAGAGCAAAGAGGAAGTCTATTAGTCACTAATTCCAGCCACTACATAATAAATTCCACCTAAAAAGGAGAACAAATTCACAGTACACATGGACCAGCATCTGAAAAAAAGCATCACAAGGTAGATTCCCCAACTATAGCACCTTTAAGGTAAATGTAAGGACTTGGATTTTTTTGTGGGTTTATATTCCATATACGGACTTAGAAGAGATAGGCAGAGTAGAGAGACTTGAGAGACTAATATTTGCTGATCTTCTGAACGCTGGAAGTTCAGAAAGCTAAAGAATTTTTGGGAGGCAGCTACTGTCAAGTCCTTTTGCTTTTACAAAAATCACACGCTGCAGGGAAAGAAACAAAATAAAGAAAATCTTCTCTTACTTTTCTTGCTACAAGAAAGTTAAGAAAACAGAAGTATTAACACACCTAGAGCACAGTTAAATATGGACAACGCAAGGCAAGTACACCAAGAGCATAATAGAGTAGATAGAAGTTCATGTATAAAACAGACTAGTATGAAAGTCTTCGCTATCTTATTTCTTCTGAAACTAAAGCGTATTTTTATAGGCTTTTTAGAAAACAATACAGTACTACTCGACTTGAAGTTAGATATTTAGCAGGCTGACTGACATTAGGGGTTGAATTTGCATTTGGCATACTTTAAATGTTCAGACTGAAAGGAGTGAAAGCCTTTGTTTTGAAACACAAAAATATCACACTGTGGAAAAAGAGAGAGAAATAGACAGTGAAAACAACTGAATGACGGATTGAGAGATAAACATTGTGCATTGTTGTTTATTCAAGCAGCTAGCGGCACTAAATAAGGTTTTCCTAATATCATTACTGTGGTGATTAACTCCCTTTTTCACACTTAAAAATCACTCCTGAAGCTCAAAAGTGAATTGCGTTCTCCCCACTATAATTAATGACTCCACATTTAATGGCAGGAAGCTACGTATTTTTTCAACTCTGCACTTACAAAATAGTGCCTTAATTCTGGTCCCTTTCAGCTCTGTTCTCCGTGGGACCAGCAAGCCCCAGGGTGTCAGAATGATGAAGTATCTGCTGCTAGCCTGCGCTCTCTGTACAGCAAGCAGCTCCCATCTACCGCGCTACATCTCTGCCTCGGGACAAGGAAAGCAGCTAGGTCTGAGCTTTAAATAAGGAAGCAGAGACAAAAGACAGGATTGTAAAAAATATTCACTGTGGTTTAACAAGCACAGCTAAATGTTGTGCTGGTTGTAATGAAAATAGTGTCTTGAGAGGTTCTGCGTGGCTTATGTGACAGCAGGAGTCATCTGGGCTACAGTCCATCACATCAGTATTTGAGAGAAAATTCCCATAAAAAGCAAGTAAGAAAAGTGGAGACTAAAGATTCCTGATGAGATATCAAGAATACCATACTCTGTTTCCAAATACTTTTTTTTGTATTTTGGCAAGCTACTTCTTGACAGGGGGAGAACAGAGAAACGGTGCTAATGTTTCCTGTGCAGCAGCTACCAGCATTTATTGGTCTGAGTTTGCAAATAACATGATTGACTGAATTCTGCCATTCAGGTTTTTTCTTGTATTGTTTTGATACACTGCACTTAACATCAGCAATAGTAATATAGCCTGTGGCACTACTTGCATACTACGTGTGTAAACAACAGCGATAAACTACATGTAGTGCAATGAAAAAAATAAGTGAAGTAGCTCCCACATTCATAATTAAAGTAAGTTTTGGCGTTATTGAATCAGAATTGAACCAGCTTGGAATATTTCTGTATTTCCTACGGCAACTTGACACTTCCCAAAATCTATAATATAAATTTGGATTTTTGTTAAAAACCAGACCACCTCCATAGATTGCTAGTGGTACCAATGCATTTTTCTGAGCTAGTAAGTATTCATTTGACATAACTTCATCAAAAAGAATCAAATGCAGAATATCGTCCTTGCATCACATCCAATCCACTTTTTCACTCTCTGCCTAAGGATGACTGCAAAAAATATAAAATAGGGACCAAAGCCCATATTAACACATTCCTGAAATGTTTTTTATACTACTAGAACAACATTTGAAAGAACACAAAATTGACTTTCAGATCCTAACTCACATCCAATTCCCCATGAGCAAGATAATATTATGAAAATAGTTTACGTATGTACATATATACACATATACTTTTCAGAAATAATTACTTTTTTGTGTTGATGAGGTACTGAAAAAGCCCTTGGGGCTGAACTGGTTACTTTTTATTATTTACCTTCCTAGTTTAGCTTATTCAAACATCCTAACCTACAAACAAGGAGAGAAAAATGCAGGTTTTAACAGGTAGTTGTGTTTAAAATCCACACTCTAGGGGAACTGAATTGTTGTGGTGAAAGACATTTCTGAATACAAAGGTTACTTTATGTTTTGCCTCCAAGAGCCAGCACAAGGAAGATCAGCCACTCACAACACCAAGAAGTACTTACACCAGGGCTTGCCGGCATCTGAATCAGATGCAAACCTCAGATCTCACGTGAAAGAATACGTTCAAAGTCTGGAAATTATCTCCAGTGCCGCATCTCAAACATTGCCATAGGAATGCCACTAGCTTAAAAGTAATATATGCAAGATTCAAGATTGCCTTGAGTTGACCTCTGTTTCCTGAGCTCTAGGGTCCACATGTCTAGTGTTTCTCAACGACTACTAGGACTAGAAATCGTCTCAATGAAGAAAAAAAAAAAAAAGTATATAACTCAAGGAACTGTGGCCATACCTAAAAGGCCCAGCTGCTTGAGACTTGTAAACAAAAGTAAACTTCAGTGTTTCCACAATTGTCGGGAGGGCATCACAAGCTGTATCAGCAAGACCGTGGCCTGCAGGTTGAGAGAAGTGATCCTTCCCCTGTGTTCAGCACTTGTGAAGCCACACCTGTGTCCAGTTTGGAGCTTCCCAGTACAAGACAGACATGGACACATGAGGACAGTCAGGGACTGTAGCACTGAAGACTCAGGAGTGGCTGAGAGAACTGGGCTTGTTGAGCCCAAGAAAAGGCGGCTAATAGAAGACACGACTCCGTTTAGCTACCTAACGGCAGTGTATAGGAAAGACAGAGACAGGCTCTTCTCACAGGGTACAGTGACAAGGCAAGAGGCAACAGACACAGCCTGGAACACAGGAGCTTCTGACTAGACAGAAGGAAAACAAATTTAATCAGCAAGATGATGAAACACTGGAGGAGAGGCCTAGAGAGGCTGTAGCATGCCCACCCTTGGAGATACTAAAAACTCAGCGCCTATGGAACTCAGCAAGAGTAAAAAGAATAAGCAAGTGCAAAAAGATGCTTAGAATGAGCATTTGTATATCCTGATAATATTTTGATTCTTTTAGTGTATTATTTCAGTCAAGAATCAAAACCCAATTGTGCAAAATCCAAAAACCAAGAGAACTTCATCACCCTGAAGTGCATACAAGGTGCAATTACAATGGCAAACTGACTGATAAAACACAGAGAGACAAAAACAGATTAACAATGAAACCACTCAGAAAAAGACAGAAGAGGTAGTAATACCACAGCAGTAATGTCATGAGTAACATCACAGCCTACATAACATAATTAATCCATCATGTTATCCAAAAATTCAACATCGATTTCAGTACGTTGAGGTATCCTCAAAGAAGGAAGCCTTTAGGTAAGAAGAACATGTTTTAAGAATCAGACTTCAGTGATGACTGAAGACAAACGCTACAGGTGCACTGGTTAAAGAACCTTGTCGTGGCCCCGTATTATAATAATAAGGCTGTCAATGGATGTAAATTAAAGGCATAATTGTCCTCACTGAGAACTGTTTAATTTCTTCAGGCTGGGATTCTCTTTCCCCTGCATGTTCCCTCCCGGTATTAAAAAAACCCTCTGTAATCATAAATGCTCTTATTCAAGCAAACTCTTTTTTCCCCACTCAGTAGCTATATATTTTAATATTGCAATGGGTTACAAATCACAGCTTTCTATAAAGCAAAAAACAGTGTCTTAAAAACTGCTTCCTCTTCTAAAATGCTAATTTACTTTATCTAAAGAGCATTCTTGTCATATGTCAATTTATTCTAAAGGAAAAAAGAAACCAAAGAAAACAAACTATGCACATACTTGGACTACAGTAACACAAAATTGTACCTTTTGAAAGCTCTGATTGTTTCCTTACCATGAACTTTTGCCTTTTTGAATTGCTAATTTCGTTAATGGCTCATTTTGCTCTGAAATTTGCATCATGAAAATTACCAGCCTTACAAGGTCCTCTATGTACAAAACAGTTTGCATCTTTTGTTACGAAGGTTGTGTTTGACATTGGAAATAGCAGGATGTCTTGAGAAGGTAAAAATGTAAGAAGCTACATTAGGGTCAGCGGTATAACAGTACTTGTTAGCAATTTTAAAAGAAAACATGAAGATCTGGATTTATTTTTATTCAATTTATTTATTAATGAAAAAAAAGCCCAAACCCTAAAAGAAGTCTATGATGATTGCTTTGTTTTTCAGACTAGCCACAGAGTAGCCAGCAAGACTTGCAGAGCTGGAACTCTGGCCACCACAGTATGGCTCTAGATTCTCAAATTTCCACTGTGCTATTCCCAGTGACAGGCAGTATATGCGAGTACATGGAGGACAACTAAAAAGCCTCATCTTAAATCTATAGAAATTAATGTTTGTTTTTAGCTAAGTTTCCAGGCGCTGTTCTCCACGAAAGACAGTGTTCAGTATCCGCTGACAGAGAGTACTGAGGAAATTCTGCTGTAAATCATGCACAGCAAAACCCACGCCTTTGTTCTTGATCTTTTCACCATCTAGATAAAAAGTGTCTTAACTCAGGGTGGAGGCTTCTGTCTCTCCAAGAAATGCTAATGAACAGAAGAACTGCTGCCTGAAGATTTTAATGCTAAACAAAATCATTTCTAGAACTAACATGCTTTGGATTTATATACTTGGTTTTTATAAATCAAGTCTTGATGAAGACGGGGTGAAAGTCAGAAACATTCACATAGCCCTGACATTCTCAAAGCTTCATGTTGATCATGATGCCTAGGATTTTCTTCTAACCTCTACTCCTATGTGGGCAAGACAGCCTTCTATCATCACCAGAACTAAGCACACAACAATGCCTAAGCAACAACCAGACAGTGGTGGCTTCATTCAACTATACAGCACTGAGGGAACGAGTAAAAAATCCTTCTGGGATTAACATAACACTGTACTTAACTTTCCAAAGAGATTATTGCAAAACATTTTCTCTAGGAAAGACTGAGAACAAGCCAAATGAGCAGATACATGTTGGAATATATACTCACACAGCTCAAAAACCCTTTGAAAGCTTAGTGTTTACAAAGGAAACAAAAAAGCAAAGCCTAATTCAGAGTACTTGTGCATTGTGTATTATTTTAAGCCTAAAGTAAATAATCTCAACTGGTAATAGTGCTTTACTGCATCAGAGGTTGAGCAAAGGATTAACTGACTTTGTTCTGTTTTGTTTTCTTCTTATGGGCCACCATGCCTACACAAAAAGCCTTTCAAGCACGTTGGGTGACGAGGCTGGGGAAACAGCTCCGTACTGCAGCACGGCTAGGGAGAACCCCTTCCTCTGAGCAGCGCATCTTAAGACAGTAGCTGGTAGG
>Ga0181612_176154_pt1 | contig 13561 bp, 4 predicted proteins | sample HoacroProtozoa21_FD_119630 | JGI IMG/M metagenome (GOLD analysis project Ga0181612, IMG submission 119630) | Hoatzin crop microbial communities from Cojedes, Venezuel. Combined Assembly of Gp0051906, Gp0051904, Gp0051908 | reverse complement strand
TAAAGCAATCTATATGCTGTAATTTTTCCAGCTGAATGGTTACACCTGTCCAGAGGTTGGATTTCACATTGTTTTAAACTGTTCTTACACCATGTTAAGTACGGTACTCAATTTTTCATAGCGATTGCTTATTAATATTTGGAGCAATTCACCTCCAGTGTATCACAGGACTGCGTAATGGACTATGCTCTGTGCTCCTCCCTCAACCCCTGCTTCCCCCTGAAGCACTGACTCACGCTACAAGCAAGGCAGAAACAGCACTCGGAGATGAAAGCACTGGGGAGGCAGACTGGAAAGAAAAGGTAAGGCTATGGGACCATGCCCTGTGCTTTTCCATCCCCCTCGCCTACACCTTGCAATGCTACCCTGGCCCTGCTGAATTTAAACCTCTAGCAGCTGTGGTTTGTGCCCCAGGGTAGGTCCTTAGCACCTTCTCTCTCACTGTCTCCCCTGGGAGGTTCCTCATGAAGTACCTCTTGAGTCTGAGCTGCCCCTGCTCGTCAGCCGGCCACCAGGTCGGCCAGCGTGTTCCTGCTATGCTGATGGCTGAAGGTCTCCTCTGCGGGGCTTACCCACTCCATCCCCTCCTCCCGGACCCAAACATGTGGCTCTGAGGGCTGCCGCAGTGGGAGCTGTGACAGCCATGCCCTGAGGTGACTTGCTCAGCCCTGGGTATTTCTGAGTCGCCCCATGAGCAAACCTCAACGCAAGGTCCGAGTCTCTTGGCAAGACGGGTGGTCGACCCACCCCCGGCCATGGGCACTGGGAAAGCAGTCCTCCTCTCAGGGACATGCAGCTTTCCTTTTTAAGGCCTTGGAGGCCTTTTTTCCTTAGTTTAGCCAAGAACGCTGGAAATGGCCTGTCTTTCTGCCTACTCCCAGGAGGCCGTTGCCTTCCTCGCTCCTCCTGACGCTGCACGGCGACACGGTCGGGGCTGGGACCGGGCGTTTAGCCTGGGGGCTCTGGTGGGCAGCTAAATGTGGTGTTGTCCAAGGCAGGAGAAGTCCAAGATGCTGGCAGGTACAGAAACATGGGCTGCAGTTTGTGGTCTACAGAACAGATAACGGAAACCCGGTGTGTCAGAGTATCGTGGAGAAGAAAAGCATTGCCATGACAACCCCTGCGCTGACGCTGGAGGAGATGTCTGTGTACACGGGACCAGAGGACGTGAAAGGAAATACAGGCTTGGGTTTCACTTTTTAAATGTTATAAATTCCAGCTAAACCCCATACATTTTTAACGCTTGCTTTTAAAATGTTAATAATTTCTACTAACATGCATACATTTTTAATCCACGCGAACCTCTAACACTGCAGTAGATGTTGCAGTAAAGTCAAAAACAAGGCCTGAAGAATATGCATTGCACTCAATGTCTGATAAACTGTAGACTACAAAGAAACTTCTGGTTTGCTGGACTATTTTTCTTCTGCAAGCACCCCGCCACAGTTGCTCTCGGTCGGTTAGGACGTACATGCAGAACTTGCCCTCTGCCAAGCTCTGAGAGCACCTTCCCCGCTGGTATGAAATAATTGTGTTTCCCATTTAGGAATCTACACGGTTCTCTTAAGACAAAGGGGTAGATTAGGTAATGAAAAATGCGTACTATAAAACTTACACATCTGAAAATAACCTGACTTCTATGAGATTAAGTCCTTAAGATGGAACTGTTTGATTTGCGACCCTCAGAAACATACATTTATAGGACACGTCTAACAAACTCCACAACTGGTGTTTCTTTTCCGTTCCTGAACACAAATTTCTCGAGGGGTTATGCTTTCTCTTCTAAAATCCCGCACTTTCAAAGCTCTCTCTCATAACGCAAGGCACTTCAGGCCTTTCACTTTTTAAATCAGATGTGGCGTTGCTCAGTGACACAATTTTAGACGGTGTTGGAGTCTGTTTTCCTAAAATGACGTTTAGACATTAGCCTTTAGGCGATTTTAGCATTAAACGGAGCAACACCTTTCTGCTTGACTGCAGCTCCGGTGCCTCTCTCCTGGCAAAAGGAGAGCCAAAGGGCCTCCTCCCACGAAGTAAGCCCCGGGTTAACTGCAGTGCTCAGCGTTACTGTCTGGCTGCCCTCGGCTGAAGGTGCCTCACAGGCATTAAAAGAGGGAAATCGGTCACAGTGATGTGGTGTAGGAGAAACTGATCTGTGGGCAGAGAGCTACTGCACGGCCCCTGCATCTCTTCACATCTGTCCCTAAAAAATGCTGTCAGTGGGATGGCCTTATTCCAAACAGCGGAGGGAAAATGTGGGATCAGCTGAACTGCAGGGTACGGGAATACACGCACCACACCAACAGCAGGGGAAGGCTACAACACCCACTACTCCTGCTGGTAAATCTCGGCCTCTGTTGAACTTTCTTTTGCTTAGACAAGCCCGCAGTTCTGCCTGTGTGTTGGGCAATAGCTGTTATATTTCTGGAAGTAAGGCCTCACTAGGGTTTGCATAAACCCTCAGAAAAAAAAAAGAACCCTCATAAAAATGTTCTGCTGTGGTAGAGTAGGTACTGCAGTCCTGGAAGTGTCCCTAGTCCAGACAACTGCTGCGGCATATTTTGATAAGAGAGAGCATAACACAGAGGTAGAAGAGCTGTGTGATTCTGCTGAGTTTTAGCTACAGTTTCTGTTCCCTTCTGTCCATTTACATAAAAACAGAAAGCTAACTCTAAATAATACCACCACCACAAACATACTTACAATAACGTTTGAGAAAGCAACCCCAACCATCCATAAAAACAATCTTGGTTGCTTTGCTAATATGTTGCCTGGAGATAAAACCACCCAGACTGTAAGAAGAATGAACAGCAACAGAGGTGACACAAGAGGTAGGAGTCCTTCATACAAAGAATCATTCTTCAGTGTTTTCTTTAAATGTGCTCTGTAAATAAATACAATGATTTTATGGAGTAAGAAAATTGATCCATTCTATTTCCGCACAGTAACTTCAAACTCTAGCCTAAATTCAGCCCAAGAAATTCATCTTGCAACACAGCTACCTGTGCAAATGTGCTGGATACCCAGACATCTTACGAGAACTTGTAGGATACCCAAGTAACATTTATTTCTGGGGTAAAATTATCCTGGTTTATTCACATCGCTTCTGGCCCAGCTTGACCCGCTCATCATTGCCTGGCAATGGAGCACTCAGCTTACGCAAAGTGAGCTGCGGTATTCTGTTTAGCTGTCAGCCAAATGCACAGTGTGCAGGCTTGCTGCGAATTCAAAACCTGTATTTTTTTAAAGGATGGAACTTCCGACATAAGACACGAAATTACTTTAGCTGATACACCCCAGGTTTTCAGTGGCACCAGTCAAGCACGCGGCCGGCAGGCATTGCTGCTGGTTAGGTCTAGAGCTGACACTGTTGGACAATCCTGGACTTCTGCAAAGTACAGCCTAAAGGGGAGGCGTTTTTTGCTAATTAAAGTACAGGAAAATTAATGCTGTATTGTGGGTTTTTTTGGCTATTTTAAGCTGTCTTTTAAAGGTAGTACTATTAAAAGTAGTAAATGACTGTATTTTCTGTCAGCCAGGAAAAAGGTAACTGTAAGATCAATAGCTTTTGCATGTACCTTGTCTCTTTCTTACTCAGGCGAAACTTGCTGAGAGATTATAAAAGGAGGTTTAATTTACTCGAGTTCACTACCATTAAACCATTTCTTCACACCAACAGCTCAGAAGAGCAATTCTGTGTTTGAAGTGTACTGTGAAATGTCCTGTTTAAAATCTCTGAACATTTGCATTTATAGAAACAGCTACACAAAAATCCAATAAATATCTTTCTCATTACAAAAAAGAATATTCTTCTGATAAAACAACAGCTGAGAACAAGCAAGCAGGATGATAAGAGAGGAGATGACTGGAAAGCTCAAATCCCTCATCACCAAACAGCTTGTGTGTGCATCCTTCAAGCAAACTTGACTGGATGTTTAAAATTACTGCGCTCTTCTGTTCAGCGGAATGATAAACCCACTGGAAGGCTTGGGAGAAACTGTGTCGAATGAGGACTTCAAAAGTAAAACACTAAACAAAAGTCCTGACATGAGAGGAAAGGAAGCAAAAACTGAATGTTCATGGTGGTAAATGCTCCTGCTGCCAGGGACTGACATGGCCAAGGTGCTGTGCTCCTTCTCCCAGTCTTGCCGAACGGGAGCCCCTTGCACCACTGGCCCCCAGCCCCCTCACGCTGCTGCTCCCAGCACCGTGGCCCAAAGCCCAGCCCTTCGGCAGGTCCTCAGCCCTTCCCATCCCAAGTCGCCCCTCTTCCTGCCCCAAACTTGGGGCTGCACTTACAGTTTTTGCTAACTACACCCAGTACTGTGACATGAAAAGGGCCGTGCAGGAGCGATGCCTTATTGTCTTCTAGTCTCTCCCAAATTTAAATGTTAATATTAATTTCCACTAATTCCTGAAGACAGGCGGTGACAGTCCCTCCTCCAGGACACTTAGGACCTGAAAGACTTGATGTGACAGCTGAGTGAAATGACCTAGCAAATACTAGGGGTAGGCAGGCAGCATTAATAAAAACAGGCCACTGGAGTATGAACTAGCCGTGTATAAAACTCCTAGGTGCAGCAAGCCAGCTCTCCGATGTAAGCACAGCTTGCCACCTGCCTGGCTTGTATCTGATGGCAATTATCTGCAGACTTCACACAGAGAAGAGTTTTACAGAAGGATCTGGAAGACAATAAAGTACTTCATGGAGTGCGGGAGGATCAGCTACAGAATTCTGCCTAGTGCGGGCATAAGTTACAAATCACATCTGACTGCAAATAAAATGCAGTGTTTGTAACTACAGAGCCTTCACCAGTTTACTGTACAGAACCAGCATGAGATTGCCTGGAGAATGGCAAGCGAAAGGAAGAGGAGAAGAGTCATAAATATGGAAAACAAACCAGTCAGAATCTCAAAACTGGCCAGAAAAACCTTTTACTACATTACCAGGACAGCACCTGGGTGAAAGAAGCTAAGCTACCTCAAGCATTACTTTTATTTCTCACGTGAAGAAACCATAAAATATACAGAATTAAATGGGAGGGGATAGGATGTATTTAATGTTAATTAACTTACCTGTGAATGTTGTATAGTGTTTGCGGAAATGAAAGAAATAAACTGAAGCCTGGAAAAGAAAAAAATTCATATGTAATGATACACAGTCCTGCTACACTGATGACCTCAAGATTTTTTTCATATAACAGAGCTAGCATGGAATTTTAAAAATGGCTCGGTATTCCTGTACTTATTACAGAATACAAACTGAGTTTGGAGGCTTTAGGTGATAATAAAACCTTGCTCATATTTCTGACCAGCTTTTATATTATCAGGCATGAGGATTGGTTTTCGTAGCATACTTCTGCCCGGCTTTTATATTGTAAGGCATGAGGATTGGTTTTGGTGTACTAAATTAATACATAATTCCTATTTTGTTATGGGCAAGAAAAGCACTCTGATATTGTAAACCTTCTGGTTTTACCTTAAAAAATTTTAAGAAACCCAGTGTACTGTTTGTACAGAAAAGTAGCAAACTTTAAACTCCTTATTAGAAATAATTATTAGAAAAAAGGAAAAATAAGAACGAATACAGGAAATAACTGATTTCAGATTACTTGGTACTGGGGCTTATGTGGCACTGCAGAGTCTTGAGAAATGCCAGCGTTCACCGTTCAGTCCTCATAAAAGACATACCCAAGTGTTTATCACGCTCTGGCCACAGAGGCAACGCAAGAGAAGGAAAACTAAAAAAAGCAAGAATAGTGGAGATCAGGATTGCTGGAAAACAGATGAAGTAAAAAGGGATGCAATAGATAATCTATTTCTCCAGTCTTTCTGGTTATCTTTTAGAGAGGAGGAAACAAAGAATTGGAAAAAAAAAAGAATATCCAGCCTGTAAATAATTTCAGGTGTTCCATTTTCACATGTTTACTTCTTGGTTCTGCTTTTTAAAACAAGTAAGATAAAGAGCTCTGCTTCTTTACCAGGGCAGGAACTCCGTATCAAACAGCTGAAGGATGTGCAACTGAAGTAATAGCCCAAGTATTTTGTAAATATATTTCTAAAATTCGCAAGCTTAGTGCCTTCAGAGTGATCCGTGTTTAATGTGCACTCCGGTTAGCTATGTTTTCTATTAGGCAGGGAGGGCTAGTTCAATAAAATCTTGAGTTACGTACAGCAGTTCCAACATCTGTATCACATTAGAGCAGACATGAGACAAAACATTGACTCTTGAGGTTAAATCTAAATTTCCTGCTGCAATCCTGAAGTTTGATTTGTTAGGAGAAAAGCAACCGAGAGGAACAGAAATAGAGACTACAACTAGAAATAGAATTCAAAGAGCAATGGTTGCCAACAATTTGTTATTTTGAGGAAGTGCCAGTTTAGTGAGAAATAACACACTGACCACAAACAATCCCCCAGCTAGCTAAAAGCCACTTTCCGAGGGGGGCAGTTAGTTACACCAGTTACTCCTCTGTACTTTTACACGGCTTCGCTTTCAGCAGAGCGAGAGCGGAGGATGCAGCAGGGAAAGCAAAGGGTGTTCCCCCGTTTCTTACAGGATTTTCAAAATTCCATCATTTCCTACAACATGTTGCTTTCCCATCTTTTTGTAGCTAAGGAGGCCTGGCTTGGGGGCTGCTTTTGGTACTCATTAAGTCTGCTTTTTAATTGGCAGTAAGGATCCCTTTGTGCCCAGGAGCTGAACTGCCGCTTCCGCATTGCTGCCGTTCCCTGCCGGTCTGGGGAACAAAAGGTGCAGCCTGGAAAGCAAAGCCACTGCTGTCTCTCTGGCTCCCAGCCATCCAGCCACTGCCCAAGCCATGGCGATGGAGCTTTTGGGTTTTTTTTTAAATGTCCTAAAATCACATATTTTATTTTAAAATCATTTAAGAACCAAGTTTAGTGCATTAGATGTTTTTAACACGTTACAGGAAAAAGAACTCCTCAAGAGTTATTAGAAGTATTACTGCTCTTCCAGTATTTTTTAATTTCTCCTTTCATATTTTCCCCCGTTTTCCAGCTGATTTAAATTCTGAGACCCAACTGTAAGAACACAGGCCTGTATTAAAGGCAGACATGCTAAAGCACAGATGGGTGGCACAGCTACACACAGGGAATTCTTGTGTCACACCAGGCCGCAGGTATCAAGCCCAAATCCTCGGATTTAGGTACAATCCTATGGTCAGTCCTCTGCCTTGCACTATCTTGACTCCCTTTTCAGAGAAATAAGCATTTGCAAAGCTCTTTATCAGGAATTATTTCATCCATATTAAAAAAAGAAAAAAGCCAAAAAACCAGTACATTCAAGAATTCAGGATTAGACACGTCAGAAATAAAGGCATTATCTTGTTTTCCAAATATATACATAAACACACAGATACATACACACACACAGACATGCATATACATACACACACGTGTGTAGGAGGGATCAAAAAGATAATTCCCATCAATTTTAGTGACAACTTCAGATGTCATTCGGTGCTTTCAAATTCGACTCCAAAGAGTAAGATGTTGTGTGATATTGCTGAGTGAATTTAAGAAAAAAAAAGAAAAAGCTAGCACGTGATGGATACCGTGGTACCTTTGTCCCCTGTGTTAGTCTAGACCAGCAGTAACGTATTGAGTTACACGAGGGCATCTTAAACCCTCATGTAACTAAATGTAAAGACTACTGAAGACCTGCGGGCAGTCAGGTTGTTTCCGTGACGCACCGCAGGTACTCAGTGTGGCTGCCGTACCTGCGTTAATTTAGGCCTTTCTGCAAAATACAGGTCTCTGCTCGTTGTAGAGAGAGAGAGGGTACAGCCAGAAGTGAACTGCTGCCACTGCTGTCAGTTCTAGCAGATGTTCTTTCGGCAGCCAGCAGAAGAGCCCCACACTGGCGTGCAGGCAGAGGTCGAAAGCCTACCACAGCAGGTAGCCATGCTCCTGAACCCACCAAACTTCACGGACTGTAAACACCAGCAAATAAAGAAGCAACTCCAAGTAGGTAGCCAAGACACCTAAACCATTATTTTTAAACCCATTATACTGCTTCAAAGGAAGGACAATGTTTACCTTAGGTGTTTATCTTCACACCTTTGCTATCGTAAATCGCGTTTGTTGGTAAGTTCCTGACAAGTGAACCATCCTTAAACTGTCCTAAGAAAAGCATTGAAATATTATTTGTTAAGAATTGGCTCTTCCTTATAGTTAAAAGTTCAAAAATGAGACAAGCATGTACTTTTAGGTGAACATCACACTGGAAACTGTGGGACTTTGTTCAGGAAAGTACCTTTCCATCCCTACTGTGTCCCCCAAAAAAAGACTCCCCAGAGCACTCCTCCCATCTGGGAGGCAGTGAAGAGCTCTGTGCAGACCTTCTCCCAACCACATTGCAGTTGAGCTCAGTAAAAGCCATCTCTTTAACAGCAGGCAGTTATAGTTGCATTTCAGCCTACAAATGAAATACTATCATCACCCTCCTCTCCTGTTCTGCAACTGCCCACACCTCCACATGGCCACCTTCAGTACACTGCCTGGCCTTTCTGTCTCCAGGTTAATAATTCATCACAGTCAATGCTTGCTTTAAAGAAATGGGATGTTATCATTTACCTTTCTTAGTCACCAAACAAAAAATTAAGATTAAAAATATTTAGGCCTCAATATTAGCTTGGGAAAATTCTTTAAATACTTCTTCTGTGTTTTTTGCAAATTTCTTCCACATTTAGAGCAGCTAGACACAGGAAAAAAATCTTCACACACTGAATGTTTCTCACACTGATCAGTGTCTGGAAGCAAGCTTCATCAAAAGGTGAACATTTAGAAGCACTTGTAACTGCTACAGCAGCTTTTTACAGAACAGTGTGACTTTCTCAGGCATGTCTTGAGAAGACAACTCTTTTAATTGGTTGTGCAAACAGATAATTGCATATTGAGCTGTCCACTAATTATAAAATTACGTTTTATTATTACATAAAATGGCAAACTTAGAACCACTTAGTAATTGGAAAAGGCTTAGAAAATGAGTGTATAATTTTCAGACTTAATTGAGCCTGTAAAGTCCGAAAACATTAAGCAATTTAAGGACAGATGAAAAATACACCCACACAGATCTACAGAGTGTGAAATTATTTTACAGGGATTAATAGCACAGTGTAAACATGAGCACTGTCTTCATGCACAAAGTTGATGCATGTTTTGGATGTTTAGCATCTAAGATGCTTCTTGAGTAGAAAGATTGTAAAGGGATGTAGCTTATTTTCGGTGTCTAAGGAAGTACACACTGCTTTTATCTCTCTTGAGCCGAGCTGCAAGCTAACAATTAGCATTAGGGGCTTTAGTACAGACTGAGAAATTAGTTTATGGATGTAGCTGCTTCTTTGATGTAGTCCTGTTCACACAGCACGTACATATCATTCTCTTTTTCTGGGCACAGCAAGAATCAAGCACCAGAGAAGCGGTGCCTTTATTTGAAAAGCCCAGGCTGGCTTCCAGAAGGACTCCGCCAGGTGAGCTCCCATGTCCGACGTTCTTCTGGGGCTGCCACCGCCCCACCAACGACTCCTCACAGCTACCACCACCAAGCCCATTCCCGCTTGTAACTAACATCCCATGACACCGCTCTGCCTCTGGCCTTCAGTGCTCTGCTTTTCTGGGTTATTGTTCAGATGAGTTACTCCAAACATGAACTCAACTGCTTTTCATATATATCTCGAGTGACAGGTGAGTATTTCACACCCTTTACTTCAGCAAAGTCTCGCACAATCTGTCACACCAATGCTTTAATAAATGTTAAACTGGTGACAGACAAGTGGAAGCCAACTCCTGTTAATCACACGTTTCAAACAAGGCTAGTCAAAGCCTGTCGAAGGGGTAACATTTTGAAAACACATCACTTAACATTTCATCATTCAACTATCCATCAGTAAGGCAGAAGCATCAGCTGCTCTGCAGTGGGAACTATAGGAAATCACTACAGAACGACTTATCCACATGAGGTAGAAACAATTTACAATTTGACCATGGCCTCCTAAACATTTTCTGAGACTGAAAAAAGGGAAGGCTGCTGTGTAATGACCCACTGCAACTACTTCTGTGTCCTCCTCTGACACATAGGATACAGGACACAGTGTAAGGACAAGGCACTGTTTCGGATGGATAACTGCTTTCCCACTATAACAGAACGCAAATACTTGGCATGTTTCAAACATTGTGGCTTGGTCTCATTGGTTGATTTTTGCTGCTATTATGCTTTCATTTATATATTTACTCCCCATTTTATATACTTGACTAGCTCAGAGAAGGAGTGAGCCTCAAGGAACACACACTCTGCAAAGGTCAGCACAGAACCCAGTCCAATACACATCATAGGAAAAAATTCTGAATGCTTTGGCCCCATCTCTAAAAGAAAGTTCAACTTTCAGATCTCTGACAGATGTTAGTACTGCAGCCACATTTCACATTCAAACCTGTACTTCGAAAATTTGTCTCAGCTTTGCCACAAGCTTCGGTAGCCAGACCTGGGCACTGGTGACCAGACAGAGTGGACTCAGTGTGCCACCACGTCTGGATTACAGAACTGTCTGCCCCGTGGGCCAGAGACTGATGATGTACAACATCGCCACTCCAGACTTTTGTGGTCCTTTAACCACAAAGCCTGTTCTTGTGGCTGCAAGTAATACTGAGGAGGAGCAGGAATCTTACTGTGCACTCAGGAGTCATTTTTCCAACCTGGCTCCCTAAGGAATGAAGCTGATGTGGTAACGCTTTGCTTGTGTGCATCCCACCATAACTTCTGAGCCCTCTGGTCAATTCTGAACAACTTTAATAGACTCAAAGACATTTCCAGTAAGTTGCATGGAAATGAACAGTCAGGTAGCGCAAACCAGGCATATAAATGTCTCCACCGAGGAGAAGATTGCAGCCTGAACTCAAATTATTAGCTATTACAAAAACTATCATCTCAGAGCAAGTATGAATGTCCCAAGAATGGGAAATGCTTCCTTCAGAACATGCACCTACTACAGGTCATTTAAATGTAATGTGAAGCAGAAACCATCATCAATTAGTAATGCTGCTCCCTGAACTACTGATGTTCACCTGTCAGTGAAAACCTTCTTATGAAGTCTATAGCATCATTTCTGGTACTTGACTTTATGTGGGGAATCGACTGTTTTAAAATGCTTATTGTAAATATTTTATATTGCTCTCAACCTGATAGCAGGGTGACATGGAATGCTAGGCATTCAGGATACCCTGGAGCGGTGAAAAGAAATGACCGCTCTCACCCCAGTGCTGCCCTTTGCAGGGACCCTGGTTAGCCAGATAGTGCTATGGGACAACCGCGGTTAAAGCCCAAGAGAGCTTCCGGAGTGCCACCCACAGGAGCCTTGCTGAGGGCAAAAGTAACGAGTTCCAGCTGAGCACACAGGCACGTCACTTCAGAAAGGTCTGGCTGCTGTCGTGCTTGGAGAGAAGCGGCGTTTCTGTCCAGCAGCCAGGATAACGCGCTCCAGAAACAGGAGAGCGGCCGTCTGCCTCTGTGCGGTGTCCAGCTAGGTGTGTGTGATGGAGCTGCATTCACTGCCTGTGAAAATTACGTGTTTCTGTTCGCTGGCTGGCTGAAAAATTCATTCCCATAAAACACCACGCAGAAGTTTCTCTGCTTCACAGGGGAGTCCTCCGAGGTCACTGTTCAGCAGCCGGAGACTTGGCCTTCCTACAGGTGTTCACAGCGTGCTAGACAGTTCCCAGGGCCATACGTCAAGCGCTCTCTTGGGAGGTTTTCCTAAAACATCTAATCTAAACACCGGTATTGCTGCACTTCTGTGTATATCTTTGTGTGTTCTGGCACCTGATAAAAATTCCATTATTTTCAGTGAGTCAGTGTCACCTGGTGATACCACAGCTTCCCCTGAGAGGGGCTTTTGCAGAGTTCATCCTTAGGTTATCCATGGGCTATTCCCCCCCCTCGAAACTCCAGGAAAGACATCTGAAAAACTCCCCTCGTGTGCATCTCGTTTGGATTTCCTCCCACTCCAGAAGGTACTAGCTAAGGCCCAGCTGTTCTCGGAGAAGTGGCGGCCCAGCCCCTGAACTCCTGTTGTATACAGAACAGTCAAACCACGAAACGAATGCCAAGGATTGATGGAGCAGCTACAGGTTCATTGTTAGCAGGACCGCTAGTGACTACTAAATGCCAGCAGACGGTTAAGGACAGCCAGTTATGGTTTAATGGCTCCTCTCAGGGTCCTGGGAAACTAACTCGTAAAAAGCATCAGAGGCCCACTGCATCGCTTTGTTTTTTAACTAGCCACAAAGGCAGTTAACTGAGCATGCCAGGGAGTGGGCTCTCTGATACAAATGGATCTGGCTGAGCAAAACACACTTGCTGCAGCCTCTCTAAGGGAGAGAACAATTTAATTTTCCTGGCTGCTCGGCCCTTGGTGTAGGTTGGACCGACACATTTTGTTCAGTCACAGTGGGGTCCTGCAATTTACTGCAAGCTTCTAAAACCTTTATAGATCCATATTCACTGCACGCAGGTTATCCAATGATAACCACCTCAATCACTATTGCTGAGCTGAGATTGAAACCTGTAGTGAAGTGGCATGGTGCATGATCCTCAGAGGAAGGATTCTACTTGTTTACTATTTAAATTTACTGTCCGTTTTTAAGACATTTACTAAGCACTGTGACAATTTTGTAATACAGAATCAACCAAGATCACTTCTTGCATATTTTGAACCCATATGTAACTATAATTAAGCTGCAAAAGTTGCCCTGTTAATGGCATTGTGGATACCGTGCAAGAGTCAATGCTTTTAAAGGAATCTTTCGGCTCTTACTTATGCCTACTCTGCTTGGGACAATGATCAAAGAAATACTCAAATCTCTGCTCATGGATCCATTCACACAAGTGTATCACACGAAACAGAAGCCATACTTCTTTCTAATGCTAATGGAGTAGTCCATCAAACCTTGCTTTGCAGCTGTTCTTGGTAGAGCATGAAAAAGAATGCTCGCTTCTGCGGATCTGATGACACTGACATGCTTCCCTACCACAAACCTTCCTAATACATTGAACAGCTTGAATTAAACCTTCATCCGTGGCTTCCCAAGCACAAGGGAAGCCGTCAGTGTGCTCACTCAACGGGCTGTCACACGTCGCAGTGACAGGAACACAAGCAGCGATGTGCGTGCGTTCAAGGGACCAGCCCACACCAGCACCCAACGCCAACGCAGGCCTAACCTGCTGCTTCTGGGCGAGCCAGCATCCCTCCATCCCTCCTTCCCGGACTTGTGGTGCTCCTCGGAGAGCACGAATCCCTCCTTATCCCTCAGGGCCCTGTCAGCCACCAAAGGACACGTTACAGCTGCACCGCTGTCAAGCCCAATAGTTCATTGACTACTGAAAAGGCACCCGCTATTTTTGCCTCTTCCTTTCTTTATTTTCCTCCCTGTGCCCCAAACAGGCTTGATTAAAAAAAAAAAAAAAAAAAAAATTGTAAAGTCTTGGCCACACATGGTCAGTTTTACACCCTGGGAAAAGCACAAAGGACTGTAAAACCCGCAC
>Ga0181612_114519_pt1 | contig 13561 bp, 7 predicted proteins | sample HoacroProtozoa21_FD_119630 | JGI IMG/M metagenome (GOLD analysis project Ga0181612, IMG submission 119630) | Hoatzin crop microbial communities from Cojedes, Venezuel. Combined Assembly of Gp0051906, Gp0051904, Gp0051908 | reverse complement strand
TGGGGGAAGGAATGATGTGTGGTTTTTTTTTTTTTTTTTTCTTTTAAAAGACTGGTTAACTATTTTGAGTAAATAATTTGTTTTTGCAAAATTGTGATTCCGAAGTGATGCATCTTGCTGAACATACAGCAGCCAGTGACTGATCAGCAAAATTCAGCAGGGCTGTTTAATGAGGGGTGAAGACAATACAAATGCAAATCTAGTGAACAGTTGCTTTTTCACAGTTGGTAGGCTGTGTTGCAGGTGCATTTTCTTAATGAGGGTTAATTTGCCTCGTATTTTAACCTGACAATACTTGGCATTGTTAGTATATAGGCTTACTTAAAGAGGTAAAATGAAGGGTTTTTTTATGTAAGACTGGGTATTTGATTTCAAGTAATCTGTTAGTGCTGAATATTAAATGAAGTTATTCAGAACAGTTCTATTAGATTTTTATGAAAGAAAAGCCACTTTGATTATTTTGACAAATTGGAGCAAGGCCAAATTCTGCTCTCTTCCTTGGATAGAAATCCTGAGAGACTGAGATAAAATTGAAAAGATTGCCATCAATCAAGATTTACTGAGGGAGAACCAGAAAGAGAAGCAGGCTTGACTACCACTGAAAGTAGTAAAATGGTCCTGCGGTAACGCTCCTCTTTAGCATGTATTCTTTAATATTTAATACACGTTGTTCAGCTGAAGAACACATCAGTTTGGTGCAGAGTGTTCCAACAGCTTTTGCAGGTGAGCAAGGGGGAAGCTGTTTGCTCTTTAACTAGTTGTGTCTCAAACAAAGGACGTACAGCCCCTCGCCGAGGTGGAAGCTGTCAGACTAACCCACGCTGCGTGAATGGGCAAAAGCAAGCTTTACAGATTTTCACTTGGGTACCCCTGGGCTGCTGCTGTTCCTGGCTGATGAGATGCACTTGCAAGAAGAAGTATGCTGCCCTGCTGGGTAGCCTACTGTCTCCTTAAAACCAGAAGGGTTTGCATGAGCTAGTGGCCTGGCTTAGGTTTAACAAGATCACCCTATAAAGTTTACTGTATAACTGTAAAGAAAAATTACACTGGGTGTTGGAAAAAAAAAAAGCTAGCTTTTTCTGCAGTTGCTTATTAAGCATCATGTGTAAATTATCCATTGTTATCCTACTGTACTTCATAGCCTTTTAAATCTCATATGCCTCTTGTATCGACTTGTTTTCATCCAATATGAGCTCTCATGAATACAGGGTGCTGAAGTACTGGGTCAGAAATCAATTCCATCCTTCTGAAATATTACCTCTATGCCAGTGACTTCTGCTTCAGGGAATCTAGTTCAATATCCTATCTTACACTCATATAGATTACTTCTCTAGCTCTCTTATATCTGGAACATGCAAAGGGATATTCCTACTATTGTAAAGTAAATAACACCAAAAAAATCAATATGTGAAAAGGGTCTTTGATATCTCTAGCAATTGGCAAAGGAATTTAGAGCTTTTTTCTTCACTTGAGATCTGATCCTGGTGAATAATAACCAAAACACACCATTGCCATGGTATTTATACGCTAAGCCAATGACTTTTGGTCCTTAATAGATACTCATGGAAGAAAAAGCAGCATAACCTCTGGCACTGGAGTTGAGAGTCTCGGTAAGGAGGCTGAAAAAATCAATGAAGATATATTAAGCTGTTTCTCACACTTTCGACACAGCCCTTCTGGTTCAGCAAGTTGGCGGCGCAGGGCAGTGTGTGTCTGCTGGCATTTTCCATGTGACGACAGTTGCACCGGTACCGACTTGCTATAAGGATTTCCGTACTAAAAAGGTGCTTATCTCATTCAATTGCTAAGTTCTCTTTAGGAGTAGATTTTAATAGCAAAGTGGCTAAGTGATAGAATAAAGCTAAATTAGAATACGGGGGATATTATGAAGGGATAGTTTGCTGCGTGTTGCTGGTGGTGAGGTACAGTGTAATAGTAGGATAATACTGTGGAACATAGCCAGATGGGGCAGATATTAGCCAAGGGTTGCACCTGGGTACTTATGATAGTGGGTTTTTTCCAACTTACTCAGAAAGATTATGGAAAATGATCCCTCAGTTATATGAAGAGTCTGGTTTGAGCAATACCTTTAACATGTTATGCCTGCATCTACATGTATGTACGTGTTTTCCATCAACCAGAATTACAGTTAGCCTTGCTTGAGGAATTGTACAGAGGAGATGGTGCACGTGCTCCAGTCTAAATTAACAACCCAAGTCCTCAGTTAGGCACAAAGAGCCTCGAAGGTTCGTTAGCAGAGTTGGTGCTTGTATGAAGACTAAGGATAAAGGGAGTTTTGATCATGGTTGCAGGGATTAAGGCAGAGGAAGCAGTTTAATAAGGTGGGATTTTTAAAACGTGGGTCTTTCAGTGCCTCTGTTTCTCAGAAAGATTCGTGCTTCCAAAGTTAGACCTCCTCACAGGCTCAGTTCCCACAGCCTTCCCACAGTCTGTGAGGCCACAAGTTGATGGTTTAAAATGACATCAGGTATGAAGATACGTGCTTTTAAACGATTGATCAATCCAAATTTAACTTAAAATCACAGTAAACCAAAACATCCATGCAACGGCAATATCTGAGCACAGAACAATGAGTTCTTATGGCCATGACTGTGGCTCTGATGTGCAAGACTGCGATGGAGAGATGAGTGTGGTCGGTACCGTGGGCTGGAGTGGGCGTTTTGTGTGCTGCCCTCCAGCTTCGGCGCTTTCTGATGCGATCGCACTGCTGCCAGCTGCAGAGCTCGCTGACTCGCCTGTTCCCATCACACGCTTTGCTTTGGGACAGGCATACCCAGCGCTTACTTGGGGAGTCAGCAGTTTCACAGAAGCTCGTTTTGTAGACTCTGAAGCACTGTGACAGGTTAATTTATTCCTGTCTAGTCAGGGGAATGGTATACACAAATCTCACTTCTGACTGAAACCAAATAAAAATCATTACTCCCCTACAGAATTTGGGGTGCTGACGATAATTTCAGTGTCCATCAAAACAAGAGCATAACTCTAAAATCTAAGATTTTAGATCTATTAAATCTAAGATTTAATTTAATCTAAGATTATGATGAGGTCCTGCTCAGAATGTACTGGTCTTCCAAATAAAATACAAATGCTGTGCTTCTGATTTTAAATAATTGGGGTAATGAATGGGGTGACTCTTAAGGTACTCTGTTTCACCTGGTTTTGAGAAAAGAGATTTGTTTCATAGCCTGTGAGATACTTCTCTTACCTTTACTTTGCCGATGTAAAATTTCACTTTGATGTAGCGTATCTATGTTCTTGAAAGATGTGCTGTTAATGTGTTATATTTTATGTGCATATATAATGGTTGATGCTTCAGGTACTATACTTCGTTTCATGTAAGACGTGTTTAAGCTACGTACTTGCTCTGATTAAATTTCTGATAAACTTGCTGGTGAATAGTGATTTTTTTTTTTTAGTAGTGAGTTCCCAGAGTTTATTTGATGTATGATTAATAGCACATATTCCACAGTAGGCTGCTGTACTGCTCATCATCTAGCTTATTTTGATTAAATGTGAAGTCAAGATTTCTCATTACGCAAAGTTCTGTCTTTCTGAATTACAGCCGGCTTAGCTGTTTTCTTTACCTCTGTGTAGGAAGCTCAGGTGTGGCTTAGTAAACAGTGAGGATATTATCTGTAATCAGACACCTGTCCATCCCTTTACAGCCCTCTGCTGTTAAGTTTTTCACCCCTTCTACAGAAAGTGTTGGCACTGTAATGCAAAAAAAACCCCACCAAACCCCAAACCATGCTCTAATCCTTTCATTAACCCTTTTGGGGGTGGTGTGCTAGCTACCCGATCAAAATACTGAGCTCTGGAAACTTTCGTAAGCGTAAGGCCATGGAGGAAATAATGCACTTGCACATGGAAGTTGTCTTTGGAAACGAAGGTTGATGTGGTTTGTGCCGTAATAAAGTGATTGTTATGGTCAGTGTGTGTGCAAATGGATCATTGTCTGTGTTAGCCGGTTCGGTTTTTTTGAAGTATCTACTTAAGGAGATACAGTATGTGGTTTTAACCCAACCATTTTTATTGTTGATAATAGAGGTTTTTATATACAAATCTGGAGAGTTTGTTTCTTCGAGCAGAATGTTTCTTCAACATTGTATTTCCAGCGCTGTTGTGGACCAAAACATGTGAGGTGCTTGGCAACTAATGTTTGTGTTTGAGTTGAAGGGCTCAGTACCGTGATTGGTTTTCATAAAAATGATATTTAAATTCAAAATGACTCGTTTTTTTTCTTGCTGAAAGGTGTTTGTTTTGAATCATGCCAGCTTGAAATACAAAGACCACTTTTAATAAGGCAGTTTGCTCCAAATGAGCACCATGACCAAAGCTAATGTATCAAGGCTTCCTCAGACACATCCTCTCTTTCTGTCTAGAAGTTTTCTCTGGCTGAAATAGGAATGTGTATATCTTTACGTGGACTGGGATTTGTGGATATCTATAAGCCTTGCCAGCATTCCTGCAGATGTCCCCAGGCCCTGTGCAGTGGCTCTGAAATGCTCCATGTGTGCTGTGTAGCTCATGCGTGTGGATGTCTGTGTAGGTGAAGCCAAACAGGAACAGGTCGCTCCGCTGGACAACTCCGCGGTGGCCAAGCTGATTATTTGCACGGTCGAAACCAGCGTCAGCAAGAGCGACTGGCAGCAAAGGGGTGTGCCTCGTGCTTAAGGCAGTTATCTGACGCAGGAGACAGACAGGTTGAAGTCTTTGCCTCAAATTAGTAGTAATAGATTTTGGTGTTAGGAGGTTTTTATTATTTAAAAAGACAAACCCCCACCAAATCAAGAAACAAAACCTAAACAGAAAAAAAAAAAAAACCCACAAAATAAAACTCACTTTTCCCTTCATTCCCACTAAGCTGTAGAAACTGTCGCATGGCAAGAAAATAGTTTCTTTTTCTGGTTCTAGGCAATCCTACACTTTCCTTAGCCCAGACCCACCTGCGTTTGTGCTGTCACCGAGAAGTAAGCTACAGGGAAGCAGACTGTCCTTCTACTCTCTGCTTACCCAGCACGGCACGCAACGGGAGATGTTTTGGTGGGAAAATCCCGACCGGCTCTTCCCAGAGTAGTGGTAGGGTCTGTCTGAGCCTGGCTATTGCAATGTGCCTCTTGGTTGCCTCTTGAATTTCTACAAACCTGAACTGCGTTCTGGCTGCTGCATCCTCCGGTAGTCGATGCTTTTCGGCAGCGTGATGCTCTGCAGTTTCACGCGCTGCCAGAGGACAACGATTACATAGCTTTGCCTCATTGAATGCAGTAGGTGCAACCTGGATCGTAAATCTCCTAGGTGACAAAACATAAAATCTACATGGAAGATCTAATCTCTCCTGTTCTGACTGATAAAAAAGAAGGGTCGCTAGTGGGTAATAAATTAAGATGCAGTATAAAAGTTTTACCTGGAGGTGCTAAATCATTTGACCGTATCAGGCTCGTAGGACTGTCTTTGTTAATAACTACAGTGTGGATTATCAGCCATAGGGCTGGGAAAGAACACAGGGGAAGGTCAGCATCTGCTGAGCCTTTCCTCTGTAAATAATGGCTTTTGCAGATCCTCGTGGGTTACTTCTGTCATTTTTCTGATTACACAGCTTTTCGTCAGGATATTGTCAAAGTGCTGGGCAGAGCAGCAGTGTTGCATAGCTTTAACAGCAAGGCAGCATGAGAGATGCCTGGGCAAAGAAAGAGTTTCTTCACTTGGGGAGGGAGCAGGATGCTTTTTGTTTAGATTTCCTAAATGTGCAAAGAAAATCACTGAGCTGCATAGATAGATAGTTTACCCATATGTCTGAGCCCTTGTGATAAAGGCTATTCTGAACTCTCTGGTGGGCTGCTTCTGATTATATGTGTATATATATATTTTTTTTTAATCTTCTCTGACCTTGGTTGCAGAAATACGTTGATGTGTTGATGCCTAGTAGACTTGTCCCCCCCGTTACAGCCAGTGTCACAAGGCAAGTCCTCGAGCTCTTGCTACAGGTGCAAATGCACAGGTGCGTGTACATGCAGCACACTGTTAATGGTTGCAAGCCTGACTCTCTGCAGATTTTGTTTGTAATTCTCCCTCTTGACTTTAAAATTGAGTTGTAGCATTTGCCCTTGCAATTGTATTGAAATCCTCACTGCAACAGACTGTTCCCTGCTTGAGCCCAGGCTGCATGTGTAAAAGCGGAGCAGGTGGTGAGCGTGCTGTGACTTGGAGGGTTTAGGCAAAGGATGGATTATCTAGTTCACTGAAATTTTAAGCTCCTCTTCCCTTCTCTACTTTCGGAAGCTGGAAAGTTCAGATGAATCCTAAAACTAAAATCTTTAAGTGTGTGGCTGAAAATCTGTACGTCAGCTCTGCAATGTGCTCCCCCCCCCAAAGGTGTTTTACAAAGGACTTCGTTAAAACCAGAAATGCAGCTTTCAGATTGTTGATGAAGAAGACTGTTCTTTGTAAAACAAAGAAATGTGTCCGTGGGATTGTTTGTTACATAAAGACCTAGTGTTTGGGGATGCAATTAGATGCAATTGAGGAGGGGTAATCCAAGCATTTTCCAAAATCTGATACCGAAGGACCCATGCGGAATAAAAGCTCTTCTGCACGCTAGTACTTTGTGACTAAAAGAAGCTGCCCAGGTTAATGGGAGTCAAGACCTGTCTGAGTTTGCCACTACTTGCTGAGTTAAGGCCTCGATTATCAAAGTAGTTCACAGCACTGACTTCACTCCGCTCCTGCTGACATCAAAAGGAGTTGGGGCCAGGCCAAAGCTAAGTGCCTGTTGAAGACCTCCCTGCTGGGCTCTCGGTGCTGCCATCCAACCTGTGAAAAGAGAAGTATTGTGCTCTGAGAGGTGGGGTACTTGGAAACGTGGGTTGGATAACGTGTTACAGAACAGTATTGCTGAGAAGAGGTCGTAGGTTTCTCTTCAGTCATCAGAGCAGACGAAATATTCCAGTTTTGGTGTACCTTTTTTTGTGAGTTATTGACTCTGGAAGCAGTGGAGCAAATATAATATCACACCTTTTGATTACTTTACCTGCTGAAGGAAAAAAAGGCCAGAAACTGTGGAAAAGATGGGCTTCGTGCAATGTTCTGACTCTTCCAAGCCCCAAGGTGACATAAATAACCAGTGCCAGCTTGGGAGTACAGAATGAAACCTTGGACCAGCAACATTACAGTGGGGGGGCAACCACTGCAGCAGTGCCCAGTGTCACAGTTTTCGGTGAGGTTGCATGAGTTGTTGTTCATGGTGAGGAATCAGGCAGCTGACTGCTTTATGAGCTTTTTTTGTTGTTGTTGCTGTGAATGGGGAGAAAAAGTGAGAGGTGTTGGAGCTCTGCCTGGAGGTGTTAAGGACGGAGCAGCAGGGTTGTCCTCCTGGGACTGCAGCTTGGGCCACATCCAACCAGGCTAAAGTGAGACACAAACATAGCTTGTCGAGAGTATGGCTGGGGTTCCTGTGCACAGGAACTTAACTTATTAACTTAACAAATCTTAACTTAATTTGGGGTTGGCAACGGAGTGTACCAGCAGGAGGGTTTCACTGGGGATCCATGTGAAAGGTTCAGGTTGCTTTGGGGGCATTTTGCTGCAGAGGAAGTAAAAGCTGTGTCTCTAACTTCGACAAAGTTGTCTGCTTGAAACGTCTTGTGGGAAAAGAAAAATCACAGAAGCGTGGATTAGTTTATATAGGCAAAAAAGTGTGTTTGGGATTTCAATTTTCTCAGGCATTTCTGCTATCACAATTTTTTAAAAGTGCTATAAAATTTTGAAATTAGCAATAGTGTTTCCTTGCAAATGTGCTTGTGTAGAAAGGGGAGGTGAGAGGTATTAGAAGAGTGAAATTGCTGCCGCATCCAATGCCACCTCCCCCTCTTCTTAGCCCCCTTCATTCTTCCATTTGTTTTGCATGGCAGAGGCCTCATGTTGGCTGCTTTTGTGGAACGAAATCAAGGGGAAAGGAATGAACACCTACAAAGTAATCGGTCAGTGCCAGGTCAGGATGATCATGTCACTTCGTGTTGCTCTTTCCTGACCAACAGAAGCAGTCAAAGTGAGATTGTCCTTGGCAGATTGATTCGTTGGTGGCATCCAGCTGAATCCTGGCCTTCTGCTGACCCTCCTTCCCCACAGCAGCAGCGGGCTCTCAGATCAGGCATGAAGTAGCAATGCCGAGCCGTGGCAGGTATTTTTCAAGCACTGGCAGCTGGAGGGCTCTTTGCCCTCCTTTGGCCTTTGAGCTGATGGCCCTAGGGAGGTTTGCAGAGCTATAAAGGCAGGATGGGCTGCTCTAGGGCTGGCTGGCTAACACCCAGAGCTCTGTTTTGATTTCTGTTTTAAGTAGACTGGTATTAGTGTTATAACTGTGTTCTGTGCCGTGTAGCACTATTACGATGAAAGATCTGTCAGCGTTTTCAGGAAAAGGTGTTAATTTCAGGCAGTTACAACTCGGCAATAAAAACTTGCTTCAAGCAGGAATATACAATACAAGTGCTTAGTAGTGGTGTGAATATTTATGCACAATCTCTCATAACAATGGCTTAGCAATTGAAAAGTGATTTCAGCTTAACTCTCTTCTCCACCTGCGCTAGCTTTTCTTACTGCTATCCAGGCCCCAAGTATGTTTTGTGCTAAGGATGACAATTTGCCTGCAGGGGACAGTCATTTCTGAGTCAGTTGAGAATCCAAAATTATGGATATCAGCAATCGTAGCAATAACTAAACAATTCAGTGTTAAAACTTCTCACTTCTACATCACCACAGTATCTCCCCATTGTGGCTGAAAGGATCCTCTGGGGGGGGGAGGGGGGAAGCAACAACTAGAATAAATCCCTTGCTGTTTCCTTTTTTTATTCTAGTGAGAAGCTTGTTTGGCTGAGACTTCCAATGCATTTGCTTTCTTTGGGAGTTTGCCAAAGGTTTCTGTACTTATTCCTTAGTTTGCATCACATTCTCCAAGTTGTACTGCTGATCTGGTGTCTTTTCATGTCAAAACTGTAGTATTTTTCCAGTGTTTTTTAAGAAGAAAATGGCAGCAGTCAATCTTTGAGTCTTACATTGTCAAGGACTATTAATTGCATAGAGATTTGCTGGGCAGAACCTCAGCTGTTCTCCAGTATGGCTGTCTCAGCTTAAGCCAGCAAAGGAGCTCAATGGCAGATGCTTTCTCCAGCCAGGAGTGTCTTATAAGCATATGGAATCTTTCCACCCGTGACCATTATTTCATATTACTATAAGTAGTACCTGAATTTCAAGTACAGTAAGATTTGGGTGAGATGATAGTCAATGGATATTTTAAGATTTTCGAGCTGTGATGTGGCAGTCTGTTTCTGATCAGCTGGAACCAAGGATGCTCTGGGTGAGTGTGAGCCCTTCAAGCTCCCTGGGCAATAGCACTGAATAAGAACATGCTGCTCATGATCTGCTTGGCCTGGACCCATCTGGTAACTCTTTCAGTGGTGGCAGTGGCACTGGATGAAACTTGGGGTTCATCTCTCAGAAGGGTGATGGGTTCATACAATTTACTGAGAAGTCAGGTGTCTCTTGGCAATATTTCCCATCATAGCTTCCAGTTTTGCAGATGGGGTAACCTCAGAACTTCACAGGTTTTGTGGTCCTGTGTCTTCTGTTAGAGAAGCAGCTTCTGAAGAGCTGCGTGCCCCACAGGTAGCTGTTCGGTTTTGATGGGATCACCTGTACAGATAAAGACCTGTGGGGTGTTTGGGGTTTTGGAGGTTGCTCTACGCCTATATGGCCTCTACTAAATTTGGGGTTGGCAAGATATCTTGCAACACCCGTCTCTTTCAATTTTTTCTGAACTGCTTGGCACATTCCTTTCTCTTTACCCTTTCCAGGTAGTAAATCTTGCTCTTGCTGACGGCCCTGGTAATTGCCTTATGTACAATGATAGTCTTCCATTCTCTTTCTCTATTTTTATAGTATGCAGCCTTCCACAGCTAAGTTTAAAAGGGCAGAAAAATTCATGGTGTTTGCAATAAGAGCATGTTTTATGCTTGCTTGCTGCTAAAGCAGAGAATACTGCCCTGATATGGAAATGTCAGGGGCACGGGCCTGTATCTAAGGCAGTAAATGTTTCTTTTATTTTTTATTCCACTTTATGCTGGTTGCTATTAATTTTAAACTTTTCTTGGCATTTGCAGCAATAAAAAGGGTAAAATCCCGAGGCTTTGTTCTTCTGCTGGTGAACCAAGCCTTCAAACTTCAAATGAGACTTAGGCATATCCTGCTTTCAGAGACAGCTGGGAACTCTTATAAACGTATGTGAGCGTTGGGACAGCACTGCCTTCAGGCTGAAGGCACTCTCTGTTTCTGATGAACTCATACAGAGCATGCCCAGCGTGGATGAATAGAGGCAAATGTCGAAAAACATTATATTAACAACAAAAAAAAAAATCTATCTTCCGAACTCTTATGATACCAGCCAACTGTGGTCTTAATGCTGCCTTGTGGTTTTTAACTGTAGCCCCCTGCGAGGTGCAGCAGCTAAAGAAGGCGTCTTCGGCTACAGCCCCTGTGCTTTTGTGTAACCCAGCGCGGAGGGGCTGCCTTCAGCGTGCAGCCTGAGCTGGGAGACGGCCGCGCTGTCTGCCTTGCGACGCGCAGCGTCCCGATTCCCCCGCTCACACCGTTGCTGTAGGCTCTGCACGTCGCAGGAGATGTGGTGGCATAAGGTTCAGCTCCAGTCCTTCTGGTTTGTGATGATTCATTTTAAACTTGGCCTGACTTTTACCGGGCAACCTCGGAGCACCCGGGAAAACAACGACATGCTTGCTGCTCTTGATCTTATGGATTGATTTTATGTGTCTTGGGATTCCGAAGACTTTACAACTTGAGCTCAAATTAAGGAATAACGTGGTGCTTGGCAGTGGTACCTAGGGCTGGAAAGAGAAATCCAATTGTATTTAACTGCTAGACGAATTTCCACAGCTTTTGATTTAATCACTGGAGTATTGACAGGAAGGTTTGGCCCAGTGCTTCCCCATTGAGCTGTGCTAGACTGGAAGAGCAAACAGCAGGTGTTGTCATGTTAGTGAAAGGTGTCCCACAGCAAGTTCTGCCCTGGCATGCAGTCTGAACAATGAAGAAACAACAATTCCTTGCTTGACCAAAGACTGTTCATGAAATTGCGCTGATGAACGTGATTTTACTGTTGAAGTTTTCAAGAGACCTTTAGCGAAGATGCTGCTGTATTATGTCTTGACGGGGTGGGGGGCGAGAAGTGGAACATTCCTCTTTCTGAAGTGATATTTCCATTCTGTTCTGTATAAATAAGCCAAAGAAATGCTTGTCCTCTTTCTGATATTACAGCGAAGAGGATTTATATGTGAAATAAATCTTTGTAAATCTTTTCAAGGATGCCTAAATTATTTATGGTTGGTTTAGTTTGGTTTGCATGCCATATTGCTCTCTTCTGTTACACAGTTTATACACCACCCAGCTTTTCACATTAATCACTGCAGTATGTGCTCGGTTATCCCAGCCGAAGAGCCATTTATTACATCTGAGTAGCCAGAGCCAAATGATGTAGTTTTTCTGTTGGTTGTTTTATCCAGTGTTTTGTAAACCCACAGCTGTTATTAGACTAGCAAACATAAGCTTTGTTGTGTCACACTGGTGCGTTTGTTATTTTCTTCTCTCCTTTCTTAGCAGAAATTATGATTAAAATGAGGATTTGTTCATGAATTTAAAATTTGTAAGTAATAGACTACAAAAGCGGGCTTAATTAAAGCAGGTATGATTGCCCTTAGTTTTCAGCCTCCACTTTTTCCCCAGCCTCCCACCCCTCTTTTGGCAACCCACCCATCTCTTGTTCTCCCCCCCTCTGCCAGCCTCAAATCTTTCCTGCGTCTCCCACCGTCCTGTTGGCCTCAACTCTTTCTTGGGCCTCCCACCCCCTTTTTCAGCCTCAGCCCTTCTGTGAGCCTCCCCCCCTCTCTTGGCTTTATACCCCTCTCTTGCCCTTAATTCTTTCCATGGCTTCCCAATCCCCTTGTCAGCCTCAGCTCAGCCCTGGGCCTCCCATCCCTCTCTTGACCTCAAATCTTGGTCTCCCACCCCTCCCTGGGCCTCAACCCTTCCCTTAGCTTTCCACCCCTCTTGGTCTCCCACCCTTCTTTCAGTCTCAGATTTTTTCCTGAGCCTCCCACCCCCTCTGCCAGCCTCTTTACCCCTCTTTTGGCATGAGCTCTCCCTTGGATAGCCCAGCCCTATTTCGTCCTTCACATTCCCTCTTTTCCAGCCTCCCACCCCTCCTGCAGCTGCAGTTCTTCCCTAGGTCTCCCACCTTGTTTTTCAGCTTCAAGTTCCAATTGTGGTCTACTACCCTGTTTTGGTCTCCGCTCCTGCCCTGCTTCTGCCTCCCCGTATTTTTGGCTTCCCACCCCCCTATTCACTCTTTAACTTCTGCCCCCCTTTTGCTGGCTTTCTGCCCCCTTTTTGGTCTCCCAGCCCTTTTTGGCGTCAACTCTTCTCTTTGCCTCCCCCCCCTTTTCAGACAGTCACCCATTTTTGGTCTCCCTCCTGCTTTTTTGGTTTTGCAGGTGTTTTCAGCCCCGCTCTGTCTTGGATCTCCTACTGTGTTTCAGTCTTCCCATCTTTTTGGTGTCTCGCTCTTTTTCAGTTTCTACTCTGTGCCTCCTGCTCCTTTAGGTCCCTGCTCATGTGTAAAATGATCCAGAATGAACATTTCTGACACAAAAGCCTCTGTCTGGCACACGGACTGAAGTGTGAATGCATCCCTCGGCCTGCTTTGCTCGGTGGCTGTGGGCCCTGTCCTGAATACAGTTGTCTCTTTATGTGTAAATAGGTCCCTAGCTCAAGGCCAGGTCGGAGGGGGCTCTGAGCAACCCAATCCACTTGAAGATGTCCCCGCTCATTGCGGGGGGGTTGGACTAGATGATCTTTGGAGGTCACTTCCAACTCAAACTGTGCTAGGATTCTGTAGTATGGCAGTTTAGGCCGTTTTCCAAACCAGGTGATGACTGTTTTTTTGGGACTGTGTCCAAAATCTTCCAGGCCTTGCAACCTTTTCTCATTTTGATTGGGGAAAAAAAAATAACCTTGAAAGAGTCAGGTCTTTCATAACATTGTTGGCACCAAAGTGTGGAGACTGGCGTAGGTGACCTCAGCTGGCAGGGATGAGTTGCATGGGCGTTTGTCGGTGTGCCCAGCTCTGCTGCCGCTCAGTGCTTTGTGTGGGACCTCCCCAGGAGATGGGAGCAACTGGCGGGCAGCTCTTTGCAGTGGCAGCTGTGTTCTCATGGCTCTCTCTGGAAGTGGGGTGCCTTCCTCCCATAGTGGTGAAGCTCCCTGTGTGTGTGTTAAGGATCAGGCCATGAGAGAAAGCTTTTAATATCTTTAGTTCAGTATTAGCTGTGGTCTTGTCGCAGTGCTCCTGCTGCTGTTCCCCACTGACAAGCAGTCAGAAGGCCAGTGGTCTCCTGGGGTGCATTAAGAGGAGGGTGGTCAGCAGGTCGAGGGAGGTTCTCCTCCCCTGCTGCTCTGCTCTAGTGAGGCCCCATCTGGAGTG
>Ga0181612_173291_pt1 | contig 13562 bp, 9 predicted proteins | sample HoacroProtozoa21_FD_119630 | JGI IMG/M metagenome (GOLD analysis project Ga0181612, IMG submission 119630) | Hoatzin crop microbial communities from Cojedes, Venezuel. Combined Assembly of Gp0051906, Gp0051904, Gp0051908 | reverse complement strand
TTCAGCCATATTTGTAATAAGCAAATCTTGTGATGGCGCATGCACGTATTTTAGTGCATGCTCTGCAGTACGAGAACATTTACTTCTACTCGCAAGTCTGTAATTTGCATATTTGTTCCAAATAATAACCGAAAAAGAGCTAGCTTATGAATTACTTAGCCATCGAGTTTTCTCTATTGATGACAGTCCAGAATTGGAGGGCTGTCCTGCAGCAAAGGGGTAAATGTAGAGAGTATTTATAGTCAGCTATTGCTACAGCTGAGTCTCTCAGTTTGGGGTTTTTTGGTAAATGATGTTCTGAAAGGACACAAGTTGTGCTGAGGAAACCGTTTGAATCAACTGATCCAGTGGTGTACATAGGGCCGGCTGCTGGAGATCCAGTTCAAGCGCGCTCTTGCCTGTTGCATATTCCTGTTGTTTCTTGTCTCATTCCCGTGTCAGTTGATTTTGCACTAACCTCTAAACACTGTGCTGACCTGAGCAAAAACATTATTTGTTTCCCTGCTATCATTTTCTGCAGGGCAAAATCACCTCCTCTGTGATTTTTGTGTTGAGAGGGGTGTTGCTGTGAAACACTCGTGTTTGCCCAGCGGTGGTTTTGGCGTGGGAGTTTGCCTGACCAGACCCGGTGGTGAGGAGAGCAGTGGCAAGGTTTACTTAAGAAGAGTCATAAGACCTCTCCATAGCAATTAAGGGACTTTGACACCTTTATAAAATATTTTTAAACATGCATGAAAGCTTTGGCTTTTTCTTCTTTTTCTGAGACAGAAACAGTCATGAAGGTCTGGGGTCACTCTTTCCCCTCACACGAGAGGTGAGCATAATTATCATTAGCAAAACATTTACAAATCCTTCTTTTTCCAGTTGAAGGAAACTGAAGACCAGTACCTTCCAAGTGACATCAAGTAGGAAGTAAGCAGTTACTTCTTTACAGTGTTAGAGAGAAATATTGAAATGATCAGGTTCATAAAAATCTCCTGAGAAGTGTCTTTGTAAAACAGGTCTATTTTATCAATGCAAAACAGTGTATCAGTTTCTGCAAGACAGGGTATTTAAAAGAGTCCTGCAAAATGTTAATGCAATTTTTTAATGTGACTGTGAGAAAACTGAGGCTGGCTTTAATTTCTGCCTGAGGAGGAGAAGATCACAATGCGAAGAGATTGCTGCATTGCTGGAAAAATGAGCAGCAGTCATTTTCAGAATCTACTACCAGGTGTTATAAGAACCATCTGGGTCTGAACTATATGTGTATTTTGAATGTATACTCCGCTTACTTTGGAAAGTTGAGGACATAAGACAAATGCATTCTTTTTCAAGCACCTCAGACAGCTGGATGTGCTTTACTTCTACAAAGACGTTACTGGCAACCTGAGCAATTGCAATAGGGATTCTAGCCATCACGGAAAGGGTCTTTATCTGATTGTTTTCACATCAGGCAAGATTAGGCAAATAGCATACAATTCACCAAATGTTTGCAGAAAACTAAAATAAAAATAATAAAAACTTCCCTGTTTTAGCTTGATTTTTCAGGCAAGTAGGAGAATACAACAAAGAATTTTTGTTTGCTGGCTTAAACATCACAATTGGAAATAAGACATTAGGTAATATTCATGGAACAAAAAATATGAGTGTTTCTTTCAAAGTTTAAAAAATAAATTTCAGTGTGATACACCTGAAAATAATCTGCTTTAGAGAACTACGGTGTTTGTAGTATATAAAATAAAAGATCTCTCTTGGATTTTTTTCCTGTGGTCACATTGTTCAAAAGCTTTTAAATTTATGTAGTTGTTTTGGCAAAAAATGTGAAATTGATGAAAAATTATGGCTGACAAGGCAAGTTGGAATGAATAACTACAGATATATGTTGATTTTAGCCGTTGATTTTGAACAGCAATAAATCTTGAATTCTACCAGCCCAACTTACGGGAGGCTTTCAGCACAGTCAACCACAAAATGCAGTTGAACCACTCGCATAGCATAATTAGAGCAGATGCTGGTATAACATGCAACTGCTGCTCACGCGTTATTGTGTGAAATCCTGTCTTTCCTGTTTATTTCGGGGGTTTTTTTTTTCCTTCCCTAATACTTACCAAGACAGCTTTTAGAAACGCCCCACTAAAAGCCAGAAAGGACCAAGCTATTTTATTCCAGGAACAGCCCAGAACAGTTTTATGATTTCTATACAGTGTATTTTAAAAAGGAAAGTGAATGTTTTGCTAGTGATGAGGGACATATACTGGGCAGCATCAGGAACACCAAGAAGCATCATGATAGAGTACAGATTGCACTGAGAAATGCAGGTTTTATTCCCAACTTCTAACCTGTGAATGGGCCTGCCGTATTGCTGCTTTTCTACTATTCTCCTTCCGAAACGTCTCTGTTTGGACATGTTGGACTGTAAACTAAGCTGTGCAGCGGGTGGAAACTCCTTTTCCAGTCTCTTGTGAAGCAGAATGGGGCCCCAGTCTTGGTTAAGACATCAAATCAGTACTGTGATATAAATACAAAATAAACAGAATGAACAGAAGTCGGGGGGGGAGTTCATAAATTCGTCTCACAGAATACAAAGTGGGGTGTTTTCTTCTTTTTTTTCTTCTGGATTTGTTGCAAATGGTTTGAAATGAAGCTCTCCAGCTGACAGAAGTTCATTCAGCGTTAGCTATTTAAAAACTTTCACTGAAATGGAGTGAAATAAGTTTGTTATTTATGAAGTTCATCTCACAAGTTCCCAATTTGGTGAAAACAGTTTTATTTTGCTTCACATTTAAAACCTGCAAATGGCTGAGTTAATTTGACTAAAATGAGCATTCTCAAGATGGCCTGTAAAGGGAGAAAAAAAAATCCAACCCAACTGTACTTTAATCTAGAAACCATCAAAACCTTCTTGACACGTGTATTATTGTCGGGCTCAGAAAAAATAAACAGTTTATGTAGAAGATTAAGAGGCAGTTTGGATTTTGCGTTTGACATATCTTGTCTCCAAATCTTAGCTGAGGATTTATTAGAACACTATCATGTCAAAGCTACCTCATTTATATGATAACACATCTGTAATGTTTTACAAGTGCAGCAGTCCTCGTTCAGAATGTTGCTTTTTAAGTCCTAAATTACAGTACCTGGAGAGGTATGCGTAATTATAGTGCATGTTAGCAAATGATAGGATGCATTTTCCCCTAGGCTCTCTGCATTAATCATCAGCAGAGTGGGTGCAATAAAATCATAATTGCTTCTTCAAAAGTTATAATCTAACTTATACAACTTTAAGTTAGTTGTATGGCAATATGATATCGCTTGTCATGTAGCAAGCCCGTTTCCTTCATTTCCTTAAAATTAAGGCAGTGTTGCTTGGTGGTGAACTGTAATTAGCGTAATTTTCATCTACAGATTCAGGTTTTAGATCCTGAGTGAGTGCATGATGGTGTAAGCTCTGAGTTTGATGAAACGATGCTGATTTACATGCACTGAGGGCCTCTGGGCTGATCCCGCTTATTTGTCAGGCTGCTTGCAGTCAGTTTGGTGGATGATTAACCTCTCCTCTCTCCTTAACTAGCAATTGTATCTGAAAAAAAGACTGTGTTAAGGAAAGGAGTTCTTTTACATAATAATCCTGTTTAGTATTCTTTGGCTTCAATATTTGTTTCAAGAGGGGAAGGTTAGCAGGGGGATCTTGCTGCAGAGGGATGCCCAGTCCGGCCGTGCCGCGGTGCTGCTGGACACAGCCAGCACAGCGAGGGCTGCGGGAGATCTGGCACCCTTCCCTCGCTCCCCACCTGCCTGCTCAGGTAGCTTCCCCGGTGTCAGCACTGATGGTGGTTTGACCTCACAGTGATTCAATTCAGAGATTTAAACTGGCAGGAAGCTGAATCCCGCCCGCTCTCCTTGGTTGAATAGTTTCGTGCTAGTTTTGCTTCCTGAATTCACTCATTTTCTTGTCAGATGAACGCCAATGACCCTGTGTGAGGCTGTATAATAGGTAAGTGTAAGGCGGAATCATTTAAAGATACTTGCATTACTGTCATAAACCCAAGCCTACAATCAAAGATCAAAGCAAACCTTTAATTATTTAGGAAACATCACTGATAGAATCAATACAACTTACAAAAACAAATGTTTAATTCATTGCCTCTTAAGCTGATACATATGCATGCACACATGCGTGCATGACATGCCTATGTACACACTCACACATGTGTGTGTATATATATACATATGCATACATATACATACATAAAATCAAGTTTATGTTCTTTGAAGTTTGGCCAACTTTTCAGTGTGGTTGCAACAGCCATGTATAAAGGCATGTCCACAGGGCCTCTTGCAGGGTATGTGATCCCAAAGGATTCAGAAGAGTAATGGATGTGATAACAAAGCAAGTTTTTTCAGTTTTGCACAATCTTGTTCCTTAAGATCAGGTCTGTATATTAAGATCTAAACCTACATGTTGAAGGCTGGATCCTCCAAGTGAGGCATTCTGGCTCCAGTCCAGTAAAGCACTTAAGTATGTGTTTTAACATTAGGTGCATGACTTGTTGTGGTATGACTTCAAAGGGACTTCTTTTGCCTAAAATTAAGAACATGCTTAAACACTAGGTTATATATTTGGATGAGCTGTGTAGAAATGACTGAGCCACTGCTAGAGAGCTCAGCACCTTATTTCTTCCCTGAGGAAACATAGTCATAAAGAAAATCAAAAAAACCAAAACCAAAACAGAAGCCTCCACCTTTTCCAAATAGCGTTTCCATTGTTTTGTGCCTGATTTGCACAGAAGCGTAGAAGCTCACACTTCTTTCCAGACCTTTAAAGACATGGAGGAACGCGCTCAGCGTGATAGGGGTGGTAACATCGGGGTCAGCGGAGCGGCTCCCTTCTCGTTGCTGCTTTCAGCACTTGCAGTCTCCCGCTGAATGCTTCGTTTCCAGCCTGCTCCTTTGCTGTGGCGGAGCACATCGAGGCGGTGGCAATACTTCTCAGTACCCAGGGAGGCTGTTGGTAGGTGAAGGTGTATCCCTGAGTTGCAAGGACCATGCAAGTTCTGCTCAACCATGGCTTGCATCCAGTTTTGTCCTTCTACAATTCTGGTTTTATTAGTATGGCAATTATATACTTTACTACTTAATTTGCATGAGATTAAGCTGAACACTTGTAAAATGCATTCTGTTGCTAAACAACATGATACCTTAAAAGGGTTCAGAAGCCAAAAGTAATGTGTTTCAAACCAGTTGAAATATTTGCTGAAATGCAGAAAAATTGGAAAAGTTACTCTTTTTGTTGAGGGAAACTGTTCTTAAAGACTCGAGTCTTTCCACCTTTTATACCAGAAATACAAATGCAATAAATGGAAAGCACAGTAGTATCCTACTAACCAGGGCATCTTCACTTAATTTTGTAAGGCTTTTAAGTCACTTGGAGATCTGTTTCACTCTGACTTGCTGGTGTTAATAACCAGTGCTGGTAAGCAACCAAATTTCTCAAGGTTAAAAATAGTCTTTTGTTAGCTAAAATGTACTATGCAGTTGTGCATTTCAACACCATGTACAGTTTGGGGGGAACTAATCTTAAAAAAAAATGTTGACATCATTTTTGTAGACTGTAAAATTAGTATTAAATTATTTTAAAATGTACCCCAAGTCATAGCAAGCTGCTGTATATCAGGGCACACTGCCTCCTCCAAAATCATGCTTATCTTTAAATTTCCCTTTCATAAACAGTTGGCAAATATGGCATCAATTTAAGCTATAATGACCACATTTAATTTTCATTTTAAATTTATTCTGTTACTATATATTGGTATCCTGGTTGATGCCAAGTCAGCCAGCCACAGGTCTGTTTTTCATTTATGCATTGAACTTTAGGTTAGACATGCTCAAGAGTCCTGGTTTAATGCATAACCCTAATTATAACTTAGAATTAAGCTACTGCTGACTGCAGCACTTTAGACAGGGGAATCAAAGAATGTATCTAATGAAAAAAACACAACTCCACCCCTCACTGGTGCCTTATCTTTATACATTTTTTTATACTTTTTTTTTTTTAGATTGAGTGCATAATACGGCTATAAAACAGCAGTTTAGATAATATAGTCAGCCTGTCAGTTTATATATGTCTACTCTGAGCTTAAGGGTTTTCTCTTTACTTTGAATTTGGCCTCACTTCTTATTAAAATGCTACAAGCTTTTAAGAGATTGTAGTATCACAGACCAGTGATAGCTCAACATACTAATATATCATTATGTTGGACCTATATATGTGCATTATAAAATCGCATTACTGTTTAAGCTGGTTGAAATTTTTTTTGCAAAATGTTTGGTTTTGGATGAGAAATGCCTTTTCAACCATGTAGAACTTTGATGAGGAAATTCCTAGAATTATCTGATAGCAATGGCTTTGGGTTTTTTGTGGCAAAACTTTCAAAATCCAATTCAGAACACTGTTCAATGAAAATAAAAATATTGGGGTTTCCCTACATTTTTACAGGAATTGTAATATTTTTAAGGACAAGCTCTTGTGGTCATTTCAAGCTTGTCTGAATTTCATGTATTGGATCGAATTGTTGGCAGCTCAATGGAGGGGAAAGGTAGGGTGGTACCTTCTGGGTCTTTACTCCCAGAAAAAATCTGTTCTTCTTAATAGAAGAAGGTTTTTAGAGGGGAAGGTGATTAATTCAGACCTGATGAGCCACTCTGCATGGGTCAGAAAGAAATGTGGCCTGGGGAGATGCCACAGTCATGGAAAGTAAGATCAGGAAGACTGATGAGCTGGGAGGAGCGTAACGCTCCAGTGGGACTCCAGGACAATGTTACTAAAGCTTGAGCAAGTAGCTGAGATCAGAGCAGCATCACAGAGGGACACCCTGTGTTAATTTGCACAATGCCAGAACTTTCAGTATGAGATGGAGAGCAAGAGAAAGTCATTGCAAGGTGCCTTTGTGCCCCAGCTTCTCTGCTCTCCCTTTTCTTACGGTGCCTCTGTGCTGCCAGGGGGCCAGGGAATTGCTCTCCAGGAACACTTGCAGATATTGTGCCTAGTTCTGCTCATTTTCACTGGCTTCACCTGAGGGTAACACCTCCATTTCCTGAGAATTATTCCGGATATATACTGGGCTGTGTGGTTGGAGATGACGATCCTTTGCCACTGAAATATGGGACTATGTGTTTTCGTTCCTACAGTGGTTCTTATGCTTGACTGCTGTCTGTAGGAGGCTAGTCAGTAAGAGTTATATGCTGTGTGATAAAATACTAATGTTTTTCTTCTTTGGGAACAGAAAGATGAAAAAATTCTGGATTTGTACTAACATTCCACTTTTTCTGCGTGGGCATTCAGCTGTACTGCCAGGAGCTGGTAACGTTTACAGTCCTGGTGTAAATGAAAGCAGACAGAAGCAATGGAGAAACAGGCTGCGCAAGCCTGGGGGCTTTCCATGCACAATAGTAGCATCAGTTCAGCTGCAAAATCCATTTAGCTAAACCGGTGTATGTCTCTGATTGGACACACTTAAATTGGTTTATAGCCAGCTTACATCAAATTAATTTAAATCAGGAAGTTACCATAATAGCTGCATCAACCAGTAGTTGTCTAATTTTTGGATAATATGGTTGCAAACCGGTAGCTTTTCTTCTGTGCAGGCTTTTGCACTGCTTTAGATCAGTTTAAAAACTGTTAAACCAGTGCAACTTTTGTATGTAGGCCAGCTCTAAAGCCCAAAGTTTGTGCGAGCTGGGATGAGGAACGCGCGGGGGCTCTGTGATGACTTGTGTGCTGCAGCACATTTTCTTGAAGCTAGTGGAAAAAAAGACTGCAGACGCTTTAAAGCAAGAATGGGACACAAGGCACTAATTTTCCAAAACAGTTTATATGATGGAAAAATGTGAGGTAAAGAAGTTCTGAACTCCTAGCTGTGACCCAGGGGTTTTAATGAGCTGCATTCACCAGCACAGGGGGGTCAAAGACAAGCTGTCTGCGAGCTGCCCCGGCCAGCGTGGTTCGTGTTTCACTGCGTGCTGGAGCAGGCTTGAGTCTTCTCTAGGTTTAGTGAAAGGATAACGACACCCAGCAGGCAGTGAGGCCGCTGAGACGTGTTCCATCTCTCAAGCTGCTCAGGACGGAGCTAGAGCAGGAAATGTTGCTTCTAAGATATGTTAATGGCGGTTCAGAGGTGTTTTGGAAAGGTGAGACCCTCTGGACAGCAAAGGCGGGCAGCTTGAAAGTGTGACATTGTGGAAATAAAGGCAATAGGAGAATGACACCTCAAGCGAGGTTATCTCAACATTTCTGCAGCTAAAAATGGTCTAAATTGTTTTCCAAAATGAGCTTTTTCAGAGCAGAGAGAAAGCCTCTGATTTCAAGGGTTCCTAAAATACTCTTGGAATGAAACTCTCTGAAATGTTCTGTGGGTGTTTATCGCTGGAGTGCTCAGTAGTACTCGAGCTCCGAGTTCACACCATTAAAGCTTTGTCGACGTTACTGAAAGCAGTCCTCTAACACACTGAAGCAAGCTCAAGAGGCTGTATTTATGTTCTCCGGCTGACTTTAGGGCTGTTGCTGGCAAGCTGTCAATAAAAGAACTTGTTAGGCAGGGAGACAGCTTGGAATGGAGAGTTGTTTAGGCAGCTCACTTATGAATGGGACACAAAGGTGAACAGAATGAACTTTCTGATTGTTTAGCAAACAGCAATACAATGGAGCATTTTTTTCAAGGTAACTGTTCTGGGTGCCCAGCAGTAAATGCGCCAGATAGCTTTTCCCTGAGAAATACTCCTTCTCCAGTTCTGCAAGCATATCTGGTAGAAACTATTTTGTCCTCTAAGAAGTAGAAGGGAAAATTGGTTTTCTATTCTTCCCTCTTACTCTTTTTGAATGTGTGGAAGAGCAAGGCAGTACGGTTTTATCAGCAATAGAAAATGTAACGACGCATTTCCCCTGAGTGAGGCTTCTGGATATTTTTGTACTTCATAGAGGTGGGTTGAGATGCTGTGGTGAGCAGTATTGTACCCACTGGATACTCCTTCTGGACTTGAGAGCAATGCATTTTGAAATAATACTTCTGTTAAAGGGTAGCTTGCAGAGGAATAGAAATAGCTGTGAGAAACAGTGCAGATCTGATGTCCAAAGGAAGAGCAGTACTTGGAGAAGGGAGCAGTCTACTTTTGTAAAACAATATGTTTCTTACAGTATGCAAACCATCCTTAAAGACTGAAGTGGTCCAAGTGAAAACCATGTGAAGGAGAGAATGAGTAGAAAACAAATGGACCCCTAAGGGATCTGATTCAAAATTAAATCACAATTTCTGGGAATCTTTCCTTCACTCCAGGTGGTTATGTGTTGGGCTAAGAGGAACTTGTGATAAAACAAAGATGAGGAACTGGCTCACCATTTTTCAGACGGTGGCTCAATCCCAAGGTATAGCTGCAGCACCTGATGTATAGGTCATACCCCACTTATAAGAGATGGATAGCTTTCCAGTAGCCCAATTAATGTAAATTTTACTCAACCCACAGCTCTGAGAAGAACAGCAGATCTGTTTATAGACATACAGTTTCCGGATCACGGTTGTGGTGATTTGTTTTGTTTCACATTTTGCTAACACCAGTGGGGAGTCAACCCTCCTTGGTTCATACTAGGAATGCTCTTGGCCCTTTTTGTTTGCTGCGGGAGGGCTGGTTGCCAGTGTGCAGCTCTAAAGTCACACTTTCACTTGCATTCTGGGCAATACCTCCCACATTTTGGACTCTGCAGTACTCAGTGTAAATGGTTCCTTAGAACTACTCTGGCAGCCAAAAAGAGCAATATTGTATTTAATTTCTGGCACTGCCACTTGCTGAATTGTCGACACAGCTGTAGCAGACCTCCAGGTCTGGATCTATCTGGCTAAAGCAGAAGATCGCTACATTTCCCAATTGGCCTCCATGTAATCCGTGCCACTCAAGATCTCATCTGGGGCAGCCAAACAGAAATGTAACTCCTTTCTGCCAAAGGCATTTCAGCAATGAATTTTACATTCTTCTGGAGGAAAAGGGGGACAGAGGTGAATTCCTAGTGAAATCAGCCTTTGTACAGCACGATGCCTTCTTCCAGTAGGGTCTACCAGAAAGGTCTGCTGTGTACAAGCCAAAGCTTGATTTTTTTACAACATCATCTGCAACTCTTGAGGAACAAATTCATCCCTCCCCCCAGCAACACATTTCTGCTTCCTTCTTGGGGCAGACACTAGTGTTCCTGTGGCTGTGTAGTGTGATGTATCAGGGGACTGATATGGTGGAGACCTAACTGTGGATTTTTTTAATTTTTCTTTTTACTATGCACACAGGTAGTGGTGTGAGGATGTTGGAGGCCTGGGAACCACTCGTTTCAGCAGCAGTAACCCTTATTCACCTTGACTTGGATCATATCCCTACCACAACATTAATAAGCTAGAACACTCAAAAAAAGAAAGGTAGTAATATGAAAAAGTACAGGCCATGTTTGCTATCAGGCTTCAACTTTTCCTTTCCTAGTCATGTCACCATGGCAGTAATTTGTGTTCAAAATGAGCATTTCAGAATTCATCTTCTAGGCAAAAAGGACCACAGCTTTCAAGAGCATTTTCTGCCCCTGGAAGCCATCCAGGATAATTTATGCTGGTGCTCAGTAAATTCAGCCAGACATGAGAAATCCCTTGAACATGGGAGTCTCCAGGAAGAATGTGTCCCTTGGCTTAGCTTGGCATGGATGGTGGCAGGCACTGTAATATACTGATGCTGACACTGACAAAAGTTCCTTAGAAGCCTGCTTTAAACTACAGTGCAGCACACACAAGGAAATTGTTGCTGATTTAAAAAGTACTGTGCTGTTGACAGTGGAAAAAGATGGGTCCAAGCGAGTTAAGCTCTGCCACAATAAAGGAAGACAATGGAGCTCTATTCCATGCTGGGCTCCATTTCATACAATGTCCAAATGCCTCTAGTTTCCCAGAGCGAGCTCTCTAGCAGGGTAAAGTACCCTGCATGTTGAGCCAGACTGTCACAGAAAGGTGTTGGTGTGGTTGCACATGCATGGTCACCAAAGCGTGGTGATTTGGGGCAGCAAAAAGCTATTGGAGCTGAAGTGTGCTGAAAATATAACAGTGATCTGCATGGGGCCACCTGTCTGACAGCTAAGAGGAAAAAGCAGGCTGAAAGAGTCCACCAAGCTGGCTTGCTGTACTGTGGGAGATTATTTTTTCCTTTGGACCGAACTATGGTGTATTAAAATTTCTCTTTACTGTGTTGGGAAGTGACCCTGGCACTGACTGTAAATTGCACTGCAGAACACCGCTGGCCTCGTGAATCATCTGCTGTAATGCTTCAGGAATGGACAAGCCAGAGAGGTACTGCGAGAAACGGGCATTTCTTGTGTTGTTCCCATGCTTCCCAGCATACTCTGCCATGTGAATCTGCCCTCCCGACATCCATAAAACCCGCAAGCAGGCTCTCAAACATTTAATTTGAAAGATCTCTGTTTAAATCGTTTTTGACTTGTGCCAGGGCAAGTCTGTCCTCCAGTTAATTATGTTCTGAGCACACAAAGAGAGCTAGTGAAAACAGTCGCTTCATAACCATTTTCTTTTTGTAAACTCAGAGTACTTAGATCTGCATCATTTAATCATAATAGAGCCATATGCATGCAGCTTAACTTTTCTGGAAACCAAAATTAGCTAGAAGACACTTTGGCCTATTGCTGAAATGCTTGTGTATGGGGAAAAGTGCTTTGAGCGCTCCAAATGGGTACGTGCTCCTAGACCTTGTAGGAGTGTGGAGAAGTTCATGTTGGGAATGCTCCCCACCTCTGCACCAGCTACACTGCGACAAATGCATGCTCAGTGCAATTGTCAAGTTTACTGCTGGGGGGGGGGGGGGTTAACTAGCACTAAAGAAGCTAAAAGAGGGACTGAACTGCAGGACGTAGGGCAAAGATTAATCCCATTTTTTGGGCAGTTTTTGGGGTATGTATACCTGCTTCCCAGAAAGTTGTTATGGTTGTTTCAGCATGACTGAAATAGAGCAGAGGAACATTTCTTTATTAGATATTTATACATTTTGCACACATTTGAAAAATATACAATAGCCTTAATGAAATTCAAGCCTATTTGCCTAACTAGGCAATGCTTTAATTTGCATGTCAGTTTAAATAAATCTCTGGGTACCTTGAAAACTCTGGATAAGGCAAGTGCTCAAGTCATTGTCTTAAAAATAATTAATGAACAGCCACCGAGATGATTACATCCAGAGGAGATCACTGTAGCATACCCACCAGAAGCTCTAGGGCTGGGTGCTGAGCTGGCAGTTGTGTTTTGCCAGCAGGACTTTGCGGCAGTCACAGCAGCTTTGTTCCAGTGGCAGCAGTGTCTGAGTCAATCCAGCATCTCCTGGTGCTCTTTGCTACCCAGCAGCACTTCTCTGCCAGAATGCCAACTCACGGAGAGAGAGGATGGTGAAACCATAGGGCATTCCAAAAAGTTACTGAAAAGCTTTGGGTAAGCTTAAGGAAACAGTGTAATAATCTCTTGATGGATAGCTTGCTACGACTCCACTTTCCTGTATCAAAGCTGTCAAAACTTGCTGAGAAAACTTTTAAGAGAATTGATCAATATGGCTTTAGTTTCCAAAATACTAGTTACTAACAGGGCAGATAATCTGAGTGTTACATGGCTGGAACTATTAATTGAAGGTCACTTACGGAACTCTCTCTGGCTACAGAATTGCAACACAAATTTACGGAGGAAATAAACATTAAAGGCTGCAGCCCATCTTGCAGCCAGCTGTTGGCCACCAGCTGAATACTCCCTTGCAGGGATAATGTGGAACATACCTTGGTAAATTTAAAAGGCATATTTTTGGGATCCCCTCATTTGGGTGGGATTCTACTCTTTTTTACAGTAATTCTTTGCCCAGCTCTTGGTTCAAGAGACTTAATAAATTTTCCTCTGGCCACTGTGGCTTTTTGCCATCCAAACAGCCTCCAGCCTGCTAGGCTGAGCTGGTCCTGCCAGAAGCAGGGATCCCTGTGTGATGCTGGGCGCATACAGCTCCAGCACAGGGGACTGGTGACAACCAAGGCTCCTTTAAATGAAGAAGCGAAAAGAAGCAAGTGGAGGACAGGAGGATGATGAGGAAGACGGTGAGAGGGGAAAGTAGAACCGGGGAAGGGAAGCTGATTGCAAATGCATTTATCCCAGAAGGTAGTGCTGGTAACTGATGCTACCTAGTCTAGGTCTAACTTGCTGTCGTGCTGACATGTATCAGGAAATTAAACCCCGTCTCTCTTGCCAGTGCTCCTGAATATTGATTTCTAATTCCACAACCTGGCCATTATTTGAAACTAAAGCTTGCTGCAAAGGAGAGTGTTAAAACACAGGTCAAGGACAAGCTTGCCCTCCATGCCTGCAGCAACTTACCAAGTGCTTTGTGAAAGCCATTTTGCTATGAATGGATGGGGGGGAAAAATAAACCATATTCAGCATGAATAAAACATGACAGTGATGTGCTAGCAAATGGTGATCTTTTTTGGCTGTGATAGCAGTGTAAACCTCAATGGATGAGGACAAGAT
>Ga0181612_173944_pt1 | contig 13564 bp, 10 predicted proteins | sample HoacroProtozoa21_FD_119630 | JGI IMG/M metagenome (GOLD analysis project Ga0181612, IMG submission 119630) | Hoatzin crop microbial communities from Cojedes, Venezuel. Combined Assembly of Gp0051906, Gp0051904, Gp0051908 | reverse complement strand
TTACAAAACTGAACAATGTAAATTATGTCTCTTTTCAATCGTATGTTATCTGAGTATGCTTATTAAAAAAAAATAAAATCTGAAGTTCACTATGAGCTTCAAAAGATGTCCTATTAAATATTTCCCTTTTTTTTTTTTTTTTTCCTGTAAAAAAGCACTACTTTGCAACTCTGGAATAAGGGATGCAGGAAAAAATTATTTTCTCAAACTTTCTTAAAATGTTTTTTTTCCCCACATTTGTTCTAAGCTATCTCTGTTTCCTCTCTTCCCACAGCACTCTTTCTCTCTGATTCACCAGTGCTTGGTTTTACTAACCTTATGGTCAGAAGCTGAATCTGCTGAGAGGTGGCTCACCTAGGTGAGCTAGGGTGAAGAAAATGACTTGAGAGATTAGTGAGGTGGATGTGGGAAGAATGAGTTGTTAGTGTTTAATATTAGCTGAACAGCCATGGTTTGAGTGTGAAAATCACACATAAGAAGCTTTCTCAGATTTTTCAGCACTTCTGTCTCCAAAGATATCTTCCTTTTTGCTTTGGACAGATCCAGCATTTGTGATGATTCTGGAGAAAGGGATGAAAAGCTACCTAAAATGATTGGTTTGGTTCGCGAACCTGTGCTTCAAACAGAAGGAGAGTTACTCAATAGACACGTCTTGCCAGGAGTAAGTACTAACATAGCCTTTCTTGCTATTTGTAACTGATAAGCATATATGCTTAACTTGTATATCTGAGTATAGGATGCATGGGGGTTATAACTTCTAAAGAAGCCTTGGAGAATTCATAGTAGTCTAGGAGGTTTTCACATCAGAAATTTAATATTAACATCTTCAGATTTCAGGAGTATTTCTTGAATTTGGAAATGAATAAAATTGTGTGTAAGAGAATATCATTGGTGTGAGATTCAGCAATGTCCTACCACTAATTCACTGCATAACCTGGCTAGAATACTGAGGCTTATGCCCTGGTCTTTTTGGTGGTTGTTCTTTAAAAATAAAATTAACTGTGTTTTATGCACCTTCCTAGGAACCATGTGCATTTTTATCTAAGTGCTTTATGAAATTAATGTCTTTGTTCACTTCCAGTGCTTTCTTGCTTGTGCTGTTTGTTGTTTAAAGATACCTACTCTTCTGTCTCTCCTATACATGAGGTTTATTAGAGGGTAGTTAATACTGTGTTATCCTTGCCTTCAAAGATCAGTTAGTCTGCTGTTGTGAATATATGAAACCTTTTTTTATTTACATTTGTGGAAATGATTCAGAAGGAAGGGGGGGAAAATGCCCCCCACATTTGATACAGTAAAGATGAGTTTTCTCTTAATAAAACTGAACAAGCAGGAGTGCTTCACTCATGGTGTTGTATGTACCTGGCTGGCTGGGAGGGCAAGAGTGTTAGTAGCAGTACCTGAGGTGTGCACAGTGTCTAGCGCAGTTGTTGGGCCTCCTGTGTGTAGTTGTAGTACTAAAAGGTTACAGACATTTTCTCTTGATTAATAGATACCCTAAGGGAAAGATCTTGGAAAAGCAAATAAAGCACTAAAGCATTTCTTATGACCTTCACTAGGGTTGGGTACTTAACGGCTGTTTCTGCTTTGGAAAATTTGGGGAGGGAAGAAAGGAGATCATTATAATAGTTTTTACTACCATATAAATCTTCTGGCTTTTGTCACTTGCTAAAACTGATCTGTAGGTTAAGCAGGCTTTAAACAAATTTGCTGAAATCCAAGTTAATGGCTAGGGACTCATACCCAGCAAACAATAATGGTATTTATCAGACTTTAAAAGCTTAGTTAATTGGATGATGGGTGTCCCTCAAGGAAATCCTAGCAGTATAAACCAAGATTTTTGGAGAGCTGTAAGGGAGGCCTGGGAGAAGTGTGGATGCTGTGGAATTTGGGCTCTTTAGGATAATTGAAAATCTGCCCAGGTAGCCTTGGTTTGGACTTCTAAGTCTCATTTGCACAAGAACAAGCTGTTTAAAAATAATTGCTCTGCCTGGAAAAGAAGTGTTTTGTTTACCTACTGGGTGCCACTCCCAGAGGTTTCTTGCAGGTGCTAAATCTAATTGGGCATGTTCATAAGTAGTAATGCCTAGGGATTTGGTTTGTATGCAGGGAAAAATGCAAAGATTCTCCCTTGAATAAAATGCCTTTAAAAACTCCTTTAGTTATAGTGTAAAAGTGCAGTCTTGATAAATGTGTAACTAAATTGTTTAGCTTACTGTTTCAGTGTAACTAAAATACATAATGATTATGTTCAGCTTTGTGTCACTTGCTATTTCTCAAGAATATCAACACTCTCACCACAGCCCCCGGGATTACAGCATATTTTATAGAAGCACAGGGGCAATAGGAGGAGGCAGTAGTGCTTAGAATTAATTTCTCAAAAACCATTACACTGATGACATCACACACAGTTAATCACCTCCCCAAAACTGGAGGGAAAGAGGCTTAACCTCTCCTTTACTGCTCTGATAGACAAAGTAAGTCCCAAAGCTCTCTTCAGAGGCAGACCTGAACTAATGGGAGGGTTGGCTACAGGTCTTGGCCTCTCTTGGAAGAAGCATTGGCAATAGCTGTCCATAGTTGATTAAAGAAAGTCTGTAACACCAGTCATGGTTTGTTGGCTTCTCTAGGTGCAGTTCATATCAGTGTGGGAACCACCTTATTTCCTGTATTTTCAACCATCTAATTCCTCCTACCCCTTGTAGGAAGGCCTTCCAGTCCCAGAGCCTGCTGTTCACAGGTTAAAAAACTCAAAAGCCTTGGCACACAGAGCTTAGCAGTACTGGACTAGCTCAGGAGATAAATTTATAGAAGGAAGAAATTATGTGTCTTTAATTCCAACTAACAGATCTTAAAATCATTACTCTTTAGTGTTTTTGTTTTTTAAAAAACCCCGGCCAACAAATACCGCCCTCCCCCTCCCCCAAAAAACCAACCCCAAAACCCCAAGGAAACTGTTGAGTTGATCAGTTATTCCAAAAGTTTCAGCATGAATTTCCTCTTCCCTGACATCACGAAAGGCTTTTTTGTAGGAGCTGTTGCTCTTGTTTTTGACTTGAGCCTGACTTTCCCGCTTTGCTCATGGCATAGTGGGCTGCTCTTATGCTGCTGGTGGGAGCTCCTCTTGTTCACCAGATGCCTAATCATCATCATCAAAATGCTATGAGAGTTCTGTGGCTTTCTGCCGGATTGTTGTGTCAATTTTTAGACTGTTTTGCCACAACCAGCTGCTCTCTGTCTTCCGTCTATACTGGCAGAGTATTTTGACATGGAAATGTTGGTTCTTTCCTATTTCCTGTTGTGTGACCAAGTATAACTTCAGGCATGGTAGCAACTTTCAATAGGAGCATTTATTAATTGATCTGCTTTTCTGATTCAGTCTTTTTTTTTTTTTGTTTTGATCTTGAGGGATTATTTTTGTCTGCTTATACTGCAGTCACATTCATGCCTGTGTGTGTTTTCCAGCCACCCACCTTCTGCCAGTGGCCTTCAGTTGCAGAAAAAAGTAGATGGTTTTTATTTTGAAAAAAGCAAAGAAGTACAGGAACTACACGATGACTATTCAAGTAGCGGATGCTCTTGCTTTTCTGAGTCAGTGCTGAGTAATCTTTAGGGATGATGGTACTGCAGATGAATCAGATCTGCTCACTTGGAGGCCTGATCTTACTATGTTTCGTGTACTACCGCATATGAGGGGCTCTTGAAGTGTGCAATGGCATGTAAGCTTAGCCACCAGTTGTTATAGTTTAGGGTTAAGAGCTGCATCATTGATTCAGTGACTGATGTTTTGGGGGATGTCCTGCTCATATACTGGAGGTGGCAAACGATAATCTATTGCTTTGTTTCTGAGGAGTAGCACTTTATAGGTACGATGGCTATAGACAGTGTCTTAAAACTTTTTTTTTGATCAAAATATATTGGACTCCTATAAAATAAGAAAGCTTTTAAATATATAAATGGGATGATCTAATCTTGCTGAAAAAGGGAGGTCCTGCCTATTTCATTGTGCTTCCCCTCAGGATTGTTGGATCCCTTGCTAAACGGGCAGGAAAAAAGCTAACCTGATCAATAAAAAGTAAATAATCTGTGTTAGGTTAATGAATTTATAAATGCTAGTGTTGATGCAGGAAAGAGGGCCAAACTCTGTAGGTGGGTGCAAGGGGCTGGATGGGGAGTAAACCCTCCATTTTGAGGCAGCTTTAGATATGATAGTAGAGGTAAGTCTGTCCCTTCTTACCAGCGTAAAGTGAAAGTTTGAAATAAAGAGGAAGGGAGGCTGGCTGAGGTGGGAGAACACGGGAGAAATTAGTGCTTGACGCTGTGGTAATTGAGCAGATAGAACTTGGGGCTTCATTTATATGGCTTTCTTCTTTGAAAGTAACTTTCTCCTTTTTTGAATGGTCTGTGATTACTGATGCATTTTTTTTTTTCCTCTTGGTTGTTGCAGGTGGAGGAGTCCCCAAGTGAGAAGCAAATAAAGAAGAGCCCTCTTCCATCTTCAGAAAGAAAACCTGTTAAACTAGTCAGGAGCAGGTCTTTAGAGAAGTCCTTAGACCTGAATGAGAATGAAAATCTTCCAGAGAGGAGCAGTGCCTCAGACAGTGAAGAAGGTAAATCTCTTAACAATTGGGATCTGTAAGACAACCTAACTCTCGTGTGCCTTCTCACTTGTGGAGCAAGTTAGAGAACATTCGGATCTTATGAAACTTGTTTGCTCATTTGTTTCGCAGAAATCCAGCAAAAACATCTTTGTATCTTGTTTAGTTTCTGGGGAGAAAAAAACAAGTTGTTGTTGGGGGCATTTAGAATGAAAACAAGTTGTGGTTTTGCTTTTTCTCCTTTGGTGGGTAAAGAGTTGCTAACAGCTTAAACGACAACAACAAAAAACTTTTTGACAGTGTGGTGCTGTTTGTTCACTTTCCGTGCTCTCACAGGTATTTAAAATATTTTTCTTTTGCTTTCACTTCTTGAGAGCTGAGGGGAAAACATTTCAGACTGTTTTCCAGTATCTGAAAGATTCCCCTGCCCTTCCCAGCCCCTCTTCTTTACACTTCTACTTTCCTAAGGCATACGGGCTTCAATGTTATTGGAGTAAACTGAGGAACTTGCTCAAAGTCCAAGCAAGATGACTTCTCAGCTTTCAGGAGTGTATTGTGCATATTCTGAATCTGATCTGAAGATGAAAAACAATGTGTATCTTGGAGCAGGTTATGCTTTGTGTGCCAGCAGAATTTAGTATCTTAATGGATCCTAATATACCATCCTCATAACTCATACCTCATTACCCAGTACAAAACGAGAAGAAACTTGGATACTACAGTAGTGTAGAGATGGTAACTTGGCTGTTGCGTTCTTCCTTTCCTCTTCTCCCTGTAGGAGAGAAAAGCATAGCCGTGTAGTGGTTTTGGTATGAGTGTTTTTGCTATGTCCTGGGGAGACAATAAGGCCAGAGTGTGCCTCCTACCCATGACAGTGAGGCTTGTGCTGAGGTCTGTGGGTGCTTGTTCTGTGGTCCCACAGTAGCCCCTGACAAGTTCTCACTCTCTAAGGTGAGCTGTTCACTCACCATGGGGAACTTTTTTGTCCTGAAGGACTGTAGTTGTTCAAACAGCTCACAGATGTTGTGGTGGATGTTCTGCTAAATATCCCAGTCTTGGACTCTGAATGCCTTTAGAACAAGGTCTGCACAATCTGGATTGTTTCCGAAGTTGTATGGTGGTGTGCAAGCAAAGGACAGAAAAGCTCAACAGCAGCAGGGTGCTCAGTAGCAGCTGAATATTTCTTTCCTATTCAGAGATAACTGACTTTCATCACCTGTTGGCAGGAGTAGAATAGTTCAGTTAATTGAAGCCAGTTCTTAAAATGGCCAAGAAACTTTGCATCGTATCCTTTCAAACAGAGTTGGCAGCTGCAGTTGCTGCAGGTGTCTTTATGTTGGGATCACTGAGGTGTCCAGGAAAGCTTTCAAAGTCACAGATTGAATTGCCCGCCTGAAAGTTGTGATTGTTGCCTAAGGATATACTTTATATTCAACTGGCTTTCCTTTTGCTCACCCACACTGCTGCTGCGTTTGCTTGAGTTCAGGTTCAACTTGATGCACATCAGGTTGTATCATTTCTGTGGGTATACCTATTTGAACAGGTTGCTGTCCATGCTGTACTTGTACACACTTAACAAGCTTCACAAATTAATGGTTTACTCCATCACAGGTGTATCTTTTAGAGCAGCAGAAAGTTTTGGCCTGTGGGTGTTTTGGGTATCTCGCAATTTCCTATCCTCTTGGTACCACCATCCTCTTCGTACCATCTTTGAATTTTATTTTTTATGGCAAAGATCTCCAGTGAAACTGATCGGAAATAGTAGTGTTGTCTTTCATGCTGCTGTTCGTGTAGATGATAGTAGTCAGTACTCCCTGTCATCCCTGCATTAGTGATGTTGAGAAAATGGAACGTATTAAACTGGAGATGTCGCTTTAATAAAAAGAGAAATTACTTCATGCTGTTTTTTTTCTCCTCCTTCCCCAAGATTAATTTTGTTTTATTATTCAGAGCAGTATTTTCTAGTCCCACAGCACTAGTCTCTTCTCTCAGATTCCCTTCATGCTTAGATTTTTTTCTTCTCTTTCTTTGTCTGTTTTATGTTACAGTTGCCTCATACTCTTACAAGGTGAATGCCTTCATGCAAACGAAACTAGCTTTCCTACATGGCAAAGGTTTACTCATGCGATTAATCTCTCTTGTGTTCTGTGGCTCATACTCAGGCTGCCCATGGAAGTGTCCTAGCAAATAAGGTGAGGGGCAAGCTCAAGACGGTTGTTCTCCAACTCCAGATCCACCTGACACCCAAAGCTGGAATGCCAGAGCCTTAGCAACACTAGTTCCCTTGCCCTAAGCAATTCATTGCTTGCTGGGGGGTGGGGGGGAGATGCGTCTCACTGTGCCACAGGCCTATTAACCTGTGCCTTGGTGCTTTTGTTCTGTTTCATAAATTGGAGCATGAATCTTGAGCCATGACAAACTTTTGGCTAAGCTAAAAATTAATATCTGTGGTCTTGATTCTAAATTTCAGAAAATAAACTTTAGTTCAAGCACAGAATTTATATTTCCAAAATAGAGCCAGGAGATTCTGAATTTCCTCAAATGACTCTCTTGTATGTAGGTTTTCTATACACAATGACAATGTTCAGCAGCATAAAATACTTCAAATAAAGAAGAGGAAAGCAGGAGACAGGAAAACAGTCTTTTCTGTTAGAAAGCTTTACCGTATATGGGGACATCATAAGTTCCTGAACTCTTTGTGTAACTTGACAGACTTACTGTATTATTTCTATTTGTATTAATAACCACCTTAAATGTGTAGTCTGCGGGAGAGCATAACTGCTTGCACTGTAGTGCTGTGAGATGGGAACACTGGTGGCTTGACTTTTCTTGCAGATAGGGATATATGGGGCAGAAAATTTTTTAAATACAGGGTGGCTGAAATTAGTTCAGCCCCGTTGTGTGTGGGTTTTTTTTGTCTTCCCAAGTATGAAATTTTGGACATACAACATATATATGGAAGAGTAGCCCTGTTATCTTGTTGGCATTTTAATAAAAATACTGAAAACGTGTTTTGTTGAGTGTATAACTACAGTTTATTTGTTGCCTTGGGGTTTGGAGGATGTATGTTTGAGTTATCTAAAGGCAAAAGGCTAAGTTTTTTATCTTGTGAACTGGAAAAAGCTAGCATTGTTACACTACTTACTCAGTACCTCCTGAAGTTAATTTTGTGCTTAGTCTTTTAAAGTATAGGAGAGTTCTTTGATAATCATTAATGTTGCTGGTGCAGTCTTTAAATATATGGTGTCTGGAACATGTTGACTCTAGGAATCGGTTTTATTGACTTGATTTCAGGTGTATCTGGTTAAAGGCTCCTACCTGCATATACTTCATGCAGTGTGCCATTTTTCCCTATCCCCAGTAGCATAGAAATCCTCAACAGCGCCAAGATTTGCATATATCCATATACCTCCTGATCCTCCCCAACTCCGTGGAATGGAAAAATCAGCCGTCTTACTAATTTGTTTGGTAGCCTCTGTTCTTATCGGTTCAGCTTTCTTAATTTGCTTGTGGTGTCTGTTTAGCTTCTTCAAGCTTGTTGGTTGGTAATGGGAATTTTAAGAACAATTTTTTTTTTTTTCCTTCCTGCTTCCCCCCCTCCAGTTTTCTGTCTCTTTCTTTTCTTAGACTATATATGTTTTCAAACCTCTGCAGTCACTGCTATGCAATATTGTTATATTCAGACATTATTTCACAGCTTGCCTTGCAATGACCTTATGAAGTGCAAAGCAATAGTGGGGGAGGGAACAGACTTGCTGTCTTCATGTTGAACCAGGGCACTCTGGGTAATATGTTTGCTTCTGGATTTTTGGGACACTAGGGATCCTAACCTAAAGTCAGAATAATCTCACAGTCTCTTATCAGACAGGAGCTCCAATTTATCTATAAATGTATTCAGGCTAAGAGGGTTAGTGGTTGATAATTGCATACTGCTGAGGGGTTAGAACAGCATTAAGTTAGTAAGTTATATTGATATCTGGATACCTGCACAAAAAATTTTCTTCCTAAACAGTATTTCTAAGCCAGTCCTAGGTAGAATGCTTGGTGTTGCTCTAGTATTGAGATAAATAAGAGGGGTAGTTCTACCGGTGTGAGTTAAAAGTAAAGAAAACAGTAAATAAACATGCATGTTCCTTTGCAGCAGAGACAAATGGTTAAAGCTTTCTGTTCTGCTCAAATTGCAAATGTGTATACTGTACACTACTGTTTCTGCTCCCTGCTTCATCTAGGATTTCTACAGATGAACTCTGAGAAGCCCAGATGAAAGCGAGTTGAAGCTTGTCAGGCGCTTGGTGTATGCAGCGACTTGCTTCCACAGATGTGGAGCTCACAGCAGCATTCAGACGTGCACCTTCTAGTTCTATCAGCTGAAAGATATCCAGGCTTTCTGGAAAACAGCTGTTTGAATCCTAGCATCTAAAGTGGCTGGTGGGCCTGATATATCAAGCCAGTTTCAGCTTGGGATTTTCTGAAAAGACTGCTTCATGTGATAACAGCATTTTAAAAATTTTTTGTTTTTTTGTTTGTTCCAAGAGCTGAGAGGGATTGTAAGTAAAAACATATTTCTCAATAGATACTATGATGCACGTAGCACTTCATTGACTTCTGAGAGATATGACTAGACAGAAATAGCGTAGGCAAAGGAACTAACAGGAAATTTTACACAGACCCATGAATGGTCTTGCCTAAGACTTGGTAGAAGGAGGGCAGGCTTCATGCTTGAAGAGTAAGATATCTCAGTAGCAAGGTCTGCACCTTAAGGTAATAATGCATGGGCTTTGTGCATATCATAAATTGCTGTGGCTTACCAAATTACCTCATATCAGCAGAAACATAGTAGCTGTTCTCAGGCATTTCAGGTGAACATAAAGTTGCGTCATTTCACTAAGCCTCGCTGTGGCAAAGGTAACTTGTTTTATCTTGTGTTTGCTAAGACATATACAAATAGCTGTCAAAGCTTATCTGATGCATGGTGGCTTGATCATGTGTCTGGGTTTCTGTATTTTTTTTTTTTTAAGCAGATTCCCTGGGCATGTCAAGGTCCAGCTGAGTAAGACTCAGCCAGAGTAACTAGGTTTGAATTACGTGGTATGTGACACCATGTGTTTTGGCTGATGCACAGTAGGCAAAGGGCGTGTCAGCATCAATATCTGAATCTTCCTGTCTCTTAGTGAAGAGAGGAAGCGGGCAGTGTGCTCTGAAAGGAGAGGTCTGTAATGTTGAGGTCTTGTTAGCAGAGGTCAAACTTACAGCTCACTTGGACTGCATTCTGCTGGCACTGGGTTCAGCTCTGAGAGGGAATACAATGAACATAAGCTGAAAACCCAGGCTGAATTTCTGGCTTCCCACAGAATGTTTTCAGCACAGCAGAATCTGTATTGTAATGTGTAATGACTGCACGTTGGGTAGTTAAATAGCTCTCTTGAAATGTGTGCTTGCTTTCTGTCCCACCTCGCAATTGTATAGACTTACAATTGCATATGCAGAACACCACCTGGGAAGGAAGCCCATCTCTTGTGCAAGCACATAAATGTGAGACTCATGCTTCACTTTTGGGGTCCTACATTGAAGCCAGAGTAGGTCAAAGAGAACTTTTTTTGGAGGCAGATGTATAACAGCGACTTCTAGCATGCTAGGAGCAGCACTAGAGTCGAAGTCTGGTCAGAGTCAGATTTCCTTGGGGACTGTTGTGGTGTTTAGTTGCTGCATTTGCATTTATCAATACTGACTGCTACCAAGCAGTAGTGTTTTAAGTGCTGTAACCTTAGCCTATGGGCAGCTTGTGAACTATAGCGTGACATTCAAGCTACCTTTGCATTGGTGGCGGGCACTGACCTTTGCTAGCTCTGAGCATTCATTTGTATTGGTTGAAAGTTAGGTGTCCTGACTTCTGTCTTGCTTCTGCAAGATTTTCTTTCAGGCTTTTTGTTTCATTTTAGTGATATGTGGGGGTGAGTTCTTTTTTTTTGGTAGTTATACCTTGGGATGGACTTTTTTTTAAAGCACAAGCAGATAGAGTTGGGGTTGGCATAGGGAAATGCTTGCCATCCAGGATTATAATTCTGTCTCTTGTCTCTTGCACGAGTGGTTGAGTCAACCACAAAGCTGAGTCATACCAGCAGCCAGCAGAAATAGCAGTGCTGCAGCCACAGAATGCCCCTGGAGTGCTTGCTGGTGGTTTTGAAATAGGGAATGGCGATTAAGCATCTTGGTGCACTTTTCAGGATGGCAAAACGGAGCATGGTACCTCTTGCATTCCTCTTATGGATAGGTGTGGAGGGAGTTTGAGGAACTGTTTGGGAGTCTTTAGCTGGTCTCTTAGACTGTGGACGCGAGCAGCATTACAGAATTAAAAAGCAGAATTGTGAAACTAGCCATAAGCAAGAAAGCTAGTGTGGTTTCACTGTCCTGCCTGCTATGTGTGTGCCCTTTGTACAATAGACACACGCATTAATGAAGATTTTGCTAACTTTTCGTCTTCACCAACACTTCCTGTAGGATAAGTAGAATACTGAAGGCAAACCTAAAGGGATGTGACCTTGTGATGCTGATTTATCTACTTCTGTTTGCACAGGAAAATGGGGCAGGGGGTAGAAAATCAACTCTGGACTTTGCTCCTGAAGACAACCTAGCTACCAGATCATGTGCTGCCATCGCTACTGGGTTTCTAAGTGTGAGAAACTAACGCTGATGCAAGCTTGGGAAGGATTTGAACTGTAATAAAGCTCAGAGTATAATAAAGTTTCTTCAGAACACTGCTCGTTTCTTAACCTGTTCTCTCTTTGTTTCCTTAGTAGCGAAGGAGGCTGTCTCTGAGAATGATCTCTATGGGAGACTTTTTATAAACAGAGTTTTCCACATCACTGCAGACAAGATGTTTGAAATCCTTTTCACAAATTCTCACTTCATGCAGAGGTTTCTCAATTCCAGGAGTATAGTAGGTAATATACTCTTCTCCCTTCTGTCCATGTTGCAAGCTATCCTGAAAATTTCAGCCTCTGAGAAATGTTAAATGGGACTAAGTTGAAGTTTCTTCTTGCTTTAAAAGAATTTTGAAGCTTTAAAGTTCCACTATGAGAGAAAGTATGTAAAGCTAGCCTGTTGTTTCTGTAGATCAGTCAAGTTTTGGAGTAAAAATCTCATTTCAGTGCACCATAAAACTGCACCTTAATGCCTGAATTTTGGCTAGGCTTTTAAGTTGATGTATTCTGTGAGGTATTTCTGATTACACTGTGTCCTAGAAATAGTGAAATGTGTACGGCTGGCACATAGGCAAAACTATTGCATCCTGCTAAATGACACTCACAGGCTTTAATTTTCTGGATGAGTAAATTTTATTCAGTGAGGTAATATTTATTCAGTGTCAGCTTGGAAGGCAAAGTGGCAAAAGCTTTTGATAATGCTAAGTGAATCTATTCAACTTTAACCAGATGGGAAATGACATTTTCATTTAATTCCTTACTTTTCTTCACACCCTCAAGTCTCTTTCAGTAGAGTCAGGTTCACCTACTTAGCACCTCACCTTTGTTTATCAGTGAACTACAATTTTCCCTTTCCCTATGGAAAAACACAACCATTTGGAATCAGTTTTCTGTCTCTCTCCCCACCACTGTTCTTAGACTGTTAAGATATGAAAGGGAAAAGAGAATGCCTTTTAGGTAATCTGCATGTGAGATTTTGCATAATTTCTCATCTAGATGCTGTATCAACCCCTTGGAATAGAGATTCCAGTGGCAATCAGTTGAGGACTTTGACATACACTGTAACGATTAACAATCCACTTTGTGGGAAGTTCACAACTGCGACTGAAAAGCAGGTACTGTGTGTGTGTCTGTTTGGTGCCCTTTAAAGCAAGGGAGAGGTGAACTCTGTGGTCTGTCAGAGATCTGACCACGGTTAGAGTTCAGTGAGCTGAATGTGGATCTGCAGTTTAAACATAGCATCTCTAAGGGTAGCTTGCTGCCCTTCTCGCCATTAGTGAGCAAATGCTAATGAAATCAGAGGCTTTCTGCCCTTACAGATGGCTGTAAACTTCTCCCACAAAGTCTATGGGAAGAGTGTTAATATATCTTACAAATTGGGGGGTGAAAAGGTGCAATAATGTGCTTTCAGTGTCCACTTCTGGGCTCCCCAGTATGAGAGAGATGGAAAGAGTCCAGCAAAGGGCTGCTAAGATGATTAAGGGACTGGAGCATCTCCTATGAGAAATGGTTGAAAGCTGGGACTGTTCAGCCTGGAGAAGGGAAGTTTCAGGAGGATCTTACAAAGCATATAAGTATCTGAAGGGGGAGTGCAAAGAAGACTGAGCCAGGCCTTTGCCACCAAAGGACACACCTTTTACAGGTGCTCAGTGACAGGATCAGAGGCGACAGGCACAAACTGAAACACAGGTGGTTCCCTCTGAACATCAGAAAACACTTTTCTAATGTGATGGTGACGAATCAGTGGAACAGGTTGTCCATAGAGGCTGTGATGTTTCCTTCCTTGAAGATACTGGAAAGCCATCTGGACGTGGTCCTGGGCAGCCTGCTCTGGATGGCTCTTCCTGAGAAGGGTTCTCGGACAAGATGGCCACGAGAGGTGCCTTCCAGTCTCAACCATTCTGTAATTCTGCTTTGGGAAAGGTCTCATATGTCAGTCTCGAAGAAGAGCTGTGGTTGTGAGTCAGTGGCCAGCCTTGCATCTGGTACTTGAAATGGCAGTGGGGAAATACTGCTGCTGTCTATGTTGGCTTAAGCAGGAGGCATCTTCTTTTCCCCACCTGATCTATACTTGCTATTCTTAACTGGTTTTTATTGTTGTTGTTCAGGCTTTCTCCTTACTGCTAGTTCACTTGGAGTTGGTGGATCTAGCCTAAGGAATTCAGAATGAAACAGAAAAAACAAAACAAACAAACAAAACAAAACAAAAAAACAAAAACCAAAAAAAACCAAAAAAAACCACGGGTATGATGAATAATACCTTCT
>Ga0181612_170797_pt1 | contig 13564 bp, 9 predicted proteins | sample HoacroProtozoa21_FD_119630 | JGI IMG/M metagenome (GOLD analysis project Ga0181612, IMG submission 119630) | Hoatzin crop microbial communities from Cojedes, Venezuel. Combined Assembly of Gp0051906, Gp0051904, Gp0051908 | reverse complement strand
TTGAAAATAACGAGAGATATGGAATGGTAGAGCAAAAGGTGTGTAAACTGTATTTGGCAACACGATAGTATGCCAAATGCATGTCATGGGCGAGCTGGGGTGTCAGTTGTGGAGCTGTGCAAAGTGCTGTTGGTGGGGGGCAGTCACTCTGTTACTCAGTAAGCAAAATACTTGTCTCTTGTTCTGAGCTTAGCAGGGGCCAGACGAGTGGTGCTCTGCAGTGTTTTTGAAGGTTTTGATAGCTAATTTCTAGAAGCAGGCATTTTTCCAGAGGTTAAAACACAGAATTGAAAGCATTACCTGAAGGATCTTATTAAAGTCAGCATCACTTACATTGTCAAAGATCAGTAGCTGCCGAGAAGGGATTGTCGGGGCTGCAGCGCTGATGTGTGCCAGCTCAGCTCCCCGAGCAGCGGGTGACCCAGCGGTGGCAGTGCCGTTCCGCGCGTAGAGTTGAAGGGGAGTTCTTTTCCACACGGCGGCAGCCGATCATTGCCAGGTTTTTGAAAACTTGCTACCCATGGCTTTTTTTATTTGTCATTCAAGTAAGGAAGAAAAGCATGATGATTAATGATTCAAGTATGAGGGTATGTTGTGGTTTGGGTTGTTTTTTTTTTTTTGGCGGGGGGTGGCAGGGAAAGCCTTAAATGAAATGAACTGTCCGTTAGAGAGAACGGAGCTTCTGTGTTGATCCTTCTGCTTGCTTGTTTGCTTATTTGTGTAATAGCAGAGAGCATCAAGAAATGTGTTTACTATCCCTATGCTCAATTGTGGAAAATATCTGTAGTCCCTTAGCTTGCACGTGTAACTCTGTCCTGGTGCTCTAAATTACGTTCCTCACATTTGGAGGATCACAGTTCTGAACGTGTAAATCTCATTTACTGTCTCGCTGGGTCATTTCTTTTAAAAACCACAGGAAGTTACCATTATCTAACAGCTCCTGCAGCTTGGAAACTTTGTTAAAATTGGTGTGTAATAACTTTGTTATTTTTTTACAGTGATTGTTACTCTTTTATATTGGTATTGTTTACGTGTGTTTAAATAACACTTTATAGACAAGTAAGAAAGTGATATCTGTCCATGTTTAATTCAGATTGCCTGAGGCTTTGATTTTGAAATAAGGAGGAAAGCCACCAACTTTGAAATATGGCACTTGAATGATATTAATCTTTAAATTGTTTGAGAACTTCTTCACGTTTTAGTGGTAAGGAAGAGGAGAAGACTATGGTTATTTAATATAGTCTATTTACAAGGAAGTGCCAGCCAGTTAGGAGAGAAGAATTAGAATATTGCTGATAGAACTGGCAGGGCTGAGTTCTGACGTTGGTCTAATAGATGCAGGGGGGCAAGTAAAGGAAGAAAGCATGTAGAATGTGTTCTTGGTAGAATATATTCAAGAATCCATCGCAGACAAAAAGTGATGGACTGTTTGAGGAGATTTAAGCTAAAGGAGTAACGTCGAAGATGTGCATAGAGAAGAGGATTTCAAGTTGCAGCATAGTAAATTAGGGAGTGCACAGTAGGGGGAAAAATGCAGCAGAAAAAGGTAAATGCATAGGCCAGGGCTGATAGCAGAAATAGTGCAAAACTGATGAAAAATTGTAGCTCAAAGGAAGTTGGTAGAGGTAAGGCCATGTTCCCGAAAGGTACGTACTAGGGCAATAGGTTGTGCAAACTTTTTAGAGAGATGGAATGGGATGAAGTGTGGCTTACAAGAATTAGAACATGGACCAGACCAAAATAACTTTGTTATTTTAATTCTTCATAGGGGTTCTGAAGACACTGCCTTGCTGTTTCTCAAAGAAATATACAGAACTATGAATATCAATCCTGAACAGCCACAACATTGATGTATGGATACATGAATTTGTAAGTTTGCTCTAATACAGCTTGTGTACTCATATGAAATTCAGGTGCAACTTAGATGCCTTTACTTTCCCTTTTTCCTCTGAAGTTCAAGTTAGGAAGCAGGCAGCTGCAAAGTGTCATTTTGATGGGAAGAACAATTTTTAGACTTAGATGCAGGGGGAGTCTTCAAGTTCTTGCCCCCTTTATTTCCGTAAGATATCTGATGTTAGAGGTTTTGGTATGGGGTAATAATTACCAGTACAAGTATGTAAAAAAAAAAATACGATCTCTCTTTATCGTGTTTCTTCCCCTGTTCAATTGTTCAATGAATGTTCAAGTGTAGGAAAACTTGGTGATATTGGATAGAATGACATTTCCTTTACAGTGCAGTAGATTAATGAACACCAACAGTGTTCCAGTGTTGTAATGTGCAAATAGTAGTATTGGTTGACCAATTGTGCACATGTATGCCAGGGAAAAAGTCACTTCCCTCCTAAGAAGATGTTAAACATTGGTATTGATAAATTACTAAATGAGACTTCTATATATGCCAGTATTGTAGTGTCGTTGTATAGCTTAATTTTCAGTAGAACAAGTGAAACGATATAGCATGGAAGTTGGTTCACTTTGAAAAGAAATTAAAATATACAATGTATTTGAATGTCTTAGATATGAAATGTACTTGCAGGTAGTTTTATTTTAAGATGTGTGTGTCCTAATTGAAGATCTGTATTGTACTGGTTTGCATCACTGGATGTTATAGAAGAAGGCTATATTATCTTTTGAGGGAAATACGCACCTTTGGAATCGTACGAGAGGATAGTTTCTGATGTATTTCTCCATTTTTCAGAAGAACTGATAATGTCAAGGTACATAAATACCCAATATGAAGAGAAATACTTGACGTTTTAGAGGAATATTCTAGATATCTTTAACTGCTGTCACGCAGTTTCAGTAGCCTTTTGTAACAGAATGCTTCTAATGATCAGTTGATAGCATCTTTTTTTAAAAAGAGATTTCATAGCTGATCAAATGCTTTTTTTTTTAAGCATACCTAAATAATAGGAAAAAAGGCAGTGTTTGGCAGCACAGCTCTGACAGTGGTGTGTCAGCACAATGGCTGATGCAGAGTCTCAAATGATACCAAATTTTTTCTCTGCTTTTATTTCTTTATGACCGTTTGGGGTGAAATCATATGAAGCTTATTGCTACAGAAATAACTTTCTGTCTCATTGCGGGGGATGGGATGCGTTAATTTATCACCACAAAGCTAGACGTGGGTTTGTTGCTTAGCTTCAGCAGACGCTGGGGTAATTGTGTTTTTCATTGAGAACTACACAATCAGAAGACGGTTTAGCGGGATGTCAGGCAACAAAGCACAGTCAGGGATGTCAGTGTGATTGTAGTACCGCTAGGAATTGCTCAGAACTCCTCTCAGCACTTGCTTGACTGAACAGCATTTGAGGCTAGGCTTCGGATCCCAGAAGCTTAAATGGGAGGGCACTTAGGGCCCCCTGGGGTGCACTTAATGACAAGTGGTATCTTCGGAAGGCTGCACACTACAAGACCAAGAACTTTTTTACATTAGAAGAAATGCCTCTACATAAAACTGTGTAAAAGATTATTGCAGAAGTCTCGCAGTAGGGAAAAGGAAAATTCTCTGCCATTGTTAGACAGTAGTCAGGTGGGGTTTTTTCTTTTGCTTTTTTCCTTTTCTTTTAAGACCTTGAAATGTGAAGGGTCGCCGTGTGAAGGTAATGGGTTATCCAGCAGTGCCTGTGACAGTAACATCCATTTACCTATCTAGGAGTAAGTTCTCTGAAGAAGCAGCTTCACTCTATTTGTGGGCTGCTGGAGGGAAAGAGTAAATGCCAAAGGTAGCTCTGGGCTCCCTCTTCATAGTTTTCACATATTTGAATTTATGATTTGAATGCTGAGACCTGACCACTTCCCTGCTTTGATGTGCAGAGCTACCTCTTGCTGTCCAGTGTAATTTCATGGTGTCCGCTATCAGTGGAGGCAAAGTGATAGGATCTACTCCCCTGCTTGCCTCTTCTCAGGAAATGTGATCTGTAGGGTGCTGTTGGCCAGTGCAGATTGCTTTAACTTCTTGGAGACTGTGGTAATTTTGGAGCAGATAAAAGTTTAGCAGAGGCAAGCTAAGGGAGGAGCTGGATGTTCAGTTTTGTGTCTGGTCTGAATTAGCTGATTGTTTTCTTTTGGAAAGTTGAAGGGAGTTGGCCACATGGTGCTCTTAAAAGCAGAAGAGGGACTGAGGTGGCCACTGGGCTTCATCTTAGGGAGGATGAATTTTGTAAGGAAAAACGGGGCGCGGTGATGCGGAGCATCTGCTGCGTAGCATGTTTGTGTAGCGTTCTGTCTTGGGAGGTTCTGCTTGACATCTACTGGTAACTTAGTCTTAACTAAGTCAAGTCAGTAGCATGAACTATCTTAGCTAAAACTGCATAGGAGAAGAATTTGTTGCACCTAAAATTGGTGAGTAGCTACCGATATCTGTTTGCTTCTAATCACTTATAAAATAGTACAAATGGTATTTAAAAACTCTTGAATTCTACTTTTATTTTGTATGAGTGACTTGGTTTAGCTCTTCTTAATCATCTTGAAGCTGTTTGTTTTGGAACAGTAGTACAGGGTTTCATGTAAACACTGTAAATAACAACTTTAACACATAAATTGGAAATTTCATATCCTGTGTCTATTTTGTTAACTTGATTGGAAGGAAACTGAAAATGCCAAGATGTTTTTAAATGACTCTTGCCAATGAGAATTTTGTCCTCCTTTAGTAAAAGCATGTTCACCACTAACATCTTATTCAGAGGAGTATCTTTCACTGTGTTGGTTAGAAGATTTGTTTAAGTTGCTATACGCTCTCTCTTTATTATTCTTATTTTTACAGTTCTTTTTTGAGGGCCCCAGTAAGGAAATAGAGTGCACCAGCATATTAAAGATCAGATGTATAAACTGTCACATCTTTATTTCTATCTCTAAATAGACTAGAATATTTTATTACTATCAGTTGAAGAATCTAGTAGCTAATTAAAATGTAGAGTGAATGACATCCTATGAGCAGTTGTTGTGAGCTCTTTCTGTTTTCTAATTGTAATTTCCAATTTGTGTCCACAAGATGTGTATTTCTGGAGCATTTTATATTAAAAAATTGATGAAAAATGTATATGGATTTTTAGATCTTTCTGAGTCCTCTTGAAATTCAATGTTGGCATATTTAATTTTATTAGTACTATTGCAGGAATAGTAAACTTGATATATTTCATATTTCCCATATGTACACATTCTGTTTTCTCTGCACAGCCATACCTGTTGCTCCGACAGACCTGGTGAAGAACACTTTGAAGAGTATCTAGTATTTTCATAGTTACGGGTGACAGGATAAGTGTCAGACTTTTTTCCTGCCAGTCCGGAACTTGCTCAGATTCTACCTTTTTATGTCACTTCAAGCAAAGTTAAATTTTGAGATGATCATCACCATCATTGAAGAGATGGATGGAATGACACAAATGTGATCTTAAATCGGTTTAATTGTACAGTTTCCAAGTATAAAATGATCGCCGAGGAAGGTTTTTTTTTGGCATGCAAATCATTACTTCTCTCCTTTAGCTATCCTGTCTCAGCTGGCTGTCAAACATGTACTTATTGAGGAGGACTTGTTGAGAAACAGCAAGACTCTGCTTTTCTTGACACATTTGTTGGTCTACCTTTTAAAAATAAAATGTGAACTGTATTTATAATAGTCTTTAATACAGATTACACAAAGCAGTTCATGATTAATAAAAACTAGCAACCAGAATAATTTTCTTACTATTGTAAGTGTGATGGAGATTATTTTATAAAGAACTTTTTAAGCCTCTGTTAAGAGTTTTATTGTGGGGTTTTCTTTCGAAGTAAAAATGAGCCTTTGACTTGAAAATGTTAGAAGTTTGCTACAGCTAGTTCAGTGTTTGCTTCTCCTGAAATGAAGAACAATTTAGAATAACATTTTGGTCTGGTAATTAACACAATTTTACTGGGTAAATTTACTAGGTAATGAAACTAGGCTGCAGTTGTGAGAATTAAAATGCTTACCTTGACCTTGCAGTTTATTATCATAGAATCATAGAATGGTTTGGGTTGGAAGGGACCTTAAAGATCAAACAGTTTCAACCCCCCTGCCATGGGCAGGGACACCTTGCACTAGACCAGGCTGCTCAAAGCCCCGTCCAATCTGGCCTTGAACACTGCCAGGGATGGGGCAGCCACAACTTCCTTGGGCAACCTGTGCCAGGGCCTCATTACTTGCAAAACAGTAAATGTAAACAGATAAATATGAAGCTTATGGGTGCTAGATAATAATCTAGGTCCAGACCTGCAATCCAGACTCCATTTTCTTGTAATGAAATTGAAAAGAGTTGGGTGCTGTGAAATCCTTTGAATTCGTGTCGCTGAATACTGAGCTGCTGTAGCTTTCTTCTGGCTTCGACTGTCATGCAAATTGTGGCTTTTCTTAATATTAGTGACTTAACCTTACTACTGACTATTTGCCTCTGTTATTGCAGTACATGAATTTTGAAATGCAGTATGTTTTTTTTTTCTTGGTATAAGCAAAATGCACATTATTGTGTATATATTTTGGTTATTATAATTAAAAATACCTTACTTCCAGTGGGTCTTTACAGCAAGGTTTTGTATTTCATCACAGAGAATAGGTTGGAAGGGACCTCTGGAGAGGCTGCTTAGTCCAACTCCCCCACTCAAGGCAGGAGTGGCTTAGGGCCTTGTTCAAGGATGGAGATCCTTCACCTCTCTGGACCCTATTCTAATGAATGACTACTATGATTGCAATTTTTTTTCTAATATACATTTGGAATTTCCCAGGTGGAACTTGTGTCTGTTACCTCTTGTCCTTTCTCTGTGCGTCTTCAAGAATAAAGTCTCTGTCTTCTCTTGTACCCTCACGTTAGATAGTTGAGGACAACAATAAGATTTTCCTGTTAGGCTTCTCAAGACTGAACACTTCCCTTGACATCTTCTTGCATGCCGTGTGCTGCGGCCATGTAGTCATCCTGGGGCTTTCCACCAGACTTCCTTTAGTTTGTCAAAGTCCATCTTGTTCAGGGAAGCAAGTTTGCCAGAGCAGATTTTTTTTTATCCACTATAGATGTATTTGTAACTTTGTAAATTAACTTCTGAAGACTGAATTTTCTAAGCTTTGCAGTCTGCTTTGTTAGCTAGAATACAACTAAAATATATTATTAAAAATTGGCAAAACAACAAAAAAAGACAAACCACAACCACTGGCCTCATTTTCATCTTAAGGATCGTGGAGTGGAAGGTTATACACTTACATCTATCAGCTCTGTGCAACAGCCAGTAATCTGATGAATAAGATTAAAAAGCTCTGATGGTGCCTTGTTCACTTTCTTCTTTTGCTGTAAAGCTGATGGGCTGTGATACAGCCCCCTGGGAGGGAACAGCAGGGCCAGGAACAGTAAAATTTTATGGGTGTGTGAGAAGTGTTGTTGCATGGGGGACCCTGGCTGGCAAGGAGCTGCTTTTGCGATGGAAGGATGCACAGGGGCAAACTGCAGGTGAATGAGGACCATCTGGAGCAGAGAAATGGGTTTGGGAATACAGCATTAAAATCAGTTCCTGTTACATAAATAAAAATTTGACTGCAACTACGTTAACTAGCAATTCTTACATCTTAAAAGCAAGTGGAAATTCAGACATTAAGGAAGAAAAAATGGCAGTGGAAGCAATGATGATATAAAACAAATGAAGCTTAAAGAATGAATTTATATCTGCTGCAGAGGTATATATTACTTCTTCAGCAGAAATCTTCTTAGCATGCTGCAACAACTTATTGGGCAGACCATATACCGCACAACCTCTTATCTATGTTAATCTAGGTTTGGGTTTTTTAAATTCATTTTGGCTTTTCTAAATAGGAGCAGTAGGTATTGTAATCCCTAATTAAATAGACAAGGCTAATTAAACTTTAGTTATGTAATCTATATACAAAAATTTGAAGTTTTCCTTGCCATATTTTCATCTGTGCTGAAGTGATCATAAACATAAAAAAAACCCCAACTTATCCAGAAGGTGACTTTTTTTCAGTTAAGATGTCTGTGTGGCAAGGCATAGTAGTACAGGAAAAGGAGGGGGAATTAGTTCATCTGCCCCATAGTGCTGGGAATTATAACCAGGCCATTGCCACTCTGATTCTGCCCTGGCTTTTCTTGTGATGTGCTCCTGTCGATATGAAAATGTCCTCAAAAATAGGTGTACGGTTTCAGGCTTGCATTCTGGCCCTGGGGCCTCTACATGAGAAAAGAGGATTGAAAGTTTAAAGTGAAATGGTCTAAATTAACTTACTGAAAAATCGATGGAGGCTGAAGAGCAGGCAGAAGTGGGGAAGGGGCAGCTGGGGTGATGTGCTGGGAGGGAAGTTCTTGGTTCTGCTGGTGCTGGTACTTGCAGCATTCACATCCGTACTCCTAGGCTAGGGGCTTGGGGATCCCCTGGAAAATGCAGTTCATCTCCGCTGGTAATTTTAAGCTCCTCAGTGTGAAAGTGAAAGCTGAGACAGTTTCCATGAGCTGGAGTAAATGAGCAAAACGATAACCCATTCTCTTCTTTGTCACCTACCCCTAGCGTCTTTTTAGCAGTTTGGCTGTGGGCTTCAACTTATTCGGGATTTTCACGTGACAGATGGGTAAATATTGGGTAAATATTGGCTGTGTTCTGCAGCCCTGACCCTGTATCTCCAGCTGCGGCAGGTGATGAGCCTAGTGTGAAAACATGGACTGCAGCTGCGAGCAGCCCTGTGCTGAATGGTGCTGCGCTGGTGGGCTCCTGGAGGTGTTCGGGAATGTTGGAACACGCGTGGTGTGAGGTGCAAAGTCCTGCTGGCACCAGCTGGCTAACCCAAGAGCGAGCTCCCGTGGGGCCGTTGTGCTCTTGGTGCTTGGAACATCCTCGAGACAGATCACCACGTGCTGGTTCATGCAACGACAAAAGACTGCAAGTCACTCGTAGCAGAAGGGTGAAAACGTGTGACTAATTCTTGCTGACGGAAGCCACCCGATAACGTGCAGAGCGGAAGATTCATCTCGCCCTGTGCAGCTCTGTGACTTTCCTAAACACATTTTCTCCCCCTTGCTACTCCTGAAACTCTGCAGTGTTAGTTGGGGACTGAGAGTCAGCATCAAAGTCTTCAGCTACAACAAGCTGCTCTAGGAAATGTTCCAGTCACAAAAAACAGGTCATGAATGAAGTGCTCTAACTAATGTCACTCGTGTCCTGTCCTGCTGCGCCAGCTGGGGCTGGCTGAGCTGCTTAGATCAGTATTTCTATTTCTATTTAACGCATGCACACCAAGCGTTCTCCAGAGGATCTTCTGAACTCGATGCTTACTCCCTGCACTGCTCCGAGGCAGCCTGACTTTCACATTTATAATGGGAGACCATCTCTGTGCCCTAATATCTGCGTCTGGAGAGATTTATGGAAGTGTGAAGCATTTTGACAAGATACAATGCTTTGTTTAGTGAAGTTGTTGAAAGCAAATGCCTTTACTCTCCTGTGAGGAAACTGCTGTGTTGAATGGCACGCGGTGCTTCCAAATAAGCACATATGGAACACTGTGTTGATCTTATATCTACAAAATCTGTCAATTCGCACAATTTTTTGAAAATGAGTTCGTTGAAGGATGGAAGTGCCTGAACTGACTGTTCCACACGAGCGCCGCCCTCGTAGCGTTATGACAGAGAACACACGCAGGAACCGAATGTTGGTGGTGGGTTCCCTAAAGCCACAAAAGTGAAGGGCACAGACAGAAAAACTGCATAGTGCAGAACAAATTGGAAAAAAATAAAAAGCGACTGGAAAAGTGAAAAACCGGTTCTCACTGAAAGGTCACACCTTTCTGGATACTCCTTTCCAGATTTTCGTTGAGGCCTCATGTGGAAAATTAGTTTTCAGGTGGAGATTTTTTTATGAATGAGTTCTAAGGGAAGAATTGGAGCCTCTGTAAGAAATCCAGCAGCTTTCGCTCAGATTCCCGTTGGAACAAAATTGAATCTTTCGTTGAAAACTGATGGCATTTGAAAAGCCTTCTGACCGCTGCTCCTCTCCTGCCAATTGAGGAGCCGTTGCCCGCGCTGGCGGTGAGCGTTTCTGTCCTCTGGGAACATCTCCTCACACATCTGTCTTACAAAAGAAGCACAGTCAAATTATTTCTCCTTGTGCTAGGAGGCATCTTGCATAACATGGAAAATTTTCAGTAACCGTGCTTCCAGGGTTGTCCTGGTCCTTTCCCAATGAATGTTGTATTAATATTTATGACATTGTGCCTGCAATATGACAAATATGTTATAAATTCTGTCTAAACTACTCTTTCCATAATAATGTTCTCCCTGATTCCTTCCTGTATGTGGTTTTGTTTTTTTTTTTTCTTGTGATGGATAATAAAATCTAGCATTTCATTTTTCCTTAAACATGATCAGTGGTTGGTGCCAGTGCCAGGGTGTCAGCTGGTGGAGACCGAGTGTTCAAACACGGTGGGAGTGGGCATTTGCAGTGCTGCATTTCTCAGACTGAGCTAAGTATTCCTGGACATTTTTTAATCATCACTTTGAATTAGGATGTGTTCCCCAATGATGAAATAAAAAATCCCAAGATTTCTTGCTTCATAATTGGAAATATTATTTCAAATGCCTGTTCCCATTTCAGTGCGCTTGGCGTGTCTGTATTTAACTGAAACGGTGTAAGTCGTAGACAGCTTACTTTGATTTAATAGGAACAGCCTGGTGGTTGTTTTCAGACTCTTGTAACAGCAACTCTTAAAATAAAATATGAGCTTAGCTCTAGATTTCTATCTGATTTTCAGAATTGTAAATCAGGATTAGCTTCCCAGAGGCTAATGGAACCACTGCAGTGTAAATACGATTACAAACGGACCTGCTGGGACTTGGCATTTCCACAGAGTCAGCGAGGGGTTTTTTTATTTGCCTGAGCTGCAGATTACTAGCGGTCACTTCTAAAGAATTGCCATCTTCGCATGGGGGTGGGAAGGAGGTGAAGGAAAGAAGACGAGCTCTGGGTACCACACAGCTCCTGGGTGCCACCCAGCCAGTGAAGGGAAGCAGGCTCAGGAAAATACGAGCATTGCTCCAGTTAAGGTGGGGGTCATTTAGAGCGTCCTTGACCCTGCACGTGGGGTTCTGACCAGACAGTCAAGAAGTACGTGAACCTTACGTTCTCTTCCTGCACGATGCAAACAATGGTAAAAAGCAAGAATGTCAGTGTTATTCACCCCAGGACCTTTCCTGGGAAGCTGCTTTGTGGCTGGTCCACCCCCAGCCTGTGCAGGTACCTGGGGCTGTTCATCGCCAGGGCTCTGTGGTTGCCTTTGCTGAACGTCATGAGACTCCTGTTTGCCCATTCCTCCAACCTGTTGAGGTCCCTCTGACTGGCAGCGCAACCGTCATCTGCGCTTCCCTGTAGAGTTTATTCCTAACTACAAAAGCAACCTGTGTACAGAAAACCCTAAACTTCTATTTCCTTTGTTGAAAAGCCCAAAGACCTAAGTATTTGGCTTATTTCTGCAAATTTCCAGTGACTTGGACAGTGGTGATCATCAGTTCAGACGTTGCTCGCAGCAGCAGTGTGCAGCTGAGCTGCCTGGAGCTCTCATGGTGCACCTTCTTGAAGTTAAAAGGCAGCTCTCCAGTATGCATCAGGAATGGTGCTTTCAGCTCGGTGACTTGCCAAACCTAGGACTCGCCAGGCTTCCTTTGCATATGGAGGCTATGAAAGAAGAAACACTTTTATATGTCAATAAAATTGCTTCAGATCCATACAAATTCAGGCAATCAAAAGTGAAGTGTGTCTGTTTAAGAGATGGTAATAGAGAACAAAGGTCTGAGAGGAGAAGAAAGCAAGCGGTTGACCTTGCATCTCCCTTTCTGCCAAAAAAATATTCAAAGAACTTTTAATGTAATCTTGCTAAAATGACCTCATGAATGCAACTAAGGCAGTAATTATGCTTGAGAGTACTCTGAGTGCATGAGTAGGGAAAAAGGTTTATTCAGAAACTAGAAGGAGCATGGGCAGAAGTCAAGTTTTCCTAAGCCAAGGCTTGTTATGGGTATTGCGAAAGATTTAGTTATTCATCTGTTTGTAGCTCAGGGGATTCATGATGTTCTCTGCATTGCAGGCTGTTCAGTTCAGCTCTGCTTGTCCCTTCTCCAGTTTCTCCGTCTGCACAAAGGACTGAGAAAATACAGCTCTGAATTTCTAAATAATAAGCTCCAGCCTCCAGGGAGGCTCTCTTAAGCGGGGCGGGAGGGGAGCTACAGAAGGGAACGGAGGGAGAAACAGATCTCGGCTTTCTGCCAATGTGAGGTGGCCAGCCGCAGGGAAAGGGGGCACGGCTATGTCGTGACGAATACTTTCTCTCTGTTTTTTTCCCCTTAGCTTCTCAGTGGAAGCTACGTGTGGAGAAAGGAATGACAGTATTGCCGAGTGAAAAACGGGAGTTGCAGCCGTAGAATAGAAACAAAGAACCTCAAAAGCTTTTCTGCAAAATACCTTGGTTAAATGATTTATTAAGAGAGCCTTTGTTTCAGGACTTATCTCCATGAATAAGCAAGATTAGATTTGTTTTTCAGACCATCCTTTTTACAAATGTGTGTGGGTTTAGCCACTGGAAGATACTGCACAAGTAGGATCGTGGTACAAGTTTATTGATTGAAGTATAATGGCATCTCATATCGAATGATTAGTGAAATCCTCACAGGAGATGACCCACTTAGAAAACAGTGATGCCTGGCAATAGTATAAAAAGAGCTGTTAACAGAAACTGGTAACTGAACTGAGACAGTAACTATGTGGGACTAACGGTTAGGTATAAATCCATATACACATTGATGTACATGGCCATATGATGTGTCTATATATGTGCACACATACATGTATATGTGCGTGTGCATGTGTAAATGATGTATATATTCTGCGTATATTAATGTAGAAAATCGAAACAGTTCCAAATTGAACCCTAAAAAACCTCCTTAGCCTAGATCCATATGTGTGGTGTTGAGGATGAGAGATACTATAGCAGCTTAGCTCCTGCAGACATCAGGCAATCGTAGTATGTTTTTTCTTTAATGCTGTCTTCTTAATAAACCAAGATTTTGTGAAGGCTGAAATTACATATATTTACTGAGCTTTGGTGGACTGGAAGGTTATATGCACAAAAGGCCTAGTCCCCAGATACGGTGGAGCTTCCCGGTGCTTCGATGATAAGCACAGAAGCACAGGTAAACCACCCATGGAAATATCAACCTAGAGTCGAGGCACATGCGGAGACAGCCTGTGGCCACCTGGGCTGCGAAGCGGGATCGAAGGTCCCAAGGAGAAGGAGGCTGTAGGAAGGTTGAAGTGTTATTAACTAGTGATAATAAAGGCTGAAATATTATTGCCTGCTGGCCGCAGGCCTGGACAAGGTCCTGTGCAGCCTGCTGTAGGTGACCCTGCTTCGGCAGGAGGGTTGGACTAGATGACCCACAGAGGTCCTTTCCAACCCCTACTATTCTGTGATTCTGTGATTCGGTGATTCTGTGTGATTCTGTGAAGTCGGTTTGCCCCCCAAAGAAAGCGGGGAAGCCGCAGACAGGGCCAGTGGAGCGGCGCAGCGCTGGGC
>Ga0181612_147857_pt1 | contig 13564 bp, 15 predicted proteins | sample HoacroProtozoa21_FD_119630 | JGI IMG/M metagenome (GOLD analysis project Ga0181612, IMG submission 119630) | Hoatzin crop microbial communities from Cojedes, Venezuel. Combined Assembly of Gp0051906, Gp0051904, Gp0051908 | reverse complement strand
TGGATAAGCTTCTTGCCAGTGGTCCCCTGTGCTGGCAGGTGTCTGTCCCTGTCCGCTGGGGACAGGGAGCCCAGTGAGGGCATAGCAGAGGCTTGTCTTCACGCCTCTCCGGACAGCCCCAGAAGCCTGGGCTCGTGGCCCTCGTATGTACCTGTGCTGTCAGAGCCACCAGCTTTCATGGAGGCAGATGGACATCTTCAGTCGCTGTTCCTGTAATGCTCTGCATCAGTGGTTGTGCAGCCTGGGTGTGTAACTGCCTGCGTGTGTAAAAGCAGGCACGTGTGCAATCCAGAACACTGCAGCTGAGCTGAGAGCAGTAACCGCCTAATTCAGACCTCCCAGACTTGTTTCACTTGTGACCCCATCTTAATTTGACCCTGGGACTTCAGCATATCCCTTAGCACTTGCTGGGCTTAAGCTGCTGGTTGATAGCAGTTTGCATGTCACAGTTCTGCTCTAGATTGATTTCCTTTACCCTGGCTGAGGGTCTCAGAGAGCCGAGCCTAAGGAGACAATTTCATTGTATCTGGCAGCTCAGCCATGAAAACTCATTCACATGTTCATTTCCTTCCTGAAAGCCATTCCAGATGGGTTCGAGATTGAGTCCCAGCCCTCAGAAGAGCCCATAGAGGGGCAAGACCTACAGCTGAGCTGCAATGCGGACAACTACACCTACGAGAACCTGCAGTGGTATCGGCTGAACCTCTCCAAGCTCCATGACGAGGAGGGCAACCCCCTCGTGCTGGACTGCAAGAACGTCCACCACTATGCCACCAAGATGCAGGGGGAGCTACGCTTCCAGCCTGACTCCAATGATGCAACCTTGCTGCTCACCATCCCCAACATCTCCCTGGGCGAGGAGGGAGACTACGTGTGCGAGGTGCAGAACCGGAAGACCCGGGAGAAGCACTGCCACAAGAAATACATCTCAGTGCAGGGTGAGGGTCCACAGGGCAGGCGGGAGTGACACAGGAGAGCTGGTGCTCTTGTTGCCATCAGCTTCCCAGCCTGTCCCCAGGGGAAGCCATGCAAGAAAGCTAAACTCAAGGTGGCAAAGGCAGGGCACCTGGGTTCTCAAGACACCCTTCAGCAGGGGTCAGAGACCCAAAGCCCCCCAGGAACACAGATATTCTTTTGATCAATCAGTTTCCCGTTTTCCCCTCCTCCTCTTTGTGCTGCCTCTCCAGCCCTGGAGATCCCCCGCCTCAAGCAGAACCTGACAGACATTTGGGTGAACATCAGTGACTCCATAGAGATGCGCTGTAAGGTGGACGGCAACCACGTTCCTGAAATCAGCTGGTACAAAGACGAGAAACTGGTGGAAGAAGTGTCAGGTACAGTGGGCTGGGGGTGAATACAAGGTAGGGCACCATGTCTGGTAGCTGGAGAGCTGAACACTGCTGGGTTCTGGGAGCTGCTGTGCCCAAAGGCACCCATTCGCTGAATTGGCTGAACTCTGATTTTAATCATGTTCTGTCCAAGTTTGATGCAGTCTCACTGGCCAAGTCTATGCCCTAGGGCCTGGCTCAGCATTGTCTATTCGTGTGCACATTCAGCTGGAGAGCAGAGAGAAAGAGATAAATCATTCATCTTTTTACTCCCAGCCCAGTGCCTGGCATCTGTGCTCACACAGGGACCAACCCAGATCCCATGGAAGGAACATGGGAAGGATCCAGACACATTGCAGAGGGAAAGGAACAGGTCCTGGAGCTGAAGCAGAGCTTGACACATCAGCTGGACTGCCTGGGCACTGTCCCCATCCAGCGTTGTCTGCAGGGGTTTCATCCCCTCCGTACGCTGCCTAGGGAAGGCCCCTCCAGGGTATTTCTGGGGCCATCAGGCCACAGAAGAGAGCCTCCACCAGCTGGTGCAGTTTCACTCTGCCATCTAAAATGAACCAGCCAAAAAACAGGAGCCTTATTTTGAGCCTAAATGAGTCCAGTATGCTAATCCCCCCTCCCTGTGAGTGACCACCACAACCCTCTGCGCCTTACAGGGATCGACCTGGCAGACTTCAACCAGAGGCTGAGCATTCAGAGGGTGAGGGAAGAGGATGCTGGGCTCTACCTGTGCAGCGTCTGCAACGCTAAGGGCTGTGTGAACTCCTCGGCCAGCGTCTCCGTGGAAGGTACCAGCAGCCATGACACCCCTGGGGATGAGGGGGGAGAGTAGGAGCATGGCCAATGTCCCATGCCTCCTCCCTGTGACACCAGGCAGCAGGAGGCAGTGAAAGCCCCTAGGCCTTGCTGGTGGCATGGTGCTCTCGCAGGAAGATCTGTAGTCGAGAGCATGTTTAGCTCGCGCAAACACAGCTCCCCAGTCTTGCCACATCCTGAAGCAGGCCACAAGGGATGGCTGAGCTGGGGCACGGAATGGGAATCTCTGAAGCTATGATTTCCCTCCCGTCCCACAGGCTCTGATGACAGGACCAACGTGGAGATTGTCATCCTGATTGGGACTGGGGTTATCGCTGTTTTCTTCTGGATCCTCCTTATCCTCATCTTCTGTAACATCAAAAGGGTATGTGACTGTCCCAGGGCAGGGGAGGTGGCTTAGCAGGGCCTGGGACAACAGTATTGCCGTGATGTGGGGCTGTATGACAGCATCTGCTAAAAGGAGGTCATTGAGCGATGCTTCAAGCGCTCTCACTACCAAGGGCAGGGTGCATAAGGGCTGTGGTAAAGGAAGTGACAGGGAATGGCCTTTGCCAGGGGGAAGCAGATCAAGGCATGCAAAGGAACCAAATCCTCTCTGGGAGTCAGCACCCAGTGCAGGGAGGGCATCTCCTCACCCTGTGCGTTGTCCGATTCCTGCAGCCTGCCCACGCAGACATCAAGACGGGCTACCTCTCCATCATCATGGACCCCGGCGAGGTGCCCTTGGAGGAGCAGTGCGAGTACCTGCCTTATGATTCCAGCAAGTGGGAGTTCCCGCGAGACCGCCTGCGCCTAGGTGAGCTGGGCCCCATCTCTGAAGCTAGGGCTTCCCACAAGCCCTTCAAACCCACCTTCCAGGTTTCTTTACACACCTCTGTGTATTTAATGCCTTCTTTCTGCCTCAGCCTTCCTGTCTTCTTCCCCAGACTGTCCCTAAAGCCCAGCTGTGCCTGGGAAATTTCTCTGGGTCTGACTATGGACAAGTCTGAGCCAACTGTAAGCCCAGACTCTCCCAGTGTACCCACACAGGCATCACTGAGACCAGGAGAGTTCTAGGCATGCTTTAAAACACATTCTTCAACTGGCAATCTGGACAGAACATCCCAGTCCATGGCAGGTACCCCGAGTTCAGGAATAGGATTGCACCCATTATCCTCCTCATGCTGAGACACCCACCTACAGTCTCTTCCCTCTGTCTGGGAGGGTTATAAAGGCTGCAGACTACCTTTGAGGCACAGAGCAGTGACATTAGCCCTGGCTGTTCTGCTGCAAGGTGTCACATTTACCTTTCCCACACGGTCTGCTCGAGGGCAACAAACAGCCCCTCACTTCTGCAGAGCCATTTCCTTCCTCTGCTTTGTCCATGCCAGCTCTGTCTCAGTTCCTCCCATCATCCTTTCTCTTGTTCTCTCCAACAGAGCAAGCAGCCACCTGGGAAGGGCATACGTTCCACTCCTTCCTTTTCCTTTATAACCTTTTTTCTTTCTTCTTCCCACGGTTTCCTCTTGATTTTTTTGTTTTTTCATTCCATTCTGCATGTGCTGCACCTGCCTTCCTTCACACTGCTTCTCTACTTGCCCGTAGGTAAAGTCCTGGGTCATGGTGCCTTTGGGAAGGTGGTGGAAGCATCAGCGTTTGGGATCAACAAAAGTAACAGCTGTGAGACCGTAGCAGTCAAAATGTTGAAAGGTATGTGGACAGCAAAGCAGAATATGGAGTCTGTGTGGACAGCGAAGGATGAGGCATCTGCCAGGGAATGTCCACCCTGTAAATCCCTGTCTTTTGCATAAGGCATTTGTTAAGGCCCTGGAAAATGTTTTATCTCCCACAAGAGCTCCGGGGTGCTTCTGCTTGAGCCAGTCCTGAAGTAGGGGAAAGGAGTTGACGCCAGCCTTTTAATTTATGGCTCCCTGGCCTCAGCACAGTTGATCCTCTTGGCCTCCCCTCGTGGATGCTTTCGCCCCATTCAGCTGCACTGGGAGGCAAGTGGCAGAGCAGACAGCAGGGACTTGAGGAACTCAGCTTTCAAGGAAATTTAGCTCTCTGCAAAGGCAAAGAATGAAATTAGTCTTAAAGGAAGAACAAGAATACAGAGCCCCTCTTTGGCAGGTCACTGAAGGAAGTGTTGCTCCGTTACCTTCTTCCAAATGTGCCTGTATCTTGTGTTTATGGGCCAGGTTCAGAGCTGGGTAAGGAAGCACGCTGCAGCTCTTACCCAGATCTGAGGGCTAAATTGATTTTGCACCCAAAGCCTGATCAACCCAGGGTGAGATTTTAAGCTTTTATAGCCATGCTTTGCAACAGGCATCCAGAACGTTATTCTGTAATGTGGCACCCAACAAAATACCAAGGCGGTCTCTGGGCAGTAGCGGCCTGTATCTGGAGACGGAGCGATGGCTTGTCTCAGCAGAATGGAGCACTGCAAGGGTACAGATGGGCTGCACAGCAACTGCAGAGGGAAGCCTGGTCGTGCAAGGTTGCTTTACAGTCCTTTGAGGCATGGCTCTCGCCTGGCCCATCAGCTGCAGCTCAAGAGGATGCCTCTCCCTTTCTCAGACTAGATTTACAAACTCCCAAGGAAGTCAAAATGCATATGAGGAAGCAGGGAAGTATGAAAAAGGCACACAAAACCAGAGAACAAACCCTGAGGGTAAAACAGAGGATCAAGAGGTGGTGTGAATTAGGCACTCAGAGCGAAGGTGCAGTACAGAGAGCTGGCAGGGGCACAGCGCTGTGTTTGCTATTGGAGAGGAATCATAAAAAGGTATTCTGGGTTTGAGCTGCGAAAGCTGCTGTCTTCAGTCATGATCAAAAGACTCAGATGCCTTTTGTTTCTAATTTTCCTTCAAATTGCTTTATGGTTTGTTTTCTCTGTTTGGAGGCTGAAGGGGCAGAGACTCAAACACGTCCACCTGTATGTGAGTCTCAAGTGATGTTTTTCCCTGCACGGCTCTCACAAGGAAAAATCTGTTGGACACAGGTTGTGTTGTCTTTTGCCCTGGGACCCTGCACCTGCAGGGAGCACCTCACATGTTACAGCAGGGATCCTGGGAGCTCCAGACAAGGCTCTGAGGTTTCATATGGAAACATGCAATAACAAAATATACCAAGGCTTTGGGGTCACAGCCTCCTCAGCAAGACTCACATTAACACTCTGCTAAGAGAAGGGTGACGAGGGGGAGTGAAAAGCTGTGAGGAGATGTCATGATGTGGTCTGTGTGTTTCCAGAGGGAGCTACAGCAAGTGAGCACAAGGCACTGATGTCAGAGCTGAAGATTCTCATTCACATCGGGAATCACCTCAACGTGGTGAATTTGCTGGGTGCCTGTACCAAACCCAATGGTAAATATCCCAGGGCAGCAGGCTGTGCCTGCTCCCAGAGATCAGTCCTCGTCCCCTGTACCCTCTCTGCTGGCCACACGTGTGACCGCAGGGACATGCAGGGATGTTATCGGTGTGCCTGTGTGCACTTAGGGCAAGTGCCACAGCTCAGTGAAACTGCACGTAACATGAGTTGGGGCAAACTGTGACCATGCCAAGCTCTTACCTCCTCCCCGACCTTTGGTTTCTTCTCACCAGGTCCACTTATGGTTATTGTCGAGTTCTGCAAGTATGGAAACCTCTCCAACTACCTGCGGACCAAGCGGGAAGGATTCAGTCCTTACAGGGTAAGTAGCTTCCTTTGCCCCTAGGGACCTGTCCCATGGCCAGGGAAGAAAGATGTGTAGCCTGGAACATGATCTGACAGTGGGACAAAGACACACTCTTCTAGCAGCAGGTCAACTTTACACAGTGATCCTGGCTCATATGCACATCAGGGAAGTAATTTCTTTCTGCAACGAAGCATAGGTGCTTCCAGGCCAGAATAACTGTCTAAGAGCAGGGCAAGACTGTGTAGCTCCTGGGTGCAGGGGTTACAATGTGTGTTGCCTGCTGAGGTTTTTGTTTTGGTCTCCTGGCCAGGAAAAGTCTCCCAGGCTGCGTATTCAGGTCCAGTCCATCGTGGAGGCAGTGAGAGCAGACAGGAGGAGTCGTTCTGGGACTAGCGACAGCGCTATCTTCAACCGCTTGCTGATGCACAAGAGCCAGACAGCACAACCCATCCAGGAAGGTAATACTCCAGCCTTAGCAGTGGCTCCTCACCTGGCTCACCAAAAAAATGCAAGACTTGGCTAACTTGGGGAATGGGTAGGGCATCACAGTGGGCAGCTGGGCCCCGGCTTCGGAGGTGATCACTCACTGTTGTGTGGCAATTCCCTGAACAAGGGCTATTGCATTCATCTGTTTTCTCTTGTAATAGACTCTTGAAACCCAAAAGTGAGGATTAAATCCCTTTGGATTTTTTTAGCCAAAAGAAAGGAGAACTGAGGGAGACCTCAGTGGGTCCACCCTAGGACAGAAATGATGAGCTGACCTACAAAGTCCCTTCCAGCACTGTTCCCCACAACTCTGTCTGACTGAAGTGTGCTGGAGGCTGGACTCATTCTCCTCACACTTGAGCAGGTTCCTGCCATGCACTTGCTGCACCAAGGCAGAAAATCCTAGAGGGGAGCTGGTGACTCCAGTTAGCACTGAGGACTAGCTGTATCTCAGCAAGGGTCTGGTTGTATCCCACGGTCCTGGAAAGGGGCAAGGAGGACAGGAGACTGCTCACTGTCTGATCTTTTTCTTGTACTCCTGGACAGTGGATGACTTGTGGCAAAGTCCTTTGACTATGGAAGACCTGATCTGCTATAGCTTCCAGGTAGCACGTGGCATGGAGTTCCTGGCATCCCGAAAGGTGAGTTCACCCTTTCTTTCACTCCCCTCTTCTTTTGTCCATGCTTGACCAGAGAAAGCCTGCCTAGAGCCACAGACAGGTGACACGCAGAGAGATTCAGTGATCTGCCTCACACTTCTCAGGAAGTCTGAGGCAGCTCTGTGTGCACAAAGATGTGAACTTAGTTCTCTTGCATGTCATCCTCTCCTTAACTATCTCCCTTTGAAATTTTTTATCTTTAGCTCCTTCCCACCTCCACCATTCACCCATTACAGCTGAGGTTCACGATGGAAAGATAGGGGAGGGGCTGCTCTGCACTTTCTGATGGTGGTTCCTGTCTCTCTGATTTTGTCCTTTCATCTTCGTGTGCCCTCAGTGCATCCACAGAGACCTGGCGGCTCGCAATATCCTGCTGTCAGAGAACAACGTGGTAAAGATCTGTGACTTCGGCCTGGCCCGGGACATCTACAAGGACCCGGACTATGTCAGGAAAGGCAGTGTGAGTGCCATCTTCTCAAACCCCATACAGACTGGGCCCCCTTGAGGTTGTTCATAAACTACTCTGAGGCTGGAATAAACTGAGGAAAAGATGACAAAGGAGGAGTGGAACCACTTATGTGGCTGGGACCAGGAACCATTGGCCCAATGATGTATGTGCTGTCCTCCTTCTCCATTACCAGACCTCTGTCTCCTTCCTTCTGCCCCTCTGTCTGTCATTAACTTGCTCTTCTTTCTTTATACACTTTCCTCCCCCTTTCAGTGTCTCCATCCCTCCCTCTGGCCTAACCAAACCTCCATTCGTCGATGGAGAGAGGAGCAGGGCTATCAGCTCTGGTTTCCTTTCATCCCGTTGCTACAAGAAGGGCTGTCCTGGGACATGTCCCTGACTGAATGCTTGTACCTTGCCTCTCCTTCCTGCAGGCCCGTCTCCCACTGAAGTGGATGGCTCCAGAGAGCATCTTCGACAAGGTCTACACTACCCAGAGTGATGTCTGGTCCTTTGGGGTCCTCCTCTGGGAAATCTTCTCGCTAGGTGAGTGCTAATGAGGGTTACACGCTGCTGAGGGAGACCTTTCTTCCCACGTAGCAGTTTGGTGGGTGAGTTTGTGCAGGAGGCCCCGACACTCTGAAGCATGTCTAAGGAGTGATGGGAAGAGATCAATGCAGGCCAAAAAAAATATGGAGGCCATATCCACCCATGAAGAGAGCGATGGGGAGACAGACATGCAGAGGTGGCCTCTCCACTGAGTCAGAGAAACCTGTCTCAGGTAGCACCAAGGACTTGGGCTGTGTATGAGAAGTGACCACATCTCCCAGTGTTTTTGGAGGAAAGGAAGTCTCAGAAGGACTGGTTTCCGATGACACATTTCATGTTCCCACCCCTCTTCAAACCTCCTTTAGGGGCATCTCCATACCCTGGCGTCCAGATCAATGAGGAGTTCTGCCAGAGGCTCAAAGATGGTACCAGGATGAGAGCCCCAGAGTACGCCACAGCAGAAATGTGAGTCAGAAACCTCACAGATCACAGCACTGGTGAGAGCAGAGCCTTCTGTGGGATGGTAGAAACCTCCCAGATCCCAGCATAGGACAGGACAGGCCCTTCTGTGGAATGCAAAGACCTTTCAGCCATGGCTGGGGATGAGCCAACAGATCCTTCACTCCAGGCATCTCCCTGGGGGGCAAGCCAGATGGGTTCAAACCAGAGCTATATAGGTACCCTTGCATACCCATGCTGGGATGGGTCTGTAAGTGGGCAATGTGCTTTACCACTCTGAAGGGTATCAGAGGTGTCTGAATTAGCTCCTTGTACACTGTTAGTGCATAATGAACCAGCCCCCTTCCAGTAGGTCCACATGGCCAATGTGCTGGGGGGTGCCGAGCTTTCCTTCACAGCACAGGTGCATGTTGTCCCAGTGGGCACCATGTGGGTGGGAGCTGCAGAGTGGGGTAGGAGGGGGTTTCCGTGGCATAAAACCAGCATCTCTTCTTGGCAGTTACCGTATAATGCTGAGCTGCTGGCACGGCGATCCCAAGGAGAGGCCAACTTTCTCCGACTTGGTGGAGATATTGGGGAACCTTCTTCAGGAAAACGTCCAGCAGGTGAAAACCTCTCTGTGTCCACGCTCAGCTCCAGACAGCTCTTTCTTCTCCCACTGGTAGCTCCCTCGCTGTGCCCTCCTCTGACTCCCTGCCCAATGCAGTACCTTTGCGTAGACCAAGGGATAACACAGGGTTTCCTGGATCAGAGAGGTCTGATTCCCAGAGCCACTGGAGAGCTCATTTCTGCGGTAGCCCTCTAACTGCATCCTAATTTAGCTCCACTGCTTGCAAGGGTGGGTGCCCTCTCAGTCGTCATTCCGGTATTTCCATCCTAATCCCCAGATGATTATTTGAAATTTTTCAGCTGAGTCAAGGCCCTGGCACTCCTGCCTCCCACACGCCTGCATAATGAAAACCAGGATTTCACCAGGGTTTCTGAAACTCTATCCTCAGATCTAAATGTCAGGGCCATGTGAACCAAACAACTGTTCCCGTACAGCAGTCAGACACACAAATTTCTGTGAAACTATTACTAATCACGGCCATGCAGTAACCCACCAGGACTTTTAACTGCGATGAGTGTGCAGCTCTGATTTTAACATTTTCTTGATGTTCCATTTCATAAGATGATAGCTAAATGCTTAGATACGAGTACTGTCTCACCCTGACGTCCCTGATTTCAGCCTTTCAGCACTGGATCCCAGCACAGGCATGACTAAGCCACAATGACGTGCCCCTGGCGCACAGTGCTCTAAAACACTTGCAGCTGCTTAACGCAGAGGGCACAGAAATCTCCAGCCAGATATTTTTTCCCAGAAAAACAAACGACATAAAGGAGAAATCTTCCTCCCCAGCTCTGACAGCTTCTGCTTGTAGAGACCTTTCTTGTGGGAAAGCTCTCCCCTTCTTGTAAGGCCACTCTCTGTTCTTCCTACCAGGAAGGGAAGGATTACATCCCACTGAACGACTCTCACAGCTCGGAAGATGATGGTTTCTCCCAGGTGCCCTCCTCTGCCCAGCAAAACTCAGATGAAGAGGACTTTGACATGAGGATACGCTGCCACAGCCTAGCAGCAAGGTGAATCCCCTCTGAAAAGGGCAGAGAGCGCCCAGCAGGCAGCCAGCAGCTTGAGCTGTAAGGGAGCCTGAGGGAGATGGGTAGAAGCCAGTAGCAAGATGATGCAAAAATCCCAGGTGATCAGGTGTGATCCAAGCATTTAGGCCATACCATCTTGCTTATAAAAGCAAAATCACTTTCCTTTGCTGATGAGAAAGAGCCCTTGATGTGTAAGCCTATGACATTCCTTCTCCTGCCTCCAGCTATGCTGCCAGAGCATCATGTCCCACTAAAGGCATCGTGGCCCATCAGGTTGATGAGAAAAAAGGTGTCAGCTGGGTCTCTGCCCTTCGGCCAGTGCAGGAGTTTTGTCCTATCTCTTCCTAACTAACCCAAACAATTAGGCCTAGGCTTCTTGTCTCCGGGGGGCCATGACAGTGCGATGCCTGGAATTTGTATGACATTATACTGGTTATCCAAATTGGAGAGGTAATCAGGGCCTGATTTGATCAGGAAGTCTGGGCCCTCCCCACTGCAGAAGTAGTATGGGGTTAAGAGGACTAAGGTGACCCCATTCCCCTCCCAAAATCCACCATTTGGGCCACCCACCTCCCTGCATACTTGGGCTGCACAGAGAGGAGGTTGGGTGCAGGTCCTGTTTGTTCAGGACATTGACTCTGTTGGTTTTACTGAATACAGTACGCTTCTGTCAGCAGATACTACAACTGTGTCTCGTTCCCTGGTTGTTTGACGGGAGGAAATCAGATCAGGTGTCCATCCAGGATAAAGACATTTGAAGAGTTTCCCATGACACATACAATGTACAAGGCACACCCGGTGAGTAGCATCTGAGTGGAGCCAAGTGGGGGGCAAAGAGATGTTCAGCTGCTTCCTGACACTTTTGCTGTTAAGATCGTGGAAGGAAGATCACTCCTATCTAATGTCAGTCTGTCTGTGTCAGTCCTGTTCAGTCCGTCCAGTCCTATGCACATTCATTTCTCCACCTGGCACATAGGGGTTTCTCTACAGCACAGCTTGTACTGCCCGAGTGTGAAATAGGGAGGTTAGATCTGCAAGCAAGGGGACCATAAAGGACCTCAGAGAAGAGCCTGCTCTTCACCCTTCTCAAATCTGTGAACGTGGCCTGGTTCAGAATACTGAAATCCAGCCAGGACTAGGTAAATCCAGAGTGCTTGTCTGTACCTCCTGTATCTTGACCCACATGGCAGTGTGCACTGGGACCCTCCTGGCCTCTCTGAACTGGGCTGATACTTACATCTCCTCTAGTGGTAAAACTTTAGTCATACCTGTAGTCTCAGAGGAAAATCTCACCTCTCACAGATTTGATGGTAATACATCTTCCAGGCAGGGAGCACTCTTTTTCCACAAAAGTGTCACTGAACTGCACACACAAGCCCTACCTTTGTATGTGCTGCTTTTAAGAAGGCAACTAAGAAAATCAGTTCCAGCAAGACCATGGAGCATGCTGGTAAAGTGCCCCTACTCCTTTTTCCCCGTCACAGATACACATGATCTCATCTCCTGAATGATTCCTCATCCCTTCCCACTCTGATCAGTCGACAGGGATGTTACTGATAACTCCTGTTGCTTCCTTCCAGGACAATCAGACAGACAGTGGGATGGTTCTGGCATCTGAGGAATTTGAGAGGATAGAAAACCGACACAGAAAAGAAGGTGGATTCAGGTACTCCTTAAGTCTAGCCACTCAGACCTCCCCGCTGCCAAATGCAGTAGACCAGGAGGCAGCTCTTGGTGTCTCCCCATAGGGTATACCTCTTGGGGCTCTCAGCAGCAGCAGGGCTGTGGGCCTGGGGCCTGACAAGTCCATGCACACATTAATGAGAGGCAAAACACATGGAGAACAGACCTGCCTGCTGCTTCCTAGGGTTTACAAATATAAACTGTGCCTGTTCAATGAGAATGTGTCTGTTAAGATAATGACGCACAGTGGAGTGACAGTGTTAATAAAACTCTCAATGCTTATTGACATTTTCTGGTGAAATGTGTCAGGGCTTGTTCAGGCAGTGGCAGGTGGGATGGATGGAAACTATGCAGCTGCCACCTCCCTCCCCCAGCCCTGACCCATGTGCCACAGGGCCCCGATGTGGCACTGCAGGGATGGTGCAGGCCTTAGGACTTCCCGCATGCCGGTACGGAGCCTGGTGGCTTGAGTTGGCACTCTCGGGGCTGAGGATGCTATGGATGGTTATGTCCTTGCCCCAGGCTTGGAAACTGGGTGAGAACCTGTCCAGCTCATCTCTGCGTGGTGCCAGAGGAGGCTGGGACCTTGTCTCCATGACAGTGTGTTGTGAGCCATGTCAGCTCACGTGTAGACAAGGCTAGTCCCAATCCTCTTCCTCACCTCCTCTGCCTCTCACCATCAGATCAGACTGGTCATTGTCTTTTCCCTTAGCCATAGCCCTGTGGCCTCTCTGCTGTTGTATCGGACTGTTTCCTGCTTCTTGTCCTTGTCCTCTTCTCCCTAAGGCACATTCCCGTTGTCTCCTACAGCGTGGGCTACCTGGTGTCCCGTCTCCTGGAAAACACTGCCCTTAAAACTCTCCTTGAATGTGTCCCTGCCCTCACTCTTGTGACTTCTTGCTAGTCACCTGGTATTGGCAGGCACTGAGATGGGGCTGCTGATTTCCTCCCACATCTCCTTCATCATCTTCCTTCATTTCCTTTCCCCCATCCTGGCTCTTGGTTTGTATCAGTTTCTGTTACTCCTGCCAGGTCCAGGAGCAACTGAGGCAACATCTCTTGTCTCTGCCTGCTCATTGGGGTCCCAACCCTTCCCTGGGCTTCCCAAAGGTATCTAGAAGAGCTGAAATAACCCTGTTGCTGGGTTATGTGCAGATTTTTCACAAAACATACAGGCTGTGCTTAGGTTTAGAGCAAGGCCCGGTGTTGTGCTTTGAAACGCAGGTGTAGGTCCATTCCTGACCCTGCCTCTGCCCCGTGCTTTAGCAGATGATGTTTCCTGAAGCTGGGATCTCTCTAAGCAGGACAGAGGCTTTCCAGGAGTGATCAGATTGATCTTTTGTGTCTCTCCCTCACAGCAGTAAAGGGCCCAGCCGAACTGCGGAGCTGCCAAGGGAACAGTCGGACCTGCGAGGCAGATGTCGGCCATCGTACGGGTCCCAGGTCGGAGGCCAGACTTTTTACAACAGTGAATACGGGGAGCTGTCAGAACACTCTGAGGACGGCAGCTGCACCCCGCCTGGAGAGGGGGCCAGTCCCCCCGCTCTCCACGCTTCCTTCTTCTCCGAGCAGTACTAATGGCACCGGGCCCTGGAGGCACCTGCCGAGGCATCCCCTCTCACCCTCCAGGAACATTATCAGGGTTGCTCAGAGCTTCTCTATCAACCTACACCCAACCCCAGCAGGGAACCTGCCCCTGGATGGGGACCACCGATGTCCTTGGAACAGCAGCACGATGACCCACGCAGAACCTCCAGCTGCAGCTTCCCCGTGCCGGGACTGGAGAGTGCGCATCGCCGATTCCTCGCGTTTCTTTTCCTCCTGTGGCTC
>Ga0181612_181087_pt1 | contig 13565 bp, 9 predicted proteins | sample HoacroProtozoa21_FD_119630 | JGI IMG/M metagenome (GOLD analysis project Ga0181612, IMG submission 119630) | Hoatzin crop microbial communities from Cojedes, Venezuel. Combined Assembly of Gp0051906, Gp0051904, Gp0051908 | reverse complement strand
TTTAGTAGGGCTTTTGATACTGTCCTTCACAGCATCCTTCTGGACAAGTTGTCCAGCTGTGGGATGAGCAGGTTCATGGTGTGCTGGGTGAAGAACTGGCTGAAGGGCAGAGCTCACAGGGTTGTTGTACATAGGGCTACATCTGGCTGACAACTGGTCACCAGTGATGTTCCTCAGGGTTCAATTTTAGGGCCAGTTCTGTTGAATATATTTATCAATGATTTACATGCAGGAGTTGCATGCACCATTAGCAAGTTTGCTGATGATACCAAACTGGGAGGTGCTGTTGACTCTCTTGAGGGCTAAGATGCCTTGCAGAGGAATCTAGACAGACTGGAGCATTGGGCATTAATGGGATGAAATTTAATAACTCTACATGCCAGATTTTGCACCTGGGACGGAGTAGCGCCAGGCACATGTATAAATTGGGAGAGGAGTAGCTAGAGAGCAGCCCTGAGGAAAGGGGTGTGGGGGGTGCTGGTTGACATGAGGCTCAATATGAGTCAGCAGCGTGCCCTGGCAGCCAAGAGCACAAACCACATCCTGGGGTGCATTAAACACAGTCAGTCAAGACATGTGATTATCCCACTGTATTTAGTGTTGATGCGGGCTCATCTTGAATACTGGGCACAATTCTGGGCCCTATAATCGAAGAAGAATGTGAAGGTCCTTGAATGTATCCAGAAGCAGGCAACAAAGCTGTTGACAGGGCTGGAAGGGGTGTCCTATGAGGAAAGGCTGAGGGCTCTGGGCTTGTCTAGTTTGGAGAAAAGGAGGCTGAGGGGCAACTTCATTGAAGCTTCCTGAGGAGGGGAAGTGGAGAGGGCTGGGCTCTTCTCCCTGGGATCCAGTGATAGGATGTGTGGTAACGGTTCAGACCTGCGTCAGGGGAGGTTCAGACTGGACATTTGGAAGCATTTCTGTACTGAGAGGGTGGTTAAACCCTGGAACAGGCTTCCTAGAGAGGTGGTTGATGCCCCAAGCCTCTCAATGTTTAAGAGGCATCTGGACAATGCTCTTAGTAGCATGCTTTGACTTGTGGTCAGGCAGCTGGACTAGATGATTGTTGTAGGTCCCTTCCAACTGAATATCTCTTTTCTCTCCTCTTTTCTCATTGACTGATTTTCACTTCTAAATCTAAGTGTTTGTATTCAATTTATTTGGAGCTTGCAAAGGCAAGGGGAAGTAGGTTCCACTGGTTTCCTGAGGAAGGTGTTGGATAAGAACAGATTTAGACTGTGGGCTGTACCCTAGCCTGAAGCCAGACTCGTGTGTGGCAGTTTTCTACAGGCCTGCACTGTTGAAAAGTCAGCAGGCGAGCCCTGGCTTTGTACATGAAAGACAGTAGCTGGTTAGCAACCCCCATTCTCTTCCCTTCTCCTATCTTCCTCCCTCTCCAGCCATCTGATGGACCGAAAAACTAAGGGAAACTTTAAAACTATTGTGTGGGGAGGTTGACGCTCTGTGTGGGGAGGCAGTGCCACGGTGTACGTTAAGAATGTCATACAAGCAAAACACGTACACAGCAATCCTGAGGTTTTTCTTAGTGTCAGGACACTTACTTTTCTGTGTGTTTTGATGCGTACATAGTTCATTCTGGTAAAGTGAGTTCCCTCCTCGCTCTGTAATAGCTTAGCTAAGTTTTTCTACTTGCTTCTGTTCTATGGCACTCCAAAGTCTCTTAAGATAAAATCTTATGTCTGAATTGGTATAACTGTTACGATGTGTACACAGAGAAATGGAAAAGTTCTCTGAATGACTTCCATGAGTGGTCCCCTTCAGTTTTGACTGAAAATAACCAAAAGAGTTCAAATAGAGTTATTCTTTTCAGATAATGTCTACAATGTGCTTCATGTTTCCCACACTTGAAAGCAAGGTATATGATTCTATGATATTTTGGATAGTCCTGACACACAGAGACAGACAGTAGTGACAGCTTAAAAGCGATGCAGCTGCAGGCATAGCTGGCTGCTTCCTAGTAAAATAGTGTCTAAAGTAGCAAGATAGTAAGTTTATCAAACAAGCATTTTTTATTGTTGCTCATTTTATATGTTGGTACCATGGAGAACCTCACACGGTAGTCATATCTGTATATTTATATGCATTCACTCACATGAAGTCTATATGTGGAACAGATCACAGTTTACACCTGATGTAGACACGTACTGGGGGAAGGGAAATGCAGAAAGACTTTGAAGGTATTGCCGTGTGACCCAGTAAGCCTGTGACGTTTCATTTATGTTGTTGTCTGCAATAACTGAAGGTGATTTAGCTGATTACGTTTTGCATCTGAACTGGGGCTGGCTAAGAGCATCCACTTGGGCAACGACCTCAGCTCAGCCGATGGGCTGTTAAACCTGGCCACACCCTGCGTGACTTGTCCTTCTGTTGTTGTGGGAATCGATGGCAGCACCAGGGACTGGCTCTAGAGCCCCTCATTGCCTTCCTCCCCACCCCGACTGAGACATGGCTCCCCAACGCTCTGGTCTTACCCCTGATTTCGGATAGCACTTGTGGCGGTAGCAGCCGTGGCTTTGTGTCACAGTCAAGCTGCTTCATGCATGAGTCGCCCTGTGAAGAACGGTTGAAGAGATGGTCCTGGTGAAGGACACAGCAGTATCTCAAGGCAACTTCTAAGCAGAAGGAACGTGGATGTGAGGAGAGGTTAAAGGTCTATGAATGTGTAAGGAGGAGCGGGAGAAGACAGGATAGACCTGTCAATTTATTGGTAGCAGAGGTGGCTACAGGGGGGCATGTTATTTAAAGGTTGGGGATATCAGAGTTTCAAACTTAAAATGCTAGGTAGAGATTTTATAGCTATCTAAGCAGTGCCAGCAAGCCAGGGTGACTGCAGAAGTAGGGGGTAGGGATGGAGGTTCAAGCCTCTGGGTCCAGGCTGACTCACAGAGGCTGTGGGGGAAGACACAGCAGCACTTAGGCATGGCTTAAACATGTGAAGGAAAATGTTGCCATCGGAAAACTTGTTGGCTTAGCACCTTCAGAAATAAGAATCCTGTTTTGTATTGTAGGACGCAGGTGCGGAAGTGGTTATCCAGAAGGAACTATTTCCAGTAGTGCAAGTAAACACTGAGTATTTTGAAGAGGAACAAAAGGTCAATGAGCTGAAAAATGAAGTGGCTGAATTGGATGTCGTGCTTATAAATGAACAACTAAAGGAGCTGGAGGTATGAAAATTGCAAAGCCATTCCTCATTGTTAATGTAGTGATACACTTACAGAATTACGATTCACGTGGGCAAAACAAAATTGTTGCATATAGTCTTAACTGGGGTTTGACTGCATGATTAGTCAGTTTGTCTACCAGGTAATCTACAAACCCTGTGCCTTAATGCAAATACGTCGATGTAAATACCGTATCTTGTACTGCTCTTCTAGAGTGTAGGAGTAGATACACCTATGATTGTGCGTGTGCTTCCATGATGTGCACAGGCATGCATGCTCATTTGCATGTGACTGAGCAAGTATATGTTTGTAGATGTATCTATTTAACTGTATTTTGTGCTGAAAACGTTTAAGATCCTCTTTTAATCCTCTCTCTGTGGTGGGCTTCATTGTAGAATTTACAAACTGAACTGGAAACATGGAAAGCAAAATCTTTGTGTGATAGTCAAGAAGCGTTTCCTGATGCAACAGGATCAAACAGGGCAGAGCTGCAAACCAGAGAGCCTGTGGTGTCCTGTTGGGGCAGGCTGCTTCAAGAAGTAGATGCTATTAAGGCAGTGAAGCAACAACAGTACTGTTTAATTAATGAGTACCAGAAAAATCTTTCTGCTGCACAGTCCTCAATGAAAAATTTGTCGACAGAAAAAGATAACATAAAAATGTAAGTATAGTTGAGGGTTTCTGTTAATAGGTTGCAGAACAAATATGGTCCTAGGCTGAATTTCATGCAACACTTCAGTAACATTCAGACAAGAATACAGTGGTTTATCTGTCTCGTTAACATTAGGTAGCAAAAGAAGTCTCATAGGTTTGTAAATTTAAACAGCCTGAAACAGAAGCATTACTGGTGGTTTCTCTGCTATCCTTTAGCAACATCTACTCTTTTTATATTTTAGGCAAAACAAAGAAATTATTGCTGTGGTAAAAACCTATAGAAAAGCCATATTAAAATATTTTTGCAAAAATATGGCAGATATGAAATACTAATTTTTCTTTAAGGACTCATCAGTTCTAATTTCTTTTCTGAATGAAATATCTGATTGCTCTGGATATTAACCTTATTTCATAGGAAGAATTCTGTGGCAGTAAATAAGTCTACAGTACCAATTCAGAGGTAACCAATGCACACAAAATATTTAGTACCTCTTAACCTTCAAGTCATGGAACTAGACTATTGGTCACAATAATGTTTCACAGTAATTTGAAAATCTTTAAAATAATTTATAAAATTGTTAATTTACAGCAAAGAGTTTGGAAAAAATTACATAATAATCTAGCTGCTAATATTTATGTGAGAATTTCAAAATACTCCTGGAAATAAAACATGAGTGGATAAACTCCTCCAAATTAATCTTGAATGAATGAGAATAGTTGAAGTTTTTTTTACAACTTTTATCTTTTTTATCTTTTATCATTGTAAATCAGAAATTACCATAATATGTTAGTTCACTTAGAGTTGACTTAACACTGTTGTTGATTTTCATACTGTTATTTACTGCAACTTTAAAGAGAGGATACATTCCTTTAGGAAATGACACATTCTATACTAGTATATACTGCAATTTTAGAGACTATGCAGTAGACTATACTTTTCCTGCAGGGAGATCTAGAAATAACTAGTCCTATACAGATAAGCAAGAACTAATGATACTGCAGCAGTGGTAGGAAATTTGTGAGAGAACATTGAGACATATGTGCGTTTAAGTGAATAAAGTGAGGGAATAATTTTCTAAACAGTGAAACTCTCTTTTTAAAATGTGTTTAGTCCATGTTTTAGGATAATTTTTTTTTAAACGCTACTGATGTTTTTGGCAGGGGTCCTATCAACAACACAGTTCTTCTGGAGAAAGTTAAGGCATGCATAGAGTCCTTACGAAAAGAAAGAGATGTCTTAAACCAGTTGAAAACTCAGCAAGAAAGCTTATCTCAGCATTTGACATGCATGGATAAAGAGTTAACCAAAAGCCAGATGAGACAACTGGAGCAATGGTGGCAACACATGGAACAAACAGTGCAAAAGAAACATGATCAAGTTGTGGCAGAAATTGATGAATTTAACCTGCTTATGAATAAAGCACAGGATATTCAGAGACTGATACAAGAACAGTATTTACAAGCAGAGTTATATTCCTCATCTGAAGGAAAAGCCAAATGCCCTGTACTTTGGACCACAGAGCTACAGGACATTAAACATAGTCTTTCTCTATTAAAAAGAAGGATTGAATTGCAGATGAAAAGAATTTGGAGTGATGAAGAGAAGGTAGCTTTGGAGAACTCTATACAAGATTTGCAGAGCAAATTGGAAGCATTATCAGTGCAACAAACTTCTCGAGATGACATTCACATCACTGGTCCTGCTCTCATGAAACATGAAATGATGAAGAGGCTGAAAGAAAATATTTCATGGGTCAAAGATTCACTGTCCTCTCTTGATCAGAAAGCAGCACTTTTCCCCAGTGATGTTAAATCACAGATCAGAAGCTGTCAGCTTATGAGCGCAGAAGTTCAAAACAGAGAGCCTGTGATTGTATCACTGGATTGTGGGCTCCAGCACATCATTCCCAACTTGAAGCCAGAGGAGATCTCTGATGTGACCTTCCTTTTGCAAACATTGCAGAATTCATATAAGGCTCTTGTTTTGAAATCAGCTCAAAGATTACAGCACCTAGAGCTCCAGCTGGAGCAGAGGAAAAGACTTGTTGCAGAAGTAGAAAAAGTTCACTGTCAGCTTCGAAATGCCGAGATGCGTGCCAGACCTGACATGAACCAAATCAGCACATGGTCAGAATTAATCAACCAACAAGCCGTTTTAGAGGAGATTTTAAAAGACTTACAGGAAATAGAAGGGCTTATCTCATCCCACCGTAAAGAGAGTCAGGTCACAACTGAGGAACTGAGCCTGTCTGAACAACTATTTTTGATGGATCAATTAAGAAGTATGAAGAATAGAGCAAGGAAGACACAGAGGCAAATTCAGGGTAAACTTCATGAGGTAGAAAGAAAGATAGCTGTCTACAGGGAGTTTGCTGAGGGAATAACTTCATTGCAGCAAGACCTTAATGATCTACAGTATGGTGAAATGAACCTGGGAGAAGAAGAATCATTAGGTGCCAAGCAGGAAGCCAAGGATAAATGCAAAGCACTTAAAGAAAAAGTATTAGCTTTTCAGTCCAATTTGTCACAAATAATGAAATACAAAGAAATCTTTGAATGTGTAGTTCTAAAATGGGACTCACTGCAGCTGGATGAATTGCAAACTAAATTTTCTAAAATTAAAAATAAAATTGAGGAGAAGATAATAGGCTTTGATAATGTTGTTAGGGAATGTGATAAGATTCAAGCATTGCTAAATGAAATCCAGACTGTGACATCCACTGTAAGAAAAGAAGCTAACTTCCTAAAAGATAGCTCTAGCTCTGCTCCTGTTGAGAATCTTACGTCTGCACAGATTCTGCTTCAGACAATTCAAGAAATCTTGTACTTAACCCAGGAGGTAGCAAATCAAATAAACAAAAATGAGGTCTTTGATACAGCAGTCAAAGAATGTAAGAGGAAAGAAATAGAGAGTCTGGAGGAAGATGTTGAGAAATTGAAGCAGTTTCTTCAAAACTTGGTCTCTGGTCTCCAGTGTGTAAACAAGGAAGATACCAAGTATGAAGCAGAACATATATTCGACATCATAAAGCATATTCAATTAGAGCTTCAGCAGCCACTTCTGATGGACCTAAAAATCATGCAGTATGAAAAGATGCGATGGAAAGCAATTCAGAATATGATGCAAGCGAAGTTTTCTGCTGTTAAATGTATAATGGAAAAAGAGAGGGAAAACCAAGAAGGCAAATCTCTTGCTGCTGGTGTAGAAACAAAGTTAGAGACACTGCAACATCATGAAATACAACTGAAGACAGACATTGCTGCCCGTGTTGTAAGTATGTTTAATAAAAGTAAGGTATGGCCATATGTCTTTTCCCAATAATTGGATTAGGTGTCTGTGACTGTAGTGTTTATATTTTCATGACTTATATCTTTTATGCAAATAACTGAATTGGCCCATCATCATCTCTGCATTGGTAAATATGATGGGAATCATGATAAGAAGCTGAGGATAGAAATCAGTTTTGTTCAGTTTGATTATGATAAAGCAGTGGGGATTAGCACAAGAAAAGAAATGTAAAGGGGAGGAAGGAAAAGTCGTGTTGAAATATCAAGTTGAAGAGAGACTGGGAGCGATTGTCCTAGGATTATTCTTGGGACTGATTTTACATAACATTTTTGATAGTGACAGTGAATAAAAGAACAGAAGTTCCTTGTTTCTGCTATATGGAAAAGGCTTACCAGTTGGGAATGATCAAGGATAGTAAAGTACAGGTCAAGCCAGTGTGATCAGGCTTCAGGGAGGGTGAGCAAAGGGAAGGCAACTGGGATCCAATGCTTTAACACAAGTATGTAAGGCGTTGATAAGGCATTACTGGAGGATTGACCCAAATCTTGATGCCTTTGTCAGGCAAGGTCCACTCAAACTGGAACAGATGCCGTAAGAGGAATGAGAAATGTTGAGGGTAGTTAATAAAACTGAATTTGCTCAACCTGGTAAGCTGAGGGCAAGTGGGAAGTCTAGCTGAGAAATGTGATTAGTCTGGAGGTAGACTTAATGGGTGGAAAAGGACTGCTTAAGCTAAAGGGCAGTCTTAATACAAGGAGAAAGAGTGGATAAATTTATGCTGGAAACCGGAAGAGTGGCTACCTTTGTAGCAGAGAGCTTCTGGAACTGTGCCCTGGTCAAGAAGACCCATGCCCTGACTGACCAAGAGATCAATGGATACAAACAAGAAAATATGAGGTAGTAGCTAGTAACAGGGGGAGGGACTCGGCATCCCTGATGGACTTATGGTCCTTCTACCAGATTTCCTGGTTTGCTGTGCTTAGTCTTCACTGCTTGGGTGTTGTGTGGGAAGCACAATGCCAAGGTTTCTCTGCCCTGTTCTCTTTGCCGAGAGCTGGCAAAGTCACACATCATTCTGTGTATAAATATGTACAAGAGGATTTAGTGAGAAGCAGTTTTGCAAGTCATAGTGGAGATATCCCCTGGAGCAGAATAAAGCACCGATGTGTGGGCTTTGCTTGTCTGAACAGGATGCATTCTGCCATGTCCATAAGGGATCTTACGGCTCTTGTGTCCTGCCATCCTTCTCTCTGGACTTCTCCAGTGTTGGCAGTTCCCTCATAACCCCCATTCTTATGGTTGAGGGCAATCAATCCATAGGTGACAGCACTGCTCGGTGACTACGTAGGTAGCACAGTGCATTTGCCGTGTGTCCTCCCTCACCTCAGGCCAGTTCTGGGATCATTGGTCTCAAAGACCACCAGGTGTGAAATTCTGAGAGGACCATCTAGTGATCCAGAGGAGCACAGCAGTCTTGCTTGACTGTTTCTTTGTCTTTTTAACACTTTCAGAGTGCTCTGGAGGAGGCATGTAAGACTGGTGAGCTTTATACCAAGGCTGTTCAGAGGGCTGCTGGGATCCTCGAGGACTATGAAGCTCAAGTCAAGTCTGCTGCAGCAGAGCTCGGTAGCTCACAGGACATCTGTCAAACCCCACAATGGAAACAAGAAGAGTTCAACTCTGCAAAGGCTGACATAGAAAACCTGTGCTCCAAGCTGGAAAACCTAGTGAAGCCAGAAGACAAAATATGTCTGGAAAGTACTTTAACAAAACTAGTCAAGAAGAGTTTGGCATTAAGGGAGAAGGCTCAAAGAAAGGAAGCCGATGAACAGAGGTAGGTTTAAGAGATCTTCCTAGATCATGTTCCTTGTTATGAGAAATTTGACTGATAATAAATGCAATGTTGTTTCTGCTCTGATAGAACTGGCTAATTCAGCAGAAAGAACTGTAAGCGTTTCTGTTGTTCCCAGACGTGATTGTAAGGGAAGGAGAATTACTGGAAAATAGGCATATTGCCAATAATTTACAATGCAATCATTTTTAGTGTATTCCAAAAACTACGTATGGGGTCTGACTGTTATATGGTGCCAGAAGCAGAAGAAAACACATTTCGACAATCTCTAGTTCAGTCCAGGTGCAGGTTAGAATAGTTTTCAGAGGGGCCCTAATACATGTCTTACATAGGCTGTTCTGATGGTTTGAGAAAGTAAAGACCAAATAAGACGCAGGCCGTAGTTTACTTCCTTCGAATATAGGTATGAGAGAGATCTGAAGGGCCTTCAGGTACCTGTACAGAAAAAGTTGGGGAGATAAAATTTTCTTAAATTGTTTGCTCTTGATCCAGTGCTTCTGGTTCTGTTCAGCATGACCTTAAAATCTGCTTTTATAATCAAAGAACTGGATGACTTTAAAGGCTTTGATAATAGAAAAGAGATGATAAGATATAGAAATAGGAAATTGTAATTGTACAGACCAGGCATCATAGGGACAAATAGAATGTGTGTTACAAATTGGGAACTAATTTTTAGGAATGTCCAAGGAAGGTAGAGACTTAGATCAAGACATACAATTTTTTGAGCATCTTCATGGCTGATACATGGATATACATACCTATATTTCTGTATCTCTGGGGCATTTGTACCTGCATCTCTAAAGTATCCCAGATACCAGACCTGAAGTGTACAGCAAATGCTGTTTGAAGATAACTTGTAAAATAGTAAGGACTACTAGTTCAGAAGGCTTTTTTTTATGGTTGGAGAGAGGAGCAACCACAACAAATTTTAATTGGTCTATTAATTGTGGTCTACAGGTATTTTGAAAAATATAAAAGCTACACAAAAACCAAGGATAAGGTGTGTGATAATCTTAACAAACTGGAAAAGATGCTTAGACAGTCTTTGTCTCAAATACCGATGTCTTATAAGGAAGCTTTGGAGCACTTGGAAGAAAGCAAGGTAAGAGAAGCTCTGAAGAACTTGAAAAGCACATGCAAAACTGTGATGTAGTAGCTGTGCACACCATATGATATTGTAGTAGAAAGAAGTGAAATTGTTTATCCTGTATTTACACATATATAAAACTACAGAGTATATACCTATAAAAACACCGGATTATAATAGGCCATGTAAAAGGAGTACATCTTAATGCTGTAGAAATCAAACATTATCTGTGCTTAAGAAAGTGTTGCATTTCTGTTCAGATTCCTCATTGCTTCTTCGCAGGTCCAGGGCTGATCAGATTTCTAACGTTGCTGTTAGTCTCCCTCAGAAGGGAAAATCAGAGAATTTTGAGTTTCCCTACCCAGGACTCTATTGCTGCCTCCCCACCAGAGCTCTGCTATAATCAACCTCTGTGCTGTCTTCTCTTTTAGTACTCCTCATATTACAGGCTTGTCATCTTATATGTCTGTAACTGCTGCTTATTTCTCTTCCCCTCCAAATAACCAGAAAGAAGTAAGAATAACCTAATTGCCTGGGCACACTGTTCTTCTGTTTGTTTTGCTTGTTTTATTTACTCTGTCTTTCTCCACAGTCTTCGCCAACAGAGTTCTCTCATTACAACTGTACGTAATCAGCTCAGTGGAGAGAGTGTCATTTTATTAGAAAATCCTGATCAAGTCACTGAACGCTTCATTAACACTTCTGACAATATTGTTTTATTTATTTAGTTGTTTATTTTTCCTGTAAGATTTTAGTCTCCAGCATTGACTCGGCTGAAGATGATCTTGTGAAGCTGCGGCAGGTCTCTGGAGAGCTGATGAGATTATGCAAGAGAAGAGACAGGGCACTGGGCAGGATTGTAGCAGTGCTGTGGGAAAATTGGCTGGGTTTGCTTGAGGCGGCGAAAGGGCTAGAAATTAACTGTGAAGAGCTAAAGCAGGAATGGAAGTTCGTCAATGAAGAGGTGAGTTGCTCAACAAACTGTAAGTTTTGGGGAATGTGGTAGGGGTGGGGCCCTCAGTAAAATAGCAGGTAAAGGGCTGAGATCAGTGCAGAATATTTCCCACTCACTGATCAGCCAGTTATCCCCAGCCTTTCTTGAACCTGAAGTCAAAAATCGTGGGGATATTTATAGTACGAATTCTCTGAACCCAGAACAACTCTGTGTGTGGTTATGTGCTTTGTTAGAGCAAACTCAAATGTTCTGGCACACTTCAAAGGTTCAAGCTCTCTGCTTATGTAATTCCCAGTACTTAGTCATGTGTAAGAGTAAATGAATAATGTAACTTAGGTGATGGAATAAAAAAACCACTCTATCTCATGCTTTGACATGCTGTTTACTTAGCTGGAACGAGAAACAATAATTCTCGATAAGCTCCAGGAAGAACAGCCAGAAAGTCTTAAAGAGAAAGAAAAGGCCACCAGAGAGGAACTGGTAGAATTCCTAGATTTTCTGAACTCATTTGAGGAAAACATCAACCAGCAACAGCTCCTCTTACTCTTACTTCTTCACCGAGTAAGAAACATCCTGAATACATCTGAAAATACTGAGGCAGAAGCTGCCCTTCCCGCCTTATGTGAGATAAAGGCAATGCAGAATCGCTGCAAAAAGTAAGTGGTGTGAAATTTCTTTTGAAGATATGACATAGGACTACCCGTAAGCAGAGCGTTTTGTTGGGTATTAAAGAATATATGAAAGCTATAATGCACTTAAAAAGATAGTGAATGCCTTACTGGGTCAGACCAATGCTCCATCTAACCCGTCTGCTGTCTACAGAAGGGCATTGGGAGATGGTAGTTAGAGAGAGTGCCTGAGCCTGGCCATATCATGTGTGGGTCGCAACTGTGTTCAAAGATAGGAGGAATCAGAAGGCATGATGGTCGATTTTGGAGGCTCCAAGCTCTTGTGAATTTGAATGAAATGTGTGGGTCTTCCACTCACAGAAATCAGACCTTGTGCTTTTTGCAGCAATGCACCTTTTGCTGTAGTAAGTGGGTGCCACTGTTTAAAATTTGCCTCAAGTATTTTTTGCACATCTGTGATTGTACTCGCCCTTCTCCATGCCTGCTTTTTGACATGGAAATCTTTGTGAACGTCTTCTGGTCTGCCAGCATTTTCAGACTTTGAGAACCTGAGCTCTGCTGTTAAAATACACGTTATCTGCTTTGGTCTACAAAGCATACTTTGTTTAGGAATATCTGAAGACTCCTTTTTGAAGAAACTGAGACAATAAATGACAAACTCAGAAACAGTTAGTTACAGAAAAGAATATTAAAATACAGACAAATGCGGTTCTGGTTATAAATTTTTAAAATATCTGTATTAAGCATGGTCTTGGTTTACTCCTACTTAGTGTGGAGTCTGACACCTAATGTGTTCTTGCTGGAAATCTTGCATAGGTTGTATGAAAAGACTCAAGAGCATAAGGATTCTGTACAAGCTGAGATTCGAGAGAGGAACAAGATCGTTGAAGAAATAAGCGCTGTGACAAATGCATTGCAGAATGCTGCCTCTGTGTTTTTACAAGATGCTGCTGGAAAGGCAGGACAGCTGGAGGTTGGTAACGGCTCTGTTATGGTGTGGGGACATGCAGAATATGTTCTCTCTTATGCTGGGGCTTGAACTTGCTCCAGATAAAATTAGTGGCATGGTATATGCAAGTGCACATTGACTTACAGAGAATGAATCTGGCTCCACAGCATATGACTGGCCCTGCCGTGTCCTTGGTTTGCGTTCCTCTCCCTCTGTGTGGTCTAGTTAGCAGCCACAGAAGTCTTTCCAGACTGCAGAGAGATTCACAGCCAAGTTGCATGGCTTTTAGGAAGGACTGCTTAGTGCACATCCCGCACCTCTTCCCTCTCTGCATACCTAGCTAGGGCAGCTTCAGGTGCTCTGGAGCTGATGTCCTACATCAGGGGATTAGCGTAGTAAATGCTTTTTAGAAATGAAATTTGATCAAGACCAGAGTCTCCACCAGCAGCAACCAGCACTCTGCAGCAACCCAGTCTATACATTTATATCATTTCAATATATTTTTGTTATCCTCCTTTGAATTCTTGACTCTATGAATTGCTGTTTTTCCTAGCACTTCCTGAATGTGTGTTTATTTATTTATTATTTTAATTATATTTGTTTCAGTTTAGTCTTATTGTGTTTATATTTCTAGTTTAATTTTTAAATCTTGATCAAAAATTTAGTTATATTTAATGGTGTTATCTTTATAATTCATTTATTCTAGCCTACTAAGGTTTGTTCACAAATTTGGGGTCTCTTTGCTGATTCTTATATAAAAACTGGTTGGGGGTCCCCACCATGTATTTTCTTTAGAAGGTGGATGCTTGAAGCTGGCAAAGGGCTAGGAAAAGTAGAATCATAGAATAGTTTGAGTTGGAAGGAACCTTTAGAGGTCATCTAGTCCAACCCCCCTGCAGTGAGCAGGGACAGATTCCACTAGACCAGGTTTCTCAGAGCCCCATCCAGCTTGACCTTGAATGTTTCCA
>Ga0181612_160592_pt1 | contig 13565 bp, 6 predicted proteins | sample HoacroProtozoa21_FD_119630 | JGI IMG/M metagenome (GOLD analysis project Ga0181612, IMG submission 119630) | Hoatzin crop microbial communities from Cojedes, Venezuel. Combined Assembly of Gp0051906, Gp0051904, Gp0051908 | reverse complement strand
TCCATTAGCTCCTTACTTCTGATGTGAATTCCTGACTGCTTGAAGCTGGTGGCGGAAACTCCAGACACCTCAGGGAGGCCACAATTTCACTCCTGACATGAGTAAGCTTTTCCAGTTCTAATAACAATGCAAACATTTGCTACTTACATGCTGTATTTTTCTGCATTTCTCTCCTTGTGACATCACTAAGTTTAAAGAGATTGTTACACGGTGGATGTGGATTTTGCCTCTCTCTCTATTTTAAGAATATCATCTTTCAACCAAGCGTTTTGCTCATGGCAAAGAACCAAGTACCAATCTGAATTACGTATGTACAAGTGCAAAGAGAATGATCTCAGAGCTGAAAAAGATACTAAAAAGCTAAAAATGTACTGAAAAATATACTGACTTAATGATAAATATAATTCATCATAAATGGTGTTTTTTCAAAAGTCACAAATTGATTTACAACATGGGCCTAATAAGGAGACACCTCAAATCAAAGATAGTTATCAGATCACATTTAAAGTGTCTGAAAAACATATTTTAGAATGCAATGTCCAACTCACCATAATAAAGCCTCAGAATGATTCTTTTCACTGACATGCAGCTAAACCAGGGTACGATTCCAATGCTGCTTTGAGCAAGTCTCCCCAGGGGCATCAGTGAGATTGAGCTACAGCTATTCAGTTGTGTCCACTCACTGGCATTTTTGCACATTATCATTTTAAATAAGCCACAATATGTTGTGATCTTGAAAAATTGCTTTAAAATTGTTTGAGTTCAGTTGCATACACCCCCTTCTTCGGAATACTTCTCAGCTCATCTGCTACTCGTCTCCCAAAAGCTATGGGTACCAGTGCCTTGTTGTTTCACTAAATTATAGAACGGGGATGGCTGGGGCGCAGCCATCTCAGGACTGTGCAAGACAAATTTGGAAATACACTTTCTGCATTGTTTTATTGAATATCACCGTATGCTCTTCTGATCCATGCTGATGGCCACAATAACTCCCACAAACATGTTAGGAAAAAAAAATGAACTATTACTTTGCTATTAGGAAAAAATTCACTAATGGGCATATATGGGTTTTCATATCTAGTTCATACAAATTTAAAGACCACAGTTTGTCTCCAGTGTAAGCAAGGGGATAATTTGGCCAAAGGCTATAAAACTCATGTACTAACAATAAAAATGTGACTATCAATATTAAGTCTTTGTTATGTTCCTGGAACATGGGGAATGTTGTATCAGCTGAACAGAAAACAAGCATCCGAAAGACCTAAAATTGCATGGGAAAAAAAATAATATTGCAGAAAAGGAATGTACATCTAAAAAGCTGTTTGAAAATACTCTACAGAGTTACTTTAAATGTATAATATGTATTTTTTTATTTATATAATAACCATATTCAAAATACAAGCGTGGTAAATGGTGCTCACATACTAAATTCGGGTACATAGAGCATCTGCATTCATTGAAGTCCTGTCTCAGTAAACCCTTACTCCTTGCTGCTGGCAATGAGTCTACTTGGTCTACAGCAGTCACCAGGAGATCCTTGCCTTGTCGACTCCACACAAAGTGGCCTGTGCAACAAATCAGGGATGCAAGCTGAGAGTCTTGAATCAAGTGCAGCAAGCCTTCCAAAACACAGTTTAAAGGTTGCAACAACCAGTAAAGTTCAGTGCCTCAAAGATGGGAGGTTATCTTACTCTGCTACCTTCATTCATCGTTGATGCACAACAGTCTAAATCAAAGCAAAGTACGTTTGTAAATTTTGAGTTTCATGAATGCAAAGTTACAAAGACTTACAAAGGCAGGTGTTTGAGAGGAAAGAAGATCAGACTACGTATTGCAGCACCAGATCCAGAGATATCCCTCTTCCCTTCTGTCTCCAGCAGACAAACTCCAGACATTCATGTTATAGAGGTAAAGAGCTGGTCCCAAAGCATAGCCAGCCTTTCAAGGGTGCATTTTATGGGGAATAAATGTTAGGACCATGAGGTTTTAACAGTCAACTCTTATCATTTTTTTGCCTCTTCTTAGTCCAAATGTCATCAGGAGGAAATTTGACCTTTGATTTCAGAAAATGATTGTGCTGACATTTCGCTAAACCCTAAGGAGAATCTCAGCCCATTTTGAAGATGAGTAGAATTTGTCACCTGCACAGGCAATAGTCTAGTCCTGAGATGGCCGTCATGTGAGATGCTACCAGATTTTTATTGAGATCAGACACGATGGTAACCAGAAAATTTGAGGTGATTATGGTCTTGGACATAATAATCCAAGGCCTTGTCTTTGAGATGTAGAATGACAGACATGTTTAAGCATAACTGTTGTTTTCAGTTGTTACAAAGACAGTGCTTCCCTGAGGAAGTGCACACACTGCAAAGTGAAAAAAGAGTTTTGTTTTATTTATTTAATTCAAATATAAGAAAAATATTATTTGGGGTGGAAGTTATATTGTATTTATTCAGATGCTTTTAATTAGAAAAAGAATACTCACTTCTTGGATTCTAACTCTTGTGTGCTTAATAAAGATCTCAATATATTAACCTAGAAAGCCTGTAGGCAGCTTGCACATTTTAATAACCCAGAAGCAGCTTCCTATGGAGTGTTACAGAGTGACACATCTCTGTATTTGATTATCCAGGAATTTATTATGTGCACTAGTCCTCCAAAATTTTTCAGACTAAAACTTATTGCAGCAGAGTTTAAGCTTCAGCAGATCTACAGATTGGACTCAGAAAATACCTCCATTCAAAGAAATATAAAAATAGAACGTATGACTAATTAGAAAAGATCACCTTTTGAAATACTTCCTTGGCTACTCAGCTAATTTCCATGACCCTTTTCCCTGTAGTTTAAGAGAATTGTATTATTGCTATTCCCCAGGGATTCCATTAAAATAGATTGATCTTGTCTTTCATACAACAAAAAGGAGGCCTGAGAAAGTAATTTTATATATTTTGTAACCAACTAATTTTTGCAATACTTTCAGTACTCCGCTTAATCTTTTCTGTATGACCATGAAAGAGAGAAGCATTGACAAGCTTTACACAGCACTATAGCTCAATGTACTTTCAGAAAACAGCTCTGTAACCGATGCTCAAATTTACCTACACATCCTAAGGAGATGAATGTGATCTGTAAGTAAAACCTGGTTGTTAAGAAGTTTTGCTTTAACCACAGCTCTGTTTTTGCTCTGCTGGCATTACCAGTTAATACCCTCTGATGAAAAAAAGAAACACGGTTAGCAATTACCCCTGTATCCATTTAAGCTGTCAGTTTTAACAGGCACCGCTCGTTGGACACCAGACACCCTAATCGGCCGCTGGTTCGTTTTCTAATGAAGCTGTCTGCGAATGTCTGAAAAGTGATGTCCTTGAGACTGGCAGCTTCAGAGTGAACAAGCGATTCCTACAAATTTTTTCTTAACTGGCACTGAGTTTGTTTTTCAAGGAATGAAATAGAATTACTGCACGATCTTTGGTGGTGGTTTATAGACATTCTGCTATATATTTGCCATTTCCTCAAACTAAAAAACTGGAAGCAAACCTTTATTTTTATTTTGTAATTTGTGTGCTTATGTCAAGATCAGGGCTATTTAGCTGTTCAACAACATTATGAACAACATTTTTAATAGGCTTTGCATAAGCTTCTCAATATATCATCAAGGAAATTCAAGAGGATGATTTATTGTATGTTTCGTGAAAAAAGAAGCAGAGCAAACTTCAAGTCCTCAGGAAGGCAGAGGATGCTTTTTAATTTAATGATTTATTTTTTTTTTTACAATAAAACTGTACAAGGATATTTTCATGGTTATTATAATTCTCATGTTCCTAAGTTACAATTCCATTTTATTGTAAAGTTGCTATTGCCAGAAATCCATTAAATAGCATTACTATGAACTCGTTCAGTACAGGGAATTTGTTACCTTTCATATTTGGAGAGACACACTAAAAGCTTCTGAAGCAAATAATAATGAATATTTTGTATTATTCTTATTGGTAGATTGTTGTTGGGCATTCTCAGTGGCTAAATAGGTCTTACTATGTCAACTGTTTTATAAAAATACCCTAGTAGGAAGAAGTTGCTGCAGTGGAAAGTTCAGTCAAAACAGAATGATTTGGAAAAGAAAAAATTAGATTCAGAAATTATCCTACATATATAAAGCATATTATTTGGTATCATCAGAATAAAGCACAGATAAAATGTGAGGAAAAAAGTATAGCAAAAAAAAAGTAACAAAATTATATCAATATCAATAGAAAATGCCATATGGACTAAGTAAGCTGAAGAGCTACCTCATAGTTTGTGTTAGCATCATGAAACGTGGCTGGATCAGCAGTTTTCTTCTTACAGATGTTTTCCTTTGACCTTATTAGCTGGGCTTTTACAAAGACACGGCTGTCAAATTCACAGCAAAAACCGAAAAAGTGTTGATCCTATCATATTATTCACTAGTGCAGCGTCTTCCTTTCTTTTTTTTTTTCCATGTCAGCACTATTTTATATCAGATTAGTCTTTTGGTATGATTTGTAGAACAACAAAAGGATTACTCCAGGGGGTAAAATCAATACAATAATGTAACTTAGCACGAGTACTTGTACTTAAAAAACTCATGCTTTTAATTCAATTTTGAGCTACAGAATACTGTTTTCCTCATTCCCAGCTGTCTTACAAGATTTCCTACAAGATTACAGAATTATTTCACGTGTATTTTTATTTTATTTAGTTTTCAGTAGTATTATCCATAGTCACTACACTGCTCCAAATACTCTGTCTTTACTTGAACTTACCAAAATGCACACTAACAATTGTTATTAATGGTAATTATAAAGTGAGGCGATCCACAAATCTCTAAAAGGTCTGTCATATTCTTGAAAGGATACTCAGATTTAGCATGTGTGTGTGTGTAGCCACTACTCAGCCTTCACTCACACATTTTAATGCTTTTTCCCTTTCTCTAGCAAATTTTACATCTCTATATTAGCATACTCATAGACTCTTTCCTAGTTATTGTCAGCAGTTGCTATAAATGGATACTTTTGAGTCATTATCCTCAACAGTGCTTCAGGGGGCACTTTTTAATCATGATGTTTGACGGTCTAAATTCACTTGTCCACGTCCAGTGCAGACATTTTGATTATGATTAAGTTTCCCAATCTTCTCTGATACATCCTCGAGGGATAATCACCCACGTGGAGTCAGTGAATAGGGCAGTGGAGACCCACACTGTTTGGTGGTGGTAGCTGGAGGGCAAGCAGGATGCTTTAGTATGTCTAAACTGTCACCAGATGCTAATGTTTACGGCAGCTGAATTTCACCTTTAGCAATGAAAGCAATGATGGAAGAACAAAGGAACTTGACCAGCTCACTCACCTTTAAATATGATCTTTTCCAAATGAGGTTAAGGAAGACAGAGTACTGAGTCCCTACTATCACAAATAGAAATCTTGGCTGTACATCTTTGGTAACAGCTGAGGGCAGGTAGGAAAGAGCCTGGGAGTTTCTAGAGGCAGATGTGTATTAAGGGCATGTAGAACACAGTGGGGAAAAAATCTAGTGTGATGCAGGGACTGTAACTGAATGCTATTAAGATAAGAGAAATTTAGAAATTATATTAGAAATATCTTCCTGAGAGCTATAAAAATTGTGTTATTGAATAGCTTTTCAAAAGCTGTCTTTCATTCCTTTTGCTTGAAACTCCTGACTAGACAGAACAAGGAAGATTTTTAACAAATGTGTTATGGAGAACACACCTGCACTAGAAGAACAGAGACCTCCCAACCCACTAGACCTTTTCCCATTTCTATGCACTATGTTCTATACAAGAACATCCACAGTCAGATTTTTTCCAACATCATACTTCATTAAAAACAGGACTCACTTTCACCTTCTGTTTAAATTGTCCTCTGAGTTTTGTTCACCATTATTAAGGTCAATGGGGTATATATAAGGCGATGCTACTTTCTGAGGCGTAAGAGCCAGGGGAGGAAAGCAACCAAAACACATCCCATTTGTAAGGGATTTTGTACATTCTCCAGTATTCATGTGAAAAGCTGATGAGGAAAATGGTATCTCACAGGACTGAACTGTTGGGTAGTCAGTATCTTCTTGACAGATAAACTGGCTCATTAACATACTCTCAAGACAAAGATGTCTGTATTCACAACTAGTAAATTACACAGTGCTGGGGCATATGATGGCCCATACTGTTTAATTCTTAACATCGTCCATCACAGAATTTAGCTTCTTTAGTGTAAAACTCTATCCAGCAATGCTCAGATGAGATAACGGCTCCCTCCTGGCACAGCAGGTAAAGGCACCTCGCCTTGGAGGAAAGGCAGTTTACTCATAAAGATGCAGGCTGTGGTGTACTGCTTCCCCTGAGCTACCTCTGTTAACTAACACATGTAGCCAACAGGATTAAAAGCACCTAAAGAGACACTGAAGTCATGCATCGGTGTTCTAATCCTCAGTAGTGACATTCTGGTATCTTCCACCTGAAATACTCTCAGATGATGGCCCTCTGTTCTGTCACCATAAGTGATTCACAGGCTTAAAGCATGAAGAGTTCATCCTTAGTAACAGTAAACCTTGGCTAACAAGGTTAAGACATTTAATTAGGGGAGACTATGATTTAGATATGCAAGAAAACTAACACTGAAAAGCAGAAGCTTATCTCTAATGCTAGTAATTTAGTTATAATTTCTTCTGCTGTGACCTTCCTGTGAAATGTTTCCAGTAGGTATTGTACCTTCACTAAGAGCATGACAATCACTCGACAGAAACATTCTTCTCTAGCAGAATTAAAGCAGGAACTAATTAGCATAAAAATCAATATATGAATCCTCCTCAATTATCATAAATAACTCAGGCAAGTCATGGATTCTGAAACACTCTTTTGGGTGTAGGTGAATATTTTTTTTGTTTAACATAGGTAAAAAACACTTTTGAGATTCCTTTTCTTACTTGTGTCACACTGTATTTGTCATAAACTCATAAATTACACTCTAATATTTATTATATTATATTATATAACATTTTATAAACACCAGTACTAAAAAGGAGAGGAAATTTTTTAGGGAAAATTTCAGAGAAAAATTGGCAGAATGAGCAAAGAACATTTCAGAAAAAAGAACATTTCAGAAATAAACAAAAATATTTTAGGAATGCAATGAGTATAAATTCATGTAAGTTGACATATTTACATGAATCTTGTGGCTGTTCTCTCAACTTCTGCTCAGGTTTTGGCCTGATACAACACTCACGCTAAGGCCTGATGTTTGCTAGGAGCAGCGCCGGATAAAGTTTGATTCACAGAGTGTGTTGTCCTGTAAATTTGAGAGGTCCAAATGAACAAATATTCAGTCAAAGTGAGCAAGAAATGGGTATGAGCATGGTGGTTAAGAATATATTGACAAATGTGAACAAATATTTCCAAGATGTAATTATATCAGGTCTTCATAATCCTCTAAAGTAGATGTTAACTGGGATTGTGTGTTACAACTGAATACTTTTGATGCTTCTGGGAATTATGCCTATGCGTTTGGTCCATCTCAGGTGTTTGTGGTACCTATACTAAAGGCAACTTAACTCTGGCTGCAAGAACAAACAAAAATTGTGAACACTAACAAAAATTGTATTTTGTTGAATTTGTTCACATATTTAATCTTATATATTTATTTGTTTAACCAAATATAAGTAAGATAAAGATATTGTGCATCTAACTATATCCCACTTCGCATACTAAAGATTCACGGTAATGTGATCTGCTATATTTTGCCAGCTGTGAATTAGAAAGTCTTCTCTAAGTTTTTTAGAATTGAAAAGATTTAGTGACTACCTATTTTTTTCTTTATGTAAGCTCTCATAATGGTTAAAAGAAAATTTGCATCACAGAAGAAATTTGAGATCTTTTCAACATATATTAAACAAGTTTGTAAAACAATTAATAACAACCCATTAAAGAAATTATGTTATGTATGTAAACATGCATAAGCACCAGAAAAATATATTTTTTTTATCTGAAAACATTTTTTTTTTACAAGCGCACTGCAGTCTGCTGGCAAGGAGGAAAAGGAACTTATTCAGCTCTCCTTATAGAAAATCAATAGGAGTTTGCTGTGATATTAGAAATGCTTCTAGTCCAGTATTGCCCCTTCTGTTTTAACAGGAATCTGTATTAAAAAGTTTCATACCATGGCAATAACCTCCTCTATTAGAAAAAAATAAAGAGGCAATGCAAGTAGAAGGTTACAGATTAAGACAGATGTCCCTAGGAAGGCTTTGAATCATACTATTTAAACAAATATACTTCATTTGTGTAAATAACAGTAAAAGCATTAAAGTTCCACTTTCTTTCTCCCAGTTGTCTAGGGTGAAACATCTCAGAATCTCAGCCCTGTGAACTGATGGAATGGGACTGCCCTATTCAGAAGCTAGAGTGATGGCCTGAAAACAACTGTAAACACAGTAAATAATATAGCTTTTTTTAACAAACTTTATGCAGGTTTGAGTCTGAGACTTGAAGCTGACCCTACTCCAGAGTGTACATAAGCAAGTGGAACTGAGTACAACTGAAAGCAGAATCTGGCCTTCCACCATCTGAGTATTGTAACTTAATGGCTTCACAGTAATTTTCACAGCACATTACAGCATTATCAGAATTAATGCTAAACTTTGTATAGCAGTACTGAATTTCATGCTTTGGGGCTTATGCTATTATAAACCCAACATGGACGGATAACTAGCTTTGTGTACCAAGCCCTAATGCTTTCCTATGAAGCCTTGGTGGTGGCCCAGGCAATCGACTGGTTTATTTCCAATTTAGGTATTTACTTTTTCAGAAGTACCCTACCCAAATTAAAGTGCTTGATACAGTTTCAGCTGGAGTCTACCATTCAGTGTAGCCATGATTTAAAACTTGATTTAATCCAAAACTATGACATGCCACTTCTGTAGCAGCCAGCCTTTAAATGATGCAATATAATAAGAAAAGCACTTACTGTATAGCCAGGTAATTAACTATATGAATAACAGAGCAATTTTCCTGCTATAGTTTAATTTGTGAAAACATTTTAATCACCTTTAAGTTGGTAGCCCCCGTGCAAATTCTGTTCTTGTACTGTGAATTTTCAATTTCCTTTTCTTAATTTACATACTTTTTAATTGTGTCATCTAAATGCACATTTTTTTTCATTAAAAATGGCTTGAATAATGATGTAGGAATGATATTCTTCAGGGACTTTTTATTTTCTATTCTAGTCACCTGTGAATTATGTCTTCTTTAATACTTTAGCGAAGACCTGCTATTAGGAAGACCATAATAAATATGACTCGTTATCAGAATACAAATGGAAAATAAACCTATACTTCAAAAATTACTAGACCTCTGGGAGGAGTTAGACCTTGATTTATATTAGGTCCCTGAAGACTATAAGGCTGTGACAAACAGTTCTCATTACCTATACTCTGTCTACATTTTATCTATTGCGGACTTCGGGGCAGAGTTATACACTTACAATATGCTCATTACAAAACAAGATAGATAAAAGTCCAATAAAAATCTACACAGACTTATCCATATTCAAACAAGAGTTTGAAGGTTCAGACTTCTCATAAAAGTTGTCTTAAGTTCATTTACAACATTGCTGATAATGTTTTGGTTGGAAGACTATCACTGCAGACATCACTCGTGGCAAGCAGGCTCACTCCTAAGAACCTCCGATTCGGGGTGAAGCTGAATGAAACGACCAGGTCTAACAATTTTCTCACCTGAAAATATAAATTTAGCATAACTAGGGAAGTTTGCTATATTATGTCGGCATACCCAATTATTCTATTAATTTCTAGAAGAAAGTGTTTTAAAAGCTAGTGAATTCACTGCCCGTTATTGCTGGCAGCTAGGGCTTCCCTGGTTGGAGTAAACAAGCACGGTCAGCGATTGCAGGCACCTGCCTATCCTCTCCGGAGGAGCCCAGCGCCGACCAGTGACCATGGCCAGCACAGAGCTTCAGTTCAAGCAGGTATGTCACCTGAGAAACAGTGCTTCAACTGGGGACCAAGAACAGTGATCCATATGGAAAGATGTCGTGAAGACAAGCTGGGGATCAGGTACGGAGGGGCTTCACCAAAGGGATGATGTGAGCTCTGCTACATGGAGGTTTCAGCAGCTCCATCAGAAAACGACTCGAATGAGATAAAGGAACCTGGATTAGCAAAACAAGATCTAAACTGTAGAGCTCATAGGGGCAATTTATTCATTGTCTGAGACACCCCATATGTTTTCCTTGGGTGGAAGGAACTTCAGAGTAGGTTGTCATTCACCCCAAATGGTCACCTTTTTCTGAGGCACTCTCCCAGACTGTGAGGAGGCAGTGGTTTGAAAATGCTTGAATGTATTATGCTGGTCTAGGCAGACAGTATTTTATGCTGTTTCTACATCACAAGAGATTGCATTTTAGGGAAATTTTCCTGAGCCATATAATAAACTCTCTTTATATTTCTCTTTTTTCTTTTTTATTCTCTGCTGTTTTCTAACGTTTTACTATCCAATATAGGATAAGAATAGTAGAAAGGTAGAAATGGGGGGAAATCCTGCCAATTCTAAATCCAATAAGGTGCTGAGCACAGCTGAGCATGTGACTCGTATACTGCTTTTTAATTCAACATAAGGTGACAGTTGTTAATCTGACAGAAAGAAACCCCAAAACTCTAGGCAACCTCTGATTCAGGAGAATTTCCATGAGTTCTGTGTGCAGATCAAACAGAATGTATTTCAACGGAAAGGGCAAGAAATTAGGAGCTTTTTATGAAAGATTTTTAAGAAAAAAATACCCAAGCATTTTGTTATCACTCTCCCTTCCCTCTTTATCAAAAATCTGCATCCCAGCCTGTCCAGAAAACGCTTCCTACCCTCTAATCAGGTTTTTTCACTAGCTTTTTCAATAGAAATTCATTCTCATGGGACCATTTTGCTCTCACTGAGCTACATCTCAATCAGCAGACGATTCACTGAGTAGACTCGGTTTGAATTCTTGCTTCATCTAGTCACACTCAATTGAACATAGATGCTGGTGATCATTAAAGGCCATGCCTTTCTTCTGACAGTTTTGTGGAAAATGTCCAAAATCCACTCTGATTCAGTGTCTGAATTTCATAATCCCCTGAAATTAGAGGTGCGCACAGCGCAGTGAGATGACCTTCTTCTGTAGCTCTGACCCCAGTACATTCACACTTTGACATTCTCGTACTTACATCAGAAATAATCAGGAAAATATGACCAGCATAATAAATGTAATAGTAAAGGTTATAGCAAACACTGGATGTTCATAGAAAGTAGACATGGACCAGTTCCCTAGTTTGCTATGCTTCAAATATTAGAAAAGATATAGAGATTTCAGAACAATCTTTCCAAAATTATAACTTAGTGAATCCATTATATAATAAAAAGAGACAGCTGTTTCACAGCACCTATTTTGGAACTCCTAAATGCTATATATGTGCTGGGGCAAACATTTTGTGCCTGGAGGAAAGCAGAGAAGTTGCCTGTTGCTGCAGTTCTTTGGCATGGCTAGGAGGCCAGCAAAAGCCCATAAAACAGCTTTTCTTCCAACTTAATGAAGGACCAAGCAATCCTTAAAAAAACCCTAAAAAAACAAACACCACCCCCCCCTCAACAAATCCTGAAAATAACCAGAGAAAGTAAGAAACAAAGAAATCACCAGCCCTCCCTATGTAACTCTTCAAAAAACTCTCCAGCCTGTTTCCTAACTCCCCATTGTCTGCAACTGGGCTGGGGAGAAACAAGGTCAACATAGTAACTACATCTTCTCCCACCAGCTGCTGGAAGCTGGTTCCTGCATATACCCTGCCAATGGTTTATGCCGTAGCCAGAGGCCATGCCTATACGCTTGCACAAAGTTATTGGCTGTTGGTGTAAACAGGTGGGTTTTTTTACCATAGATTCCATGACTTATGAACGAAGACCTACAGACTTTAGGTGGAGTAATCCTACCAGGGCTACCTGTTATTATTCCTGGTAGCAGAAGAGACACAGGTGAAATGCATGGACCCACCAGGTCAGAAGCTGCTGTCTCCAAAATGGATGTAAGTAAATTTGATGAGTTTTCCCCTTTAAAGATGGTCCAATCCAAAATGAAAGCTATGTATGCTTGTATGGCTGGGACTTATTAATACACATATTTCCTTTGTGTCTTGGTACATTCTCAAATGCCTCAACCATTTCTTTCATCCATAACTTTAAACCAGCTTTAGACTGTTTCCATCAACGCAAAGAAAAGTATTGCTTTAAATGTATTAAAGTCATTATATAAAGCTCCAGGATATCCAAATCTCATCTCTAAAATGGATATTAAAAAAGTCAGGAGGGCTCAAAACTAACATTTACATGTAAAAAATACTCATACACTGCCTTCTGATCTCACTTTAAAAAAAATAGTATTAACTGAATCATGGTACAACAGAAGAAAGTTCCAAATGTCGTGGAAATTAAGTAAAATAAATTCTCTAAGAGAATGACAGAAGTTTATTGGAGCATGGTGGTTGTTGTGATGATGTTACAGAAGCAGCTAGGTATCCTTTATTCAGAAAAATGCAAGGGGAATAACAAAGCAGCAATTTCTGTTCATCCTAGTGATTCCAACAGAAGTAGTTCAGAGACATTAAAAATAGAATACATGCACTAGGTCATGTGTTCCATTTCCTTACCAGGCCAAGATATTTTGACTTACCTGCGAGTCACTTGGAAAAATCACATTTTTCGTGGTTAATATGCAAACTTGTTTAAATAGCTTTGAAGTAAAAGCAGTATCGAAGCACAAGGTAATAAATCTCATACCTTCATTATTCTGTTGTTCAGCTGATGAAGATTTTCTGCAAAGGCAGTTTATCGAGAAAGTGGTACATCAGCTCATGTTATGAATACTGGTTTTGCAATGCAGGAAACCTATTTATTTATTTTTAAGTGACAGCTTAGATTCTGTCAGCTGCAGTGCTGACTTGCAGACACTGGGGCAAAAGCATGTCCTGGCAGAAAATCCTGCTTGCACAACCTATGGCCAGGACAGAAATCAGATTGAATCCAACCCTTACAGTGTCAGATCAGGTTGTAAAATTCACCTTTTTGGTAAAGACTTCTTGCAGAATCACTGCTCTTAAAACACATCCATGCACACACAGTTTTCTTCCTTTTGGCATTACAAGGATGAAGAAGAGTAAACACAGCATTTTGCTCTAGGTTTTTCTAATCTCTAAGGCTTTTACTGATGATTTTACCCTCAGGCACTGGTTACCAATCTTTAATGCAAACAGCCAAGCACACTACTAGGGCTTACCCTAGTGTACAGTGAGATAATAAGATGCCAGTTCACAGCGCATTACCCAGGAAAAGAGCCTCCTACATTACGCCTGCCCTGCTCCCTATTCACTAGTGGCTGTTAAGGGAGGTAAAATCTCAACAGCATAAACAAAATGTACACAAAACTGAAGTCATTAAATAAACTATTGTGTGTACTTTCAGACTGCATACACAACCATTATGGCAGACAGTGTATTTT
>Ga0181612_170094_pt1 | contig 13566 bp, 4 predicted proteins | sample HoacroProtozoa21_FD_119630 | JGI IMG/M metagenome (GOLD analysis project Ga0181612, IMG submission 119630) | Hoatzin crop microbial communities from Cojedes, Venezuel. Combined Assembly of Gp0051906, Gp0051904, Gp0051908 | reverse complement strand
TCTGGACCCTCTCCAACAGGTCCGTGTCCTTCCTGTGCTGGGGGCTCCAGAGCTGGATGCAGGACTCCAGGTGAGGTCTCACCAGAGTGGAGTAGAGAGGCAGAATCCTCTCCCTCAACCTGCTGGCCACGCTGCTTTTGATGCAGCCCAGGATACAGTTGGCCTTCTGAGTTGTGAGCGCATATTGCTGGGTTTTGTCCAACTTTTCATCAACCAGCACCCACAAGTCCTTCTCAAGGTTGCTCTGAAGTCATTCTCCACTCAGCCTGTATCTGTGCTTGGGATTGCCCCAACTCATGCGCAGGACCTTGCACTTGACTTTGATGAACTTCATGAAGTTCACACGGGCCCACCTCTCAAGCCTGTCCAGCTCCCTCTGGATGTCATCCCTTCCCCTCGGTTTGTCAACCACACCACACAGCTTGGTGTCATCGGAAAACTTGCTGAGGGTGCGTTCGAACCCACTGTCCATGTCCCCGATAACGATGTTAAACAGAACTGGTCCCAGTACCAACCCCTGAGGAATGCCACTGGTCACTGGTCTTCACTTGGACATCAGGCCACTGACCACAACTCTTTGAGCGTGGCTGTCCAGCGAATTCCTAATCCACCTTGTTGTCCATCCATCAAATCCATGTCTCCCCAGTTTAGAGACAAGGTTGTCATGCGCAACAGCATCAACATATAAAGATTAATCCATCAGGGCTGCTAAACACACTCTCCTCTCCGCCCCTAAAATATACAGGACCTTCCTCACTGGCACGCACCTGGCTGTGCACCACACAGAAGCGAGACCAGCACAGGAGTATCTTTTACTTGCTAGCAACAAGGTCCTAAACTCCTCTGGAGGTAGGAAGTGAATGGCAAGGGAAAAAGAAATGGAAGTGGATTCAGGAAGACTAGAGAGGGAAGAGACAATGCCTGCTGCAAAACCACCAACAGCACATTCTACCGCAGGAAGCTTAATCACCGATTCAGGCCTGTCTATGATGCGGTCAAAAGACTGGCTGTTTCTGTTTGGGGAACAACTTTATGTTGTTTGAGAAAACAAACAAGCAAACAGAGTCATACAGATACAGCTTACATTTTTCTCTTAATATCTTTCAGATACTCCAGATAACTTCCAGTTTTTCCCTCCAGGTATTTCTGCTATTAGTCGACTGCATGGCTGTTGTGAATCCTTTCCATTGGTTACCTCTCTTACATTCTTCCGAAATACCTGCCTTCTCCATTCCCAAGATGTGTTACACAGCCTAACTTAAATCACCTTTAGTCCACCTTTCACTCAAAGAAAAACTAATCTACTGGCTTCCTCTGGATCCCAACTCGCTTTCTCAGCAGTCCTTACCCACTGGCTTGGCTGCAGCTGTCTACAGCTGTGAGCTGCACTGTCGTTCATCCTGCTTCAGCTCCCAGGAACATTTTCCCCGTACTGGACCCTTCTAACACACTTCCAGTCAAACTTTGGAAATGGTCAAACTTCTTCAGTAACTAGACGTTCCTAAAGAGCTTTGAGACAATCCATAAAGTGAATTTCATATGGAAGAAAATATCTTGCCGTCAGTACGAAGCATGCAAGTTTATTTTTCACAGGCTTTTCTTTTAATTGCAGAGCTCTTGTAAAATGCTGCTGCTGTCCAATGTGTTTTTTCTCCACGCCATTTTTACAGGCGCACAGTGAACACTATTTAATTAACAGCAAATTTGTGACATAACCACTGTCGAGCTGCTTCTGAGAAAGGGAAGCCCATTCATCCAAAAGGCGTTCTATATGCAACATTAAGTAAGCAACCTCGTCTTCATTTCTGGAAATCCAGCATTGTATAGATTTTTGCTTCATCTCTGTTCACAGTGTCTAATTATTTCCAGCACAGAAGACTTTGGGTAGATTGGAATGGAAATCAATAATGGAACATATGTGATAGGAACATTAGTTTTCTCCTCCTCCTCCTTTGGGATAGAACTGGGATCTGAGGGGACTTGGCCAAGAACAAAACCAAAAAAAACTGTCAGAGATTTGCTGCTGTTGAGTATATAAATACCCATGTCTACACAACTCATGCTGGCATTGTAAGACATTGTCATCTCTTCATCACTTGCCATGTTAGATATATAGTTCTCCCAGTAATTTGCTTTCAAAACAGTCATCAATTATTTTAATTTATTTTCACTGAACCATAAATAAAGACATGATATCTTCAGATGCAAATTACTTTCAGACTCAGCATGTACTATGTTTGATCATTTCACACATATAACACCAACCTTCAGGTTAAAAAGTGTTAAATACAAAGCAGTCTGCATAACCTTAACTGTGTATTTGTTTTAATATGAACACTAACTACATTGCACAGAGACAGGGGAGACTTCAGTTAGATGCGAAGGAAAACTTTCTGGCAATAAGGTTTCTGAAACACTGGAACTGATAGCCATCTGCCATCATTAGCCTGGTCTTAAAGCTCTCAGTACACCTATCACGTATCACGTAGGTAGATTACTTCCATCATAGTTAGGAGAATGGACTGGTTGGTGTCTTGAGGTTCCTTTAAGTCCTAAGGTAGCAATGTTCCTGCTGAGCCCCGGTTCATTCGATGCACAAAATAGACAGTGCTTATATGTGCAGGGCAATTATAAAACAATAAAAGCATCACCTCAAACTTCTGCTAAGGCGTAACAGCAGTCAAGACCAATTACACAGATGCAGGACAGCAAGGCATACAAAACACTATATAATTTTTAAATAATTTTAGTGGCTACAATATCTCACAAAATCACCACATATTCAGCCTTTTCTATTAGCTTCCTACAGACCTCAGGACATTGCAGGAATAGGAGGAGTCTAAAAGTCTGAATAGTCTCAAAATCAGCCTCTGAGAATGAAGAATGCAAAATTAATGACAAACTTCACACTCTAACTACTTATCCAGCCTCATCCAATTGTTCCATGGCAGAAATAAGGACAAAATCCAGTTTTCTGTGGTTTTGCATATAGGAGTTATACAGAAAAATATGTTCTCAATATAGATAGCATTTAGCTGCCAAATTCTAATACAGCACTTTACTGAATATCACTCGCGATATGTAATTTTTAGAACCTGATAATTTGATCAAATATATTTGCATTCCCGGATACTGGCAAAGAGGATTGTTGTTAATGCCAGTAGCTGCTTTCAGACCAGAAAACTCTTCTGCTGCATTTCTTGCTCCAAAATAGGAGAGCAGCAGAGTTCCTCCAAGATTACAAAAAAACCAAACACACACATTTTCTTGGTCACAGAAACATTTTAGCTAACATTTTCTGACACAAAAATTCAGCCTTATTCACGATACCTAGCATAGGAAATTTTGGTCTAAGCAGTTACATTTGGGTGAAGTTATAAATGGTTGAAAAACTCGTTTTATAATGGAAACAGTTGGGAAATTGCAAGTATTTCTTCCTCTACCATCAGGCTCTCTAGGTGTGTTGGAATGGAAGAGCAGAGCAGGTTTTGAAGGCAAGGACATAACAGGCACATTCTAGAGGATGGCTACCGATTACAGACTGAAACAACAACTATGTGCCTAAATATAAGGACATTAACAGCCCTACTGAAATGAGTGATATTGTTCATATGCATATACTTAATTATATTGCTGGACTGTGCTGTAAAAAAGCAAAGGATTTGTAAAAGCCAAAATACTATTCCAGTCCCAATTTTGCTGGTCACTACGCAGTCATATCGAAGACCCAGGACAAGTTAACCAAACCATTAGGAACACTTTCTGTTGCAATGGATGGGCAGATTGCACAACCTAACCACGCTTTTCAACCTCCTGTGTTCTCAACAGCTTTTGAGGCATACACCCATCACCACACAGTTAGATCCCATGTGGAGGATCAGCACCACTTCCAAGGGTCTAATTATAATCAAGGTTGATCTCTAAAATTATGACAAGTAAAGAGGTGGAAGACCACACAAAAAAAATCAGATCAATAGCAAGGCCAGTTATTACCTCGTGATGGACTGAAAGGTCATCACTGGCAGTCATGAAAATCCCTTCACTTTCTTTTTCTGAGCCAAAAGGGAGCGACAGGAAAGCATGCAGTTAATCTCTTTGTTTGCAACACCTTTTGGCTTACCTCTTATTTTCCTCCTTATCTACGTAATGGTAACGTGGTGAGGGTGAGCATGAGAAAAACCAGAAGCAAACAGAAGCATTTTGTACAGGGTGTAAATGGGGAGGTGCTGGCAGCGGGGCGGCCGCAGCATCGGCTGCTGTGAGGAGAGGTCAGGGCTGCCCCAGGCCGGGCACAGCCAGTTCACACCCATTCCGCGGGACATGGAGGAGCCCATCAGCAACACTGCTGGCCTCTCTGGCAAAACATATTAAAGAAATGCTGGGCAGAGAGAGGAGGAGGGAACAAAACCAGTGAGAAACACCAAGGTCAGAGAAGCAGGCGCTCCATGGTGGTGGAGCAGGTTATCACCTGCAGCCCGCAGACAGCCCACGCTGCAGATTTTCCTGACAGGAATTGCAGCCCACGGAGAGCACATGCTGGCGCAGACTTTTCCTGAAGGACTGCAGCCGTGAGGAGAGCCTGCACTGGAGCAGAGGAAAAGTGTGAGGAGGAGGGAGCAGCAGAGAGGTGGAGGGGTCTGCAGCAAAGGAGAGAAGTGGAGCTGGGAAGCGAGGGGGGAAGGAAAGGTGCTGCTTTCATGTTTGCCTTTGTTTCTCACTACCAAAATCTATTGTAATTGGCAATAAATGAAATTAATTTACCCTATGTTGAGTCTGTTTTGACTGCGACCATAAATGGTCTTTATCTTGAGCCTCGTGCTTTCTCGGCCTATTTTCTCCTCCTGCCCGGCAGAGGAGGGGAAGTGAACAAGCAGCTGGGTGGGCATTTGGCCCTCAGCAAAGACTGACCCACCAATAAATTAAAAACAAACACATCACAAAAGCCTAATCAACCATTTTGCCCACTACAACTTGTCCTAATATGCCTTCTTTGAACAACATCTCTCTAATATAGTTATTTCTACCATCTTTTTATCTTGCCTTGAGTCATCTAGTCTCACCTGCCAGCATACTTCAGCAATAATTATAACCCTGACATTTAATTCAGGGTTTTATTATGCAAAAGTAGCATAACTGAAAAGCTTTGCATTCCTGTTTGAGGTCTTAAAATTCATCTTTTGATGACAAAATGGAAGAGGGCTAAAAGCTTTCAAAAGAGAAAATAAGAGCTAAAGCAAACAAAAAAAAAGATAAAGGAAAAAACACAAAAAGAATGTAAGTAGGGGAAAATACTCATAGCACAAAGCTCCTATCTTTAGTTTCATTTATGCAAATGCCCGTCTGGAAGTCAGTGATAGATCTCACTCACAGCAATGCTTAAAAACATCTATCCTGTCTAGTGAAATTCCTGGCTGTTTCCCAAGCTCCTATGACTCAGGACTTGGGAGGGAGAAAACTGCTAGGATCTCAGCCTACCTAAAGTTAACCCAGTAGATCTTTGTACACCTTAGAAAATAAATAGAAAACAGTCTCCCAGAAATTTAAACCCATATCTCTAAAAGGCCAAAAGACTTCATAATTTACAGTGCTAGCTAATTTACTTATTCTATTCACCATGCACACAAAATCTTAGCCATATAGCAGTAGCAAAAATACTTACTCTTGTGAAGAAGCAGAATAAACTTGCACACTTTCTAACTTGCCAAAACCAGCTCTCACCTCAACAAAAAGCAACTTCAGAAAGTGAACACTCCATACAAAATACAATGCTTCCACAAATAGTTATACTAAACACATCATTATAACTCACAGATATAAACACAGTTGCAGTGATAAAATAATAAAGTACATTTTGTGATGCTCTGTCTTTGATCACTTTCTGTTTCTCTCCTCTGTGTGCAATTACCAAAACGTGCTAATTTGTACTAGCTAAGTGTTGCAACATGCCTAGGTTTTACTGCATTAAATCTGATTATGTAGACGCTGGGCCAGTCTAAAATAATTTCCTTCTTAACAACAAAGTTTGGCCCTGCATCAAATCTTAGAAAAATTTCAAAACCATTCTGTTGAGCTGCATGTGTTTCATTTAGGTCTCAGACCTTTGAAGATATATGCACAATCTTGAATTCTGCACTGCCAAGAGTCCTGACGATTTCACAGTGTACTAACTTAAAAACATACATAATCCTTTTCAAGATACAGTCCTTAATCAGATCAGAGAAAGAGGATCTTTCTAGAACCTATATAATAATATGTAAATTGTTTGTGTTGTCATAGGCTTGTGTATTGTGAATCTCTGCAACCTAGTGTTAAGCCTTTTATCTAGAATGCTTGTAAATAATAACTGGCGTGAATCTAGATCACTTCTTAAAGAATCTTTACTTATTCATTCCTTCCTTTTGCTTACAAAGTTGTTGATAATTACTGCTAGCCCAAAAAAATGCACTTAGACTACAATGTCAGCTGCTACACATTATAGAAACAGTGCATTTGTAACCTGCCTTAAATGAAAGCAGCAGGCAACTAACAGATCTCCACCTTACTCAACAGAGAAAGCCCCTGTTTATTTTCAGTCTGCAGAATCTATGGGGTTTTTTTGATTTTTTTTTTTTAATTTAAATTGTCATTGAGTTTAGATGATGACAAAGCTGTGATTAGAACAATAGACAGATCAAATAGTTTAGGGTATTTTTGTGAGACTGAAGATGCTTTTAAAAATAGCATCTAACTTGGAAGTCATTCCCTGTGATCCCAGTACATCACAAGCTCTTATTTCATATGTATCTGAATCAATTTTTCAAGGTTAGTCAACTTACCAGGTACCCAGTGTACATTAAGGAGAAGTAATTAAGCCAAAAAGAAATAGGGAGAATGAAAGTAGCAACAAACCAGTAGATGGCAATTGAAATGTTAAAACACTGACGTCCCTTCCTAATACTTTCCCTCTGGAGTGAAAGCTGTACTTCCTTGCCTGGAATGACTTATACCATGATTCATCACCACGTAAATAATCTCTTACTATCACTTCCTTTATGAAATTTGCTAAATAACTTTCTTTTAGGGAAAGGCAGTCCCATACAAGTATTACAGCATTCAAAATAGTATTGAAACAGGCTTAGCCTAGATCTGCACAGTACTGAAGCCAGTTCTGAAAGTGATGGCACCTCATAGGACAACCCTCTCGAGCAGTAGGGAAGAGGCTATAGATAGTCAGGGTCAGACCATGCGCAAACCTTGGCAAAGGAGCAGCCCATATATTTTTATACTGCACCTGTGATTGTGAACCATATCACAGGCAGAGAAGAAAAGGGAGAGGCAATGTAGGCAAACTTGCATAAAACTTTCCCTATATAATTGTTGCCTATTTTTTGACCTGTGCATTAGGTACTTGTTGGGTACTGAGATAACAGCTTGTCTTACTTTGTAATGAAAGACAAACTGCTTTTCTAAAAGGTAATTTAAGCTTGACCAGCTTGAAATGATGCAGATTGCTTTCACAAAAGCTTCTACCTGTGGCCTGGTTTGAATTAGTTTTCATCACTGCTGTTAGCAATTCCCAGTCCTCTCTTGCATGGCAGCTTTTTCACAGACGATTAGGAGCAGTGTTGTAGTATAGAAGAGTTGGAACGAAAACTACTTGAAACTTGCCAGTTGGTAAATTCTGTTAAATTGTCAAGGCTGATAAAAGAAAATATTTTAAAATATAATTTGCAATTAGAGCATCAAACTGTCAACTCACATTTCTAAATTAATAAGAAACCAAAGCACTCATTTTTCAAGGTCAGTTTCCCTCTTGTGTTTCCTTCTCACTTGTGAAGGCAGGGAAGGGTATTATGCTCTGTGCTCTATTTCAGTACCGTAATGCTGAAGAATGCTTCCATCAACAGAATTAATGGAAACTCTTGTGGGAAGAAAGTTACATAAATAAATAGTCTCTTCACAGTTAGGACTAAGAGGCAAAGGTGATTACCATAAATTATGTTCTTCCTCTGATGGTCTTCGTAACAAGGCATATACGTAGGAGAGAAAAATGGATTTTTGGTTCAGAAAGGATCACAATAATTCTCTAGTCCCATGATCCCTAAGTTGTAGGCTGCAGACCTCAGGTGGCCTTCCGAGCTCTGCTGAGTAGCTTGTGTGCCCCAATGGCTGTGCAATTTTCCACGCTGAAGAAGGCCGTTCAACCTTTCCATGATGTTTCTAGAGAAAAGTTTTTCAAGCTATTTGCTCTGCTCTCTTCTTCTGTACAGAATTACAGAAACATACACTGAAAGGCATCATCTTGTCCACTTTGTGCTAAAGAAGGATTGTGTATACTCACCCAGTATAAATTTGTGTAACTTTTCCTTGAAAAGGAGGTTCTACAATACCTCCAGGTGCCTTTTTCTGGGGTTCATACTTCAAAAAGGATTTTCAAAAACACAGCCTTCATCACTCTGAAAGCAACTTACAGAGACTGCCCTCATTCTTCTTTCAGAAATATGAAGAAAAATGTATCTCTGCCTTTTGTCTTAAAATCTTTATATATCAAATGGTTGTTACTAACATTGTTGTAAATTAGGCAAATTCAATTTTCTTAACTGATGCAATTTTCTAAACATTTTTAGAAGTCATAACCAAACATGGACACAATATGTCAACTCATACCTCACTAACTCTAATTTGGAATAATTACCCAACATTTTAAACAGCACATCCCTCTTCACACATTCCAGAATTACATTTCCTTGGTTTGTAATAGCAATGCATTGTATACTGTTACCTATGTTTTGTCTTGACAGGTATTCCCTATCTTGTATTTGTGTATCTGAACTCTTTTTCCTAAATGCATCATATGGCACTTCAATTTATTGAATTTCATCTTGCTGATTTCAGACCATCTCTCCAATTTGCCAAGTTTATTTCAAATTCTGGCCTGATACAGCAAGGTATTTGCAACTCCTCACAGCTTGGTGTCATCTGCGTATTTTATAAGCTATTCTGTATTCTATCACCCTCACTGCTAATGAAAACACTGAACGGAACTGATTTCCTAAACAAATTCTCAAACTGAAACACAGGCTGTGGCATTCAATCAAGAGGTTCCTGTGCCCAACCCATTGCACTGGTTTGTACTAAAACTTATCCTTTAGAAAGGCACACAATACATATTTAAAAACCTTAAATGCAAAAAAAGCCATCATTTGCTCTGCTAAATTGTTGCAATAGCTAATTATCCTCTTTTTATTTTCGCAGAACTTTGCTTTAAAATCAGGCCAGCTCCACTCTCCAGCTGCGTATTATACTCTGTGTACTATAGCAGAGAGAGAGTACCCATAGAAAAGATTGACTTATAGAATTATAGACTTACTGACTGATAGATTCTGCCATATCATTCCTTAAAAGTGCTATGGATTAATTTTCACAGACAGCATTAACTGAGGTTAAGAATTTCTGAAATTTTTTGTAAGACTTCAATAAAGTAATGCTGTTGTAGAAGAATGAAGTCATATATTTCTTTGCAGTTCCTGGCTCTGCTATGGAATTATGTACAATCACTTCCCGAAAACTATTACCCTACTGGACAAAGCTAAGCCCTTTAAGACCACGTAATTTCCAGGATATTGCGATATTAGGCATATTTGGCAAATTCTCTCCCCGCCTCCCTCCCACAATTTGCTGTCCATAGGCATTACAGGGAGCAAAGCAGAAAGTAAAGCTCTTCAATACTGGAAAACAACCGTAGAGAGACCCAGATCCACATTTCTTTATAAACTAGAAATAGGTCTCCGGATTCTCTTCAACTTCCAGCATGTGCGGCGAAAAAGAACTTGGGATAGAAGAAATAAGAGACATATTAATTCTGGGACACACACACACACACAAAGCCGAAGACATATTCCAAGTGCTGTTAGTTAGAGACTAAAAAAAAACAAAACAGACAACAACAACAAAACAAAACCTTTATCTGTTTTATAGCAGTTGTGACATTTATCCAGATCTGTAAAGTACAGGCAATGGGCTAAATTATCTGATTCCTTAAATACCTACAGTTCTTCAGTGTAATACATACCTGCATTTAAGTGGTCAGCGTTCAAGTAACATTCTGGTGATCAGAATGTAATACACAAAAGACAATCATGATCAAGTCTATTCTGATGCCTGGATGTGCCATGCTGCCCTCCCTGGAATGGGAAGGTGTATGGCTGCTTTCCCCCCTTTCTGTCAGACAAATCGTATTTACACCATTTTCACCCTAATATTATAGTACTGAATGCAACATTCACATTTTGACAAAACCCTGAAAATATTTCTTGTAATGAACAGCGACCGCACACAGAAAAATAATCTTCACGGTTGAATCTCCTGATTGCCACGTATTTCTCTACATCCTCCTTGACGCAAAAATTATAACATACCAGACCCTGTAAATTCTTAAGTTAGGTGGTTCTAGCCTTCATAAAGTATAAAGATGCATCAAAGAAGACTGACAGAATAGTTTGAAATATTATAAACATCTATGTATTAAAAATCACTACTGGTAAGCATGAGTCTCTCCGATACATAGTCAAGTTGCAGGCTTTACCTGTGAGGAGTTATGTGAAAGTTGTCTACATACTGTTAAAATATGATGCTTTTCAAGACTTATGGACTTCCACAGAACAAACCTCTGAAGGCTCAGAGTCATGCAAGAAACAAATTTCCAATTCAAAAGATATTCAGAATAAAATGCCCTTTCCCAAGTCACATCCAAATGAAAATGATGGGATTCCAGATATCAGTTTTTCACCTTTCCTAACATTCTTACCATCTTCTACCATTTACAGGCCCCAGTTCTAAGTTCAGAAGTGGTTCTAAACCTTGTGATGGTCCTAACAACCTAAATCTTCTGCTGTGCCACGGAGTTAGCCTATTAACTAGCTGGCTGCCATTAACCTCCTTGAATATCATACAGTATCAAGAAAACTCTAACCCTCCATGTAATCATTTTGATAGCTGTTGTCTGTGGTAAACATCCAAAAGCCATACTCCTGCAAAGACAGTTCTTACATGAACTGTGCTGGAAGGATAAAAACATATATGCAACTCAAATGATGGCTTATTTTCAACAACTGCAAATTTATAGCAATACTATCCTCAAGGGTCATCATTGATCCTGCTTCCAAATGACTTTTTATTCACTTCAAACTGGGCGATAAAGAAGGATAAAGATCAGTCTCAAAAGATGGCTGCTGCTTTCTTCAGTGCTCATTAATGAGAAGTAACAAATATATACTTTTAAAGTACACTACACAGTCCTGCTTCTGGAGCAGGAAAATGAGGGAGAAAGTTGCCTGCCATAGTGCTGTGAGACTCTAAGTCATCACTGCAATGGAAAGTAACACAGAGTCAATTTATTGAAAGATGTATGGTTTTCTAAGTGTTTGGTATCCTGTATCTGAGTCTTAAAAGAGCTAAAAACATCCCTATTTCATATTGCTGCCACCATTCTGTGTCCCAATGCTTGTGCATCACACACCTCTTCATGAAAGAGGAAAAAACCCATATTCCTAAAGTTTGGTTTGCAGACAAATACTAGCCTGCAGAGAGCTAAGGACCTCTGAGAATCAGACTAAACACTACCAAAAAAACAATAGTAATTTTTCTACACATGTAAATGTTGGTGTATCATTAAGGTGCCAGAGGACTATGAATGTAGAGAGAGGTTTGACATGAGAGAGACTAGATTTACAGGAAATGTTATTTTTATGCCGTATATTCTGTAGAAAACGAATGAAGTCTTTAAGAAGCAGATGGATGAACTAGAGGACTACATCTTGCACAAATCATTTAGAAAATCTCATGTATGTAGTTGCAAGATTGGCTTCTGATGAAGCAGAGGTACGAAGTACAACCTCAAAGAACAGTTCCCTTTGGAGGGTAAGCATATCTGCATTGCTACATATTTTTACCAAGACATTAGCTATTTTGTGAATAGAATCTAGCATGCCACATATGCAAGATAGCCAACAGCTGCTTTAGAGAATCCTTCTGGATGAAATGTTAGGATATTCATCGATTGCCTGTTCAGTCCTTGATGAGTCTGTATATTTCTCAGCAGTACTTATATGCATGACACCTGTATATCTCCAGAAAGACTATGCAAGTCATGGGTTGTTTTTTGTTTGTTTGTTTGTTTGTTTTAAGTACAAATCCCAGTCCCTCTAAACTCAAAATATCAGAATATTTTGTACCACTTAAAATAATCCCGTTGTATTAACTAAAAACCAGCAACTTAAAAGCCAATTCTCAATCAGCTTTGCAAAAATAGCTGATATAGTATGTATTAGCTCTATTTTAATTTTAACATCTGCATAATATCATTTACATTTAATCAATACGTACTGCAGACTGACACCCATCATGCCTATTGCAAGCTCAGTACTATTGTAAATTTAAGAACTGCTAGGAAATAGTGCAACAGAACTCTATAGTCTATTTGTCATGCAACTCTATAGTCTATTTGTCGCAGAAAAAAATCATCAATGTGTTAATTGTAGAAGTGCAAAATGCAGTTTAAAGACCAATGCTTTTTTTCCACGTAGTGTGAAAACTAATGAGGCACATCTTAGATAAGTGTAATGCTAAAAGCACTAAATAACACTTCTTATACAAGTACTTTAGAGTAGGCTTCTTAAAGTAAAAGCAACACAAAATATTCTGTTCTAATGTTACAAATGCAGAAACATAAGGGTTTAAATCACCATTAAATGATAAATAACTTGGGCTATTTTTATTACCTTTAATTGCTCCAATTTGGTAAAATACTTCACATCATACTAACTACAATTTTAACATGAATATTGTTTCATTTTCTAGTTAAAAGTTGTCTAACAAAAAAAACTACATTACAAACAAATAATAATATTCACTAGACAGAAACGTCAAAAAATCTAAGTAAACAATAGAGTTTAGGGGAATCACTCTATATCACAGAATCACAGAATGTTAGGGTTTGGAAGGGACCTCTGTGGGTCATCTAGTCCAAACGTCCTGCCAAAGCAGGGTCTCCTACAGCTATCCTCATCTAAAAGCAGCCTCATCAGTTCCGCTACCATGCAGAGTACAAAAGGAAGCAATCTGAGCATGAATAGCTTAAAGTCTGTATCTTAAAATGGCGGCTGTACAGACATGAGTCTCTCACAACAGCTACAGGAGCTGGAAGGAGAGTCTCAGTCGGCAAATGCGCTGCGCTGCTCTCAAGTTCAGCTTACCAAGTAAAGGTGGCAGGCACACTGCTCTCTCCCACGTGGCCTTTCGGTATCATAGTATGCAGAGCAGTTTGTTACCTGTAGTGGAATTTCATAATGCCAGCAATGGAGATATTGAACTCCTTTTTTCCCAGTCCCCACCAAAAACATCCAAAGGAACATCCAGGGCCTGGTTTTGCAAAATTCCTTAAGTGGCTTGCAAAAAGAAGCGATTATAGTAGTGCTGTGTACACAGAACCACACCTGTAATATGAGCATCTGCCCTGAAATGAGGCATTTTCCAGGTTTGTTCCAACAAATTAATTTTTATCCATCAGTTTCATTACAGCTTGCAAGT